>Ga0187779_10000011_pt1 | contig 153390 bp, 123 predicted proteins | sample 1015_Q2_SP10_10__FD_132435 | JGI IMG/M metagenome (GOLD analysis project Ga0187779, IMG submission 132435) | Tropical peat soil microbial communities from peatlands in Department of Meta, Colombia - 1015_Q2_SP10_10_MG | ecosystem: Environmental > Terrestrial > Soil > Wetlands > Peat | place...
ACGGCGATCACCGGCTTAGATTTTTCAGCAGGCCTCTCCTTGGCAGAACTTCAGCGGGACTTGGCGAATGCAGGCGTGGTTCTTGCCTTGATCGTTGTCAAGGTGCGTCACCATGATGACCTGGAACGTATGGGCCTGTACAAGTTGATCGGTGCGCACCGGATTTTCGAAACCCGTCAGGACTGCATGGCCGCTTACCGATCCGAATTTGCAAATAAACCTGCCAACCTCGGCGAAGGCTGACCTTGCCAACAATCTCTGTGATCCACTTTTCCGGGATGGGGGACAGTTGAATTAGACCATCTGCCTCCCGACGTAGACGTTCGCGACGTCCCAGAAAAGCCATGTCAACCTGTGGTTTGATCATGCTGATAGGAAGGAAGGAAGCTGCCTCTATGTGGGACTGGCCAAGCTTTTCTACATGGGAAGCATGGCCTTTGGGCTGCTGACTTCAATGGCTTTTCTCCGCGCACTCAGCATTGAACGAGACTCGCGCCTTGATCCATGCCTAAAATCGTCGATTGGGACCGCGAGAATGGTGCGGACCCCAACCGGCCAAGGCAAGGCGGTGGAGGAGTCCCCGGTTTTTCCCCGGGTGAAAATCATCGCGGCTGACATAGTGGAAGAGAAGTGACGCGGATCGCCGAAAGCGCTGCACCAACATTGCCGTCGACTTCACCGCGCCATTGGGGCGGGTATTTGGGTAACTCACACCCGCCGCTTGCCGATCGGGTGATCGTGGTTCTGCTCGAGAGAAAGATTAGTATGTGAGTCCGAAACGGCAGGGAAGGAAGGGACAGTCATGTGTCAGCGCCTAATACTAGTTGGCTTGCTGGTATTCGCATTCGTCGCGGTGGCGCAGACTGACGAACAGGCAGCGCAACAAGAGCTAAGAAGCGGGGAGAAGATCTCGACTGCGCTGGCAACGGTCACGAGCACGGCAATTTCGCCGTTGGTGGGCGTCTGCGTCATGGGAGTGTGGCAGTACTATCACACCCCGCAAGCACAGCGCGATCGGCTGCCGGTGATTCAGAAGCCAAAATTCTGGATACCAATCATGTTGCTGCTGATTCTCATCTTCATCAAAGATACCTTTGGAGGATTTGCACCCCTGATCAAGAAACCTTTGGACGCGGCCGAGGTCCTGTTTGTCAATCACGCGGCCCTGGTGCTGGTTGCGTTTCCCGTGGTGTTAAACCAGGTGGCGCGCGTGATGGGGTTCCAGTCTGTGCGGGGACTCTTTGCCTATGTGCTGAGCGAGCCTGTGGTGTACGCGGTGACAGCACAAACGAGCGGCATTCATCACGCTTTCAGCGTTGCAACGGCTTTGCTCTATACCGTCGTAGGACTGGTGGTTACATTTGTTGTGTGGCTGGTCGGCCATTCTTTTGATGTGCTGGCGATGATCAGCCCATTTCCGTTTCTCGATTTCTTGCTGAAAGTAGTTAGGAATACCATTTTTGCGGTGCTGGCGATCACGTCGCTCATTAGTCCGCATCTCGGTTTGCTGCTCTGTCTTGGCGTTATTGTCTTCAGCTTTCTGATCTTTGGCTGGGCTCTCCGCACAGCCGTCTTCGGTACCGTCTTTGCGTGGGACTTGCTGCGAGTTTTGTTATTTGACGCCCAAAATAGACCGAATTTGGGCGAAAGCGTGCCTGCTTTCTCTACCCAGGTGCACAAGGTGCCTCGGCGGACTTACGGACGGCTTCAGACAGGCCAGGATGGCAGGCTGCTGTTTGGCTACCGGCGCCTCCTGGTCGGGCCGGAGAAGAACGTACTGGTCGGCAAGGCCTCGAGTTTCGAAGTCGGCCAGGGCGTATTTTTTCCTTCGGTGATCGAGCCCATCGAATCAGCCGGTAAGCACAGGACGGTCTTTCGCTTACTACCCACATACCGCGGCGCTGAAGAATCGGTTCGCGCCTGCCTGGAGCTGGCGCAGGTTCGGGATGTTCGATTTACCAAAGGCATTCGATCATTCTGGAAGTTTGTAACGGAGGGCGGAGGAGAGTCTTCTATCAACCAGCAGCAGTGAAATGGTGCCGAACTGTGGTCCCCAAGAATCGCTGGCATGGCGAGTCGCGGTGCGCCCGCTGGGGGGGAACGACACGCTCACCGTGATCGCCATACCCGACTCGCCAGGCATATTTCACGAGCAGGGGTGGCAACAGCTCCTTTGAATTGCAGCACTAACGAATCGTGTTCTCCGTCATCAGCAGAATCGCCTTGCGAAAGAACTTCCCCACGACCCTAATATTTTCGGTCAGCCAAGTTACGGCGACCTGGCAATCATTGCTCCTCACTTCAATCCCGATGGCCTCTGATTCTCATAGCGGCCACCGAGACAGGGCCGGATTGCAGCCATTTTTGGGTGCCAGGACCTCCTTGGCCTTGCTGACCTCAGCATCCCACTTCTTCCATTGCTCCGGGCTCAGGAAGTTCACCCATCGCTGGCGAAACTGATCACGTCGGATTGGCTTGGTGATACTCCGCAACCTTGGCACGGGCCTCGGGCCTCGGTTAGGGATTCCTGGAATTTGCCTTTTTGGTCGTCGGTAAGGAAGCTACTACCAGTTAGCGGACCGGGTTTGTGACCCATCCAACCCCGTGAAGCAAGGAACATCAGCGCAAAATCATAGATGAACTTGTCCACAAAAGACACTGTCATTTTTGCCAGTGTTGCTTACAACCTCTTTTGTCTACACTCTTCCCACCTCCGATCCGGGGTCCTTCACAGTCATGAATGTCACAAGTAAGAGACCCGCCTGGTTCGTGCTCACTTGCCATTGGTTAAGCCTGCTCGCGTTGCGCTGGCCACAACCGCTGGAATCTCGTGGCTCTTTGTATTGCCGCAGCAAATTCGCGGCCATCCGTATGTTGGCATCATAATTTTTCTGATTCTGGCTCGGCGTCGCCCAGCGCATTTCGGCGGTCGAGAAACAATGGATGTGAACAGCGCAGTACCTCATAAAGTCAATTGACTAAGGAAGGAGCTTTGAATCAATGAACCGGATGTTCACTGCGGCAGTTTTGGCATTGGCTGTATCCACGGCCTCTTGGGCAGCTGAAGATGGGGCAGCCCTCTACAAGAAAAAGTGTGCTGGTTGCCACGGTGCGAACGGTGAAGGCAAGCCCGCTGTAAAGGCTCCCCCGCTGAAAGGAACCAAGCTGGAGGGAGGCCAAATCGCACAGCACATAACGAAAGGCGAGGCTGACAGCAAAGCACCTCACAACAAGGGCATTGCAGGAGTGAGTGAGGAACAAGCAACGGCGATTGCGGAGTACATCAAGACACTTAAGTAGCTTGAGCCTGCCATTATTTGACAGGCACAACTACTGGCTTCCGTGTGCTAGTCAGGTCCGGAACACCAGTGATGCCAGCACGAAATGAGGACCTCGAGCATGAAGATGAACAAACGGGCCAAACAAATCCTGGGGCCAGCTCTGGTGGCAGCGTGGTTGCTCTTGCTTCGACCTCTGCCAGCGGCCAGCCAGCAGGAGAAGAACGCTGCCCCTGCCGGCAAGGAAACCGCTCATTATCTCGGCGTTGACGTATGCAAAACCTGTCACTCGGATCTCTACCAGAAGAACTTTGAGAACACGCCGCATTTCAAGACCACTCTGGGAAGCGAGCACGGCTGCGAATCTTGTCACGGCCCGGGCTCTGCGCACGTGGAGGGCGGCGGTGATGTAACCAAGATTCTCAGCTTCAAGAAGCTGTCGCCCCAGGAGGCCAACGCTCGCTGCCTGAGCTGTCACGGAGAGACTCACGAGCAGCGTCATTTTGCCAGTTCAGCTCATGCCAGCAACGATGTCGGTTGCCTCGACTGTCATTCCCCCCATCACGCCACGGAAGCGGAGCATCTGCTGGTCCGGGCGCAGCCCGCACTGTGCTACGGCTGTCACACCTCGACCAAGGCTGACTTTGCCCGGCCCTATCACCACCGCGTGGAGGAAGGGCTGGTGCAGTGCGCCGACTGTCACAATGTCCATGGCACGACCACCTTGCGCCAGGTCCGGACCCTGCCCAGCGGAGACTTCGTCTGTTTCAAGTGTCACGCGGATAAGCAGGGGCCCTTCGTCTACGAACACGTGCCCGTGAAAACCGAAGGCTGCAGTTCCTGTCACACCCCGCACGGCTCTACGAACCCTCGTCTGTTGCACGTCAGCCAGGTGAATCTGCTCTGTCTGCAATGTCACACCTTCCCCGTGCAGGGCCCGCAAGGCCCGGCTCATAACCAGGCGGCCAAGTACCAAGCATGCACCATGTGCCACACGGCCATTCACGGCTCCAACGCCAGCAGTGTGTTCTTCCGCTGAGAGCTCTGCATGAATGGCCGATGGGGAGACTCTTGTTTTTTCTCATTCCCGGCGCGTCGGTTTGTACGGCAAGGGGAGGACGGATGAACTCGCAGCTGACTCGAATGTGCATTGTCTTTCTATTGCTTTCACTCGCGAGCTCGGGAGCGCGGGCTCAGTCTTCGGCAAGCAGCTCCGGCTCCAGCCAGCCCCAGGCGCCGGAAGGGGTGGAGAGCGGCGGCTACAGGATTCACCAGGCTATCGAAGTCGGCTATCGCGCCTCGGACACCACCGGCAACGAAGGTATGTACGATACCCTGGTCAACCTGCACAGCGGCCTGCGCGTCCTCGACCAGAGCCTCTCCATGCAGTCCACCACCCACGAGAGCCTGCTGTTTGACAACTTCTTCGTCAACAGCTTCGGCTGGGGTGGCGATCCGAACAACGGGCTGCGGGCACGGTTCGATAAGAACAAGTGGTACGACTTTCGCGCGAACTTCCGTCGCGATCAGACTTACTTCGACTATAACCTGCTGGCGAATCCGTTGAACCCGCCGGACTCAAACCCCAACGTCCCGGTTCCTTTCTCCCCGCACAACTTCGCCACCACGCGGCGCATGACTGATCTGGATCTGACGCTGCTACCCCAGGCCTGGGTCAGCTTCCATGTCGGATATTCGCACAACAACATGAGCGGCTCCTCCTTGAGCAGCGTCCATGAAGGGACGGACGCCCTGCTGGAGCAACCCTGGAACACGACCCTGAACTCCTACCGCTTTGGGGCGGACTTCAAGGTTCTCCCGCACACGGTGATCAGCTACGATCAGTTCCTCGACTACTACAAGGGAGACACCTTCTGGCAGCTGGCGTCGTTCGTCCCGGCGCTCCTGCCGGGCGGGGCTGGCGCGGTGGAGCTGGGGCTCCCGATTGCCACCGCCAGCAACACCCCTTGCGCGCCCGCGGCCGGTCAAGGTCTCATCGACGCCACGGGAACTCTGACGAACATCACGTGCAATGCTTACTTCAATTACAGCCGCACCGACCCGGTGCGCACTTCTGCCCCCACCGAGCGCATCAGCCTGCGCAGCAACTACTTCGACCGGCTAGACCTCAGTGCCTCTTACGCCTACAGCTCCGCCGAGATGAATGCACCCCTGGACGAATTCTTTAATGGGATGATCTCTCGCAACCGAATTCGCCAGGAGACGGTGACCGGACCCGGGAAGGCCACCCGCATTGCGAATGTCGCCGATCTGGGAGCAACCTTGTATCTCACGAAACACTTGCGGCTGGTCGAGGTCTTTCGGTTTTGGGCATACCGGATTCCCGAAACCTTTACTTCCACCGAGACAGACTGGACCGTTCCCGGCTCCGGTTCCTGCGCTCTCCCCAGTTGTTCGCTGCTGGTTCCGATCAGCAACACGACGCAAAGCGTAACCATTACGGCCGACCAGAAGTCATTTAACCAGACCTGGAAACGGAACCAGGTGGACCTGGTGTGGGATGCGTCGAAGCACTTTGGAGGCCGGATTGGCTTCCGCTATGGCGATCAATTCTTTCATCACGTGAATGATTTCACCACCGGAGACGAGGACCTAATCACAGTTCACGAGTACACTCCGCTCATTGGATTCTGGGCCAGGCCGACGGCTAACCTGCGTTTTAACTTTGATTGGGAACACAGCAGCTACGATGACGTCATCGTGCGCATTGGACCGCGCAAAGAGGCCCGTTACCGCATCCAGGCCAACTACACCCCGCGCCCCTGGGCGGTGCTGGGAGGCTCCATCAATCTCTGGGAGGCTTCCAATGGCGACGCCTTGACCGACTATCACGGGCATAACCGCAACTACGGCTTGACCGCATCGCTCATGCCCCGGGAACGGTTTGGCTTGGACTTCGCCTACAACTACACGGACTACCAGCAGAGCGCCTTCATCTGCTTCAACGACTCCGATACCACCCTGCCCGTGGTGTCCAACGCGGGCAGCTGCACTAGCAACGGGTACGACGACAGCGGCAATCCCCTTCTCACCTACGGTTCCTACACCAACAGCACCAACTACGGAATAGGTTCGGTAAGGTTCAAGCCGGCTCCTCGACTGACTGCACAGGTGGGGTACAGCATCACCAGCGTGGGCGGCCAGACTCCGCAATTCAATAGTCTGCAGCCTCCAGGGTCGCTACAGTACAACTACCACCAGCCGCTGGCAAATCTGGCAGTCGACCTCGGACACAATCTTACGGCCAAAGCAGGATGGAACTATTACGAGTATGGAGAGAAATCCTTTGTCGGCCCCACGGATCCCCGTTACTTCCACGCCAACAATGCAACCTTCTCGTTGCGCTGGGCCTTTTAACTCGGCAAGAACGCACCGCGACCACTCAGAAGGAGAGCTGTAGAAAGAAACACTTTCGATCGAGACTGCTTCTTGAGAAGCATGGCAACTGTATTGCGATTTTGCGTGGCATGCCTTTCCACTTGCGCTTGGGCAGGGTGCTCCTACCGGGTTCGATTCCTGCAATCTGAGCTGTTTACCGGCGCCGCCCGCTGATGAACCTGTCACTTATGCCAGTGGAATTTAGCAGTCTGGCGGGCTAACTTTAACGCAGGTCAGCTGGCTAGGGAGCCTCAGCCCGGGGCATTCCATGAATCGTGCGCCACAAAGACGACTGCTGTGGTGGATTGTGTTGTTGCTGGCGACGCAGGCTGACCCGCAATCTGCCAGTCCGGTGTTCCCCGACCCCGGTAACCCTCACATGTCACGCGACAAGCAGCGCTCGCTCGGATTGCAGGCCGCAGCCCAGGTGTACCAGCAAATGCCAGTATTGCCCGACAGCAGTCCGGAAACGCAGTATCTCCGCCAACTCGGCCAAAGGCTGGTAGCGACTATTCCGCCCGAATCCTCGTGGCCGTTTGAATTTCACGTTGTCGCGCAGAAAGAGATTAATGCCTTCGCACTGCCCGGTGGCCCCATGTTTGTGAACATCGGCACCATTACCGCAGCGTCGAATGAGGCGGAGCTAGCAGGCGTGATGGCGCACGAGATGTCTCATGTATACATGCAGCACTCCGCCAAACAGGAGAGTAAGGCGGAATGGACATCGGGCCTTTCGGAACTCGCCAGCGGGGTCCTTGGCGTCGCGGCTGGAGGAATTGTCGGCGAGCTTGCTCAGGCCGGAATTCAGTTCGGAGCGCAAGGACTCATGCTCAAGTACTCGCGCAGCGCTGAGTCCCAGGCCGACGCCGTCGGGGCCGTCATCCTCTACAAAGCGGGCTACAACCCGCAGGCCATGGCCGACTTTTTCAAGACCCTCGAAGCGCAGGGTGGAGCGCCACCGCAATGGCTTAGCGACCACCCCAATCCCGGCAATCGCGAACAGGCCATCGAAAAGGAAATTCGCAACTGGCCGCCCAAAAACTATGCAACCGACAGCGCCGCCTTCCAGAAGGTCCGCCAGGTTGCGCTTGGCCTAAAAGCCTACACCGCTGAGGAAATTGCTGCGGGCGCAAAAACCGGCCAATGGGCGGCACTTAACAAAAAGGACGGAGCTGTCTTTAACTCATTTGGCGCGAGCGCGGTAAGCACCAGGGCTCCGGTACCGGTCACATCGTTGCAAAGCATGCTTCCCAGTCAGCGGATGGTCGCGACCGACCTGGGACCCATGAAGATCGCGCGCCCGGAGAACTGGCCCGTGAGCATGCCTAAACATCAGGCTGACTACGTCACCATCGCTCCCGAGGCGGGAGTCACGGCCAACGGTGTGGGCTATGGAGTGCTGATCAATGCCGCGACGACCAAAGGCCAGCGTATCAGCGTGGATGACGTCACGATGGAACTGGTGCAGCATCTGCAAAGGACCCATGGAGTAAAGCCCGTGAGCAACGCCGAGCCCATCGGCGTGCATGGAGTCCAGGGTCGCTCGGTGATGATGCAATCTGTGTCGCCTTTTCCTTTTGCCGACGGCCAGCAGCAGCTGGAGCGTGACTGGCTGGTTGTCTTTCCGCAATCGAGCGACGTGGTGATCTTTTTCGTGTTCGTCGCGCCGCAATCGGAATTCGCCCGCTTCCAGCCTACATACGAGGCGATGCTGGAGAGCGTGCAGTTCTAGTGCCTATTCTTCACTTGTCCTATGCCGACCAAAATACGCATCTTCCCGGTTTCGTGAGGAATTGCCCGAAGCGGAGAACCTCTTCGCATCGGCCCGGCGTTGCCATCGGTCAGCCCCCGACGGTTTGCTGAAGGCATGCTCCCGGATGATGGAGCTTTTCGACACTCCCGAGAACATACCTTTTCTGAGCCACTTAATCCAACGCGTAAGACACACTCATAACGGGAGATCCCTAGCGACCAAGCGCCGGATCTCCCGCTTTCGTCTATAGACCATATTTCCGGGCTGTTCGTTATCCAGGCGTGACGATGATCGACCCGGCTGCCTTGTCCTTCTGGTCGCTGACGACCTGCGTGATATGTTTAGGCGATGCATGCGGAAATCGAAAGAGCTGTCGAACTGTTGCGGGATGGAGATGAGGCCAGTGTGGAACAGGCACTTGCGTTGCTGCAAAACACGGTTTTTTCATTCAGCATGCGCGTGTGCGGGCAAAGGGAGGATGCCGAAGACACAATGCAGGAGGTTCTGCTGAGGTCAATTCCGCACCTGCCCAAGTTCGACAGTCCCAAGGCGCTTGGGGTTTGGTTGTACAAGGTTGCGAAGAATCGCTGCCTAATGAATCGCCGTAAAAGCAAATTCGCGCCCGCACACGAACTCTCGCTCGAAGAGCTGATGCCGGACCCCAACGAACTGGAGCAACTCACTGGCGATGGGAGAGTCAACCCGGAATCCTTCGCAATCCGTAGTGAGCAGGCAGCGCGGTTGCGCGAAGCCGTGCAGAAGTTGCCCCCACAGTATCGTATTGTCCTGGTGCTTCGCGATATGGAAGGGCTCACGGACGATGAGGTGGCCGAAATTACCGGCGTTCGCCCGGGAACCGTGCGCGTCCGGGTGCATCGCGCCCGCTTGTTCGTAAGAAAGGAGTTGATGCGGACATGGATGGCGGGAAGCGGCAAGAAAGTTCGTGCGCAGCGAAGTCCACATCAGGAGAGCCGGCCAGCGCGCTGCAAGGCGATGTTTGCGGAGCTGTCGGATTATCTCGACGAGCAACTAGACGATTCTCTCTGCGAAGAATTGGAGCGCCACATGACCGGCTGCGAACCTTGTCAGGCGTTTGTCGCTACTTTGGAAGCCACCATCGAGCAGTGTCGAAGGTCGGTGCGGGACTGCCCACCACGCCAGACTGCCAAGCTGCGCCAAGAGTTAATGCAAAAATATCAGGGTGTGAAGGCTGTACTCAGACCTAATTCCTAACCGCCTCGCTTTTAAGACAATCCAAGAAAACTTCCTGTAACAAATCCCGGGCCCGCTGCATTTATTCGTGTTCTTGGCCGATGAACTTCGCAGGAGGCACTCATGATTGCAGCGCAAGTCGAGCTCACACAGGCACTTAGGCAGCAACGCCAGTTTGTTGCCCGCACCGGAAGTGGCCACAATCTGATCCTGGACGACGCGGCGGGTGGAACTGGGGCCAAGCCAATCGAGACGGTGGCGGTGGGTCTGGCCGGATGTACTGCCTTCGACGTCATCACGGTACTACGTCAGAAGTACCACCAGAAAGTCACCGCGTATCAGGTGCGCGTCGAGGCCGATCAGGCAGCGCGACCACCGCAAGTCTTTACTACGGTTCGAATCCATCACGTCGTCACCGGTATTGGAATCGACGAAACAGCCCTGGTGGAAGCTATCCGCCTGTCGGAAGAGAAGTACTGCTCGGTGGGGGCGATGGTGCAGAAGACGGCCACGTTCCATACGACACACGAAATCATTGAGGACAGTACCTCTTGGCTCCATATGGCTGAGCCGGCAGGAGTCGAGCGTTGAGCCTTACTCACCACCTCGCCTTTGCGCTCGGCGCCGCCGCGATGCTTGTTGCCGCAGCCTTGGCGCAGAGGTCCGCAGCTCCTCTGACCCTGCACGATGCAGCAACCATCGCCCTGGAAAAAAATCCTCTCCGCAAGGCGGCGCTTGCGGATACGAAGGCAGCCTCGGCTGGAGTACGTGAAGCACAGTCGTTCCTTATGCCGCATGTGACTTTTTCGGAACAAGCAACACGCGGCAATGATCCCGTGTATGTGTTCGGGAGCAAGTTACGGCAGCGGCGATTCACAAGCGATGATTTCGCCCTGAACAAACTGAACACTCCTCTGCCCTACGGCGATTTCACAACGCGTTTTGGTGGAACCTGGAGCCTGTTCGACTCATTTGCTTCGTGGCGCGGAATCAATCGCGCTAAGGAAATGAATATCGCTGCCAGTCATCAACTTGAACGTACCGACCAGGAAATCCTGTTTCGAGTCGTGCAGGCCTACTACGAAGTTCTTCTAGCCACGAAACAGTTGGAGGTAGCCGAGCAATCCGAGACGACGGCGAAGTCGATCATGGACCGAAGCCAGGTCCGCTACGACACCGGGGTGGTAGTGGAGTCCGACCTGCTCAGCGCGAAGGTGCGCTTGGCGAGCCGCGAGCAGGAACTCATTCATGCGCGAAACAATCTGGAACAGGCCCGAGCTCAGCTCAATACTGCCATGGGCGTAACCGCCGACGTACAGTACCGACCCGCCGAGTCCATCGCGGAAGGAACCCTAACCGCCGAATCACTGCCTGAATTGGAGCAAAAAGCTCTTACGACTCGTCCCGATCTCAAGCGGATCGACGCGCAGCAATCGGCGCAGGAACTAAGGGTAGCGATTGCCAAGTCGTCGTTCGGTCCGCGGCTGAACGCTTTTGCTGGATGGGAAATGGACAATCCCACCTTCCTTGCCGGAGGTGGTGGCAATAACTGGCTGGGAGGAATTGAGTTACAGATCGATCTCTTCCAGGGTGGAGCAAAACGAGCTGCGCTGTCGCGCGAACGCGCCAATGCAGAAAAGCTCGCGGCGTTAAAGCAGGCGGCGAGCGATGCGGTGCGACTGGAGGTCCGCCAAGCTTACTACGATCAGGACGCGAGCCGGCAACAGGTGGAGGTAGCGCGAACTGCAATCGCGCAAGCGCAGGAGAGCCTGCGCATCAATCGAGACCGCTACGACGGCGGCCTGCTCACCATCTCTGATCTTTTGAGCACCGAAGAAGCTGCGCGCCGCAGCCAAGCCGACTATTGGCAGGCGGTTTATCAGTATCACATCAGCTACGCCAACCTGGAGTTGGCCTGCGGAATCTTGAATCTACAGTCTCCGGTGGTTATGCCATGAATCTCACTCTTTCTGAAAAACTGAAAAGGTCAACCTTCATCTTGGGAAGTGCAACTCTAGCTTCTGGCGCTCTGAGTCTAATGTTTGTCGGCTGTTCCAGCGAACGGCAAAGCGTCAGCACAGCGCCGGAGACTGTGAGCAATGTCTCAATCGTGTCAGCTCAGACGGCGAACATTCCCGACGTGGTCGAGGCGGTAGGGACGCTCAGGGCTGCCGAAACGAGCCAACTCGCCGCACAGATGATGGGGAATATCGTTGAGATCCGGGTGCGCGAAGGCGACCACGTACAGCGCGGCCAAGTTCTCGCTGTCATCGACGACGCGCAGCCGGGTGCTGCGCTCGACCGCGTCACAGCGGCCGAACTGGTTGCCCAACAGGAGATTACGGCTTCTGAATCCGACTTCACGCTCGCCGAGGCGACCTTCAAACGCTATCAGACGCTCTATGACAGAAAGTCCGTCAGCCCGCAGGAGTTCGACGAGATCAAGGCTCGCTATCAAGCCGCCCAGGCGCGTCGGGAGATGGCTCGTGCGGGACAGGCTCAGGCCAAAGCCGCATTGCAGCAAGCTCGTACGGCTCTCGGCTACACGCATATTGTGGCTCCATTCGATGGTCTGGTGACTGAAAAGAGAGCTGACATAGGAATGCTCGCCAGTCCCGGAATGCCGATCTTCACCGTCGAGGATCTGCGCCGCTACCGGTTGGAGGCTACGGTGAACGAGACCGACCTGCGCTACGTGCGCCAGGGACAACAAGTGCCAGTCTCGATCGATGCCTTTGGGGACCGAGAACTCAAAGGGAAAGTCATTGAAATCGTCCCTGCAGTAGACCCCGCAAGTCGTAGTTTCCTGGTGAAAGTCGAGCTGCCCTCTGATCCGGGGCTACGATCCGGTCTCTTCGGCCGAGCCCAATTCACGCGGGGAGCACGGACTGCGCTTCTTATCCCGCGCACGGCGATCGTGGAGCGGGGTCAACTGCAAGGCATTTACGTGCTGGATCGAAACCGAATCGCTGGGTTGCGGTACATCACTCTGGGTAAACCGTCGGCGCAGCAGGTGGAGGTATTAGCAGGCCTGCAGGCTGGGGACCTGCTGATCGGTGACCCGGGCAGCCGCGAACTGAGCGGCAAGAAGATCGAGTCTCGTTAGGAGCCAGGAATGAGCGCTGACAATAACAAGTTAAAATGGGCAAACAGCGCACACTCCGCTCTTCGCCTGGCAGGACAGGTCGCGCACGGTTTCATCGATTCGAAACTCACACCTCTCGTGATTGTAGCCGCTCTGCTGCTCGGGGCTTTCGCCATTCTCCAGACGCCGCGCGAAGAAGAACCACAGATCGTCGTTCCCATGCTGGACGTCTTTGTACAGATGCCGGGAGCCTCGTCGCAAGAGGTTGCTCAACGCGTGAGTTTACCGATGGAGAAGTTGCTGCGCGAAGTTCCGGGAGTCGAGTACATCTATTCGATCAGTCATCCAGGCATGAGCCTGGTGATCGTGCGCTTCTACGTTGGAACCAAAGAAGAAAACGCGATCATCCAGACCTACAACAAGCTTTACTCCAATTTTGACCGCATCCCGCCCGGGGTTTCACAGCCGCTCATCAAGGTTCGCTCCATCGACAACGTCCCGATCATGGCGCTCACGCTGTGGGGGCAGAACTACGACTCCTACAGGTTACGCCGTGTTGCCGGCGAGTTGGAAGATTCTCTGAAGAAGTTGGACGATATCTCTGAGACCACCATCATTGGCGGCCAGCCGCGGCAAGTGCGGGTCGTTCTCGATACGCAGCGTCTTGCAGCCTACGGACTCACACCTGGAGCCGTCGTCGGACAGCTTCAGGGGGCGAACACGCGCGGGCAGGCAGGTAGCTTCGCGCGCGACAATCGTGAGTTTCAAGTAGAGGCGGGCCTGTTCTTCACGCAGGCAGAGGACCTGAAGCAGGTGGTCGTTGGTGTTCATGCAGGGCGACCAGTGTATCTCCGCGATGTCGTCGAGAAAATCGAAGACGGCCCGGCCGAGCCCGAGAACTATATTCTTTTTGCAAATGCCCAGGGAACCAGCGGTCAGTCGGTGAATCCCGAGTATCCAGCGGTGACCATCACTTTGGCGAAGCGCACGGGTACGAACGCCAGCATCATCTCCGAGAACGTGTTGCAGAAAGTGGCCGCCCTGCGCGGCTATATGCTGCCGCAGGACTTGAATATCCTAGTCACACGAAACTATGGCGAGACGGCAAAGGACAAGTCCGACGAACTCCTCAAGCACCTCTTTATCGCGACCCTCTCAGTGACGCTTTTGATTGCGTTGGCGCTGGGTTGGCGCGAGTCAGGTGTGGTTTTGCTGGCTGTGCCCGTCACCTTGGCCCTCACGTTAGCGATCTTCTATCTATTCGGCTATACGCTGAATCGGGTGACGCTCTTTGCGCTGATCTTTTCCATCGGCATCCTTGTTGATGACGCCATCGTCGTCGTCGAGAACATTGTTCGACATTTCCGGTTACCCGGCAGCCGGGGTCGATCGCTCATCGATGTCGCAGTCGAAGCGGTCGATGAAGTTGGTAATCCAACGATTCTTGCCACCTTTGCAGTGATTGCGGCGATTCTTCCCATGGCCTTTGTGCGCGGGCTCATGGGGCCCTATATGCGCCCGATTCCAGTCGGTGCGTCAGCGGCGATGATCTTCTCCCTGATCGTTGCGTTTGTGGTCTCGCCATGGGCAGCACTGCGGCTTTTGCGCCACTACGCTGGCGACAGTGGGCACGCACATCATGAAGGAGAAGGCTGGACCACGCGCTTCTACCGCAAGGTCATGAACCCGCTGGTCCTCGATGCAAAGCGACGCTGGCTTTTTCTTGGTGGCGTGGTTGTTCTCCTACTCGCGGCCGTGGCGTTCATCCCAATGAAATGGGTTCGCGTCAAAATGCTGCCCTTCGACAACAAGAGTGAGTTCCAGGTCATCATCGACATGCCTGATGGAACACCGCTGGAGCAAACCACTCGCGTCGCGCAAACGCTGGGACACTATCTCGCGCAGCAACCCGAGGTGACGAATTACCAGATCTACTCCGGCACATCCGGCCCATACAACTTCAATGGCTTGGTCAGACATTATTTTCTGCGCCGTCAGCCCAATCAAGCCGACATACAGGTCAATCTGCTCTCGCGCCACGATCGCAAAGCGCAGAGCCACGAGATTGCCCGACGTCTGCGTCCCGAACTAGTGAAGCTTGCCCAGCCTTTTGGCGCCCGCATAAAGGTAGCCGAGGTTCCACCTGGGCCTCCTGTACTTGAAACGCTGGTCGCAGAAGTCTACGGACCCGACTACAAAGGGCAGATCCAGCTCGCCTCACAGATCAAGCGGGTCTTCCAACAGACACCGGGCGTGGTCGACGTGGACTGGTACGTAGAAGACCCACAAACCAAGTACGACCTCAGGGTGGATCTCGACAAGGCAGCGCTGCATGGTATCTCGGCGGCAGACGTGACCCGCACCTTACAGATCGGCCTTGGCGGTGCCGATGCGGGTCTGCTGCACAATCCGCAGTCCCGCGAAGACATCCCGATTCGTGTCCGTCTGTCTCGTCCCGATCGCTCTGGAATCGAGGATCTCGCAAATCTGAAGCTGCCCACTCCTGCGGGCAGTCAGATCGCATTACAGGAAGTAACCAGCTTGAACCAGACAACGATCGATACCAGTGTGTACCGCAAGAACTTGCAACCGGTGGTGTATGTTACGGGGGATGTCGCCGGGGAAGAAGAAAGCCCTGTCTACGCTATCGGCAAGATGAGTGACGCCATCGAAAAGCTGAAACTCCCAGACGGCTACTCGGTCAAGCAATACAAAGGCACGGCCATGCCCGAACGCTCCGACCGCTACTCGATGAAGTGGGACGGTGAGTGGCACATCACGGTTGAAGTGTTCCGCGATCTTGGTCTGGCCTTCGCAGCCGTGCTCGTTCTCATCTATGTGCTGGTCGTCGGTTGGTTTCGGTCGTTCCTTACCCCGTTGGTGATCATGGCTCCGATCCCATTGACTCTGGTCGGTATTCTTCCGGCTCACGCCATGATGGGCGCGTTTTTTACTGCTACCTCGATGATCGGGTTCATTGCCGGCGCCGGCATCATCGTGCGCAATTCCATCATTCTCGTTGACTTCATCGAATTGCGCCGCTCTCAAGGGATGTCGTTGGAAGAAGCCGTCGTGGATGCAGGCGCAGTGCGATTCCGCCCAATGCTCTTGACCGCCGCTGCGGTCGTCGTGGGTGCCAGCGTCATCCTGTTTGATCCTATCTTTCAGGGGCTGGCACTCTCGCTCATGGCGGGTGAGGTTGCATCCACCTTGCTGTCTCGCATGGGGGTGCCGGTTCTCTATTACATCTCGCAGAAGCGAAAACAATCACCGCCGCTGCATCCTCACTCGCCGGAGAACATCGCCGAGTGTCAGGCGCCGCAGTGTGAAGTGACGCAATGACCTTCGTTAAGGAGAAGAAGAATGACGACTGAACGCATGCTCCGCTTGATCGCCGGACTCTTTGTCCTGGTTTCACTGGCCCTCGGCCATTGGGTCAATGAGTACTGGTATCTCTTCACCGCTTTCGTGGGACTCAATTTGTTCCAGTCGGGCTTCACAAACTGGTGCCCCATGATGACCTTCCTGCGTAAACTAGGCGTAGGCAGCCCGGAGAAACTGAAACATGCCTGAATGGATGTGGCTCATAGCAGTGCTGGTCGGATACGTCGTCTTGACTCAATGGCTCCTACCGAAGTTGGGAGTTCCAACTTGACGAAACGCCGGTTGCGCCGAGGTTCGGCGCGAAGAAACAGACAGAGCCTCGAAAAGGGCTGTCGCACAACGCAACGATTGATCGGATGGCACTTTGGGACGGGTCGCGCGCGTTTAGCTGGGATCACGACTTCAGTACAGATGTGGGCGTCCGAGCACGATACGTCTGGCAAATGGTCTGATGGCCGGGGCCTAAGAACGGTGAATTGGACCCACTGGAAGCAGGTTATCCTGAGAGCCGCGCCAGCCTCCGGCGCCAAGGCCGCATCATCGATCTCGGAACCTTGCCCGAACCCGAAGGGGGATATCAGAGCGGCATCGAAGCTGTAAACAGCCGCGGCTAGGTGGTCGGTGGGCGCTATACCATGGCTGACTGGTCGCCGCTGTTTGCAGAGAGATGGGATCCTGCGTGGCATCTCCACCCGACAATGTGCCGAGGTGCATGCCAGGGATGGTCTGAACTGTGGCGTATCGAAGCCGAACGTGAGCCGGGAAGCCGCCGAGCTAGAGGGGCAGCGCTGCAGGAACTATTGGAGAGGCCAGAGCTTCCTCTCGTGACTCCAGAGCGGAACTATTGCTGGAATCGGCAGTTTGGTAAAGGGATAACGCCACAGCCGCGGCCTCTGTGAGAGCTAATCGTCTCGAGCGGGCACGCCAGACTTGTCGAAGTCGAGTCGCATTTCATTGGTGGGTTTGAATCCAAGTCGTTCGTATAAAGCCCGTCCGTCCTCACTAGCGTGTAATGCGACGCTGCAGAACCCATTTTCTCGACACCAGGCGATCATTCTCTTCATCAGCGCTTTCGCTACGCCTTGACGTCGATACTCCCGTTCCACATACAGGTTTAGAATCATCGCCCGCTTTGGCTGAAGCTGCCCAAGCACACCGGGCCAGGGACTGATGACGATACCGCCTCCACCGACTACCTTGCCGCTCGAATCAACTGCAAGAAATCCACGATAGGAATGCCGTGGCAGAGCTTGTGAGAAATATTCTGTTGCTGCCCTTTCCATCATGTCGAGTGCGAATTCGTCTCGCCGCCCCATATCCCACCACATGAGGCGTCGGTGCCGTAGCAATACGGGTAGGTCTGAACTCGTCGCCTCGCGGACTATCAGCTGGGCCATTCACTCCGTCTCACGTTTGGTCTCTGTAGAGTTTACGAGAGAGTTCCCTTCCCGTACATTCTGAGTGTAATCGTGACGTAACCGCATCCCCACTTTCGATGTGCTGCCAAAAAGCTGCTCCTGATTTAAACCGGACCTACAGAAGCCGCGGGGCGGGCGGGTGAATTTCCTGCGTGCTGATGTATAATGCCAAGCTTGTGTTTCGCCGCAACAAAATCGATTTAGTATCCATTTCGTATGCATTGGTCTTACTGGCCGCTCCGTACTCATTTGCCGCCTGCGCGTGGAATGGAGTCGTGATCGATGACACGGGAAGACCAGTGGCGGGCGCCGTCGTGAAGGTGCACGGAAGGCACGTTCGTGCAGAGTACACGGTCAGCACTTTGTCGGATGGCAAGTTTGTGATCCAGAGCATGGAGGCTGGCTCGTACGAGGTCGCGGTCAGGTCTGCGGAGAAAGAATGGAGGGCGGCGGTTCCGCTCGTGGTCAAGGATGCTGGGCTGGACGTGTGGCTGCAGATCGCGGCGTCTGGAGAAGTGTTGTTCAAGACGTCCGCACAGGTCGCAGAGATGCGGGCGCAGGCCAGGGGAGGCGAGCATCTGTCGAGTTCGGAGGTTTCCAGTCTGCCGCTGAATGCCAGAGATTTCAGCAAATTGCTTTTGCTCGCGGCCGGGACGATGACGGATGCGAACGGCGCGGCAAACTTCACGCAGCAATTTGCTGTCAATGGACAGCGCGGCGTAACGACCGTGTTTGCGACCGATGGTTTCGATACGACTGATCCGGAGATGGGTGGGGCGACGTTTTCCAACTTCAACGTGGATGCCATTCAGGAAGTACAATCGAACTCTGGCGTGATGGCAGCTGAGGTTGGACACGGCGCTGCGAGTTACACGAATGTGGTCACGAAATCTGGCGTGAATCAGCTCCACGGAAGCATATTCGAGTTCCTGCGTAACGCGTCCCTCGATGCGCGGAACTATTTCGACTATCGAGATCCGACCGGCCAGCACCGCATTCCTCCTTTTATTCGAAACGAGTTTGGATTCACGAATGGCGGACCGGTGGTGCTGCCCGGAATCTACAATGGAAAAGACCGAACGTTTTATTTCGGCGAGTACCAGGGATTTCGCCAGGTACTGGGAACGACACAGGTCCTCCCAGTTCCGACTGAGGCGGAACGGCAGGGAATTGATACCACGACCTTTCCAGGAGATACATTAACCGTTCCTGTCAACCCGGAGGCGGCCGATGTTCTGAATGGATATCCGATGCCGAATGAGCCGAACGGGCCGTTCGGCGAGCGGACGTATGCGGCGTCTTCGAAGGTGGTGACGCGAACGGATCAGTTCTCCATCCGTGTCGATGACCGGATCTCGGACAAGGCGTCTCTGATGACGCGGTTCAGTCTGAACCAGGTCAGCGGACCCCTGACGAATCCCGACCAGACGGCGATCAATCCGATGTTCGAAGTGCAGTTCTTCGATCACCAGCGCAACTTCGGTGTGCACTACACGCGAACGATTTCTGCGCACATGGTTTCGGATACGTCGGTGAGCTACATCCGAAGCACGCCTTTTTTTCCCGCGGGCAATCACACGCAGCCAGGAATCACTTTTGCCGACGGGCTGTTTCAGCCCTATAACCAGCCGGCCGGATCGATTTTCGGGTCGTACAGCAATCTGTATCAGTTGAAGCAAGACTTCTCCTGGTCGCGTGGAGCGCATTCCTTGAAATGGGGCACCGAGATTCGTGTGAATCGCGATTCGACAATCTTCGGTGTGAATCCGAATGGATTGTATGAATTTGGCGGCGGCACGGCGTACTCTCCAGTGAACATAACCTCCGCCAGCGGTACACATGACATACACGTCGGCGACCCGTTGCCGGATGCGCTAACGGGGCTGCTGACGGGGACGCCGTATTCCTACAACATCATGGCGCCCGCTGCCATTACTCCGGTAGGCGATAAGTTCAATGAGGCGGGAGTGAGGCGCGAAGCTTACAACTTCTATTTTCAAGATGCGTGGAAGGCGACGCCGAAGTTGACCGTGAGTTACGGGTTGCGCTACGAGGTGAATAGCCGCATCCACGAGGCGACGAAACGGACTTCCCTCCCCCTCTTTCTCGACGCAAACGGCAAGACAACGGGGTATTGGGATCGCAATGCGATCCAGAAGATTCTGATCAATCCGCAACCGCCTTACGATCAGGACTGGAAGGGATTTGGCCCGCGGCTGGCGCTTGATTATGCGGTCGCAAAACACACGGTCTTGCACGCGGGAGGAGCGATCACGACACTGCTCCCGAATTTGTGGCAGGACAATGCACTGACAGCGGGCATTCCCTATGTCTTTGCGCCTTCGATTTTTGCCCAACCGGGTGAGCCGATTGCGTTCCAGAACAGGTTCGTTCCGCTGAATCTGCCGACGGCCTACAACGTACAAGGGCAGCCGATTTTCGCGACGGGGCGTTCGCAAGACGTTCCTGCGAACACTGAGTTCGATTACGTGCGCTTTCAGAACGATTTGAATGCGCTCGCGCCGGGGAATGTGCAGTTGCTGGCGGTTACTGGGATCGCGAAGAATTTCGGGAACGGATACATCGGGAGCTGGACGGCGGGCGTGGATCATGATTTCGGCGATTTCAGGGCGAGCGCATCGTACGTAGCGACAGCGGGAATTCACTTGCCGCGGTTCTATAACCCGAACGGTTATGGCGGTGCCTGTCAGGGTTTTGCCCCTTTTACCCAGTTCGTTACCGAGTGCCATGCCATCAGCGGGTTCGGGCCTGAAACCATCATGACCAGCGCGTCGCACTCTTCTTATCACGCGCTTCAGACCAGCCTGACGAAAACTTCGGCGCGGCTTGGGCTTGGTCTGCAGGCGAGCTACACCTACTCCAAATCGCTGGACGACACGAGTGCGGTACTGGCCGGGCTGACGGGAACTTCGGGGACCGTTCTGCAAACTGCGCCGCAGAATCCGTGGGATCCGTCGGCCGATAAAGGGCCGTCTACATTTGATGTGACCCACGTATTTACAGCGAGTGTTATTCAGTTGCTTCCGCTCGATCGCGTAGGATTTCTTCGTCCGCTGGGGCGCACGTTCACCAGCGGATGGCAGTTCCTGAATATCACGACACTGACGACGGGATCGCCATTCACGATCTATTCGGGAGTGCAGCAGACGGGTGCGGGGTTGGGCGGAGGGGATCGGCCGGATCTGGTCGCGATGCCTCATCTCTCGACGAGTCGTGCGGTACGCAATGACTATTTCGGGCTGGGTGCAGACGGGAACCGGTCGTTCTTCTACATTCCCATCAATGTTCCGAGTGGGACGGGGCCGAATCAGGGAAGGTTCGGCACGCTGGGGCGCAATACGTTTCGCGGTCCGGCCTATCACGCCTTCGACATAGCCATCATCAAGGACACTCCTTTTGGACATCGCGGCAACGCGGAGTTGGGAACCATCGAGTTTCGCGCGGAGTTCTTCAACATCTTCAATATCGTGAATTTCGGATTGCCTTCCAACATTGTGAGCGGTAGCGGGTTTGGGATCATCAGCAAGACCGCTGGTACATCGCGGCAGATTCAGTTCTCGCTGAAAATCATCTACTGAGAATGAGTGATGGAGGCCCTTTCCGATCCAAGATGATTGGCCTACGCTGGTGCTTTATTTTCGAGCAATCGGCAAGGTCATCATGAGAGATGACGGCATCTTCTTTTTGTTCTGTTAGCAATTCTTTGGTGCTTCTTGGGCAAACACGACTTGCGAACCGACAGAGGATTTGGTCGGGAGTCATCCGACTACGACAAGAGCGGCTTCTGAGTTTCTGCAAGTGCCATCGGCCGCGAGCATTCTTCATCGTCATTGGCCACATGGTTGATCCGAGTACCCACGGGGTAGCACCGCATGAGCCGAGCATCGTAGGGCTTCAACAGTTCGGACACGGCCGTGAGATTCTGCATTCCAGGGTCGAGCCACAGGTCATAGCCGTCCGGATCAAGAATCGCAGGCATGCGGTGGTGGACAGCTGAGGTCAGCGCATTGGGGGTCGTCGTTAGAATCGAGCAGGTCTTCACCCATTTCCCGCTGGAGTCCTTCCAGCCATCCCACAGTCCGGCAAACGCGAACAATTTCCCGTCATTCACTTCAAAGCAATACGCCTGCTTAGCTGTTCCCGTCCTCTGCCATTCATAAAACCCGTCAGCTGGAATCAGGCACCTGCGAAATCGTAGAGGATCGCGGAACGCAGGCTTCGAGGCGGCGGTCTCTGACTTTGCGTTGAAGGTGCCGGTGGCGATGGAAGGGTCCTTTGCCCAATATGGAATGAGCCCCCAGCGTATTAAGGAAAATACCCGGATCGGCTCCGTCGGATTTTGGCGGATGACAGGTATAGCCTGGGTTGGGGCAATGTTGTAGCGGGGGCTCCAGTCTTCTTCGCCTGAAACGGCATCGAAGTGCTCCTCAATGACCTGCTTCCTCCGCGACAGTCGGTACCGTCCGCACATAGGCAAGGAATTATCGCAGATCGCGAACTAGGTGGGGCATACCTACTGGAACTGCCTGACGAACGGCATAGACCTCGACGAAGCGGAGGAACTAGCGCTACCGAATATCGTTCTGCCCGGCTGACCCCTGCACATGATCTTGGCTTCTTACTTCTGCCTTTTGCTGTGCGATCCAACGGTTGGTCCGTTCGTCGAGCATATCGAGAGGCAGGCTGCCGCCGTTGAGCATTTCGTCATGGAAGCTGCGCAGGTCGAACTTCGGGCCCAATTCCTTCTGGGCGCGCTCGCGGAGTTCGCGGAACTTGAGCTGTCCGAGCTTGTAACTGAGAGCCTGGGCGGGCCAGGCGATGTAGCGGTCGGTCTCGCTCTGGATCGTAGGTTCATCGACCGCCCCGGATTGGCGCATAAATTCCACGACCTGATCGCGCGACCAACCTTTCGCGTGAATGCCCGTGTCCACCACCAGACGCACGGCGCGGAAGAGTTCGGAGGCGAGCCGTCCGTAGTCGGAACCCGGATCCTGGTAGAAGCCAACTTCCTTGCCCAGTTGCTCGGCGTAAAGAGCCCAGCCTTCGCTGTAGGCATTGAAGCCCAGCGAGTGGAGACGGAACTTCGGCAAGCCCTGCAATTGCTGCTGCACGGAAAGCTGCATGTGATGGCCGGGCACGCCTTCGTGATAGGCGACGGCTTCGTCGTCGAGGAGGGTGCGATGAGCGAAGTCGGAGGTGGCGACGACGACGCGGCCGGGCCGCTTGCCGTCAGGCGTGCCGGTAACGTAATGCGTGGCCGCTGCTGCTTGGAAGGGCGGAATGGCTTCCACTGTGACTGGGGCCTTGGGAAGCAGGTTGAAGAGCTCAGGCAGCTTGGGCTCCATCTGCGCGATGTAGTGGCGGAAGGCATCGAGAATCTGATCGGCGGAGGTCGGCCTGTACTTGGGATTGTTTTTGAGCGACGTGCGAAAGGAGGCGAGGTCGGCGAAGCCCTGCTTCTTGGCGAGAGCGGTCATCTCGTCCTGAATGCGCTCGATCTCGCGCAGGCCGAGCTGGTGGATTTCGTCCGCGGTCAGGTGAGTGGTGGTGCGCCCGTAGATGTCATTCTGGTAACGCTTCTCTCCATCAGGCAGCGAAGTGACAGAAAGCGTGGTCCGCCCCTGGGGCGCGTACTCGGTGCGCAGGAACTCAGCGAAGGTCTTGTATGCGGGAATGACATCCTGAGTAATGGCGCTGTTGATTTCTTCGGTCAAGCGCTTCTGGTCGGCGGCAGAAATGTCGGGGGGATATTTCTTGGTGGGCAGGAGAAATGGGTCGGATCCGACGATGCCGTCGCACTGCAGCGGGAGTTTTTCGGCGAGGAAGCGGACAGGCATCAGTTTGTCGCGCATGCCCGCGCGCAGAACTTCGGTGGTCTGCGCAAGAACGCGCGGAATCTGGTGCAGGCGGGCGATGTAGTCCTTGTAGTGCTTGACCGAATCCAGAGGAACAGAGAGCGGGAGATCCGCAAGGCTGGTATGAATGCCGTTCTGCTGGTTGATCGGCATCTCGTACTCTTTGAAACCGAAGTCGGCGATGCGCTGTTGGAGCACGCGAACCAGGAGGTCGTGCGAGAGCTGGTCCTGTTCAGGGAAGCCGGCGGTCGGAATAGCCTGCAGGCGCACTAGGAAAGCGCGGTCGGTCTGGTTACGCTGGATGATCGCCGCCAGGGAATGGTCGGCGAGCATGTCGTTGTAGCGGTAATCGCCGAATGCGGTGGCGCGCTCGGGGAAGTTGCGCAGGTCGGTTTCGTATTGCTCGTCAAAGAGAGCGTTTTGGGCGGCCAGCCGGTCGGCGAGCGCCTTCTGCTGGGCGAGCGTTTTCTTGCTGAAGAGGGTAGCGGCTGTTACGACGAGGAGGGCGAGGCTTACCTGGAGGCGCATGGCTCCCGTAGCGTATCAAAAGCTTGGTACTCGAGTGTAAGCGTCTTCGACTACGATGGCTGACTATTTGATGCCTTCGACCACATAGAGATCGGAAAGAGTGCGGCCGTATTCGTAGAGGTAGGATTTGCCATCGGGGGTGACCAGGATCGGACCGATGTCAGTGACACCAGAGGTGTAGGCGGGCATTAGTGTCTTCCGAAGCTGTCTCTGCCCGGTTACCAGACTCAGTCGATCGATCCTGGCGGGAAGTTCCCCCGGGTTATAGATGAAAAGGGACTGGGCGTCGCGCGCCCACCCTACCGGTCTCGATGCGGTGTTTCAGGGTCATGCCATCGAGCTACTCCCTGGCAATGAAGTGGCCACCTTCTTCCCCGATGTCGTAGATGGTGCACATGTTCGGATGGTTCAGCGCTGAAGCGGTCCGGGCTTCGCGTTGGAAGCGGCTGAGGGCTTGCGAGTCACGCCCCACCTCATCGGGAAGGAATTGGGGCTGAGCCGGCCGTCTTTACCGAATGGCCGTGGTCAGTTACACTCTGCCGATTTCAATTTCAAGGAGGTAAAGATGGGTCTATGAAGCATACCATTCGATTCGTGGTTGCAGTAGTGTGCCTCTCCTTCATTTCGATTGCCACGGCAGTCGCCCAAGACCAATACACGGAGGGAGGAGTCACGCGTGTCACCTTGGTTCAAATCTTGCCGGGACGTTTCAATGCGTTCATGGACGACCTCAAATCCAACATCAAGCCGATCTGGGATGCAGAGAAGAAAGCTGGGTTAATCGAAGACTATAGCATCTTCCTGAACAGCACGAGGGCGAACCCGGACGATTGGGACATTGGTTTTGCCTTGAGCTACAAGAACTTCGCTGCCCTTGACGGTCTGGCACAAAAAGTCCTCGAGCTTCGCATGAAGCAGTATGGCGATAAGAGCAAAGAGCAGCAGGTAATCGACAAGCGCGTGCAAAATGCACGTGTCATCACCAGTGTCCTCACGCGCAGTATCACACTGAAGTAGTTGACGAGTTGATCGTCTTCTTCGCGGGAACTCAAGGAGAGTGACGCTGGAAGAGGAGCGGCGCTCGACTTGAGTTCCGCGTGAGGCCTCCCGGAATTCGGTCCACTCGGAGGTCGGCTCGGGCGTCCGCCCGGAGATCGACTCGACGGTCGAGTCGGCCGGGGCTGCTACGTCATGTGTGTCTCCTTGCGGCAAAGGACGTTAGCCACGCCGTACACATCCCTCAGCATCCGATCTGTTCTCTTCGAAGCACGCGATTCCAGCTTGATAAGCCTTCGCCCTAGGGCCCACAGAAACGACCAAGTGCTTCCATCACTGCTGCCGGTGAGTTTTATTACAGACCCGGGACGGTGGGCACCGCTAAGATCACTACGGAGGTTTGGCAATGCGTACGATCATTGCGATAGCTGGGAACCTCTCCTTGTTGCTTCTAATGGCGGCGTACGCCGCAGCGCAAGCGAAGCCAATTCCTGTTGGCGTGAAAGTGGAAGCCGAGGGCGGGGGAGAAGGTCAAGCAATGTGGGTACAGGACGCAAAAGACCTTACGCCGCAGGAGTTGAAGGCGCTCGAATCGCTCGTGGTGAACGAAATTAAGAACCAGCGGGGCGTCACCATTGTTGCGCCAGAGTACAGGGAGAACTACATCGGTGTCGTTGTGGTGGCGGCCAAACTTCTTAACAGCAATACCCGGGAAAATTGGTACTACGTCGCCAGCAGCGTGGTGACCATCGCCACAAACAAAGGAATAGACGAATTCGTCACGCACGACGTGTTCGTAGGAACCGACCTTGCGTCGCTGTCCCGCACCATTGGTTTCCAGTTCGCCAGTACCAGATTCCGGGCAACCACCGGCCTCTGGAAGTGAGCCGATTGAATCCACGTGTTAGTAGAGATTCCCTTTGCATTGACTTGCCTTGGAGTCGGATCTACGATTTTTCTCAGGGGGTGGGGAGAAGGAGCGTCCGGTGGCGCTCCATATGGTCAGCCAGGACGCGTTTGTCGGCCAGACGCTAGGCCATTACCGCATCGCCGAAAAGATCGGCGCCGGAGGCATGGGAGAGGTTTTCCGTGCCTACGACCAGCACCTTGACCGCTATGTGGCCATCAAGGTGCTCCCGCCCGGAACCCTGAGCGACGAAACCGCCCGCAAGCGCTTTCACAAGGAGGCGCTAGCCCTCTCCAAGCTGAACCATCCCAATATCGCCACCGTCCACGATTTCGACACGCAGCGGGGCGTGGACTTTCTGGTGATGGAGTACATTCCCGGAACCAATCTTAGCGAGCAGTTAGGCGGGAGGCCTCTGCCGGAAAAAGATGTCATCAGTCTGGGAATGCAATTCGCCGAAGGCTTGTCAGCGGCCCACGAACAGGGAGTCATTCATCGCGACGTGAAGCCTGGCAACCTGCGGCTGACCAGTGATGGGCGGCTGAAGATCCTGGATTTCGGGCTGGCAAGGCTGCGGCTGCCGGCGACTGCGACTTCTCCGACGGAGAGTCTCAGCGAGACGCAGACGATTTCCGGAACGCTGCCCTACATGGCGCCGGAACAGTTGCTGGATGGCGAGATCGACGCTCGCACCGACATTCATGCGGTTGGATCGGTGCTGTACGAGATGGCCACCGGGCAACAGCCTTTCGCGCAGGTGGAGCGTTCGCGCCTGATCGGGGCCATTCTGCACCGTCCACCGCGGCCAGTTCGCGAGCTAAATCCCGGGTTGTCTCCAGGACTGGAACGGATCATTCACAAGTGCCTGGAGAAGAAGCCGGAGAACCGTTTCCAATCGGCAAGAGAACTGGCTATAGAGCTGCGGCGACTGCAGAGCGACTGGTTGAGTGCGGCCCCGCCTGTAGTGAGGCTCGCCAAGTGGTCATCCGCACAGTCGGTTGGACTGGGCTTGGGCATCCTTGCATTGGTCGCCGTGTTGGTGATTGCATTCCATGTCGGCGATTGGCGCGAGCGCCTGTTCAGGCGGAGCAGTGCACCGCACATCCAATCGCTGGCGGTGTTACCGCTGGCGAATCTCTCAGCTGACCCGCAACAGGAATACTTTACGGACGGCATGACGGAGGCATTGATTGCCGAACTGTCGCAGATCGGTTCGCTGAAGGTCATCTCACGCACCTCAGTGATGCGCTTCAAGGACACGAGCAAGCCCCTGCCCCAGATCGCTCGGGAATTGGATGTCGATGGCATAGTCGAAGGTTCCGTCCTCCGCTCTGGCGACCGGGTGCGAGTCACAGCACAACTCATCCACGCACTCTCCGATACTCATCTCTGGGGAAAGAGCTACGAAAGGGACCTGCGCGACGTGCTCACATTGCAGAGGGAGGTCGCTCAGGCCATCGCGAACGAGATCAGAGGTAAGGTCACGCCCCAAGGGCAAACGCGCCTAGCGAAAGCCCGCCTGGTCAACCCCGAGGCTTACGAGCTCTATCTGAAGGGTCGCTACGAATGGAACAAGCGGACAGAAGAGGGGCTGAAGAGAGGCCTGCAATACTTCCAACAGGCTATCGACGTGGACCCTACTTACCCGTTGGCCCACTCCGGCTTGGCAGACTGTTACGACATACTGGGCGAGCATGATCTCCTCCCGGGCAACGAGGTTTACCCCAAAGCCAAGGCGGCGGCCTTAAGGGCGCTCGAACTGGATGACGCATCTGCCGAGGCGCACACTTCCTTGGGGGAGGTATTGTTCGACTATGACCGGAATCCAGAAGCAGCGCTAAAGGAATTCCAAACCGCGATTCGGTTGAACCCCAACTATGCAACCGCTCATCACTGGTATGGCATGCGATTAGCCATGATGGGTCGAGGTGAAGAGGCCTTCCGCGAGATGCAGCAGGCCCGGCATCTTGACCCCCTATCCTACATAATCAATGGCAATGTTGCAGCGGTACTCTACTTTGCTCGGCAATATGACCGGGCCCTTGTTGAGGCACGCAAGACATTGGAACTGGAACCAAGGTGGGGCCCCGGCTTTATCCCCGCCATATACATCCAAAAGGGAATGATTAAAGAGGCTATCGCAGTAATACAAAAAGAGCAGAGCATCCCAGGGAGTATTTCTCCTACCCTGCTTATCCGTGCATACGCGGCTGACGGGAATCGGAAAGAAGCCCTACGGGTATTTACCGAGCTAAGACAACAAGCGCAGAAGGGGTATATCTCTCCCTTCGCCATGGCAAGTGCCTGTACTTCTTTGGGTGAGAGAGAGGAAGCTTTGTCCTGGTTGCAAAAGGGGTTCGATGAATACGCCGGCGGCATGGACAAATTGAAAGTGGACCCCGACCTTGACCCGCTGCGTTCCGATCCACGCTTCCAGGAGCTCCTCCGCCGCATGAACTTTCCGCCGTAGGACGCCGACGTCCTACCGCCCAATTCGCCTAGCGCGGGAAATTGTCGGCCTCTGTTGTGAGGCAATAGCGTAAGTTGACTAGTGGTCAGCTTGTCACAGAGATTTTTCGCCAGCAATCACATTCCAGTCGGGGACCATGGCAACGACTAAGGAGACGTGCCGTTTTACCGGCCAATTTCCGATTCCTGGGCTGGCAGATTTGTATCCCTGCTCGGCCGATGCAATCGATCCTGCTCATGGGTTTGGCATATCATATGGGGCTACCTTCGACTGCACTAGCTTTTCCAGGTAGTCCATGAAGAGCCTTCTCAACCCGCACGACAAGAACCAGATCATCTCCCGGCTGGGGACAGTTCGTCCCACCAGTTTGCGCCTCTGGGGAAAAATGTCCGCGCACCAGATGGTTTGTCACTTGAGCGATGGATTCCGCATCTACATGGGGTTGAAGCCTGCGAACCCTGCACGCCTAGCCTATCCCAGAAGCGTCGTCAAATGGGTTGCGCTCTGGGCCCCATTCCCTTGGCCGAAGGGGTTCAAGACTGTGCCGGAGCTAGATCAGCAGGCCGGAGGCACTCCGCCGGAAGAGTTTGACAAGGACGTGCGCGAGCTAAAGAACCTCGTGGATCGTTTCACGCAACAGCCCAGAGATTTCCACTGGCAGCCTCATCCCCATTTTGGCCAGATGTCCGACGGAGAATGGATGCGCCTAGCATACCTTCACATGGATCACCATCTCCGACAGTTCGGCGCGTGAAAGCCATCCGACCCTAACCACCACTGATCGCTTCTCGGGGCCAGAGTCGCAGGCACGTTCGGTAATGGCGTGAGCTGTTCCATCAGGGTTCTGCAATCCCCAGCTCCTGGGAATCCTGCACGCATCCTCTGGTACTTGAATCGAGCTGGCTCGCTTCATCTTTGACGATTTCCGGCCAGACATGCCCGCAGAGCCTGCCTGCCCGGGGGGACTAGCTGATCACAGATAGTTCGCCTTTCGCAAATCCTTCTGGTGACCTTCCGTCGAGCTTCCTGGCAGTTGGAACGCCCGCCGGTGAATGTGTGGGGCTTACCTGAAGTAAAATTGCGCCATCAGTGGACCGGGCGATTTGATCCCGGTTCCTGACAACCGTGATCCGAATCACAGAGTGCGCCTTAACCTTCGTGGGAGGGTAGCGTACACTTCAGTTAACCAAAGGCATGGCGAAGAGTTGTTAGAGGTGCCCGCTCAAGCATCGACTCGTAGTGTGGCCTCCTGGAGAGACGAGCAAGAACTGCACGATGCGCGTTTCGCGATGGGCCTTTCGCTGATTCTTGGCGTTCTCATGCTGCTAGGCAAGATCACTGCCTACTTCATGACCCATTCGTCCGCAATTCTCTCCGATGCAGCAGAATCGGTGGTTCACGTCGTGGCGGTTGCCTTCGCCGCTTTCAGCCTTCGACTCAGCACCAAACCAGCGGCTCCCCAGTTTCTCTACGGGTACGAACGCATTACGTTTTTCTCGGCAGGTTTTGAGGGAGCGATGATCATCGTGGCTGCCATCACGATTTTGGCGGCAACGATCCATAAATGGATCATCGGCCTTCGTTTAGAAAACCTAGGGACGGGGGTACTCCTGGTGCTCGCTGCTGGAATTCTAAACGCAGGCCTTGGATTCTACCTTTTACGCGTAGGCCGCCGCACCAAATCCCTCATTCTCGAAGCCGACGGCAAACACGTGCTCACGGATAGTTGGACAGGGTTCGGAGTGGTTGGCGGGTTGGGATTGGTGATGCTCACCCACTGGAAACCGTTCGACCCGCTGGTTGCAATCGCGGTGGCGGTGAACATCCTGTGGTCTGGCAGTCGCTTAGTCTGGCGCTCCGCCGTCGGCTTATTAGACTACTCGGACCCAAACGCTGGACGAAAAATCCGTGAAAAGCTCGATGCCATTTCCTCGGAGTTGGGAATCAGCTATCACGGAGTGCGCTTCCGGACCACTGGCTACCGCCAGATCATCGAGGTACACCTCCTCTTTCCCCAGCTCACTGCGGTCGGAGAGGCCCATCGGTTAGCCACGCTTCTGGAGGAACGCTTGCCGCGGGAACTGGGAATCCCAGCTGAGGTCATGACTCACTTGGAGTCACTGGAAGACCACAGCGAGGTCCACGGCGAACAGCACTACATGGGAAAACCCGACTGAGTCAAAGACGTTCGTGGCGGCCGTTCGGAGGCACCGCAGAAGCTGGCTAGATAGTCCATCCCCCACCCGGGTGCGGTCAGGTGTCGAGACTGCGCAGCACCCGATGCGCGAAGGTGGAATCGCTGTCTTCGAAGACATATTTTTCGGTTTGGGAGGTGGCAACGAAGGTCGTGTCTGCCGTTGAGCTGTTTTCTGTCCTCCCGGGGTGTCCGCACGGCTTCTTCGTGGTCCAGCCGCCAATGTTGGTGCTGAAAAGAACTAAGTGCGTTCGTCCGGCAGGTCATGAATAGCCGCCGGCCGGTAACTGGATCGTCCCCTCGGGCTCCGCAGCCCCATTCTTGAGAACGAGCAGAGAACGAGATTCCTCAGAGGCTAGATTTTCCGCAAACCTAGGCATGGCTTCTAGAGAAGGCGCCAATCGCCCCCGCGAGACGATAAGGGGCGCGTGGAGATAGACTTGTATTCCAGCAGCCATGACACGCATCGTTCTTGTCGGCGCCGGTAAAGGTGGAAGAGCGTTGGTGGAACTATTCCACAGAGACCCCAGCGTCGATATCGTCGGAGTCGCCGATAAGGACGCAAATGCACCAGGCTTGGCGCTCGCGCGGGAATTTGGTTTGCCGGTAAGCACCCATTATCAGGAACTACTTGCGACCAAGGAAGTCGATCTTATTGTCGATGTGACCGGTGACCCGGACGTCGGCGGGGTGATTCATCGCCTGAAAGCGGAGAGAACAGAAGTCATTGGTGGCAATGCTGCCCGATTCATTTGGGAGTTCATCGAGGCCAGGAACAAGACCGAAGGTCTCGAAGATAAGTACCAGCTTGCTCTCCGTGAATTGGAAGCGCGTGCCGAAAGTGAGTTCATCATCGGCAGCAACCCCACGATGAGGGAGATTTCTGAGCTGATCGCCAAAGTCGCACCCACTCCCACCACCGTCCTGGTCCGAGGTGAGAGCGGAACCGGCAAAGAGTTGGTAGCCAGAGCCATTCATCGGCACAGCGCTCTCAGCAGTCAGCCGTTGGTGACGCTCAACTGTACTGCTTTATCCCCGGCTCTCCTGGAAAGTGAGCTCTTCGGTTATAAGCGCGGCGCTTTCACCGGAGCTTATGTCGATCGAAAAGGTTTGTTCGAAAAAGCTGACGGCGGAACCATGTTTCTCGATGAAATTGGAGACATGTCACTGGAGATCCAGGCCAAGCTTTTGCGAACGTTGCAGACTGGCGAGATTCGCGCTGTCGGTGACGTGCGAACCAAGAAGGTGAGCGTACGGATCATCGCGGCGACCAACCGGGACCTAGACAAAGCGATCCGCGACGGCGCATTTCGCGAAGATCTGTTTTATCGCATCAATACTTTCACGATCACACTTCCCCCGCTTCGTGAGCGGACGGAAGACATTCCGTTCCTCGCCGAGTATTTCTTGCAGCGGGCGCGCGCCAAAGTGAATAAGCATGTGGAGTCGATTGCAGCGCCGGCGATTGCGCTGCTCAGGCATTACTCCTGGCCCGGCAATCTTCGCGAACTGGAGAACGTCATCGAACGGGCGGTGGTGTTGACGTCGACTTCGGTCGTTGAGGCCGAGCACCTTCCCCTCCACGTCCAAGACCTCCCCGGTTTCAAACCGAAAAAGGGCTTTAAAGCCAGCAAGCTGCAAGCCATCGATCAGTTTGAACGACAGGCTTTGGTCGGCTATCTCATCGAGGCAAACGGAAACGTATCCCGTGCAGCCTTGGCGGCGAATCTACCCCGGCGCACATTCCATCGCCTGATGGCGAAACACAAACTGTCTGGCCGGAAGCTCCCTGTGAGACATTAATATCTCATTTGTGGGATATCATTGTCTCTATAGCACAGATTCATGTTAACCTACTTTTTTACTTCTAGATAGCTGCCAGTCGTGCGCCCCTACGGTGAGACATTCCCGCCTCTCTGGCGGCCGAACCCAGCGAGCAGTCGGCACTTCGGTCCTTCCTGCTGATCGCCAACTCGTTGTTCGAGTACCCATTAACTGAAAACGGGGCTGCTGGTGTGCTGGTCCAGGCGGTTGGCAGCCAACTTGCCTTGCTGGAGTAACAAGTATGCCGCAGGATTCACGCCGCGATGTGTCACAGAGGGACCAAGCAAAGGTGGCAGATCATGGAGATCAGGGTTGTGACGGCCGTTTCCAATGCACCTGACCAGCCTGGCGGCATTCCTCAGTGGGCTTCCGTTACTCACGATGAAGAACACGTCATCGATGTAATAAGCGAATTTGACATCGTGAAGGTTCTGCGCAACGGCGCGAATGTCTGTCCAAGATCCCCAGGGACGATAGGAGCGCAAAGCCAATCCCCGGCCAAACCCAATGCGAAAGAGGCAATCGAATTGATGACCCGCCATGACGTTCGCATTCCGGTAGCGCCAAGTGGCAAGTTCGCGGGCAGGGTGTCGCGCACGAGTTTCGGGTATTCGAAGTAGCGAGTCAGCAGGATCGGCGGGGACTGAGGAACCAAGCCGTCCCCGAAGGTGATAGCGCTAAGGATGAGCCGGGCCAACCAGCCCGGCTTCCCCGCGGTCTTCTGGGGCCGGGAAAGAAGGTCGTCGCCGGCTTGCCGATAACTGGGCAACACCACAGCCGCAGCCAAACTAGCGGTGGCACGAACCGGCGGCACAAGTTTGAGGAGATAGAAATGGCAGGTAACAACACTTCACTCAAGAATAAGAGCCGCTGGTCGGCCGGGGTTACGCCATACGCTGAAATGGGTTACTACGACCCGGACTACGAACCCAAAGACACGGATATTCTATGCGCATTCCGCTTGGTACCCCAGGAGGCTGTGGAACCCATCGAGGCTGCTGCAGCCGTGGCGGGCGAGTCCTCCACTGCCACCTGGACGGTGGTTTGGACGGACCGTCTAACGCCGTTTGAAGACTACCAGGCCAAGTGTTATCGCGTAGATCCGGTACCGGGCAGCGATCAACACATTGCTTACATCGCCTACGATCTGGATCTTTTCGAGGAAGGCTCCATTGCCAACCTGACGTCGTCGATCATCGGCAACGTCTTCGGATTTAAGGCGCTTCGCTCTTTGCGTTTGGAAGACATGCGAATTCCTCCACACTATGCGAAGACTTTCCTAGGCCCGCCGCACGGCATCGTGATGGAGCGAGAGTATTTGAATAAGTTCGGGCGACCATTGCTGGGCGCAACCGTGAAGCCTAAGCTCGGTCTTTCCGCCCGCAACTATGGGCGCGTCGTGTACGAGGCGTTGCGTGGCGGACTGGATTTCACCAAGGACGACGAGAACATCAACAGCCAACCGTTCATGCGCTGGCGAGACCGTTACCTGTTCTGTATGGAGGCAGTGAACCGCGCCGTGGCGGCGACCGGCGAGATCAAAGGACATTACCTGAACGTCACCGCGGGAACCATGGAGGAAATGTACGAGCGCGCCGATTTCGCCAAGGAACTGGGTAGCGTCATTGTGATGATAGATCTGACCATCGGCTATACGGCAATCCAATCGATGTCGAAGTGGGCGCGGAAGAATGGCGTAATCCTGCACCTGCACCGCGCGGGTCATGGCACCTACACCCGGCAGAAGATACATGGGGTGAATTTCCGGGTCATCGCGAAGTGGATGCGCCTGGCCGGAGTGGACCACATTCACGCCGGAACGGTTGTGGGCAAACTGGAGGGCGACCCTAACGCCATTCGTGGGTACTACAACACGCTGCGTGAGAACAAACTTCAGGCCGATTCCTCGCAAGGGCTGTATTTCGAGCAGGACTGGGCTTCGCTGCCCGCGACCATGCCGGTCGCTTCAGGTGGCATCCACGCTGGTCAGATGCACCAGTTGCTGCACTATCTCGGTGAGGATGTCGTGCTCCAGTTTGGTGGCGGCACGATCGGTCACCCCGACGGGATTGCCCCGGGAGCAACGGCCAATCGGGTGGCCGTCGAGGCCATGATCCAGGCGCGCAACGAAGGGCGCGATTTCCTGAACGAAGGACCAGAAATCCTGGCCAAGGCTGCCCGCTGGTCACCGGAACTGCGAAAAGCGCTTGAGGTTTGGAAGGATGTGACCTTCGACTTCGAGTCCACCGACGTGCCGGACGCCGTGCCCACGCTCACGGCTTGAAGTTACCGGCACAAAGTTCGCCCATCCCGGGCACGCGAAATGGAGACGACCATGCGCCTCACACAAGGAACTTTTTCTTATCTACCGGACCTCAGCGAAGCAGAGATCAAGTTGCAAATGAGTTACTGCCTGGACAACGGCTGGCCCATTTCTATCGAACACACCGATGATCCTCATCCCCGCAACGCTTATTGGGAGATGTGGGGACTCCCGATGTTCGACGCGAGCGACCTCGACCTACCCATGCAGGAGCTCAAAAACTGCCGCCGTGCGTTTCCGAGCCACTACATCAAGGTGAATGGCTATGACCGCAGGAAAGGAAGACAGACGACTATGCTGAGCTTCATTGTGTACCGGCCGAGGGAGGAACCGGGTTTCAGCTTGGAGCGTACGGAAGGCCAGGACCGGCGAATTCACTACACGATCCGGTCAAAGGCGCAGCTTGCCGGACCCGCCGGCGCAATCAGAGATCTTGGTGATCAGCAGACCGACAAGTCATGACAACCACTGAAACAGCATCCGTCAATGCTTCCGGGGGGGCGTCGGAGCTCACCACAGCGGGAAGCCATGAGCATCTGGTGGACATTTCCGCCGCTCAGCGCGATTTCAACCTCGATGAGATCCTGGAGCAACTGGACCGCGAGCTACTGGGGCTTAGACCGGTGAAAGCCTACATCCGACAGATTGCCTCGCTGCTGCTGCTGGCGCGTTTACGCGAGAAAGTCGGACTGGCGACCGAGCGTCCTACTTTGCACATGTGCTTTACCGGGCATTCGGGCACGGGTAAGACCACGGTGGCGATGCGCATGGCGAAGATCCTGCAGCACCTCGGCTACTTGCGCCGCGGCCACTTGGTGGTCGCCACCCGCGACGATTTGGTCGGTCAGTACGTGGGTCACACCGCTCCCAAGACGAAGGAGATTCTGAAGAAAGCGCTGGGTGGTGTGCTCTTTATTGATGAAGCCTACTACCTCTATCGCCCGGAGAATGAACGGGACTATGGTCAGGAGGCGATTGAGATGTTACTGCAGGTGATGGAAAACCAGCGCGACGACTTGGTGGTGGTGCTGGCCGGCTATCAGGAGCGTATGGATGCTTTTTTCCAATACAACCCTGGTTTTCGCTCTCGCATCGCGCACCACATCCGCTTTCCTGATTACACCCTCGAAGAGCTGACCGCGATTGCCGAACTGATGTTGCAGCAGCAGAACTACCTCTTTGATGACAGGGCACGGCAGGCGTTCGGGGAATATCTCGAATTGCGCCGCAAGCAGCCCCACTTCGCCAATGCACGCAGCGTGCGCAATGCCATTGACCGCATCAAGCTGCGCCAAGCCAGCCGGTTGGTGGCCGAGGGAGGTTGTGTTGCCAAACAGCAACTTCTATGCATTACCGAAAGTGACATTCGTCAGAGCCGGGTATTTCAAGGGGGCTTAGACCTGGAACCGGGCGATGCGGCTGCCGGCAAATGAACCGGGCCTGCGGCGTGAGGGGGCGTAATGACGAGACGAAGACCAATAGTGCTCGGAATCGTGGGCGATAGTGCGGCTGGGAAATCAACCATCACGCGCGGATTGGTGGAGCTGCTTGGCAAGGACCGAGTCACCCACATCTGCGCCGACGACTATCACCGCTACGACCGGGTCGAACGGGCGCGCCTGAAGATCACGCCCTTGCATCCCGACTGCAACTATCTCGACATTCTGGAGCTTCACCTGGAACGCGCCCATTATGGTGAAGCCATGCTGAAGCCAGTCTACGATCACAGTACCGGCTCGCTGGTGCGGCCTGAATACGTGGTCCCGAGCGAGTTTGTCATCGTGGAAGGACTGCTGGGCTTTCACACCCAGGTCATGCGGCAGTTTTACGACGTCAAAGTTTTCCTGGATCCGCCGGAACGACTACGGCGTGCCTGGAAGATCAGCCGTGACACTACGAAGCGAGGTTACACGCCTGAGCAGGTGTTGGCGGAACTGGAACGGCGCGAGGCCGATTCGCGCGACTTCATCCGCCCGCAACGGCAGTTCGCAGATATCGTTGTGCGTTTTTATCCCGATGGCGAAAGTTCAGACCAGACGGACAGCCATCTGAATGTCCAGTTGGTCCTGCGACACACGATCCCCCATCCTGACCTGAGCTACCTATTTGAACAGGACCAGACGCAGGGTTCCGGCATTCGTCTGGCACTACGGCGTGACAATGGCCGTCCCGTGGATGTTCTTGAGGTGGATGGCAACGTCAGCCGTGACCATGCGGCGGAGCTGGAAGATGCAATTTGGAGCCATCTTCCCGATCTGCGCCCCCTGCGCGCCGACCAGTTCGGCGATTACAACTATGGCAGTGAGGTGCGGCACAGCGATCCGCTGGCGCTTACGCAACTGCTCGTCACTTATCATCTGCTGCGGGCTTATAGCAAGGATTCTCCCATGCCTTTTGCCCGGCCCATTGCCGCACTGAACCGGCTGCAATTCGTGCCGGATAGCACACCGGTGGAAACGATCACGAAGTGAGGACCAGGGCAGTTCCCTCCTGCTCCGTTCCTGGCAGGCACTTTGCATTCGTATCCGGTTCCTTCCCCGTGCCCCCCCTTCAGCCAAGCAAAGTGCGGTCTTCCGAGACGAACCGATCCCTGTGCTCCTGATCACTGCATCTCGGATGTTTGCTGCCGAAAATGGACTTGGGTACGACGATGGAAGGCGTTCCTGCTGCATCAGTTTGCCGTAAGCTCTTGCTGGGCCTTGTGGCTGGAGCAGTTTCCTACCTCTTGCTGTTGTGGCTGCATGGGCCGTGGGAAGAGATCGTCGCTGCCACTCTGATCGGTTCCGTCGTGGGAATTGCCGACCTCTCTGCTGCACGCATCCTGGTGGGTAGCACCGCCTGCGCAGTGGGATGGTTGTTGGGCTCGATGCTCTTCGGTGTGTGGATCGAGCTGGGCGTGGGTGCTTGGCTGGTTGCGGGTGCGTTCCTCGGGGCGGCTTTCGGAGCCTACAGAAGGTGGTGGATGACAATCCTGGCGGCGCTTCTTGGACTCCTGGCCGGATTGCTTGCCGAGGCGTCTCGCTATCTTCCGTTGCTCGTCAGTGCTTTGCGCGGCCTCGACATGCAATTGCTGCTTCTGCTCTCTGCGGGCCTGCTCTTGAACCTCGTAGCTGCGCTGATAGCTCCGCCCTGCAGGAGAGCCCATGCTGGGCCGTAGACAGTTTCTTTCCTCGATCGCGCTCCTGCACCCGGCGGTGCGGGCGTTGACGAAGTGTCTGGTTCCGGGATTGCCCATCGGGAACGGGCGAGGGCGGCAGACCCGCAATATCTTCTTACACAACGCCAGGCCGTTATTGATTGCTGTCGAAGGCAATGATATTGGGCAGATGCTCACCGCCGGGCTCGACAGGCTGCCACAACTGGAAGGCGCGTTGAACGGCAAGCACGTGCTGGTCAAGCCAAACGCGACAGCCTCCGAAGCGTATCCAGTGACCACGGATCTGGCACTGCTCAAGGCCGTCGTCCGGTACGTGAGGCGGGCGGGGGCAGCGCGAATCACGATTTGCGATTCCTCTTCGTTTGCCGGCTTTTCCAACGACCGCGTGTTCAGGAAACTCGGCTATTTCAGTCTGGTTAAGGAGGAGTCTGTTGGAGTGACGGCAGTTGATTCTCAGGTCGGGTCAGAGTACGTCCGCGTCTCCAATGCCGATTGGAAGGCGAACAACTTCCTGATGACCGACCGCTTGGTGAACCAAGCCGACTTTGTCATCAATTTAGCAGTTCCCAAGCGGCACCACGCTGCCGACTTCTCTTGTGCGCTAAAGAACAACTTCGGGTGCACGTACGGAACGTTTCGCATGCTGGCACACATGCGAGGGGGCGAGTTCTTTGATCGTTCGCTCGTGGAATTTGCCGACGCGGTGCGACCGAACCTCACCATTGTTGATGCCCGCTCCATCCTGGCTAAAGCCGGCCCATCATTTCAAATCGGAAAATCCGAGATTGTCGCGGCCCACCAAATGGTGTTCTCCGGCGATATGGTAGCCGTGGATTCCTATTGCGGTCGTCTTATGGAGAATCTCGACCCAACCTTTAGTCCCGGCGGGCGCCTCCAACGACAATTGCAATATGCCCAATCGCTCGGGCTGGGCGAACCTGACCCGGCGAAAGTGGAAACGCTGGAAATCTGACTTTCGTCCGGCAGCGGAATCGGTTGCGCCGCCCTGTTTCTGATTATCGGAAGCAATTGACAGAACTACGTCCCTGGCAACGTGCAACCGCCGCACAGCAAGACGACATCACGATCATCGTCATCGACACGCTTTAGGTTACGGTCCCATGCGAGGATTCATCAGCCGGGCTCGTTGCGCTCCTCATGGGGTAGAAGTTCGAGCATTTTAGTGCAGACGGTTGGCAAGGTCCGTGCTGCTGTCCCCCCCAGGACTGTCAATAGTGACAGTTCCTCCGGAATCCGTAGGCAACTATGTTCTCCTCAGCAGACACGCCCAGGGTAGGGGTATTCCGCAATCGTGGCCCGCATCAATTGAAACGACCATGCTGGTACCAAGGAGAGACTATGATCAGAACGCGCACTGTGCTCGGCGTCAACCTCATCGTGACGGTACTGTTTCTGTTTCACCCGGGTATCGCGTCGACTCAAGATGCCTCTGCTCGTGTAACTGGCAAACCCACCGGAGACGAGTTCCAGCCCATCACCGATGAGGAGATCCAGATGATGCGGAAGGACATTCGTTCTCAGCGCAAGCAGATCATAGCCGCCAACATGCAGCTGACCGACACGGAAGCCGAGAAGTTCTGGCCCGTGTACGAGCAATATGTTTCGGAACTGGTCCAGATCAACGGCACGAAGTATGCCTTGATCAAACAGTACGTACAAACTGCCGGGGCCCTGTCCGATACGGAAGCAGAAAGTTCCGTCAAACAATGGCTAGATATCGATCAATCGGTAGCGCAGTTGAGAATGAAGTACATTCCGAACTTTCGCAAGATACTGTCGCCCAAGAACACGGCGCTCTTCTATCAACTGGACCGACGTGTGCAGCTGATGATTGACCTGCAATTGGCGTCTTCGCTTCCGCTTATCCAGCCATAACCTGGATGGAGAGGAACACTGAGTCGGGCAGAGTGGCGTGCCAAGCCCAAGCCCACCGTCTTTCATGCGTGTTTATAGTTTCGATCTCTGACCGCCGAGCAAGGGGAACAGCACGGCTAGATCTCCAGCACCTGTCGCACCAATTTTCCAGTGAGAGAACCGCCGGCAAACAGGGGTTCTAGACTCGCCTTCGCGCTCCTCATGTCGTCCCCACAGCAGCCGGTCCTGCCGATGCAGAGTTTTTGCACTTGTCACTGTACTCGGCCGGGGCTGACGTTGTTATCCAATCATTAGAATTCCAGGATGAATCTGCGCTAAGCAGTTTCTGCTCAGTCCGCACGCTCTCCTTCACCCCGAGAAACCGCCTCATCGTCAGAGTCGCTCCGACGTCAAGCTGCTGTCATTCCTGGTGACGACGTACAACCGCCAGAGCACGGCGATCAACATTCCTAACGCCGCCGTGAGCAGGCCGAGCAGGATATCCACCACCCAGCCTGGAGCCACGCCCACTCTGCGTAGTACAGCAGGCAGGAAGTTCCAGGTCGTGATATGGACATAGTCCCAGGGGTCCTCTTTCATGGCGGCGTTCGTCAGTCCCCACTGATCCATCTTGCCCAGGGCGAACGCGGCGATGTTCTTGAAACGCAGAATCACAACCCAGGTCGGCGGTTCTCTGGTTTCCATCTGGTATCGCTCCAGCGGGAGCCAGAAGGCGGTAGACGCCGCCTGGACCAAGGCGCTGATCCCGATCAGCGCAGCTCCGGCTCCCGCCACCCAGCGTCCCAGTTCGCGGTGATAGCGCAGCAGCAACGGAACAGAGATAAAGGCCGCTAGCTCCACTGCGCTGGAGACGTAGCGGTCGCCCCACGCCGAATCGCCGCTCCACACCGTGTACCTGGCGTAGAAACAGATGTAGGCAAGGACAAGCGCGAGGGCACTGACCAGGTAGGCGCGGATCGCCGGGCTGAATTTCTTCCACGCCAGCACAAGCAACAGAATCGTGAGAACAATCAGCGGGTCGAAAAGGAAGATAGATTTTTCTGGCGTAATCAGCGGCCCGAGAAAACCCACGTGAAACGGCGTTTCGAAAGGGTAGTTCGGAGGAAGCGACGGGTCCATAAGTCTCTGCTCCCGCGCGGTAACGGAGATATAGGTATTGAAGAAGGATCCGAAACGGTAATACTGGTAGAGCCGGTCCAGCAGCAGGAAAACGCAGTACACCGGCACCGCGATCTTCGCGAACGAAACCAGGCGTTGCCGCCATTCCACTCCGCCTTGCAACCCCCACGCCAGCACCAGGAAAAGTGCGCCCGCCGCCAGGTCCAGCACGGTCGTGAGACGTGTCAACAGGTTGAGCCCAAACGCCACCGACCCGAGAAACAGCGCCCGTCCTTTGCCGTTCAACAGCCACTCGTAGTCGAACTTGAGGCCCACGAGCGTCAGAAACAGAATGTAATTGTTCTCCATCATGTTCTGCACGTAGTGGAGATGCGTGGTGCAGAACAGCAGGGCCAAGACGCCCGCCACCGCCTGCTTCGCGTTGAACCCCAAGAGCAGCAAGAAGCGAAAGCACACGAGCGCGGTCAGCACGGCAAGGAGGATGTTGATGCTGTAGCTGACAAAGATGTCACGCACCGTTGGGTCCGTGTCGTCGTAGTCCGCGAACACTGGCAGCTTTCCCAGGTACGTCCCTACCACGTCCGCCGGCAGCATCAGCAGAGACTGGCCGATGCCATACCACGCATACAGCTTGCCATTTCGCCCGTGCACGCCGAACTCGGGATAGTCCTGGGGAATTACCCCGGGCGCCGAAGTCCAGAAGGAATGCGTAGTCTGCAGGCGCCGCACGGTGTCCGCCGAGCCGACGTCCCCAGATTGCACGACGAACCCGCCAAGAAATGCCGTAAGACCCAAGAGAAAAGCAGGGGAATGGCAGAGGTGACGCAGGCGGGGGATCATCTCCTGTAATGCTAAGGTACACCGTAAGGGTCAGCAAGACCACCTTCTACACGATTTCCCCTTCCCCTCTACCAGGACACGCCCGCATCCAGAGGATCGAGCGCAGTCCGGAACACTTCGCCGTCGCGGAACTCTCCAGCGACAGGGCTCCAGTGTATTCGCCGGGCCCCCGCACCCGTACCGTTCCCAACCCACCCGACCAAAGTGCTACATTAGACGGTTCATGTCTGCCCCCGACTCCCGCTTCGTGCGGACCTGCAAGACGCAGCCCGTCGACCGCACTCCTGTATGGTTCATGCGCCAGGCCGGCCGTTACATGGCCGAGTACCGCACGATCCGCAAGCAGCATTCCCTGATCGAGATCTGCAAAAAGCCCGAACTGGCCGCTGAAGTCACCATCGCCGCCGCCGAAGCCCTGGGCGTCGACGCCGCCATCATATTTGCCGATCTGCTGCTCCCGCTCGAGATTATGGGCCTGCCCTTCCACTTTGAGGCCGGAGAAGGACCGGTTATCGAGAAACCCGTTCGCGAGAAGCAGGCCGTCTCCCGCCTTCGTACCGACCGCGCTGCCGAACTCGGCTACGTAGCCCAGGCCGTTCGCCTCGTGTGCGACCACTTTGGCGATCGCTTGCCGGTGATCGGTTTCTGCGGCGCCCCCTTCACCCTCGCCAGCTACATGATCGAAGGCGGGGGCTCCCGAAACTACGTTCATACCAAGAAAATGATGTACTCCCAGCCCGCCGCCTGGAACGAATTGATGATCAAGCTGGTGGCGGTGACCAGCGAATACGCCGCCGAGCAGGTTCAGGCCGGCGCCGACGCCATTCAGATCTTCGACAGCTGGGTGGGTTGCCTCAGCGTCGAGGATTACCGCGATTATGTCCTGCCGCACGTGACCGCCCTGGTGAAAAAGCTGCAACGCAGCGGCGCCCCTATCATCTACTTCGGAACCGACAGCGCTACCTTGTTGACGTCCATGAAGGAGTCCGGAGCCGAAGTGATCGGCCTCGACTGGCGGATCCCGCTCGACGAAGCCTGGCGCAGCCTCGACTTCCAGGGCGCGATCCAGGGCAACCTCGACCCCGTGGTTCTGTTCGCGGACTGGAAGCTGTTGCGGCAGCGGGCGGAGGACGTTCTTCGGCGAGCTGCAGGCCGCCCCGGCCATGTCTTTAATCTTGGCCACGGCATCCTGCCTGAAACTCCCGTCGACAGCGTGAAGCGCCTGTGCCGGTTTGTGCAGGAGTACTCGCTAGCGCCGGCAAGAAGGTAGCGGCGGTGTCCGGTGTCGCCGGGGCGTCCTGTCCTCGCATGCGTGGAGCAACGAATTGAACGACAGCGATCGCCAAAAGACTGCCGTCCTGCTCCTGGCCCACGGCACCGCTGACTCCGTCGACGATGTCCCCGAGTACCTCCGCTACGTTACCAATGGCCGCCCGCTCCCGCCGCAGGTAGTCGAGGAGGTCAAGCACCGCTACGCCCGGATCGGGCACTCCCCCCTGAACGAAATCAGCGCTCGCCAGGGAGTGCTCCTCGTTCGCGACCTCGGCCTCCCGGTCTACGTGGCCATGCGGAACTGGCGACCATTCATCCCCGACGTGGTGAGGAAAATCGCAGCGGACGGTCGCGAGCGGGTCATCGCCATTTGCCTTGCCCCCCAGAACTCGCGCACCAGCGTCGGTCTGTACCGCAAGGCCGTGGAAGGTGAAGCCGGAACTCCGTTCTTCCTGGATTTCGTCGAATCCTGGCACGATCATCCTCTACTGGTGAAAGCCTTCGCCGAAAAACTGCTGGCCGGCTGGCCGCGCGCTTGCCAGGAAATGAGCGCCGAGGTTCCGATCCTCTTCACGGCCCACAGCGTTCCGCGGCGCACCATTGCCGAAGGCGACCCCTACGAAGCTCAGGCCCGGGAGACGGCGGCGCTGGTCGCGAAGGCCGCCGGCCTGACCCCCGGGGAGTGGACCTTCGCCTTTCAGAGTCAGGGGATGTTGGGCGGCGAATGGCTGGGACCAACGGTGGAAGAAACCATCGCTGGCCTCACCGAGAAGGGCCACCGTGGAGTCTTTGTCCAACCCATCGGTTTTCTATGCGATCACGTTGAAGTGCTTTACGATGTGGATATCGGTTTCCGGGAGTTCGCCAAAAAGCGGGGCATGCGCCTCTGGCGCGCAGAGTCCCTGAACGAATCTCCCACGCTGATCGCGGCCTTGGCCGACATCGTGCGCGCGCGCGGCACTTAGCCGCTCATCTGAATTCCCGTTTCGTATCAGGGCCGACAATGCAAGCTCTTGGGTTGAGCTAAAGGCAGAAGTTAAGGGCTAAGAGACAGAAGCTGGTCAGATGAAACGCATCGCCATCATCGGCGGCGGCATTTCCGGACTCTCGGCTGCGCATGCGCTGGAGAAAGCGCGACGTGCCGGCGCCGACCTTGGCTACGTCCTGTACGAATCCCGTTCGCGTTTCGGTGGCGTGCTGGTCACCGACCGCGTTGATGGCTGCTTGGTCGAGGCCGGTCCCGACTCCTTCCTGACCGAGAAGCCCTGGGCTAGCGACCTCTGCCGCGAACTCGGCCTCGCCGGCCAACTCATCGGCTCCAATGACGCCGACCGCAAAACCTACATCCTGGTTCGCGGCCGGCTTATCGAAATGCCTGATGGCCTGATGTTCATGGTCCCCACCAAGATTCTTCCAACGGTCTTTTCCCCACTGTTCTCTCCCGGGACCAAACTGCGCATGGCGCAGGAGTGGTTCCACCCCCCTCACAAGGCCGACGGCGACGAAAGCGTTGCCTCCTTCGTGAAGCGCCACTACGGCGCGGAGATGGTCGACCGCCTGGCCGATCCTCTTCTGTCCGGTGTCTATGGCGGGGAATCGTCTCAGCTGAGTGTGCGCGCCGTCCTGCCCCGTTTTGCCGCCATGGAAGCCAAGCACGGCAGTCTGGGCCGCGCCATGCTCACGGCGCGCCGCCAGTTGGCTCATGGCGCTAAAGCTCCCGCCCGTCCGCTGTTCACTTCACTGCGAGACGGCATGCAGCAGTTGGTGGACACGCTGGTCGCACGCCTCGATTCCAAGACCCGCATCTCCGGGACACCCGTCCAGGCGGTTCGTCCGGAAGCTCGTGGATGGCTGGTATGCGCCGGACTCGGCTCCGATCATTTCGATGGCGTGATCCTCGCCCTGCCTGCGCCCGCCGCCTCGCTGGTCCTCGCGATGTGCCATCCTGAGCTGGCTGGGTACCTGGGCGGAATTGCTTACAGCTCCTCGGTCACCGTGACTCTCGGCTACGATCAGGCCGTTCGGCGCAGCCTACCGTCGGGGTTCGGCTTCCTTGTGCCCCGCAGTGAAGGCACACGCATGCTCGCGGCTACCTTTGTGCACAACAAGTTCCCGCACCGCGCTCCCGAGGACCGCGCCCTCATTCGCTGCTTCCTTGGAGGAGCGCGTGACGAGGAAATCCTCCTTCTGTCCGACGATCACATCCTGACGGTCGTGCGGGCTGAACTCAATCAGATTCTCCGACTCACCGCCGAGCCGTTGTTCGCGCGCGTCTTCAAGTGGCGAGGCGCAATGGCGCAATACGGCGTCGGCCACCTCGATCGCCTCCAGCGCATCGAAGCCCTCCTGCAGACACTCCCCGGCCTGGCTCTAGCCGGTAATGGCTTAACCGGCATAGGCGTGCCGGACTGTGTTCGCTCCGGCACTCAGGCGGTGGAGAAAGTCATTGCTTCCCTGAACATTTCGAGGCCGCAGACAGTTCCCGACTCCGCCTCTTAGCCGCGCCGGGTAGCGTGGGTGGGCATCGCGCCCGCCGACCTGACGCGCCAACAATATCGGGGACGACAGCGTGTGAAAGCTTCCCTGAACGCTCCAGGAGGATTGGGCCTTACGTCAGATCCAGTACGCTGGGAAGCTCCGACTAGGAGAGGATACCCATCCGCTTGCCCACCTTCTTTAGCACCTCGAGCCCCTGGCTGAGTTCGTCGCGCGTGTGTGTCGCGGTCATGATGGTGCGCACCCGGGCCTTGCCTTCAGGAACGGTGGGAAATGCGATGCCGGTTCCGAGTACGCCTTCTTTGAACAGCTCGCGCGAGAACTCCATGGTCAGCTTGCCGTCACCCAGAATAATGGGGGTGATGGGGGTCTCGCTGGCCGGCGTAGTCCGGCCACCGATGTCGAACCCCAGCAGCCCCAGTTCCTCTTTCCAGAAGCGCGTATTCTTCCACAGCATCTCAATGCGCTCGGGCTCATGTTCGAGCACATCGAAGGCGGCGATGCAGGTCGCGGCCACTGACGGCGGGTGCGACGTCGAGAACAGAAACGGCCGAGCGCGGTGATAGAGGAAGTCGATCAGGTCGCGCGTACCGCAGACGTAGCCGCCCAGCGCGCCGATTGCCTTGGAAAGCGTGCCGACCTGGATGTCGACGCGCCCGTGCATGCCGAAGTGGTCGATGGTGCCTCGCCCGTTGCGCCCCAGCACGCCGGAAGCATGCGCATCGTCCACCATCATGATGGCGCCGTATTTCTCCGCCAGATCGCACAGCCCCGGCAGCGGGCCGATGTCGCCATCCATGGAAAACACCCCGTCGGTGATGAGCAGTTTCTTGCCCGGCTGATCCTTCACGCTGGCCAGTTGCTCTTCGGCATGAGCCAGGTCCTTGTGGTTGAAGACCAGGATCTTGGCCCGCGACAGGCGGGCCCCATCGATAATAGATGCGTGATTCAGTTGGTCGGAGATGATGAAGTCTTCCTTGCCGAGCACCGCCGAGACCGTACCCGCATTCGCCGTGAAGCCCGACTGGAACACAACGCACGCCTCCACGTTCTTGAAGCGTGCGATCTTCTCCTCCAGTTCCATGTGGATCTTCATGGTACCGGCGATGGTGCGCACCGCCCCCGACCCCACGCCGTATTTCGTCGTGGCCGCGAGTGCCGCTTCGCGGAGCTTGGGATGTGTGGTCAGGCCGAGGTAATTGTTCGAGGCCAGATTGATGACCTTCTTGCCGTCGAAGGTCGAGACCGGGGCCTGCTCGTCCTCGAGTACGCGCAGCTTGAAGTGCGTGCCCTTGGCCTTGAGTTCGTTGAGCTGGTCAGTGAGATAAGAGAGCGGGTTGGTGCGGGTTAGGGTGGGCATGGATGACCTCGCAACTCCGGCACAGGTCAGTGCGGAGGATACTAGCCAACCAGTTTAATCCCGCAATCGAGGAGATGGGAATCCGGCCAGCGCGGGGATCGAATATGCAGGGCAACAGCCAATCGTCTGACTAGCGCCGTAGTTTATCCTTGCTTTACATGCCCGAGTTCTCTGACATAGCCTTGCCCGTGCCGCTCGACATGGTCTTCTCCTACCGCGTGCCCGAAGGGGCGCAGCCGGTGATCGGCGGCCGCGTGCTGGTTCCCTTCCGCCAACAGCGCTTGACCGGCATTGTGGTTGATCTGTACGACCGCCCCCCCTCGGTGCCCACCAAGAATCTGCTCCACGTGCTCGACCCGACCCCGGTCCTGGACGAGCAACTCATGCGCCTCGGCCGATGGATCGCGGACTACTACCTCGCTCCGCTGGGTGAGGTCTTCCGCAGCATGCTGCCCCTGGGCGCGGAGTTCAAGCGCACCATTTCCTACCGCATCACCGAGGAGGGACAGCTGGCCTTGCACCTTGCCGGGATGGCAGGCTCATCGGGCCGCGCCCGCCGCACCGCCGAAGAGCAGCTCATCGAGTTCCGCGTACTCGACTACCTGTCGAACCGCGATGCCGCCCGCCTGGAGAGCCTGCGCAGCGCCACCCGCGCCTCGCGCTCCCTGCTGAACGGAATGGTCCGTAAGAAATGGATTGTTCGGCAAGACCTCTCCGGCACGCACGACGCCACCCGAACGGTAAAGATCGCCGTGTTGCGTTCTGCAGAACCGGCAACATCGGGGGAGCGCCGGGCAGCACGCCCTGAGCTTGTCGAATCGTCCTCGCCCGGTCCGCCGAATGCGCAGGACGACACCGCTCTCCGGCGATCGTCGCGTCTCAACCCCAACCAGCGTACCCTGCTGGCCACGCTGGCCGCTTCGGGTGGCCGTCTCCCCGCCGACACCCTGCGGAGGCTCGACATTTCCCGCACCACGCTGGCCACGCTGGTCAGGCGCGGCCTGGTCGAAATTCAAGAAGAGCCTGCTGCCTTCCACGTCTCCCACGTGAAGCCTCGTCCCTCGCCGTTCGATTTCGAGTTCAATCCTGCCCAGAGAGAAGCGCTGGAGCGCATTCGAGCGGGGGTGGCTGAGCGCCGATTCGCGGGCATGCTGCTGCACGGGGTCACTGGTTCGGGCAAGACCGCCGTCTATCTCGCGGGCATGCGGGCGGTGCTCGAAGCCGGCCGCTCCGCCATCCTGCTGGTGCCCGAGATCGGACTCACTCCCGCCGTCGCCGCCGATCTGCACCAGGTCTTCGGCGACGAAGTCGCCATTCTGCACTCCGCTCTCACCGACCAGGAGCGCGCCGAGCAGTGGCACCGCATCAAGAACGGGGCTGCGCGCATGGTGGTAGGTACGCGCTCCGCCGTCTTCGCCCCGGTGTCTGATCTCGCGCTGCTCATCGTCGACGAGGAGCAGGATTCCTCCTACAAGCAGGAAGAAGCCCCGCGCTACCACGCGCGCGACGTAGCGGTCATGCGCGCCAAGATGGCGAACGCGGTTGTCGTGCTGGGCTCAGCCACGCCTTCGCTCGAGTCCTACTTCAACGCCAGCCAGAACAAGTATGCCCTGATCGAGCTACCTGACCGTGTCGAGCGGCGCCCCTTGCCTGAAGTCGAACTCATCGATATGAAGCACGAGTTCCAGGAAACCGGCCACGAACAGGTCATCTCCCGGAAGCTGGCGCAGGAGATCGGCGAACGCCTCGCCCGCAAGGAACAGGTGATGATCCTGCTGAACCGCCGCGGCTATTCTCCGGTCATGCTCTGCCGTTCCTGCGGCAAGACGCTCCAATGCAAGGACTGCGCTATCGCCATGACCCACCACAAGCGCGCCCGCCGCATGGAATGCCACTACTGCGGATACAAGGCGGCGGTTCCGCAGACATGCATTCATTGCGGCAGCGAGTACGTGCATTTCCTGGGAACCGGTTCAGAAAAGCTGGAAGAACTTCTGCACGGTCTTTTCCCCGAGGCCCGCCTCGCGCGCCTGGACCGCGACACCGTGCGCGGCCGCGAAGACTTCGAGCGGGTGCTGGCCGCGCTGCACGAAGGCGAACTTGATCTGCTGCTGGGCACGCAGATGATCGCCAAGGGCCACGACATTCACGGGGTCACACTGGTAGGGGTGGTGGGGGCAGACATCCAGCTGGGGCTACCCGATTTTCGTGCCGCCGAGCGCACCTTTCAACTCCTCACCCAGGTCGCGGGACGCGCCGGACGCGGCGATGCTCCGGGCAAGGTGATCCTGCAGACTTATTTCCCTGACCACTACGCCGTACAGTACGCTGCCCGCCACGATTTCCGCGGCTTCTACGAGAAGGAGCTTCGCTTTCGCAGCTGGATGCACTACCCGCCCTACTCCGCCCTGGCCAACGTCCTCATCCGCAGCCCGGAACTCGACGAAGTCTTGCGATGGTCGGGGCTTCTCGGCACGTGGTTCGAGAAGACGCCACGCGAGGGCGTGCGCGTGCTGGGTCCGGCGCCGGCGCCCATCGTGCGTCTAAAGCGCGACTACCGCTACCACTTTGTCCTGAAATCTCCCAGCCGCGAGAAGCTGAACGCGCTGTTGCGCGCGATGCTCGGTTACGCCGGCACCCAGAAGATTCCGCGCAGCCGGCTGATAGTTTGCGTAGACGCCTTGTGGCTGATGTAAGGCGCATCTGGCACTCGGTGATTGCATTCCGCCTTAGCAAGTTGGCAACCTTCAACCTGCTGAAACCTGTGTTACACTCCCTCGCGCCCAAAACCTGAGGAGGTTCCCGAATGACTAAGACTCTGCATTGCGCCGACCTTATGCCTGGTTGCGACTACGTCGCCAAGGGTGATTCCGAACAGGACGTGCTGCAACAGGCCGCCGAACATGCCCGCACCGTTCACAACATTTCCGAGATCACTCCCGAACTGGCGGCGCAGGTACAATCCAAGATCCGCGACGAAGCGGCTTGATCAAAGACGCGGGGCGGACAAACGTCCGCCCCGCAATCGCAAGTTATGCTGCAGCAGCGCCTGTGGCGCCTCTGTGCCTCCCCTTCGGACTCACTCTCTCTCTACACCGAACCCGGGGCTTGCGCCCCGGCAAAACGAGATCGCCCCGAGGCGCTTGGGTAGGCGGAGCGCAAGATGCGGAAGCCTGATGCCTGAAGCCTACTGTCCTACCCGATCTGGCGCAGGCCCTCCACGATATTCAGCCGCGAGATGCGATATGCGGGGAAGGCTGCGCTCATCACTCCTACTAGGCCGGCAAGCAACAATGACCAGACTAGGGTCTGTGCACGCAGGCGCAGGAATACCGCAAACAAGCCTCCCCCGCTGGAGTGCACAAGCGCGTAGACCAGAGCGCCTGCTGCCAGGGAGGCAAGCAGCCAACCAGCCACACACAGGGCAACCGATTCGCCGACGAAAAGTCCCAGGATCACTTTGGGAGTGAATCCGAGTGCGCGGAGCACCGCCACTTCCCGCCCGCGCTCGCGAATCGACATGGCTATGGTATTCGCCGAAACCAGCAGGGTCGCGAACAGCACGGCCAGGCAGATGCTTAGCAGGAAGGCCTTCACGTTCCCGATGGTGGAGACCATGTCGATGTCAAACGTCTGCTCCGCCTCGGTCCGCGTCGGCTCCGGCGCGTTGTGAAACAGCTTGTCCACGGCCACCGCGATCGGGCCCACGTCGCGGGCAGAATCTGCCAGGATCAGGAACACGTCGTCCTTCCCCCGGTGGATTTTCTGCTCCACATAATTCCAGTTGAAGAACACGGCCTGGGTCGGGATAGCAGTCTTGTAGACTCCCCTCAGGGTCAATTGCAGATCGAAGGGATACTTGACCCCCTGCACGACGATTCGGTCTCCGAGCTTCCAGCCCAAATGCTGCGCTAACTCAGTGCTGGCGATCGCTCCCGCCGGATCTCGTTGCCATGCAGCGACCTGCTGCGGCGGGATCTCGTATTCGGCATACACATCGAGAAACTGCTGGGGATCAACGCCGATCTGCAAAAAGCCATTCTTGGACTTCTCGTCTCCATAGCGCCCCCAGAACTGGTTCATGGGAACCACGTTGACCACTCCCGGGACCGCGTGAATTTTTTCGCGGTAATAGCTGGGCATGGCCACAAACAGCGACACGCGGTGCCGACAGACCAGCCGCAAGGCTCCCTTGGTTGTCCACTGCTCGACGTAGAAACTGCGCCAGATGGTCATCATGAAGGTGAGCAGGAGAAAGGAAAAGCTCAGACTGAGGATGGTGAGAACGCTGCGGCGCCGGTTGCGCCAGACGTTTCTCCCGACGAGTCGAGTCAGTGTCAAGACGGGCCTGTCCAGACCGCAGACCGCACGCACAAGGAACCAAGCCGGTCTACTTTGTTGTAGACACCGGCGCCTCGGTACCGGTTCCCAAGGCAGGGTCGACATGCAGTGGGTGGATCTCGCCGCTCCCGGCTAAGGAAAAAGCTGACGCCTGAAAGCGCCCGACAAGCGAATCGTGGGCGGCGGGTGAAGCTGCCCCTGACACAAACCATGTGTGGAACCTGCCCAGCGAGTACAACTGAAAGCAGTGACCGTGCGGTCGTGTATGACCGTGTGTCAGAGATTCATTGAGGAGTAGGACGCACGGATGCGTCGAACGGTACCGAGTTTCTCGGACAGGATGGCCCGCGTCATAAGTCATAGAGCCTCGCTAAGGAGCCTCTAGCCGCACTTCGGGAGCTACGCCTGCGAGGGCTCCGCGCCTGGTCTTTGCTTCCACCCGCGCTACTTCCCGAGAAACGGTTGCAATAGCGCTCTCCCGGAAGCTACGTCGTAGCCGTTGTCGAAAATGGCCATCGGCTCCGGAATGAGGGTCAGGACTAGCATCAGGAGCGCAAAAACTGCCAACCAGCGGCGCACTCCCGTGACCTTCGGCCACTCTGCGACCTGAGGGTGCCGGAAGCTGCTGAACCCGAGGAGCATAGCCCAGAGCAGCCACCCCACCCACAGGTACACTGCCATGGGAATCAGCACCAGAATGGTCAATCGCGAAACGAAGCGGTGCGCCCGGGGAGCGATCGAGAAGACGATGTGTCCACCGTCGAGTTGCCCGCCCGGGAGAAGGTTCAGCGAGGTTGCGAACATCCCCACCCACGCTGCAATCGAAACCGGATGCAAGGAGACCCTGTCCAGTGGCAGAGCACTAGCCGTGCGAAGCAAACCGAGGGCCGCCAGCCCGCGACGAACCAAATCAACCAGATGAAAGATGAGGGGATAGTGGAGCTCGATGCGGTCAGGGGCTGCGGCGGCGGCGTTCGCGGCAACCCGCGACATTCCCAGCGAGACCGCCAGCGTCGTCCCTGCCAGCACAAACCCCGCAATCGGTCCGGCAATGCCAATGTCAAAGAGCGCGGTCCGCGAGCGGATGGGAGACCGGATCCGGATGAACGCCCCCACGGTCCCGATCAGCGACGGGAAGGGGATAAAAAACGGCAGCGTGGCCTGCACCCGATAGTGAACGCAGTAGAGATAGTGCCCCATTTCGTGCGCCAGCAGGATGAGCATTAGGGCCGCGGAGAAGGGGATACCCAACAGCAGGCGTGAGGGCTGCTCCCACACCAAGTCGATGGGAAAAAAAGGAATGGAGCTGTTGTCTTCCGCCGACAACGCGGGCAGGTCATGCTGAAAATTCCACTCCATGTGTGAGCCTACGACCAACGTGGTGAAGATCGTCAGGCCCAACAGCAGGGCATGCAGCCAGTAACGCTGCCGGTATCGCGCTTCCACCCATAGCGGTGCGGGCTGGTAGTACTCGACGGTGGAGGTGGGAATTGGAGGACTGGGATCTGCCATGAAGTCATTCCGGGCCCGGCTCCGATTCTAAACTCTTTCGCAGGTGTCAGGTCACAGGTGGCGGGTCGCAGGTTCCGGGTCCCGTGGTCTCGAGCCTTGATTGCAGATCCGAGACCTGAACTCAATCGATGGACTGCAGCTCTTTGCCCGGCTTGAAGCGCACTGCCTTGCCAGGAGGAATTGCCACTTCGGCGCCGGTGCGGGGGTTGCGCCCGATACCGGTCTTGCGTGGCCGCACGTTGAATACGCCAAAGCCGCGCAGCTCAATGCGATCGCCCTTGGAGAGCGCCTTCTTCATGCTCTCAAAGACGGTTTCGACGGCCAACTCGGCCTTGGTCTTGGTGATGCCGGTCTTGTTCACCACTTCATTGATGATGTCCAGCTTGATCACAGGTGGCTCCCGGTAGCGGTCTGGGAATCGAGCACCAAGTGGTTGATGCTAAGGGAGATAAGGGAGATTGTCAACGCCCGTCCTGCTCCCGTAAGATGGCAGCACCCTCGATTCCAGCCAGAAGCTCTTAGCTGTGAGCCCTTAGCCAGCGTCCGTCGCGATCAAGGTTTCGTCTCCGGTTCGGGGAGACGGGGGCAGAGTTTTCGGGCGGACCGCTAACGGCCAAAGCTGATCGCTGCCTCCGAAGGAGTTTCATGCTGAAAAGTGACCGCTGGATCCGCAAGATGGCCCTGGAGCACGACATGATCAATCCGTTCTCCGAGAAGCAGGTGCGGGAAGGAGTGGTCTCCTACGGCCTGTCGTCTTACGGATACGACCTGCGCGTGGCCGATGAATTCAAGATTTTCACCAATGTGAACTCGACCATCGTCGATCCGAAGAAGTTCGACGAGAAGTCGTTCGTCACGGTGCGCACCGACGTAGCCATCGTACCGCCCAACTCGTTCGCGCTGGCGCGGTCGGTCGAGTACTTCCGCATCCCACGCAATATTCTTACCATCTGCGTGGGCAAGTCCACCTACGCGCGCTGTGGGATCATCGTCAACGTGACCCCTTTCGAACCGGAATGGGAGGGCTTTGTCACGCTGGAGATCTCCAACACCACTCCGCTGCCCGCACGTATCTACGCCAACGAAGGTTTGTGCCAGATTATTTTCTTTCAGTCCGATGAAGTCTGCGAGACCAGCTACGCCGACCGCAAAGGCAAGTACCAGGCGCAGAAGGGGATCGTTCTGCCGAAGCTCTAGCCTCAGTTGTGGGTCGTATAATCGTCAGCCGCTGGCGGGGCGGCTGTCTGTTGGTGCTGGCAAAAGCGCTGGGAGAATTCTCGGGAGCGAGCTGAATCCATGCTGTCGCAGCGGCCAGGCGCATCGCTGTCGCGGGATGTGAACACCACCTGTTGTGAAGAACGAACGACCGACGACGAGCGACAGACTCAGGCCTTCTCCGCCTCGCCTTCCTTGTACATGTACTTGATGGCGGGCTTGTAGATCACGACATTGGGCTTCCCGTTGCGGTTGACCTTGATGCAGGCCCGGTCGTACCACTCGAGCACGCCATGGATTTCTTCTCCGTCGCGCAGCACGATCACCATGGCAGTCTTGGCCTGCATCTGTTTCTGGTAATAGAAATTCTCGGCGTTGGTGGTCTCCGGCGGCGGCAGTTTCTTCCCGCCGCCCATCCGCTCGGGGCGTTCGCGTCGTTCCATAGGGGCCTGTGTAGGAGTTGCGTGATTGTGGTTGTGGTCGTTGCGGTGGAGTGAGGGCCGGATCAACTTGCGGTTTGCGAAGCCTTCCTGTTCGACCGAACCAGCCGTCGCTATGGAATCGATTGCGTCTTTCATGATGGCACCGCCTTTTTCACAAGCGTCTGGCGCAGAATGCAACACCCTCATGCCGTGATTGTGGAAGCCAGGAGGTAATCTGCTAAATAACGTAGCACAGAGGCCGGTCCAAAACAATCCTCAAGTAGCGGCAGGCCAAGGACTTTGCCTATGGCTTTCAGACGCCGGCCGTCAGTCGGGGCCGAGGCATGGGTACTCCGACCGACGACGGACCACGGACTCAGGGCGAAACCTGCAGGGTCGCCTTCCCGGAGATTTCCACTCCTGTATCGTTCTGCAGCATGTAAGCCTGGCTTGGGGAAACCATGTACAGAATCAAGTTGTTCGACAACTGGGGCAGCGCTGCCACTGCCCTCCCATTCGCTCCCACGGTGTAGGTGCCGCCGGTGATCTGGACCTGCTGCGAAACCGTGGTCAGCGTGGACCCGGTGTAGGAGTTCACCCACTCGTTCAGACTCACGGCGGAGGTTCCGTCCGGGATGAACGTGCCCACGCGCGTGAGGAAGCTGTTGGGGCTCGTAAAGGTCGTGAAGCCATCGTTCACCAGGGCGTACTGCCCCTTTAAATCCGCATTGGCAAACGAACTGGAAGTCTGCAGATCTGCAGTGCCGTCCTCGACTTTGTTGGGATCATTTACCAGGAAGAAGGCGCGCGAGGAGTTCACCATCCAGAACACATCCGTGATCGGATTTCCCCCGGAAGAGGGAATGAGCACCACGGTGGCGCGCCCGTGAGAATCCGGACCGGTCACTTGGCCGGAGGAGATGCTTTGATTGGAGATCGATGCGAGGTCTTGGGCAGAGTCGTAGGCGCCGCCACTCACGCTTCCTCCGCTGACGGTGAAGGCACCCGCGCTGCGCGCGAATCCCACTTGGGTGGAAGTATCGCCCGCACTGCCGAAGGCATAACTCCCGCTGATGGAGAAGGGCGCAGCGGCCTGCATTTCCCCGCGGCCCAACGCCAACAAGTTCGCATCCGTCTGCAGCATCGCCAGGGTGCTTCCATCGATCACGTAGTAAAGGTAATTGTTGGTGAACCCGAGACTATCGGTGGTGGAGAGCATGCCCCGACCGGTAGCATCGGGCGCGGTCACATTCCCCGCTGTCAGGGTCACAGGAGAAAGCACGGAATTGCGCAGCACGTCCAACACACCGGTTACGCCGGGCGCGTTGAACGTAAGCGTTCCCACCGTTGCCAACGAGCCTACTCCACCTACGAAGCCCGTAGTGCTCACGGTGTGCACGCCCACGACGAAGGTGCCGCTGGGAGCGCTGGTAAACTTGGTGGTGTCCTGCAGGTTCGCTATGCCAGAGGCATTGGCGAAGATGTCCGCTTCCGTGAGATAGAGCTGAGAGGTGCTGATCATGGTCACCGCCAGCTGAAAACTGCCCTGCGATCCCGGTAGATTGAACGTCATGAATCCATTGCCGTCCGCTCCGATGGTGTAGGTCCCGGTGAGGGGATTGGAAACGGCCGGACTGCCCGAGTTCAGCTGGTTGAAGTCATCCGTGCCGCTGGTGATATTCCCGTTTCCATCGGCCACGAATACGCCGGCCTCGGCGTAGTAGTTGTTATTTCCGTTGACATCGAGCCCGATTCCGGAGATCTGGTATTGGTAATTCCCCTTCAAGCTCGAGTTGCCGAAATTGCCGGTGATAGGAATGACGGCCCCCGTCGATCCGCAGCCCAAACTGAACAACAGCAGGCCGACAGTGATGCCAAGAATGACTTTGTTGGTCACGCCCGCAAATCGTGGGCTACGAGAGAATACGGCTGGCGCTGAAGCCTGATTCGACACCACTCCCTCCCTGTTGTCCCGGAATGATCTAACTCTTTGTAACCCTTGGCTCGGCCGAAAGTCTCGCAGTGTCACCTGCCGAGTTACTCCCCGCGTCAACGCCCGTGGTTTCTACCAGATAGAGTGAAGACGCCTCAAAAAGGTTGCGTTTGATGTTGGGCCTATGCAGCGAATGCAGGGGCTGTGGGAGGTGTGGAGATTCCGAAACTAGAAAAGGGGGGTGCGAAATCGGGCCTTTCTGGTCCAGGCCTCACGAGCAGACCACGAGTTTACTTTCCCAGCCCGTAGAGCTTAACGGCGTTCTCCCGGAGCACTAACCGCGCCAACTCCAGGGCCCGGTCGCGGGTAATCTCCCCGTCGTCGATCATGCCGGTCAGGGCCAGGGCCAGGGCCTGCCGGGCGGTTGCGTTGATGACGTAACCGTTTACATCCCAATCCATCTCCGGATCTCCCGGGCTCAGGTCGGTGCCGTACAAGATCTTTTCCGGATACCACTCCAGCCAGTAGCGCAGCACCTGGCTGAGCGTACGCGCCGAGAGCAACGCATCCTGCTCGGAGAAGTCGGCGTACACATTCGGCTTGCCTATGAGGAACGCCACCGCCTTTGTGTAGGGCCCGGACCCGCCGTGCAACAGGACGAACATCGTCTTCCGCAGTGAGGCGTCGTCCAGGATTGATTCGAGCAGCAGGGGATTCGCCCCTCCCAGGTCAAAATAGTTGCCGCAGCCGGTCCCGGTGTGGAGATGCACCGCCATCCCCAACCGTCCTGCCTCACGTGCGATGGTGCGGAACAGAGTGTCCTGCACCGTGAGATTTTCCGCCCGGGCGGGCACTCCGCCAGTGGCGTATTTCTCATAAATGCGTCGGGCGCCTTCCTGGTCCGCCACGCCAAAATCCAGCGGGCGCAAGTAGGCCGCCTCGAATTTGATTGCCGGGGCTCCCGCCTTCCGCTGCCGTTCGAGCGTGGGAGTCACGACCTTGGCCACGTACTCGTCGAGGCTTGGCGGCAGTGCCGCAACGCCCGCAGTTGCCATGTAGCCCCTGAGAAGGGCCGTTTCCCGTGCGTAGAACCGCCTCCGGTCGGGATTGTCGGCAAGCGCGTCAGTCGCCAGCGGCAGCATCAGCGCATCGTCAAACGGCACCCACAGGAAGCGGGGCGGGTTCAGCCCTCGCCCCATCGCCACCCGGTTCGCGAACATGTATTCGGTGCCCAGTTGGTCCAGCACCCAGGAGGGGAAGTTGTCGCCCTGTGCCCGCATGACCCGCTCCCGGGCTGACACCACTTCCATTACGTGCTCGGGATCCATGTCGCTGTACTTGTACCCGTAGAATTTCCGCCACGCTTCCAGCACGAGCGGGTTTTCCGGGCGTTGCATCAGCGAGGGCAAGGCCGGTTCGATAATGTTGCAGGGCAGCGCGTCATACTCGTCATCCCGCTCACCTCCACCCAGCACCTTTCCTACGTGAGTGTGGTTGTCCACGGCCTTGATCGTGTTGATGTCGTCCAGCAAGGCGCGCTCCGCCACAGTTTGTGCCAGCGCGGTACCGACCCCTAACCCCAGGACAACCCCCAGGCCCAGCAGCCATCTCATCTGCGCTTCCTCCGTTCCGCTATTGTCAACCCGCAAGTGGAGATCGGCGTTCAAAAATCACAAACGGAGGTCCCTTTCTCCTTGACACCTGCCCCCGCTCAACGTCACACTCCCCACTGATTGAGTTCCGCCCTGCAAAGCATTTCGAGTTCCTCGCAATCCGCTGCTGAACCGCTTCCCGCGAATGGGGAGACGTGCGTTATATCTACCAAACCCCACCTCTCCCGCCGTTTTCTGCGCTACCTCGCGCTCGTGCTCGCGACTTTGGTGCTGGTCATCTGGCTCGACGGATGGGTCAACCGCCTGCCGCCGTTGGCGGGTGCTCTGGCACCTGGGGAACGCGTCGGGGTCATTCATGTGCACACCAACGCCTCTTGTGGCAGCGGATCTCTGCCCCAGGTCATTGGAGCCGCACGGGACGCCGATCTCTCCTTCGTGGCCGTCACCGACCACAACCTGGCCCAGTCTGAGGCCGAAGTTGCCGCCGCCGATCCGCCCGAATTTTCCGTGATCGACGGCGAAGAAGTCAGCACCTCCGGCGGACACTTCCTGGCTCTCGGCATCTCCAGCCGCTGGTCCCGCGGATCCACCTACGACGCCCGTTCGCTGATGGCTTCCGCGCGCCGGGCCGGCGCCGTAAACTTCATCGCCCATCCCTATGGACTCAAGGAGCGCTGGGGCGACTGGGACGTGAAAGACTTCGACGGCATGGAGATCTGGAACGACGACGCCACCTGGCGTCACAACAGCGTTCTTACCATATTGGCGTCGCTCATCCTCTACCCCGTCAACCCCCGCCTGGCTCTGCTCCGCCTCGCCAGCACCCCGCGCGAGAATCTCGCCAAGTGGGACGAACTCCTCGAGCAGCGTCCGGTCGCCGGCATCTGCGGATCCGATGCCCACGCTTCCCTCCGTGTCAACGACCACCAGGTCGCCCGCTTTCCCAGCTACCTCTCCGTGTTTAGTCTGATTCGCCAGCACGTGTTGCTGGGGGCACAAGGCAGTGCCGATAGCGGCCAGAGCAGCGCGGACTCGCTGCTCACCGCCCTCAAGAACGGGAACGCCTTCTGCGCGGTTGACGGTCTTTACCCCGCAGATGGATTTACCCAGAAGGTGATCACCGCAGGCCAAACCGCCGGCCCAGGACAGTCGATCTTGTGGTCGCAAGGCAGTATTCTCCACGTCGCAGTACCGGTCGGAGCCGATCGGCCCATCATCCGCGTCCTGCGGGACGGCCGTGAGATTGCGAAGCGTCAAGCCCACGTCCTCGACCTGCCCCTGCCTGGTCCCGGCCAATACCGCACGGAAGCCTACCTTCCCCAGCCAGGCCTGACCGGCTGGCACCGTCAAACTCTCTGGATCTTCGCCAACCCCGTCCACGTCACCGCCCAATAACCAGGCCGCCAAGCCACGATTCTGCCGCAAAGTCTACCGGCGTTGTTTCGTGGAGCGGGGAAGGGACCTGGCAAGTCTGCTCCGCCTTCGGTGCACTTGGAAGATTCCGAAAACACAGGAGCCATGGATGAAACCGAACAAGGCAGGGCCTTCCAGGCACTATCGAACCAGATCCAAGTGATCCGGATTTGTCCGAGCCGGCTCCGGGGAATGCAGGCAGTGGAACTCCGCCGCCTGACCGGGCCGCGGCTCCAGGGGCAGTGCACCGGCCGGGCAATCTGAAATCCGACTTCCCGCGATTCCTTCAGCCCTGCCCCAGCTTGCAAACCGCCGCACAATCAGCCACCATGGCAACTCCTGACTTGCCATGAGCACCCAGCCCAGGACGCTGCCAGGGCGTTACTACACCGATCCCCAGAACTTTCGCCGCGAGCTCGAAACCTTCTTCTGCCAGATGTGGATCTGCGCCGGGCGCGAGCAACAGATCCCTGCGGCCGGCGACTTCTTCCTGCGGGAGGTAGCGGGCGAGAGCATCATCGTCACCCGCGATATCTCGGGATCGATCCGCGCTTTCTACAATGTCTGCCGCCACCGCGGAACCCGCATGTGCCGCGAGGATCAGGGCAAGTTTTCCGGCCGGATCCAGTGTCCTTATCACGGCTGGACCTACGCCCTCGACGGCAAACTACAGGGCGCACCGCACATGGACGTCCAGTTCCAGCGCGAAGAATATCCCCTGCACGCCGTCCACACCGGTCTTTGGGGCGGCCACATCTTCATCCACCTCGCTCCCGATCCCCTGCCTTTGACCAGTCAACTCGCTGACCTCCCGCAGAAATTCGCTTCCTGGGGTATGGCGGACCTCCGCCTCCACCGGCGCTGCGTCTACGACGTCCAAGCCAACTGGAAGCTCATCGTCCTCAACTACAACGAATGTCTGCACTGCCCAGTGCTGCATCCCGCGCTCAACCGCATCACCGACTATTGCAGCGGCCACAACGACTCGCCCAATTCCAGCTACATCGGCGGCTCCATGGAGTTCCGCGGTGGCGCCGAAACGATGAGTATCGACGGCCAGCGACACCGCGACTATCTGCCCGGGCTCAACGAGACACAGCGTCACCGGGTTCTTTATTACACCGTCTATCCCAACCTGTTCCTCAGCCTCCACCCTGACTACGTCATGACCCACACCCTCTGGCCAAAGGCGGTCGATCGGACTGAAATTATCTGCGAGTGGCACTTCCATCACGCACAAATGGCCCAGCCAGATTTCAAGGCTGACGATGTGGTGAATTTCTGGGACATCACCAACCGCGAAGACTGGGGAATCTCCGAGCTTTCGCAGAAGGGCGTCAGCTCCCGCGTCTATGGCCCAGGGCCGTATTCGGCCCAAGAACGCCTGCCCCAGGCCTTCGACCAGATGATCCTCGACCGCGAACGCAGCAAGAGTTAATGTCGCCGCCGCAGCCCAAAGGGAAGAACCTCGGTGCCTTCTTTTCGCACAGCTTGGATGAGTCAGGATCGTCGAGGCGCAATCAGCGTGATTTCGACCGCTCGCGTCTTTGCTGCGGTGCACCCAGAGAAGAACTTTGCGGTCGCTGTGCCTTGGAAACCAGTCACGGTTTTCGGGCGCAAGCAACGCGGGGAATACCCTGCAAGTCGGGCGTGATCCTCGTCTCCTGCCAACTGCTCAACAACCCGCGGACCCCTTCCGCGATGGTGCCGCTGATTTCCATCACAAGATAGCCGCCGGCTTTCAGGAAGGTATGCGCGGCCGGGATCAGCCTCTCAATCACTTCGAGTCCGCTGGGGCCCGCGAAGACCGCGCCACGCGGTTCGAATTTGCGGACTTCGAGTTGCACCTGATCTTCCTCGGATTGGCTTACGTATGGCGGGTTGGAGACGACAAAATCGAAGGACTGGGGCGCAAGGCCGGCGAGCAGGTCGGTGTCATGGAAAAAGAGGCGGCGGTTCTGGTCAGACATGCGGAACTCGAGTTGAAGGCGGGCGGCATTGGCCTCTGCGATTTCGAGCGCGGCTGGGCAATTGTCGGTCGCGTGGATCTCGGCGTCGGGAAGTTCCTTGGCAAGGGCCAGGGCAATGGCGCCCGAGCCGGTGCCCACGTCGGCGATGCGAGGGTGCTCGATCGCCTTCGCCATCGGCAGCACGGTTTCGATCACGTGCTCGGTCTCGGGGCGCGGGATCAGGACGGCAGGAGAGACGATGAGGTCGAGCCCCCAGAATTCCTGGTGACCGGTGATGTACTGTGCCGGGACACCTTGGGCTCGCTGGGCGAGGGTTTCCTGGTACCTGGATTGCTCCTCCGCTGTGAGTTCGCGCTCGGGATGAGCATAGAGATAGGCGCGGTCACAGGCAAGAACGAACATGAGAAGCAACTCCGCGTTCAGGCGCGGTGAGGGAACCCGTTCGGCGGTGAGCCTCTCGATGGCGGATTGAAGAACCGGTTTCAGGAGCACTGGAGTATTTCAACACGCAGGGTTTGGAGTGGGGCAGCAGCACCTGACCGGCGCCTTAGAAGATAAAGCGTAAACGTAACTTGTCGTAGGAGATGGGAACCCACTGATCGTTCTCCGAAACTTCCAGAGTCTCTTCGGGTCGCAGCCAGCGCTTGGACACGTTTCCGTTGCGCAGCTCGAGGCCGCCGCTACTCATCGAGACGTCCCCTTCCAGCCAGCTTCCATCCGCCTGGAGCACGCGAACCCGCTCCTTCTTCGCGGCCCTTTCGCCTTCGCCCTTCAGCTTTTCTGCCTGGTAGTGGGTACCCAGGGCATCTACGATGGGCTGCAGCTTGCCGTCCATCACGTCCGTGAGCTGGTGAATGGTCAGGCCGATGCGGTGATCGGTGACGCGGTTCTGCGGGAAGTTGTAGGTGCGGATCTTTTCGCTACGGTCGCCGGTGCCGACCATGGCCTTGCGTTCTTTGGCCAGCGCTTCCTGCTGCTTCTGCATTTCCACTTCGTACAAGCGCGAACGCAGAACGCGCATGGCCTTTTCGCGGTTCTTGATCTGCGATTTCTCGTCCTGACAGCTCACCACGGTGTTGGTCGGGATATGCGTGATACGCACGGCTGAGTAGGTGGTGTTCACGCTTTGGCCACCGGGGCCGGAAGAGCAGAAGGTGTCGATGCGCAGGTCCTTGGGTTCGATCTTGATGTCGACGTCTTCCGCCTCGGGGAGCACGGCCACGGTGACAGCCGAGGTGTGCACGCGGCCCTGCTGCTCGGTTTGCGGGACGCGTTGCACCCTGTGCACGCCGCTTTCGTACTTGAGTTGGGAGTAGACGCGCTGGCCCTCAATGATGGCGATGACTTCCTTGAGGCCGCCGACCGAAGACTCCGAGGTCGACAGCACTTCCACTTTCCAGCCCTTGGTTTCCGCGTAGCGCGAATACATGCGGAACATTTCGGCCGCGAACAGGGTAGCCTCGTCGCCGCCGGTGCCGGCGCGGATTTCGAGGATGACGTCTTTTTCGTCGTTGGGGTCCTTGGGAATCAGGAGGACTTTCAACTCCTGCTCGACCTGGCCCAGACGAGCATCGAGTTTGTCCAGTTCCTCCTGCGCGTAGGCGCGCATCTCCGGGTCGTTTTCCTCGGCGAGGACAGCCCGGCTCTCGGCGATGCCGCGTTTCAGATCCTTGTATTCCCGGTACTTCTCAACGACCAGTGTGATTTCGCTGTGCGCCTTGGCGGTCCGCTGGTATTTCGCTGAGTCGCTGATAATTTCCGACGAGGCGAGGGCCCGGGTCAGTTCCTCATAGCGGGCTTCGATTTGGTCGAGTCGTTCAAACATGGGAACCAGTTGTAGGTCGTTATTACTGCCGGCTGCCGGTCGGGGGTGAGGTTGGCTCTGCAGCTTGCACCGCGACGAGCCCCCCTAGGCAATGACCAATTCCCCGCCGTGCTGTTTTTCGAGATCCATGGCCTGGTTGAGAGCGACGATGGCACATTCCACCTGGTCGTCGGACGGGGGCTGGGTGGTGATTCTCTGTAGCCACAGGCCGGGGGCGGTCATCAAGGCGAACAGGGATCCACGATGCTTGGCGGCAAAGCGGATGATTTCGTACGACACACCCGCGATGACAGGCAGCAGAAGGATGCGGGCAGAGAAGCGCCCCCAGAACGTAACCGCCGGCACCAGGGTATAGACCAGGATTGAGATGATCATCACGGTCATCAGGAAGCTGGTGCCACAGCGCGGGTGGAAGGTCGAATACTTCTGCACGGTCGGCGCGGTAAGTGGGTCTGCGTTTTCGAAGGCGAACACGGTCTTATGTTCAGCGCCGTGATACTGGTAGACGCGGCGGATATCCTTCATCCATGCGATCGACCAGATAAAGAGCAAGAACAAAGCGATGCGGATTGCGCCATCGACCAGGTTGAAGACGATGCGCTCGCCGAAGATCGGGTTCACGCGCTTCAGTTCCGTGGCCGCCACCAGGGGAACGAACTTGTACATGAAGATGAAGAAACCCAGCGAGAGAATGATGTTGAGGGCGGCCAGCCAGCCGTTGATTTCGAGTTTCTTGCCCGGCTCGTCGGGCGCGATCTCGTCGAGCGCGGTGTTCGCCGAAAAACGCAGGGCACGGAAGCCGAGGGTCATGGCGTGGCCCAGGGTGACGACCCCGCGGACAACCGGCCACCCCATCCATTTGTGCTTGTCCGAGGGCCGCTCGAGGGGTTCGCTGTGGGTGGAAACTTCGCCCGAGGGCTTACGCACCGCGATGGCCCAGGCGTGCGGAGAGCGCATCATGACCCCTTCCAGAACGGCTTGCCCGCCGACTAGAGTCTCCTCGCCGCTCTCCAACGCCGGGAGCAACTGCACCGCCACTAGGAAACGCCATATTTTGCCCAGCAAATGCATGCTCATTTAGATGATACTTCCGGGTGGGAAGGACCATGCGGTAAGAGTATCACAGGCGTCGATCGAGAGATGACAGCTGCGGAAGTGATTTTCCACCCATACTTAGAGAGGGCTCCCGCAACTAGCAGGCGGGAATGATGCGCAGATTTTCCGAAACCTGCGAGGCCATCGCGGGGACCACGAAGAAACTCGAGAAGACCCGTATCCTAGCCGAGTACTTCCACTCGCGCACGGTGGAGGAAGCGGCTGTGTCGGCGGTGTTTCTCTCGGGACGGCCGTTTCCGGCGTGGGAGGAGACCACGCTCCAGGTGGGTGGGCGCCTGTTATGGCAGGTGGTCAGCGACCTTGCCCAGAAGACCAACGAGGAATTGAGCGCGGCGTACCGCCGCCTGGGAGATCTCGGAGAGGTGGCGCGAGAGGTACTGCCGGAGCGACCTGATTTCCCGGTGCTGAATGTGTCGGACGTGGAAAGGTTCTTCCGGCGGATCGCCGCCGCCCGAGGGCCGGCGGCGAAGGGCGCGATGGTGCGGGAGTTGCTGGAACAGGTTTCGCCCCTCGAGGCCAAGTACCTGGTCAAGATCATAACCGGGGATTTGCGCATCGGGCTGAAGGAGAGCCTGGTGGAAGAGGCGATTGCCCGCGCATACCGCACAACGCTGGCCGAGGTGCAGCGGGCCAACATGCTGCTGGGAGATATCGGCGAAACCTTGCGGCTGGCGGGCCGGGGCGCGCTGGGCGAGGCGCGCATGCGGTTGTTCCATCCTGTAGGCTTCATGCTGGCCAGCCCGGCGGAATCGGCCCAAGAAGCGCTGAGTTATTTCCAGCAGGCGTCGGTCGAGGACAAGTACGACGGAATCCGGGCCCAGGCGCACGTCGCGGAGGGGGAGGTGAGGTTCTTCTCGCGCACCCGTGACGAGATCACCGAATCGTTTCCCGAGCTGCCAGATGCGTTGGCGGGACTGTCGCGTGCCGCCATCCTGGACGGGGAAATCGTAGCCTGGCAATATCCCGAGAACCGGCCCGGAGAATCGGGACAGGCCTTGCCGTTCGGCGCGCTCCAGCAGCGGCTGGGACGCAAGAAGGTCAGCGCAGGGATGATGCGCAGGGTGCCGGTGGCGTACCTCGTCTTCGACGTGCTGTACGCAGACGGGGAACTTCTGTTGGAGCAGCCTTTGCGGCAGCGGATGGAAGTTCTGGAGGAGCTGCTGGCATCGACCAAAAGTCCAAACCACCAAGGAGGTACGAGAAGCAGGCCTCCTCGGGCCGGCCAGGGAACCCTGCTCTTTGAAGGCGAGGCGTGGGCAACTGCCTGCGTGATTCGGGGGCCGGTGGCGCAGGCGTCAACGGCGGAGGAGCTGGAGGTTTTGTTTGCTGCCGCGCAGGCGCGTGGGAATGAAGGGTTGATGATCAAGGACCTGGAGTCGCCGTACACGCCGGGACGGCGGGGGAAGTCGTGGCTGAAGATGAAGCGCGAACTGGCCACTCTCGACGTAGTGGTCACGGCGGCGGAATACGGGCATGGAAAACGCATCCGAGTTCTGAGCGATTACACCTTCGCGGTGCGCGATGGGGAGCGACTGGTGAACATCGGCAAGGCGTATTCCGGATTAACCGACACGGAAATCGCGGAGATGACCCGGTGGTTTCTCGAGCACACGATCGACGACCAGGGATTCCGGCGAGTGGTTGAGCCCAAGATCGTGCTGGAAGTGGCTTTCAACAACATCATGCAGTCCGAGCGGCACGACAGCGGGTATGCCTTGCGCTTCCCGCGGATCGTGCGCCTACGTCGGGACAAGACGGTGGAGGAAGCAGATACGATTGAGCGGGTGAAAGAAATCTATGCGTCCCAGGCGCCTCGGGAGAAGTCTTAGCTGCCGCGCAGACAGCCAACCACAGAGACACAGAGGCCCAAAGGCACGGAGACGCTTGGTCCAGATTGGTTGGCTGCCGAGCGTTCTTCCCGAACGACCACGGTGCGGGCGTTCGCCAGGGGCCTTCGGGGTAGACCTTGGCGTAAGAGAAAGCAGCGGAGACGTGAATGGAAAAAATGCCCAAAAAACGAAACGCCCCAGACTCAAAGAGTCATGGGACGCTCGCTCGAACAGCCCTCCCCCAAGTGCTGCTCAAGAAGAAGAATGCGGCATGAGCGAAATTTTGTGAATGGCACGGATGGGCTATGGGATAGCCGCTTGGTGGGACAGGCGCAGACCGCTTTAGTGGCGGTGCTGCTGTTCGCCTTCACTCACCGGGATCACGCAGCCGTGGGCGACTTCACACTCCACGTGTTCGAACTGAATGGTGGTGTGCTCGATGCGAAAGCTGCGGTGGAGAACGTCCTTCACATCTCGCAGGATGCGCTCGCTGGCCGAAGGTGGAATGTCGGCGATCGCGATGTGGCAGGAGAGGGCGTGGCTCTCCGAGCCGATGCTCCAGACGTGCAGGTCGTGAACTTCGTTGACACCTTCCACCCTGCGGATGGCGGCTTCCACCTGGGCGAGTTTCATGCCACGGGGCGTGCCTTCGAGCAGGATGTTCAGGGTATCCCGCAAGATGCCGAATGACGACCACAGGATCAGCGCGCCGATGCCAAAGGAGAGCGCGGAATCGATCCAATTCTGGCCGGTATAGGAGATGGCCCAGCCGCCCGCGATGACGGCCGCCGTGGAAAGCGTGTCGCCCAGTTCGTGGATCAACACGCTGCGGATGTTGATGTCGCCGCGCGTGCGGTAGAGCAGCCACGCAATCACGCCGTTCATCGCGACTCCGGCCGCGGCAACGGCCATCATCAGCCTGGAATCGACGTAGGCCGGGGCCTGCAGGCGGCGGAAGGCCTCGTAAAAAATCACGAAAGAGATGACGATGAGGCAACCGGCGTTGACCATCGCCGCCAGCACACCGGCACGATGGTACCCGTAAGTCTTGGTCGCGCTCGGGGGTCGGGCCTGGATGCGCACCGCGACCAGCGACAGCAGCAGAGCCAGCAGATCGGACAGGTTATGGCCGGCTTCGGAGAGCAGCGCCAGCGAGTGGGCGCGAATGCCGGCGACAACCAGTACGGCAATATACACGGCCGTGACCAGCAAAGAAACATTCAGGACCCGCGAGGTTCGATCCCCACCGCCGAGATTGTCGCCCACATGCATTGCTGTAAGTCTACCGGGGTGCGGGAACGGGCTTCAAGATGCCGAACGGACCATCCTTCCGCAGCCGGGACCGCGCGCGTCACCCGGTCCTTTGCCAAGAATGCAAGGCTGGCCTGATAATCTTCGGGTCAGGCGCCGTTGGGGCCGGCAAATTTCTCCATGAGCACTGCGGATGTCGTCATCGTCGGAGGCGGGATCGTCGGCTCGAGTATCGCATATCAGCTGACCGCGGCGGGCTGCCGCGACGTGCTTGTGGTTGAGCGAGAGAGCCAGCAAGGCAAGGGCTCGACGGGCAAGAGCATGGGCGGGGTTCGGGCGCAGTTCTCGACGCCGGTCAGCATTCGAATGTCACTCTACTCCATTCCCTTCTATGCCAGCTTTGACGATCGGCTGGGATATCCGGCCGGATACCAACCCCAGGGGTACCTGTTCTGTGCCACCAGCGGGAAGCACATGGCCTACCTGCGGACAAATTACGAGAAGCAGGTGGAGCTGGGATTGAAGGATGCACGCATCGTGAGCGGCGACGATATCCGCTCCTGGTTCCCGCAGTTGCGCGGTGACGACATTGTGGGCGGAAGCTTTTGCGCGACCGACGGCTTCGTCGATCCCTACAGCGCGATGATCGGGTTCATGACCTGGGCCGGAGAACACGGGGCGACGCTGTGGAAAAACACACCGGTGATCGCGATCCGGCGGGATGGGCGCGCGATTACAGGAGTAGAAACGTCGCGCGGGCCGGTAGCCACGCGGGTGGTGGTGAACTGCGCGGGGCCTTGGGCGGCAGATGTGGCGCGCCTCGCAGGAGTGGAACTGCCCATCCAGCCAGTGCGGCGAATGCTGGTACCCACCGAGCCGTTCGATCAGTTTCCGCACACCGCGCCGATGATCATCGATATGTCCAACGGATTCCATTTCCGACCGGAGTCGCTGGGATTCCTGCTGGCTTGGAACGATCCGGAAGAGACCCCGGGCTACAAGACAGATTTCGAGCCCTCCTTCATTGAGAAGATCCTGACGCGCGCCGCCGACCGGGTGCCGTGCTTCGAAAACCTGGCAGTGAATCCCAAGCGGGCGTGGGCTGGATTGTACGAGATGACGCCCGATCATCATCCCATCCTGGGCGAAGTGGGGGAAGTGTCCGGATTCTTTCTTGCGAACGGTTTCAGCGGCCACGGCGTGATGCATGCACCCGCGACGGGCAAGATCCTGGCGGACCTGATTCTGATTGGCAAGACGGACTTGATTGACGCATCGCTGCTGAATTTCTCGCGCTTCGCGGAGGGCCGGCTGATCCACGAGACGGCCGTGCTGTAAGAATCCCGCGTAGGAGGCAGCGCCCCCACCCTCGAAGGAGAGCTGTCGTTCTCAACTGGGCTTCGGCCGCCTGACCTCTCCACCAGGCGCCACCTTACTACGACACCGGGGGAAACCAACGAGACGATGCGGGAATACAACTACTGGCTGACCACCGCGGAGATGCCGCAGACCAAACCCGCGCAACCACCGCCGGAGACGGCCGATGTGGCCGTCATAGGGGCGGGTTTCACGGGTCTGTCGGCGGCGCGAACGCTAGCCGGGAAGGGTGCGGCGGTGGTGGTGCTCGAGGCCGAGACTATCGGCTGGGGCGCCAGTTCCCGAAACGGCGGCATGGTGCTCACCGGCCTGAAATTGGGAGTCAACAAGTTGATTTCCAGGTACGGGCGGGAGCGGACGCAGCGCATGTACGCGGCATCGCTGGCCTCGATTGATTGCGTAGAGCAGATGGTGCGCGAGGAGGCCATCGACTGCGACTTCGCGCGCTGCGGGCACCTGGAGGTGGCCTCGAAGCAGGCCCACTTCGACGATTACGCGCGACAGGCCGAGGTGATCGCGCGCGAGTTCCACCACCAGCTGAGAGTGGTGCTACGCCATGAGCTGAGCTCCGAGATCGGCTCTGACCTTTATTACGGTGGCATGGTCGATGAGGTAAGCGCGGGACTGAATCCGGCGCGCTACGTCGCCGGGCTGGGTCGGGCGGCGCTGAAGGCCGGAGCCTGCGTCCGCGAGCAAACACGGCTGCTCCGCATTGAGCGGGAGACGCGCAAGGGCACGCCGGGATGGAAAATCTCGACCTCGGGGGGGGCGCTCTGGGCGCGTGAGGTGCTGGTGGGCACGAGCGGCTACACGGGAGCCGCCACACCGCAGCTGCGCAAGAAACTCATTCCCATCGGTTCGTACATCATCACCACCCAGGTTCTGCCAGAAGCGCTGGCCCGCGAATTGAGCCCGCGCGGCCGCATGATCTATGACTCCAAGCATTACCTCTACTACTACCGCCTGACGCCAGACCACCGGATGCTGTTCGGCGGGCGGGCGGCATTCTTCCCCGAAACCGCAGATACCATCCGAAAAAGCGCCGAGATCCTCCGCCGGGGCATGATCGAGGTCTATCCCCAGCTGCGCCAGACGAAGGTGGAGTTCGCGTGGGGTGGCACGCTCGATTTCGCCTTCGACACCATGCCGCACGCGGGGCATATCGACGGGCTGTACTACGCCGTCGGGTACGCTGGGCATGGCGTTGCGATGGCCACCCTGCAGGGCCAACTCCTGGCACGGCAGATCGCAGGCGAAGAGGTCGAGAATCCATTTGTAGGCATCCCTTTCCCGGGAGCGCCTCTGGGTCTCTACAACGGAAGACCCTGGTTCCTGCCGCTGGCCGGAGCCTGGTACAAGGTCCTGGACTGGGTAAGCTGAAGAGACTCTGACCTCGCGAGCGGGGCGAATGCCCGGGTGTCTTGGTCGGACGAAAACCTGTTCCGAGGTTCCTGAGGTTTGGCCTCTTTCTCCACTCTAGGAGGAAACGGTCCGTCCCGGCCTCGCGCCCAGCAACAGATATACGACCGGCCCCAGCGCCAGGGCCAACGGTCCCCAGAGCAGGCCGTAGACATCGAGGGTTCCGCCGTTTCCAAACAGGCTTCCGGTCAGCGCGATCACGCTCATGGTCAGGACGGCGACCACTGCCGCAATGAGACCCAACCTCCCCCCCGGAATCACAAAAGGCCGCTTCATCTGCGGCATCTTGCGGCGGAGTTGCCACGCTGCCAGCACCGTCATCACCGTCGTCGCTACCCGCAGCCAGTTGTAGATGGTGATGAGCTGGGTCAGCGAATGAAATGCCAGCAGGCCATAGACAACGCCCGATACCACGATGGCCACCCATGGTGTGCCAAATCGGCGATGTTTGCGGGTTAGCCCGGGAGACAGGTAGCCGTCCTCGGCCATAGCGAAGGGCATGCGGGTGGAGGTCAGCACGGTAGCGTTGAGTAGCGAAAGGTTGGTCACCATGGCCGCCACCGTCATCCAGGAGCCGAGCCAGGGGCCGCCACTCAGCTGGGCTGCGTCCGAGAAATAGCGTGTATGCCAGTCCTGCCAGTTCCCCAGCGCGGCCAGCGAAGCCAAGGTGGGCAGGAAATATACCGCGATCGACATGGGCACCACGATCGCCAGCGCCAGCGGATAACTACGCTGCGGGTTCTCGACTTCCTCGGCGACTGTGGAGCATTGCTCGTATCCGGAATACAGCCACAGGCCGAGGGCAAGCCCCACTCCAAATACGCTAAAGCGGGGCTGATGGGGCGGGACGACGGGCAGAAAGGGATTGTGGCGCCACTCGAACAGCCCCAGCACAACCAGCACGAGGACCGGCAATAGTATGAAGATCTCCATTCCCGTGGCGAACCTTCCTACGGCGTCGATGCCGCGCACGTTGACGTAGGTGATGAGCGAGACGATCAGCAGGGACACCAGATAGTGTCTCCAGCCGGTGAGTTCCGGGATGTAGAAGCCCAGGTAGTCGGAAAACTGCACGGCATACGCCGCGCCCAGCAGGAACGAGGCGCACCAGTTCCACCAGCCAACGAGAAAGCCCCAGAGGTCGCCGAAGCCGGCGCGCACCCAGCGGTAGAAGCCTCCTTCGACGGGCATGGCCGTGGTGAGTTCGGCCGACACCAGCGAGACCGGAATCGACCAGAACAGGGGGAGCACCAGCAGATAAATCAGCGTCATGCCCGGGCCGGAGGTGGTCACCATGTCCTCCAGCCCGAAGGGACCTCCCGTGCAGTAGGAGAACATTACCCAGACGAAGTAAAAGAGCCCTGCCTTGCGGATGGCGGGTTTGGCGCTGGTGGAGGGTGCCACGGGATATCGGATCGCGAGCAACGATTATACGGGGAGAAGGGCAGTGTGCGTCCCCGGCGGCTGTGCCGGGGTGTCTCGCCCTCGACCGCTATTCCTATGCGGCGCTCACGTTATGCGGGGATGATCATCCGTCGAGCCCGCCCGAGGTGCCCTTCTCCCCAGCCCTTCGTCGCCGATGTCATGCCGCCAGGTTTCCGCTCAAGGCGCCTTCGAGTTCCAGCAGCTTTCGCTTGATCTCGAGCCCTCCGCCGTAGCCGCAAAGCGTGCCGTCGGAGGCGATGACCCGGTGACAGGGCACGACAATCGCAATCGGATTGCGGTGATTGGCCAGCCCCACAGCGCGGAATGCACGGGGTTCACCGACCGACCTGGCGATGTCAGCGTAGGTTCGTGTCTCCCCGTACGGGATCGCCAGAAGGGCCAACCAGCATCGCAACTGGAAGGCAGTTCCGTGGAGATCGAGCGGGAAACTGAAGGCACGCCGTTCCCCACCGAAGTATTCCTTCAATTCGGAGACGTACCGCCGGAGTTTAGAAGGCGCCTCCTGCCAGGCGATGCCGTCGCGCGAGAGCCGGCCTCCCCCTCCGAATTCGAGAGCGCGCAACCCCTTGGTCGAGGCTGCCAGGAGAAGTGGACCGAGAGGGGACTTGTAGCGAGCGAAGTGAATGGCTTCCATGGTTTCGCGGCAACTGCCATTGTACTCCCAGCACACCGGGAAACCCGGTCCTGGTTCCGATGACGCCAGACAAACCCTGCAAGGCAAAAAAGCCTTCCGCGAGTGCGGAAGGCTTTTGGGGGAGTGCTTTCTGGTTCGATCAGAACCGGAGAGCAAACTATTTCGGGGGCGCCTGCTGATCCTGGCTCGCCGGCGGGGCAGCGGAGCCGGAGGCCAACTGCTCCAGGTTGTTCTTCAGGAGGCTGATCTCCACGCGTCCACCGGTCGTGCGTTTCGTCTTGGCTTCATTTTCCGCAGCCGGGACCGGGGCGTTGCCCATGCCCACGACATAGATGCGAAATACCGGAATGTCATGGTTGAGCACCAGATAACGCACCACCGAATCGGCCATCTTCTGGGAATTCTCGATGGCGGCTTGTCCGTGGCCGCTCGAGAAACCCTGCACTTCGATGATGTAGCCGTGCTCGCTCTTCAGCGGGGTGGCCATGGCATCGAGAGCGTCCTTGGCGTTCTTGCTCAGCACCGACTGGCCGGGCTTGAAGCGGATCTCGGTCTGCGCCGAGGTCTGGTACTGGTCGATATTGCCGACGACCTGCTCATCCTTGTCGAGACGAGAGGCCGCTTGCTGCGCCGACTGCTGCGCGGCATTGGCGCGGTTAGTGGCATCGATCGCATGCTGGTCGGCTTCATTCGCCTTATTCGACGCCAGCTGGATGCCCTGCTGCGCACGCGCATCCACGTCCTTGATCATCTTGGTGTTGGCCGCGGTGAGCTCATCGAGCTCGTTGACGCGATCCTGGATCGGTGCGGTCTGGCGCTGTACATACTTCTTGCGGGCGAAGGGGTTCAGCTTGCCCCAGAAACCTTCCTTCGTATCCGGGGTCAAGGGCTGCTTGCCAGTCGCGGTTTCGGCCTTGGTGGTAGCCGGCGCAGCCTGGTCAGCCGTCTGAGTGGTGGCGGTGGACTGCGCGGGTGCAGACGAACTCTGCTGGGCCAGCGCGGGAATTGCCAGGGCCGCCGCCAGCAGCAACGTAACCAATGAGCGGGTCTTCATGTCGAACTTCCTCCGGTTGAGGGAGCGTTGCGGCTCCACTCAGTACGCTTCACGAGCGTTCGCGTGATTTTGATTGCGTCTCCAACGGGTGAAATGAGCAAGCTCACGCTTTGCCAGGCATACGGTGACGCGACGTACGCCTTGGATCCTACCATTCTCGGCGCCGCCTGGTTAGGTAGCGCCTGTGTTCTCTATTAACAGGTCAAGTGCCAAAGCTCCTGCTGAAGGAGCAGCGCTAAGTTCTTGTGGGACAATCCCATTGTATCCTACCGCGCAGCCCGCTCGCTGGCCTTCAAGGCGTCGTACGGTAATTTTGGCGGAACTGCTATAAAAACTACGTGGGATCTTGGGCCGCAAGCAAAACGCCAGGATTGGGGGGAGAAATGGCGGGGAGGTCGGTTGTGCTGCGAATTTGCACATCTTGGGCAGGACTGTTGCTCCTGTTGGCGCCCTGCTCGGAGGCCGCTGCCAACCAGCCTTCCTCCACTCCGGCACTCGCTTCCGGCAAGATTCCCAGCGTACGGCTCGACCAGTACTCGGACCTGGCTGTCGGCTGGATGCAGCAGTATCTGCGCATCGACACCACCAATCCTCCCGGCAACGAGGCCAAGGCGGCCGCGTTCTTCAAGGCGATTCTGGACGGGGAAGGCATCGAGAATCGTGTCTTTGCCTATGCCCCCGGCCGCGCTGATCTGTGGGCGCGACTTGGGCACTCCACCGCGACGGCCAAGCGCCCCATCATCCTGCTGAACCACATGGACGTGGTGACTAGTGACCCAACCCACTGGAGCGTCCCGCCGTTCAGCGGGGCCCTGATGGACGGCGTCCTGTACGGGCGCGGGGCTCAGGACATGAAAAACGAAGGCCTGGCCCAACTCGTCGTCATGGTCATGTTAAAACGGGAGAAAGTGCCGCTCGACCGGGACGTGATTTTCCTGGCCGTCAGTGACGAAGAGGTGTCGGGAACGGGCAGCGACTGGATGATTTCCCACCAGCTGAGTCTCCTCGATAACGCCGAATTCCTGATCAACGAGGGCGGCGAGAACCTGCTCCAGGACGGACGCGTGCAATACATCGGGGTGGACGTGGGCGAGAAGACGCCGTTCTGGCTGCATGTCGTGGCCCATGGGCGTCCCGGCCACGGCTCGCGGCCCATCCCTGACTCGGCACCCAATCGCCTGGTCGATGCGCTGGACCGGATCCTCGCCTACCGCCCGCCCTATCGAGTGCTGCCGGTGGTGGAGGAGTTCCTGCGTGACATGGCTCCTTACCAGTCGCCGGAACGCGGCGAGCAGTTCCGCAATATCCGGCAAGCCCTCGAGAACAAATCCTTCCAACAGGAGGTCGACCGGGACGAGTCTTTGGACTTCCTGCTGCGCGACACCGTCTCCCTGACCATGCTGGGAGGCTCGGAGCAGACCAACGTCATCCCTCCGGAGGCGTGGGCCAACCTGGATGTCCGCCTTCTCCCGGGCGAGGATCCCAAGGAATTCCTGGAGACCATCCGCAAAATCGTCAACGATCCCAATGTCACGGTGGAGCCCCAGCAACCGGAGTTCCGCGTGGCGAATTACTCCCCCACCGACACGGCGCTCTACGACTCTATCCGGCAGGTATCGGCACAGTACTTTCCAACTACCCCGGTCGTTCCCAACCTCACCAGCGGATACACCGAGAACCAACGCTACCGGCCGCTCGGGATCATCTGCTACGGATTCACCCCCTACACCGCCACCGACGCCGAGGGCAGCACCGAACACGGCAACGACGAACGCGTGCGGGTGGAGGAAGTGCGCCGCGCTCCGCGGTTCCTCTACGACGTGGTGGTAGCCACGGCCGGCGCGCGCTAATCAGAGCATGAATCCAAACGGAGGGCGAGCTGTGCCCGCGAAATGCGGGCAGGAATCATGAAAGCTCTCGACGACGACAGGCGCAGCATTCGGGCCGCCTACGACGCAGTGGCCCGGGTCTATGCCGAAGCAATCTACGATGAGCTGAAGGGCAAACCTTTCGATCGCGAGCTACTCGACGGTTTCGCGGAACGTGTGCGCAGCCGGGGCCTCGTGTGCGATCTGGGGTGCGGCCCCGCCCAGGTTGCCCGTTACCTCCGTGATCGGGGGGTGAATGCCTTCGGGCTCGATCTTTCTGCCGGCATGCTGGCGGAAGCGCGGAGGCTCAATCCCGACCTCGGTTTTGCCCTGGGAAGCATGTTTGCGCTTGGCTTGAAATCCGACGCGCTGGCCGGGATTGCCGGTTTCTACTCCATCCTTCACGTTCCACGTGATCGCGTGCTCGCCGTTTTTCGGGAACTGCGGCGGGTCCTGCAGCCCGGCGGACTGTTGCTGCTCGCCTTCCACCTGGGAAGCGGCGAAATGCACCATGAGGCGTGGCTGGGGAAGCCGGTGAGTTTCGAGGCGACCCTGTTTGCCAGCGACGAGATAGCCGGATATCTCCGGGCTGCGAACCTAGGGGTCGAACAGGCGCTCGAGCGCGATCCTTATCCTCCGGACGTGGAGTATCAGAGTCGCAGAGGATATGTGCTCGCGGTGAAGCCCGACTGAAGGGCGTGAGTCGTTCGAGGCGGGGGCAGCGCTTCCGGCGCTGCAGCCGGCACTTTGGTCTGAGGTCAGAAGTCGAGGGAGCGCGTTTTTCTGCAGCCCGAAAATGCGCCCTGACGCTCCGCCGTTCTTATCTACACCGGCGCGGGCGGGCCGGTGCCGCAGAACGTGTCGTACTGCTCGTTGATGAAGTTGTCGGTCATACCGGCGATGTAGTCGCAGACAACGCGCGCCAGCGGTTCGCCGCGGCTCTTCTCCTGATACTGCGGGGGGAGCGCGGAGGGGTTCTCCATCCAGTACGCGAACAGCGTTCCTACAACCAACTCGGCGTCGTCCTTCTCTGCCGCCAGGGCCGGACTGAAATACAGATTCTCGTAGAGAAAGTTCTTTCCCACCCGGCGCTCTTCGTCAACTTCCAGGCTGTGTCCTGCCAGGCGTTCACGATGGCGGCGGACATCGGCGACCGTCCCGACTCCAGCTTCCCGTACCCGTCTCCGGGTATTGTCGATCAGGTCGCCGACCAGCCGATCCAGAACGCGCTTGAGTGTCTCGTTGAATTTCAGCTTTTCACTAACATCGGGATATTTCTTCCCCACTTCCCGGTAGAAGCGCTCGAACATCGGGAAGCCCGCCCGTATGTCGTCGAGCGAGAGCAGATGAGCCTCGTAGCCGTCGTCGAGGTCGGCGGCGCTGTAAGCGATCTCGTCCGCCAGGTCGATGAGTTGCGCCTCCAGTGGCGGACGCTGGTCGAGCGCGTACTCGGCCAGTTCGGGGAACTCCTGGCAGTTGTAGTCCCGAGAGTGTTTGATGATTCCTTCGCGCACTTCGAAAGTCAGGTTCAGCCCGCGGAAGGCCGCGTAGCGCTGCTCGAAATCCTCCACGATCCGCAAGGCGTGCAGGTTGTGATCGAAGAAGAATCCCTGGGCCCGCATGGCCGCGTCCAGCGCCTTCTCGCCGGCATGGCCGAAGGGGGGATGGCCGATATCGTGGACCAGCGCCAGGGCCTCCACCAAGTCGACATTCAGGCGGAGCTGCGCGGCGACGGTGCGGGCGATCTGGGCAACTTCGATGGTATGGGTCAGGCGGTTGCGAAAGTGGTCGGAGTAGCGGCGGGTGAAAACCTGGGTCTTCGCCTCCAGCCGGCGAAAAGCCCGCGCATGCACCACCCGGTCCCGGTCGCGCTGGAAGTCGTTGCGGTAGGGGTGGGGGGGCTCGGAATGCCGGCGCCCGCACGACTGCTCCACGCACACCGCATACTCGGCGAGCATAGGGAGAGTCTAGCAGAGAAGCCGGAGCACTCTCCGACTGCGGAAACAGGCCGGTCCTCGCTGGATGGGCGCTGCTGCACGAGGGCCGGAGTTTGCCGGCACGCGTCTTTCCTACTGCTTGCTTGATTCTTCTTTGGCCAGCTTCATTTTGGCGGACTCGAGCTTCTTCTGCACCTGCGCCAGAGCGTCGGTGTCGACCTCAGCTGCCACGGTGCGGTTCCACTCCGCCACGGCGCGATCCCAGTGCGCCACCGCAAGCTTCAGCCGCCCGGTTTTCTGGTACAGGTCACCCAGGTGATCCTGCACGGTGGGGTCGTTGCCGATGCGCTGCGAGGCTTTTAGCAACTGCTCTTCCGCGATGTCGTACTTGCCCAGCTTGAAGTATGCCCAGCCCAAGGAGTCGAGATATGCCCCGTTAGCGGGATCGAGGTCGACCGCCTTCTTGATCATGGCTAGCGCCTCGTCGAGCTTGGTGCCCCGGTCGGCGAGCATGTAGCCCAGGTAATTGAGGGTCATGGCATTGTCAGGATCACTGGCCAGAACCTTGCGGAACATCTCTTCCGACTGCTCGTATTTCTTCTGTCGCTCGAGGGAGGATCCGCGCAGAAAATATACGTACTCCTTCTCGTCCGCCTTGCTCGAGAGCGACTCTGCCTTGTCCAGGGCGATCTGGGCGTCATCCCAGCGCTTCAAGCGTGTGTACATCTGCGCCAACGTGATGTAGACCTCGCGGTCGTCGGGCGTCCCCTTGAGCAGCGAGCGCACATCGGCCAGGGCCTTGTCCGGTTCGCCGGAATCGGCCAACTGCGCGTCGTAGACCATTCGCAAGCCGCGATCGTTGGGCAGTTTCTGGACCGCGTCCTTGGCGGTCGCGGTCGCCTGCTGCCACTGCTTGGCTTCGCGGTAGGTATCGATGATCTGCTGGTACCCGCGCACCGCGTTGTCATCGCCGAGCGCGACCATCTTGCGAAAGGTGTCGATCGCCTGCTGGTAGTTCCCCTGGTCGCGGTAGACGGTACCCAATCGTTCCAGGAAAACCGCCCGGTTGTTCTTCTCGCCTGCGCTGTAGCTGTTGTCGGGCTTCTCGGTCTTCTTCAGGAGGTCCTGCAGGATCTGCGCTGCCTCGTCGAAGCGACCCTGCGCCTGGTACACCGCCGCCAGATTGTAGGGCACTTCGATCGAGTCCTGCACCATGGACTCTGCTTTCTTCAGGTTGTCGATGGCCAGGTCGAACTTGCCGTCCTTGCGGTAGATCTCGGCCATCTTCAGGTAGGTTTGGGCATCTTCCGGGTTGGCGTCGGCGATGATCTTGTACTGCTCCAGCGCCGCGTCTGTCTGGCCGTCGTTGAGCAGGTTCTCCGCCAGGCCCCGGATGGCGTCCAGGTTGTCCCGGTCCAGTTCGATGGCGTGACGGTACGCCTCGATCGCGTCCTTGTATTGCTTCTGCTGTTCGTAGGTGTAGCCCAGGGCCGCGTACAGCTTCGCCGAGCGCGCCGCATCGGGCACCGCGGTCAGCACCTTGGTCGCCCGCACCGAGTCGCCTTCCTCGTTGTACAGGTACGCCAGGGTGGTGACAGCTTCCTCGGAATCCGGCTGCAACTTCACCGCTGTCTGAAACTCGCTCTCCGCCTTCTGCAGGTCGTTGTTGAGCCGGTAGAGGCGGCCCAGCAGCAGGTGATCGTCAACACTGTCGGGTTCCAGCTGGACGATCTGCTGATACTGTTCGATCGCGAGCTTGAGCACATTGCCGGACCCGCTATTCGACGACTGCATGTCGCCCAGCGAGCGCAGATAGATCCGCCCCAGCAACTTGTGTGCTTCCAGATTGTTGGGGTCGCGCTTTAGAATGTCCTGCGCCTCGAGCACCGCGTCGCGAATGCGACCAGTCTTGGCATAGAGTTCGGCCAGGCTGGAGGTCAGGTACTCCGAATACGGATCGGCCTCGATTGCCAGCCGGTACTCCTCGATGGCCTTCAAGGCATAATCGCTGCGGCCGTAGGTGGCCACCTGGTCTTCATACATATGGCCGAGCGCGTAGTGGTAGTAGGCCGCAGCCCGGTCCACTTTGCGTGGCACTGGCGCGGGATTCTTGGCGGGCTCGGAAGGTGAAGCGGGGGTGGCGGTTTGGCCGAAACTGGCAGTCGCAGGCGCCAGCAGCGCGAACAACAGAAGATACAGTCTTGTCATGAAAAACCTTTGAGTCCCAAAGCCTTAGCGATTGGATGCGAAACCGCGGCCGCCGGGTCCTTTCATTGTAACCCTGAAACGTTTTGCCCAGGGAAAAACGCAATCCCGTGAGCAGCGAAAGTAACCGAAACCCGCGCCGAGGTTAGCGCCGCGCCGACACGGATTTAGACCAATTAAATCATAGACATCGGGGGACCGGTTATGCCGGGTAGCCATCCACTTCGAGGTACTCTGCATGCACTACGGTGCGCCCTACGGTGCGCCCCCTCCCGCCTTCATTGTGCTCGCTCTACAGGGGCACAGGTCGTCGAACATCGCCTGCCGATCCGCGGCATCCAGGCCTGTCAGTGCCGTCTTGGTGGGCCCGAGGCAGGTGGCAAACAAAGCCCGAAGCGCTGGCTCACCACCCATTCGTCTCCCTAAAAGCAAAGGGGACGGGACACCGGGCGGAGGCGGAACGTAACGAGCGATGACGGTCATGCTCTCGCCCACAAAGCCGTTTGCGATCCAGTTGGCTAAAAGCCAGATCCCCCCCCTCAGTGCCGGAAATGCCTCACCCCGGTGAAGATCATAGCCAGGCCCAACCGGTTGGCGGCCTCGATCACTTCCGCATCGCGCACCGAACCGCCAGGTTGAATAACTGCCGTCGCTCCGGCTTTGGCGATCTCCTCCACGCCGTCGGGAAACGGAAAAAACGCGTCCGAAGCTGCCACCGTGCCCTTGAGCGGAAGCTGCGCCTTCATGGCGCCCAGCTTGCAGGAATCGACCCTGCTCATCTGTCCCGCCCCCACTCCCACCGTCTGGCCCTCGCGGGCATAGACGATGGCGTTCGACTTCACGTGCTTGCACACCGTCCACGCGAACAGCAGCGCGCGTCTCTCTTCCGGTGTCGGCGGACGTTGGCTGACCAACTTGAGGTCGTTGTCGGTCAGCGGCCGCATGTCTGCCCCCTGCACCAACATGCCCCCCGAGACGTTCTTCAAGATCCACTTGCGGCTAGAGGCGGCGACTTCGACCAGCCGCAGATTCTTTTTGGCTGCAAACTTCACCCGGGCAGCTTCGTCGAAGCCGGGCGCGGCAATCACTTCAAGAAACAGTTTGACCATCTCCTCAGCCGCCGCTCCATCGATGACGCGGTTTACCCCGATGACTCCTCCGAAGGCCGAGACCGGATCGCACTCCAGAGCCCTTTTGTAGGCTTCCAGCAGGGTCCTTCCCGTGGCTGTACCGCAGGGGTTCGTGTGTTTCATAATGGCGACCACCGGCTCCTCGAACTCCTGCGCGAGGTCCCATGCCGCCTCCAGGTCCACGATATTGTTGTAGGAAAGCTCTTTGCCCTGCAGTTGGCGCCCGTTCGCAACGCCCTGCCCGGATCCGTCGGAGTACATCGCGGCTTTCTGGTGCGGGTTCTCGCCATAACGCAGGTCCGCCACTTTCTGGAAGGACAGACGCAGGGTCTGCGGGAAACCCTCGGCTGTTTGCAGTGCGTATCGGCCGTTGGCGCTGACCCGCTCGAGCGTGGACGCGATCGCTGAATCGTAGGCCGCCGTCGTGGCGAATGCTCTCTGCGCCAGGCGCCACTTGGTGGCGGCCGACAACTCGCCGCCAGATTTCTCCATTTCTTCGGTCAGCGCGCCGTAATCTGCCGGAGAGGTCACGACCGCCACATCCTGGAAATTCTTGGCCGCCGAGCGGATCATCGACGGCCCGCCGATGTCGATGTTCTCGATCAGCTCTTCGAACTGCACGCCGGGCTTGGCCGCTGTCTTCTCGAAGGCATAGAGATTCACCACCACCATGTCGATGGGCTGAATGCCGTGCTCGGCCACCGCCGCTCGGTGTGCCGGATCCTCGCGCCGGTGCAGGATTCCGCCGTGCACCCGGGGATGCAGCGTCTTCACCCGGCCGTCGAGCATCTCGGGAAACCCCGTGAGTTCCGCAATGTCTTTCACACTCACGCCCGAGTCCCGCAACAGCTTCGCCGTGCCCCCGGTCGAGAATAGTTCCACGTCCATTCCCGCAAGCTTGCGGGCGAACTCCACCAGCCCGCTCTTGTCCGTGACGCTCAGAATGGCGCGCTGAATTTTTGCCATGCTATGCCTCGTTGCTAGTGCCTTGATGATGCTGAAGAAGCGGCGAGGGAAGATTTTAGCAGGATCAGCCGACCTCAAATGGGGTGGGTCACGCGAAAGCGGGCAGGCACCCGCCTGGGCCAAATCAGAAGTCCGCAGGAATCCCGATGCTACTTCTTGTCGGATTCCTGTTCGCCATCTTTAACCGCCGATTTGAAGTTGCGGATCCCCTCGCCCAAACCCTTGCCCAGATCGGCAAGTTTACTGGGACCAAAGATCAGCAGCGCAACCGCCAGAATCAGCAGGATTTCAGGCAAACCCAATTTGCCAGGCATATGTACCCTCCAGCGGGCTTCGCCCCCCCAGCGTTCACCGAGCGGCTTCCAGGCTGTGCAAACACCCTAGGAAAATTCTAGGCCACACTCAACTTGGAGTCAAAGCAGCACCGCACCCTCGTCCTGATCCTCACGCGCCTTCGATCAGCCCCGCTAGCAGGGCCGCCCGCCGCGGCAGTTCAGAAACGACGATGGACTCGTGAGCCGCATGGGCGCCGTCTCCTACCCCGCCTAATCCGTCGAGAGTCGGGATTCCCAGACCGGCAGTAAAATTGCCGTCCGAGCCGCCGCCCACTGCCGCTTCGCCCAGCTTCCATCCCAGATCCCTGGCGATGTCGGCAGCCTTCTTGAAAAGGGCGGCAACGCCAGCGGTTCGCTCCATCGGGGGGCGGTTCACCCCCCCGTTCACCTCCAGCTTGCATCGGCGGTTGACCGGCCGGAGCGCACGCAACTGGCCATCGATCAGGGCGGCGTCTTTCATCCGGGCGACGCGCACATCGAGGGTTGCCGTAGCCTCCGCGGGAATGACGTTAACCCGTGTCCCACCTTGGATCAGCCCAACGTTAACCGTTACACCTCGCTTGAGGTTTACCAGCTTCGAGATGGCCAGGACCTGCCGGGCCAGTTCGACGATGGCGCTCTGCCCTTTCTCGAAGTCGAGGCCGGAGTGTGCGGCCACCCCCGTGACCTTCAGGGTATATTCCCCCACTCCTTTGCGCGCCGTCTTCACAAATCCCCTGGGACCATAGGCGGGCTCGGCCACCAGCACGGCGCTGGAACGGCGCGCCAGCATTTCCGTGATGGGCCGCGAAGACTCGCTGCCCACCTCCTCGTCGGAAACCAGCAGCACCGTCACCGGCCGGGGCAGACGTCCGTGCCATGCCTGGAGACCCTCGATAGCGTAGAGCATCAACCCTATGCCCGATTTCATGTCCAGCACGCCCGGCCCCCAGACCCGGCCGTTCGCCAACCGGCAAGGCATCTTGGTCAGCGAGCCGAGCGGATAGACGGTGTCATAATGTCCCAGTAGAAGCACGGGCTTCTGCTGGCCTTCGCCCTCGAAGTCGACTTGCAGGTGGTTCCCGTAGTCGATCGCGCGGTGGAATTCCGCCCGGCCTCCCAGGGCGGCGAACTTCTCCGCCGCCGCCACGCACACCCGGTCGACAGCCAGCTTGTTGTCGCTCGGCGACTCGATTCCCACCAACTGGCGTATGGTGTCGACCATTAGGTCGCGGCGCTCTTCGAAAAAGCGCAGACGTTCCCGCATCTCCGCTCTTGAGCCGGAGGCTCGTCCGGTCCCTGCCCTTCCATGGTTTCTCATCGTGCGATTGCCACCCCAGGCACCTCGACGAAAGCGCGGTACAGTATAATCTCCGGGCTTCTCAAAACTGCGGAATGACACATACTGCTCACCCTGAAGCCGAAGCTGCCGCCAGGACGACGATGGATATTCGCCAGATCCAGCGCATCCTTCCCCACCGTTACCCGTTTCTCATGATCGACCGCGTGATTGATCTGGTCCCGCGGGAACGGATCGTCGCTGTTAAGAATGTAACCATCAACGAACCGTACTTCCAGGGGCACTTTCCGGGATTGCCGATCATGCCCGGCGTACTCATTGTGGAGGCCGTCGCCCAGGCCGGCGGTGCGTTGCTGTTGACCGAGGTCGAGGACCGCGATGAAAAGCTCATGGTCTTCACCGGGATCGAGCGGGCGCGTTTTCGCCGCCCCGTCTCCCCGGGCGATCAGCTGCGCATTGAGGTCGAGGTTAAGTCCTGGCGCATGAACGCGGTCCGCATGGAGGGCAAGGCTTACGTGGGCGAAAAACGCGTGGCCGAAGCCACCGTCACTTGTCAGCTCGTGCCCCGCACCCAGAGCGCAAATGCTGTCGAAGGACCGGAGGCTCCGGCCGAAAGTTAGCAGCAATGGTATCGCCGGCGTCTCGCTGGCTGTCCGGCGGGGTGCTCGCGCCGGGACGAACCGAGGGAGGGCACGCCTTCATCAGGAAGACCGGCCGACGACGGTGGCGCAACCGGGGCCTGCCCCTCGGCCAAGCCGAGGAGTGCTTTAGTCGGTGACCCAGAACACCCTGTGAGCCTCCTCCAGAACCGGCGACGCATGACCATCCATCCTTCCGCCATCATCGATCCGCGCTCCCAAATCCACCGTTCCTGCCGCATCGGGCCCTACTGTGTAATCGGGCCCGACGTGGAACTGGGGGAAGGCTGTCAACTGCTTTCGCACGTGGCCATGGAAGGCCCCACCCGGATTGGCGTCCACAATTGCTTCTTCCCCTTCAGTTCGATCGGCCTGGCCCCCCAAGACCTGACCTACGCCGGCGAGCCCACCCGGCTTGAGATCGGCGACCACAACGTGATCCGGGAGTTTGTCACCATCAACCGCGGCACGGTGAAGGGCGGCGGCCTGACCCGGATCGGCAGTCACACCCTGATCATGGCCTACACCCACATCGCGCACGACTGCTTGATCGGCAACCATGTCATCATGGCCAACGCCGCCACTCTCGGCGGGCACGTCACCGTCGAGGACTGGGCCGTGGTCGGCGCTCTCTGCCCGGTGCACCAGTTCGTGCGCATCGGGACGCATTCCTATGTCGGGGGGGGTAGTACCATCACGCAGGATGTTCTGCCCTTTTCTAAGACCTCGGCGGAGCGTAAAACCCATGCCTTTGGCTTGAACTCGCTGGGCCTGGAGCGGCGCGGCTTCAGCAAGGAGCGGATCCGGAAGCTGCATCATGCTTACCGAGTGCTCCTGGCATCCAAGCTGAATACCAGCCAGGCGCTGGCCAAGCTGAAGGCGGAGTCCGATCCCGGAGAGGACGTCGCGAGCCTGATCCGCTTCATCGAGGCCTCGGAACGTGGTGTGATCAAATAGCCATGGCCGCACCTGGCGAAAAACTCGGGCTCATCGCCGGTAATGGCAAGTTTCCCTTCCTGGTGCTCGACGCCGCGCGCGCCCAGGGCTACGCTGTGGTCGTCGCCGCCATCAAGGAAGAAACCTCCCCCGAGATCGAGTCTCGCGGCGCTGCGGCGGTTCACTGGCTGTCCCTGGGAGAGCTCTCCCGCCTGATCGACACCTTCCAGCGGGAAGGGGTGCAGCGCGTCATCATGGCCGGGCAAGTCAAGCACAAGCAGATATTTTCCAGCATCAAGCCCGACTGGCGCTTGGCTAAGCTGCTCCTCTCATTGGGTACGCGCAACACCGACTCCCTGCTGGGAGCGGTGGCCAAAGTCCTGGCCGACGAAGGCATCACGCTCGAAAACTCCACCGCCTTGCTCCAACCGCTGCTGGCCCGGCCCGGGCTGCTCACCCGCCGCCCTCCCACCGAGGACGAGAAGAAGAATATCAGCTACGGACGCTCCGTCGCCCGCCATCTCGCGCAATACGACATCGGTCAGACGGTGGTTGTGGCTGAAGCTGCCTGCGTTGCCGTCGAGGCCATGGAGGGTACCGATGCGACCATCGAGCGCGCCGGACGCCTGATGCGCTCGCTCGCGGGCGAAGCCTCCACCCTGAGCCGCGCCCTGACCGTAGTTAAGATCGCGAAACCGGATCAGGACATGCGCTTTGACGTGCCTGTGGTCGGGAAGAAGACCATCGAGGCGATGCGCGCCGCCGGCGCTGGTTGCCTGGCCCTCGATGCGCGAAAATGTCTGCTGCTGGATGGCGATGTCATCCTCGACGCTGCCAATGAATCGGACATCTCGATTGTCGCGGAGTGAGCGATGTCTGAATCCGCACGCATCGCCGAACTGCTCCGCCGGGCCTTCGCGGGTGACGCCTGGCATGGCGACTCGGTCCTGGAACTGCTGGCGGGCGTCAATGCCGCCACGGCCGCCAACCATCCCATCGCCAGCGCCCATAGCATCTGGGAGCTGGTTTTACACATCGCTGCCTGGGACGATGCCGTGAACCGCCGAATCGTGAGCGGGAAAGCTGTCAGCCTCAGCGACAAACAGAACTTTCCGCCGGTGAGAGAGACCAGCGAGGCAGCCTGGAAACAAGCTCTCAAGCGCCTCGGGCAGGCCCACGAGCAACTTGTCCGGACCGTCGCGGCGCTGCCCGATCCCCGGCTGGAGGAACGCGTTCCGGGGAAGAACTACAACATCTATTTCATGCTGCACGGCGTTACCCAGCACGAGCTTTATCACGCCGGGCAGATTGCGATCCTCAAGAAGGCCGGCTGAGGACCGGTACTAATCAGGCACCCGGCTCACTTGTCGGCGCGGTTGCTGGTTACAATCTGGGTCGGCAACCTGCCCCGAGGGCTGGACTCTGCTGGCAGACGAATTCATCCCTGTGGCGGTGGTCGGCGTCGGCGCCTTCGGCCGCAATCACGCGCGCGTCTGCAAGCAGATCGAGCAGGCCGGTGGACCGGTGCGACTGCTGGGGGTGGTTGACACCGACCTGGCTCGGGCTGATGCGGTGGCCCGGGAATTCCACTGCCGCTCGTTCGGTTCGCTCGAGCAACTGCTCACCACTCACAGCGAACTCGAGGCCGCATCCGTCACCGTCCCGACCGTCCATCACCTGAAGGTGGCCCGCACCCTGATGGAAGCGGGCGTCGACGTGCTCATCGAAAAGCCGCTCGCGCCATCGCTGGCGGAGGCGGACGAACTCATGGCGTTGGCGAAGGCGCACAACCGGGTCGCGCAGGTTGGGCACCTGGAGCGCTTTAACCCCGCCGTGCGTGCGACCGTCCCCCTGATTACGCAGCCCATGTTCTTCGAGGTGCACCGCCTGAGCGTCTTCACACCCCGTGCCCTCGACGTGGACGTCGTACTCGACCTGATGATTCACGATCTCGACATCGTGCTTAGCTTCGTCAAGTCGCCGATGACCGAAGTGCACGCCGTCGGCCTGCCCATCCTGTCGGGCAAAACCGATATCGCCAACGTTCGCATGGAGTTCGAATCGGGTTGCGTGGCCAACTTCACGGCCAGCCGGGTTTCGACCGAACGTGTGCGCAAGCTACGTTTCTTCCAGCCGCGACAGTACATCTCGATTGACTACGGGCGTCAGGATGTATTGGTGTTTACGGTGGGCCAGGAGGGCGGCACCCCCACGGTCAACCCTCAGATCACGATGGACAGACCTCCGGTGATGGCCGAAGAGCCTTTGCACGCGGAGCTGTTGGCCTTCCTAGAGGCGGTCCGGCGCAGATCCGTCCCCGAAGTGAGCCTCGAAGATGGCCGCCGCGCCCTGGCCCTTGCCCTGGAAATCGTGGCCAAAATCCAGCAGCACAGCCGCCAGATCCGCCTGGACCAACTGTAGTTGCCCCGCGGCCTGCATGCAGATACAAACCTTTACAATGGTTCGCCTTGCCCCAACGCACTCTTCGTGCTCTACTCAAGAGGGATTGCCACGTAAGTCGTGGGACCGATGATGTTTAACGGTTCTTAAGAAAGATGAGAGAATAAGACTCAGTTGGCCTGCGGATGCTGGTGGGGTTGTGTGGTTTTGACGACCCAGTTTGCCCCCTGGCTCTCGCGGCTGAGCCCAGCCGATGTCGATCACACAAACACCTTCGCGCGATCCGCTCGCCTCGCCTCCCCAGCTGCGGCAGCGGGCGAGTACCGACTTTTACGACGCGCGCGACTGGGAAACTGCGTACCGCTTCTTCGATGAGAATGCGGTACCGCAGCTGCTGCTGCATCTGCAGGATGATCTGGCGCGCTCGCGGCGACGCGAAGCTGCGTGGGCGTCAGCCATCGTGCACCTGGTGGTGATTCTGCTGGTCGTAAACATACCCAGGCTGCAGCATCGTAACCCGGCGATGCTGCTTTCTTTGCAGGACCAGCTCAAGGGCAAGGAACTCACCTACTTGGCCTTGCCTCCCGACGTCCAGAACATCACTAAGAAACCCGACACCAACATCATTTCCGACAAGAACCGGATCGCCACCTCGCGCAACCCGCAAGTCGATCCCAAGGAACTGAAGAAGATTCTCGACAGCGCCCGCCCGGGCGCGCCAGGGCAGGGTCCGCAGACGCCAGGCCAGCAGCCAGCCCCCTCTGCCATGGCACAGAACCTGCCCGGTCCGGTCTCGCAGCAGCCGGGGCAACCGAATCCAGCGCCCCAGGTGCAGAGTCAGAATCAGAATCAGACCGCTCTGTTACAACCGCCGCCTCCCCCGCCGCAACCCAAACCCACCATCAAGTTCGGAACCGGAGGTTATGTCGGCTCCCAGATCGATCAAGCCGCGCGCGGAGCAGCGGCGACCCGCAGCAGCGCCGGCGGCGATGGCGGCAACTTCGGCACCAACCTCGGCAACGGTGCCTCCACCAGCGGCCAGATGGAGATCCTCAGCGACACCATGGGTGTCGACTTCGGTCCCTACCTGAACCGGGTGCTACAGAATGTGCGGCAGAACTGGTACATCCTGATCCCGGAGGTCGCAAGACCGCCCATCATGAAGCAGGGCAAAGTAGCCATCGAGTTCGCCATTCTCAAAGACGGGAGCGTGGCCGGAATGAAGCTCGCCGGCTCGTCAGACGACGTGGCCCTCGACCGCGCCGCCTGGGGCAGCATCACCAATTCCAACCCCTTCCCGCCTCTCCCCACCGAATTCGGCGGTCAATACCTGGCCTTACGCTTTTACTACTACTACAACATGGACGTGCGCGACCTGCACTGAGCGCCCACCAGGCTTCCCGGTAGAATCGATTTGGTTTTCTTGATTGTCTTCACGCGCGCGATCGACTGACGTCCTCCGGATATGCCATCCGGATCAGGGTCCGCTCGGAAAACGGAAGATACAGCAGCCCCGCCGTCGCCGCAAAGGCCGCGCCGAAACCGATCCAGCCTACCAACAGGAACGGCGCCACTGCCCAGAGCTGATCCATGCCCAGGATGAAGGGAAACAGGCGTCGGAATTTCTCCGCCGATTTCTGGTGGTCGAACGCTACGCAGGAAATCAGGTAACACCGCAATGGAATCCCTACCCCAGCCGTGACCAGCACCGCGGCCACGATCGCGGCTGCTCCCCAGCCCGGCAGGAAGGAGTCCGCCAGCCGGTGCACCTCGGACAGTCGAACCAACGCTGCGAGATAGAAGATCAGGTACATCAACTGGATCAGCAGAAACAATCCCCGCGTCAGCCCGCGGCGTGGAATCGGGACTCCCAGTTCAGGGTGGATCTCGGGTTTGGCTTCGATGGAATGCGCTTCTGGCTCGGAAGGCGCAGGCAGGGGGTGGGCCGGCGCTGCCCCTGCCTCGTCATGTTCGACGGGGGCGATCAGCCGGTAGCCGCGGCGGGCAACCGTCTGCACGAAGCGCGGATTGGACGCCGAATCCGCCAGCGCCTCGCGCAGTTTGTTCACCGCCGTATTCAGGCTGTGGTCAAAGTCGACGAAGGTGTCGGCCGGCCACAGCTGGCGGCGTAGCTCCTCGCGGGTGACTACTTCTCCCGGCCGCTCAAGCAGCAGGGCAAGGATCTGGAAGGGCTGTTCCTGCAGGTGAATCTTGGTGCCGTCCTTGCGCAGCTCACCCGACAAGAGGTCGGCTTCGAACACTCCGAAGCGGGCAATTTTCCTTGCAGAACGCGCTTCCCCCATACGCACCGACGACAACGAAGTGTATCACCGAAACGGCCCGCCACCCCCCGGGCCGCTTCGCTCGGCCGGTGCGCGCTGCCGACCGGTAGAGCTACAATGGCGGCGTGCCCATCTCCCCGAAGAACGAACCCCGTGTCGAAGAGCACCACGGCCGGCATCACGTTTACAGTCTCGAGACCACGGGCCTGCTGATCATCGCGGTGGTGCTCCTCATCGTGACCCTCATCCGCTACTGGCAGGCCATCCACTGGAGCCTGCGCTGAACCGAGAGCCTCTCCTGGTCGTTGTGCTGGGCCCGACCGCCAGTGGCAAGACCGTGCTTTCGCTGGTGCTGGCCCGGAGGTTTCAGGGGGAGATCGTCAACTGCGACTCGGTGGCCATGGTGCGGGAGTTGGACATCGGCACCGCCAAGCCTTCGGCGGCCGAGCGCGTGCTGGTGCCGCATCACCTCTTCGACTGCGTGGAACCGGCCGACTACGTCACCGCGGGCGAATACGCGCGGCGCGCCCGCGCGGTATTGCGGGAAATCAGGGAGCGCGGCCGGCTGCCCGTAGTGGCCGGCGGAACCGGACTCTATCTGCGCGCGCTGCTGGAAGGCCTCTCGCCCGGCCCGCAGCGTCAGGAACAGCTGCGCGAGCGTCTGCGTGAGTGCGCGACCAGACAGGGCCAGGGATATCTGCACCGCGTCCTCCGCCGCCTGGATTCCTGCGCCGCGGAGAAGATCCACCCGCATGACACTCCCAAGCTCATCCGTGCCATCGAAGTCTGCCTGGGAGCGCGCCGCTCGATCACCGAGGTCTGGAAGCAGGGACGCGATCCGCTGCTCGGCGTGCGCGTCCTGCGGTTGGGGCTCGATCCCGATCGGGCCGCGCTGTATGAACGCATCAACCGGCGCGCCCGCCGGATGTTTGAAGAGGGCCTGGTCGAAGAGACCGAACGCCTGGTCGCAAAGTACGGCCATGCCCTGAAGCCTCTCGGCTCTCTGGGCTACCGCCAGGCCGTGCAAGTGCTCAAGGGCGAACTGAACTACGAAGCTGCCGTGTCCGCCGCGCAACAGGGACACCGCAACTACGCCAAGCGCCAGATGACCTGGTTCCGGCGGGAACCGGCGGTCGAGTGGCTTTCAGGTTTCGGCGATGATCCGCACGTGCAACAGAAGGCAATCGGTTGTGTGGAAGCAGCGATGGTGTGGACTTCGGACGACTGACTGCGGACTTCGGACCGCAGATTTCACACTGCCACCCGACCTTCCGCTCTTCGCCGGCTCGAGTGCCCACCCTCTGCAGTCTGAAGTCCGAGGTTGAGCGAGGCCTGGAGCCTCAGGTCCGGCGCCTGCCCTATGCTATCGTCTGCTCATGCCCCGAGTCGTCTGTCTGTGTCTTCTCCTGCTCACGGTGGTTACCGTGTCCTTCGCCAAGGATCGCTATCAGAAGCCCGGCCCCGTCCATCCCGACCGCTCCGGTGAGAAATGGGCGGAGAGAACGCTGCGCAAACTCTCCACCGAGGAAAAGGTCGGTCAGTTGTTCATGATCTGGGCGCGGGCGCAGTACCTCAGCAGCGACAGTCCGGACTACCTCGAGTTGCGCGACACCATGAACAAGTATCACGTGGGCTCGTTCGCCATGTCCGTACCTGTGGACGGCCCGCTTCTGTTCAAGAGCGAGCCCTATGAAGCGGCGGTACTGCTGAACCGCCTGCAACAGGATTCCAAGCTGCCGTTGCTGTTCGCCGCCGACTTCGAACGCGGGCTCAGCATGCGGCTGAGCGGGCCCACGGTTTTTCCGCATGCCATGGCCTTCGGCGCCGCCGGCCAACCGGAGCTCGCCCAAGCCTTCGGGCGGATTACCGCCGAGGAGTCACGGGCCATCGGGATTCACTGGAATTTCTTCCCCGTGGCCGACGTGAACTCCAATCCCGCCAACCCCATCATCAACACTCGCTCCTTCGGCGAAGATCCCCGGCAGGTGGGCACGCTGGTGGCGGCCTACGTCAGGGGCGCGCATGCCGGCGGCATGCTCACCACCGCCAAGCACTTCCCCGGCCATGGCGACACGGCGACCGACTCGCACCTGGGCCTGGCGAAAGTGGGCGTCGATCTGGTGCATCTGAACTCCATCGAATTGCCGCCTTTCCAACAAGCCATCGCGGCAGGCGTGGATTCCATCATGGTGGCACACGTGACCGTGCCGGCGCTCGATCCCGATCCCGACCGGGTAGCCTCGACTTCATTCGCCGTGGTCACCGACCTGCTTGAGAAGCAGATGAAGTTCACCGGCATCGTGACCACCGATGCGCTCGACATGGCCGGGCTCACCAGGCTGTATTCCACCAACGTGGGGCGGGCGGCGGTCGAGGCATTCAAAGCGGGCAACGACGTGCTCCTGATCCCCGCTGATCTCGACGCCTCCTACAACTCCCTGCTCGCGGCCGTGCGCGGGGGCGAGATTTCCTCCGCTCGTCTTGATGAGTCCGTCCTTAAGATCCTGAAAGCAAAGGCATCTCTGGGGCTGCACCGGGCCCGGCTGGTGGACGTCAACGCCATCGCCCGAGAAGTCGGCACGCCGCAGAACGCAGCAGCAGGACAACGGGTTGCGGATGCCGCCCTAACCTTGGTCCGCGACAACCGGAAGCTACTGCCGTTGAAAGCGTCGGGAACCAACAAGACAGGCCTTCCGTATATGAGTTCAGAGGAGACGCACAACCATGTCGTGGCGGTGATCTTCTCCGACGACGTGCGAACAGAATCGGGGCGCATGTTCGCGCGACAGCTCAGGTCCCGGGTGCCGGACGCGAATATTTTGTACGTCGACCCCCGCATTGCGGCCGGCATGAGTCAGGAGGTATTGCAAGCCGTTAGCCAGGCACAGGTCGTGATCGCGGCGGTGTACATCGTCCCCACCGCGGGCAAAGTAGCCAGCAAGCAGGGTGGTCTGCAAAATTCCGTGGCCCTGTCGGACGCCACGGGCAGCCTCCTGCAAAAGCTGTTGGAAAACGCCGGCGACAGGACAGCCGTGGTGGCCATGGGCAGCCCCTACCTGGCCGCGGATTTTCCTGGGATCCAGAATTATCTGTGCACATTTTCCAATGCGACGGTTTCGGAACTGAGCGCGGTGAAGGCGTTGTTCGGCGAGATTGCCATCGCCGGCCACCTTCCGGTCAGCATTCCCAACGTCGCCGAGCGCGGCGCCGGCCTTGAACGCCCGGCGCAGGTGGCAGGAGGAGGTGGGGAACATGGGCAATCCAGAACGTCCGGGCAGTGAATCCAGGCTGGTGTTGGCGCTGGCGGCGACCCTGTTCGTCGCTCTTCCCGCGTGCACGATCAATGTCAAGAAGGCTGACGGCGGGGGAGACAAGAAGGTGGACATCGAAACCCCAGTGGGTGGGATCCACGTCAGTCGGGGCGCCAACGTGCGCGAGACGGGCATTCCGGTTTATCCCGGGGCGCACGAGAAAGAAATGGCCCAGGCCGGAGAAGAAAAGAGCGCCAACGTCAACATTGCCGGGCCGGGCTTCGGCGTGAAAGTGGTCGCCGTCGAATTCCTCTCCGATGATGCTCCGGAGAAAGTCGTCGCCTACTACAGAGAGCAGCTCAAGAAGTATGGCGGCGTGCTCGAATGTCACACCACGAGCGAGGACCCGACCCGCGGCCTCGATGCCCACGTGGGCGCTGAGGGGGGAGACAGCTCGTCGAAGCAGTTGCATTGCGGGGAGGACAACAGCGGAAAGAATATTGAACTCAAGGTGGGTACGGAAGACAATCAGCACATCGTCTCCATCAAACCGCAGGAGAATGGCAAGGGCACGGATTTCGCCCTGGTGTTCGTGGCGACGCACGGCGGCAAGAAAGACATGATCTGAGGATGGGGCGGTGGGAAGGTGGTCGGAAATCAGCTCTTCCCGGGTGGGTCTTTGCCAGCTTTGCAGGCCGCCTTCAGATCGAGAGTGCGAATCAGCCGCAGCAGTGAATTGGGGTGGAGGTGCAAGGACCGGGCAGCCTCGAGGTAGTTCCCGTTGGCTTGCTGCAGGGCATGGAGAATCACCTGCCGCTTTCGTTCCTTCACCGCCTCGTGAAAGCTGGCCAGGGTCGCGCTCGGGACAACTCCTGCCTCGGTAATGGCTTCTGGCAGGTCATCGGGCGCAATGGTGTCAGTCGAGCCCAGAATCATCGCGTGTTCGATGGCGTTCTCCAATTCCCGCACATTTCCCGGCCAATCGTAGTCGAGGAGGCATTGCCGCGCCTCCGCCGAGAGCCGTTTCGGGCGTGCTCCGGATACGCGGCTGGCTCGGGTCACGAAATACTCCGCCAGCGCCGGGATGTCCTCCCGCCGGTCCCGCAGCGACGGCATGGTCAAGGCGATCACGTTGAGTCGGTAATACAGGTCCGCGCGGAAGCCACCCGCATGCACCGCGTCGGCCAGGCAACGGTTGGTGGCGGCGATGAAGCGCACGTCGACGCGAACCGGCTTGGTACCCCCCACTCGCTCCACTTCGCGTTCCTGCAGCACACGCAGGAGTTTCGCTTGTAGGGCGGGAGCCAACTCACCGATTTCGTCGAGAAATAAGGTCCCCCCGTCGGCCGCCTCAACCTTGCCTTTTTTTCGTTCGCCAGCCCCGGTAAAGGCCCCCTTTTCATGGCCGAACAGTTCGCTTTCCAGCAGGGTCTCCGTAATAGCCGCGCAGTTGACCGCGACGAAGGGGCGCTCGGCTCGTGGACTGTTGCGGTGAATGGCCCGGGCCACCATTTCTTTCCCGGTGCCGCTCTCGCCTTCGAGCAGAACGGTGGAGTGCGAGGGAGCTACGCGCCGGATGAATTCGTAGACCTCCTGCATGCGCGGACCGGCGCCGATCATGTTGTGCTCCACCAGCACCTGCCTTCGTAGATCCCGGTTCTCCTCTTCGAGTTCCTCCAGCTGGCGCAGGTTGTGCAGAGCCAGACTCGCCATCGCCGCCACCGCGGTTATGAGCTCGAGGTGTCTCTGCTCAAAACGATGTGCTGGATTCTGGCTGTCAAGATAGATGGCGCCTACGATCTCTTGTGAAGCCTGGAGCGGTACGCACAGCAGCGAATACACCGGTGGATCCGAGGAGGAATCGGAGTCCGGCCGAAACTGGTCAATTTTTGTGTGGTTGCTAAGCAGTCCGGCGCGTTCCCGCATGATGCTGCGGACCACCGACCGGCTGACCCGAACGGGATATTGCGGACCACGCACCCGATCCCAACCCACGGCCGAACTGAACTCCTGCCCGTCGGCCTCGAATTGGAGGATCGCGCCCCGGTCCGCCGGAACCAGGTCCAGCACCATCCCCAGCAATTGCCATTCCAGCGATTCCCGATCCCGGATCCCCCCGATGTCGGTCGCGATCTTCAGCAGCAGGTGAAGATCCCGGGCGTTTTTGGACACGGTCGACCGTTCGCCCGCCGGATCGGCCTGCAGGTAGATTGACTCCTGCTCCCGCAACAGGATCGTATCACCGGCAAGTTCAATCGTTTCTGTCAGTTCCACTGCACTGCTCTCCACCGACGACGTCCCGTCCTGGGCGAGAAAAAGTAAAATGGAGTCTCCTACACAGATCTCGTCGCGATGCTGGAGCACTTGGCGCTGTTGCACCGGCACGCCGTTCACCAGCGTGCCATTCCGGCTGCCCAGGTCCCGAATCGCAAAGGACCCTCCCTCCAGATCAATCTGGCAGTGGCGCCGGGACAGAGCCGGATCACAGGTCCAGAGTTGGTTGGAACTTTCCCGCCCAACCGAAAGCTCTCCGCTCAGAGGTAGGTTCACACCCCGAAGGGGACCCAATATACCTATTAGCTTCGCACTCAAGGGGCACTCCGTCTGGTCTGTTTAGCACAATTCCGGCGGTGGCGCACGGTTCTTCTCCATGAACCGAGAGGCGGGTGCGATTAACCGTTGTGTTAGCAATTGAGCCCTTGATTGTGCGAGTAGATAGCGAGGCAGGGGCGCGCACGCTCGAAACATCCCGGGGATTCAACACCTTGCGGACGGAGGCCAGCTCGGGCCGCAGCCCACGCCATTTGGCACCCAGCGTGCCCCTGCCTTCACTGTTTGAAGTCAACTGCAAAACGGTTGTGGGTGTGGAGAGGGGAACGCACAAGTCAGGTGGATGTTGGTGCATGTCGGCCGACCCTGTGCGCCTCCATCATTCGGGCCGGAGGAGGATCTGTGAAGCGGCAAGCACTCAGTCTCATCAGCCTGCTGGGCCTGCTCCTGGTGGCGGGGTCGGCAGTCGCACAGACCACGAAGCTTCGTGCCAATGTTCCTTTCAACTTCACTGTCAACAATAAGAGCCTAGCTGCCGGGACTTATGAGATCCGGCGCGGCAGTGTCAGCGATAGCGGGGTCTTGATCATCCGTGGACCGGAGGGTTCCATCCTGGTCTCTACGAATGCCCGCGAGCGTGTCCGAGGTGTGGACAAGACCATGCTGGTCTTCCACCGGTACGGCACACAGAATTTCTTGTCTGAGATCTGGGTGGCGGGCGCCGTGCGAGGACGGCAGCTGGCCATCGGCAACCGCGAGAAGGAACTGGCTCGGAACCTCACTCCACAGCCGGTGGAGATCTTGGCCAGCTTACCTTGAGAGGCGTGCTCACTGGCCAGCGAAGGGCACATAGGCATGTGCCCTTCGTTATCAATTTGAGAACGCGCTTCAGGGCTAGCGACGTGGAGGCTTCTTAACCTAGCCCGGCTCGCTTGTCCGGGAGATGGCAGGAACCAAACCCGACACTTTCGGTCTCTGGCTTTGCTCCCCAAAATGGAGGGAAGCGTTGCTCCACGCCTCGATTACGATCCAGGAGACGGTGCCCATGGCGGCCAGGCAAGTGATCCTCTATTTTGACGACCAGAGCGATGCCCTGCGTTTTGTGCTCGCGGCCGGTTCCGTAATGGCGGGAGAAACGCAAAGCCAGGTGACGGGGTCACTCGTACAGGAAATGCAGCGCGCCTGCCGCGTTCGGTTGGATGAAGCGACAGAGCCGGCTGCGGGCTGACATCCGCCTCTGCCAGAAGAAGGCCCGCGGAGATTGCTCCCCGAAACGCCTTCGCTTCGACGAGAAGCCGGAGAACGCAGGCCCCGACTCGTCTTGCAGAATAAACCTCACACCCTGCAAGGCCGGGCAGCCCGAATTCCGTCAGTCGGCGGCGCTGCGGCGCACCGTGTGCATTTCGCCCAGGAACTGGATCTCGCGACTTCCGCTTCCTCCATCCCACTCCGGAATTCAGGATCGCATCGAAAACCGAACTCCAATGGTCATCCTGGACCAGGGTGGACCGGTGGATCTGAGCCGGTGGCGAGGATGTGGCCCAATGGAGCTCACCCGAGTTAGAAAATCTTGCCCTCGAGATGGGCCACCGAGCCGGACTGAGCTAATGCCGTATCGACAGGATCGTCAGAATTTCCTGGAGGCCCTGGCGGATGTAACGCAGGTCTGGACTCGCGCCCCCAGGAAAAGGCAGGGTAACCTGCTTCTTTTCGCTCTTGGTCTCTTCGCGCATGTGCTGGCGGGCGCCTGCGATGGTGTAGCCCTCTTCGTACAGCAACCGTTTGATCCGGACCACGTTCTCGACGTCGCGCCGCCGGTACATGCGTTGACCGGTGCTGCCTTTGACGGGCTTGAGTTGGGGAAATTCGGTTTCCCAGAAGCGCAGGACGTAGGCCGGCAGCCGACACAGGCGCGCCACTTCGCCGATGCGGAAATACAACTTTTCGGGAATTAGAATCTCACCCGTCTTGCCGGACTTACTGTTCTTCGCCTTTGGACTCATTAGCCTGCCCGAAGTGGCATTCCGGGTAAGGAAAAATCTCCGCACTGCGTTTCTAGCACGATGCGGGCCGGGGAACAACTGTTAAAAGCAGTCGTCCGTGTTTCGTCGTCGGGTGTCAGGATCAGTAAACGACCAACGTCGGCTGCACCTCGACCGGCGTCCATCAGAATTTCTGTCCGCCCTTGTTTTGCTAACCACGCGCTCGAAACGACCAGCAACCGCACCGCCCGCTCTCGTGGGCTCGTGGCTAACGGTTGCCCCGGCCTTGGCTGATGACAGACCATCAAGCACAAATTAAAAAAAGCCCCGCAGAAGGTGCTTCTCCTGCGAGGCTTTCGAGGTCCTTGGGTCTGCGAGGTATCGTCCTCGCGGACGGTTAGTGTTTCTTTTTCTTCTTCGCAGCCTTTTTCTTGGTTGCCATGAAGTTTGTTTACCCTCCGTTAGCGATTCGTCCTTGCAAGGCCTTTGCGGTGGTAGGGCCTTCAGCCCATCTACCGTGGTGACCCATCCTTTGGTATGGAGCCACCAATTAATACAAGATATTGCGTCAGGCTTGCATCCATGTCAACAGATTTCTGACCACTCGTGCTGGAGTTCGCCCGCGCCGCCAGCCGGCAGGATGCGGGCGGCGGGCAGTTGAGTTTCGTCCAACAAACAGCGAGCGCCGACTCCGCCTCCCCGGCTGACGACGGACGCGTGAGGTAGTACACTGGGCCGCCGCAGAACCGGCTCAAGGTTTTCCGTGCCGCGCGACCCCATCGAACTCGAAATCTTCAAGAACCTCTATCACTCCATCGCCGAGGAGATGGGCGCCGCTCTGCGGCGCACCGCGTTCTCACCCAACATCAAGGAGCGGCGGGACTACTCGTGTGCAGTCTTTGACGGCCAAGGCCAGGTGCTGGCCATGGGTGATCATATGCCCGTGCACTTGGGCTCGATGCCCATGTCGGTACGTGCGGCGACGGAGAAAATCGCCATGGCGCCGGGTGACGTAGTCATGCTCAACGATCCCTTCAGCGGCGGGACGCACTTGCCCGATATCACGCTGGTGGCGCCGGTGAACCTGGGGGGCGAGCGCTCTCGCCCGCGGACCTCTCGCGGCCGAGCAGCAGCGCCGGATTTCTACGTGGCCTCGCGCGCGCATCACGCAGATGTGGGAGGTAGCTATCCCGGATCCATGGGTTTGTGCCGCGAGATCTACCAGGAGGGGTTGCGCATCCCGCCGGTCAAGCTTGTCCGTGCAGGCGAGATGGATCGGGACGTCCTCGCTCTGCTGCTCAGCAACGTGCGTACGCCCCGCGAGCGCGAAGGCGACCTGGGGGCGCAGATCGCAGCTTGTCACACCGGAGCCGAGCGCTTGCGGCAAATCTGTACGCGCTACGGACTGGCCCGCATCAGGCGGGCCGCGACGGACCTACTGGCATACTCCGAGGAGATGATGTGGGCCTTTCTACATCAGGTTCCGCCGGGGACGTATCGGGCCGAGGATTTTCTGGACAATGACGGAATCAGCCAGAGGGCGGTAAGGATTGCGGTGGCGGTGACGGTGCCCCGGATGCCTGACGTCTCGCGGTCCTCGAGGCGCGGGTCGGCGGCGCGCGGTACGCCGACGAGGGCGCCCGCACTACACCACCTGACGGTGGACTTCACGGGCAGCGACCCGCAAGTGGAGGGCAGCGTCAACGCGGTCGAGGCCATTACCTACTCCGCCTGCTTCTATGTCTTTCGCTGTCTGCTTGCCGAGCAGGTTCCGGCAACGGCCGGACTCATGCATCCCATTCGGGTCATCGCGCCTGCGGGCACAGTGGTGAATGCGCGGCCTCCGGCCGCGGTGGCCGGCGGGAACGTCGAGACCTCGCAGCGCATTGTCGACGTGCTGCTGCGGGCGCTGGCCCAGGCCATTCCTGATCGAATCCCGGCCGCCGCCTCCGGCACCATGAACAACTTGACCATCGGCGGGATCGATCCCCGGACCAAGGAGGCTTTTGCCTACTACGAGACCATCGCCGGCGGCATGGGAGCGCGCCCGACCAAGAACGGCGTCTCGGGAGTTCATACCCACATGACCAACTCGCTCAACACCCCTGCCGAAGCCCTGGAGTATGCCTACCCGCTGCGGGTGCAGCGGTCCGCCTTACGAACCGGCAGCGGCGGCCGGGGGCGACATCACGGCGGAGACGGCATCGTACGCGAGATCGAGGTCCTCACGGATGCCGAGGTCACGCTGCTAGCGGAACGCAGAACGCGAGGGCCCTGGGGTCTGGCAGGCGGCGGGGATGGCGCCGCCGGCAAGGCTTGTATCGTGCATCGGGACGGTTCGGCCGAAGCATTGCCCGGCAAGTTTAATCTGCGCCTGCACAAGGGCGAGCGCATACGGATCGAAACCCCGGGCGGCGGCGGTTGGGGAATTCCCAAAACTTGACCCGCGCTGAGGAGGTCCAGTTGATCAAGTCCATTGCAATCTTGGGGTGGGCGAAGACCATGGGCGCGGTGGACAGCCGTGTGGGGGCTGGGGTTCGTTCCCCATCTTCTCCTCGCCCGCCCGGCGGGTTTCACCCTTTGCAGCGTCTAATGTTCTTGGCTACCCTAAGCGGGGGGACGACAAACCATGCCGGAAGCATCTGACCTGGGCGCGCATTACCTCAGCGAAATTCTTCGCCAGTACCGCGGCCACAAGCGGATGGCCGAAGGGGCGCTGGTCCAACTCAGGGACGAAGACTTTTTCGTGGCCCTCGACCCGGAATCCAATTCCATCGCGGTCCTGGTCAAGCACTTGGCGGGCAACATGCGCTCGCGCTTTACGGATTTCCTCCGCAGCGATGGCGAGAAGCCGGACCGCTTTCGCGACCAGGAGTTCATGGCCGGGCCGAACACCACTCGCGCGGAGGTGATGGGATGGTGGGAGCAGGGCTGGAACTGCGTATTCTCCACCGTCGAAGGGCTGACCCCAGCGGATGTGATGCGGACCGTGTTCATCCGCCAGGAACCGCACACCGTGCTGCAGGCCTTGAACCGGGCGCTCGGGCACTTCGCCCAGCACATCGGGCAGATAGTCTTTCTCGCCAAGCACCTGCGTGCATCCGAATGGAAGACGCTGACCATACCCCGGGGCAAGTCGGAAGAGTATAAAACGGCAGCCGGGAAGGCCCGCAACCCCTGACCAGATCACGACTCACCGCGTCTCCCGTCACCGCGGCTCGCTCTCCCGGGTGCTAAAATTTAGTCGGGCTGCCAGTCCCCCGCGCGGCGGTACCCTTCGTTTCGCCAAGGAATACGCTCTCATGCCTACTACCATGCAAGCTGTCGTCAAGCCCACGGCTGCGCCCGGAGCCCAGGTGCGCGAGGTCAAGATTCCCGCCTTCGGGCGTACCGATGTCCTGGTCAAAGTGAAAGTGGCGTCCATCTGCGGCACCGATGTCCACATCTACGAGTGGGATCGCTGGGCCCAGGGGCGTATCCATCCTCCGCTCATCCCGGGCCACGAATTCTGCGGCGAAGTGGTTGCCTACGGCGATGAAGTCACCAGTGTCCGGGAAGGCGACTTCGTTTCCGCTGAGATGCACGTGGCCTGTGGCAAATGCCTGCAATGCCGCACCGGCGAAGCTCATATCTGCCAGAACGTAAAGATCATCGGCGTGGATGCCGACGGCGCCTTCGCCGAGTACGTCGTGATCCCGGAGTCGAACATCTGGAAACTCGACCCCGCCATTCCGCAGGAGTACGCGTCGATCCTCGATCCGCTGGGCAACGCCGTGCACACCGTGCTGGCGGGCGAGATCGCCGCCAAGACGGTGGCCATTACCGGATGCGGCCCCATCGGCCTGTTTGCCATCGCGGTGGCGCGGGCTGCGGGCGCCGCCCAGGTCTTCGCCATCGAGGTCAACGACCATCGCCGCCAGGTCGCGGAGAAGATGCAAGCCGACCTGGTGCTCGATCCCAGAAAAGACGATGTGCGCCGGACTGTAGCCGAGCGCACCGGCGGGCTGGGAGTCGACGTTGTGCTCGAAATGGCGGGACACCCCAGCGCGATCCGCACCGCCTTCGACATCGTGCGCCGCGGCGGCCGCATTTCGCTACTCGGCCTGACCAACAAGCCAATCGCGCTGAATTTTTCCGAAGACATCATCTTCAAGGGCCTCACCGTCCAGGGTATCAACGGCCGGCGCATGTACCAGACCTGGTACCAGATGACGGCGCTTCTCAAGGCCGGCAAACTCGACCTGCATCCCGTAATCACCGACCGCATCGCCATGCAGGATTTCCCCAAGGCGATGCAGCGCCTGAAGACGGGCGAAGCCAGCAAAATCCTGGTCTATCCGAACGGAGCGCGGTGAGCATCGCCTGCCTGCTCGAAGCTTTCCGATGTACCGCCAGAAGTGGCGCTTATGGTCAGCGGCTTGCGGCACGCCGGACGCCGCCGCTGGTGTCGCCTGGCGGCAGCTCCGAAGAGACGAAGTTCCCGTCGCCGGGCGGCAGGGACTGGCTACGACACCCGGTCGCCCTCGCAGAGGGTGGAAGGCCTCGGCGGATACGACCCACCTGGACGCAATTACGGAGCCAGGGGAAGCACGGTGGCCTGGTGGAAGATCACGCGCCAGGTCCCTCCCCGCTGGATCCATGTGGAACTGCGATGCGAACGGCTGGCGGACTCCTGGCCGCGGTAGGTGCGCCACAGCGTGGCGATATAGGTCACGATAACGCAGCCGGGACCGAGGGGAAGAATGCGGAACTGGTCGAGTCGGTAGTCAAGGATCTGGACGTAGCGGATGGCTTCGAGAACCTCGACCTTGGTGTAGAAACGGCCGATGCTGCCGATTTCGTGGAAGTCCTCGGCCAGCAGAGCGTCTACCGTCGAGAAATCGCGATGCTGCTGGGCGGCGATAAGCGCGGTTTCCTGGTGGATCAACTGTTCTTCCAGTTCTCGGGGGAGCGTGATGTTCTGCGTCATGGGGTTCTGACCAGCTGGACGGGTGGAGGCGCTTCCATTCGGTTTCCGGCACTCTGTCGCTTGCTTGCCGGGAGACTCTGCTTCAGTCGGCTGTTCTCGGCGGTGGTTTGAGGCCGAGTTCCTTCATCACCATCTGAAGATCCTTCCAGGCTTCCTTCTTCTGGCGGGGATCGCGCAACAGAAAGGCCGGGTGATAGGTGACTGCCAGCCGGGCGGCGGTCCAGTTGGGATCGTGGCTGCGTACGCCCGCCGGGCGAAAGTCGTACCAGCGCCCACGCAGGTTGTTCATGGACTCGTTGAGCGCGAGCAGGGTCTTGGCCGCCACTGCGCCCAGAGCCACAATGACTTTCGGCGTGATGGCGGCAATTTGGCGCATGAGGAACGGGGAGCAGGTCTCGCACTCGTCGCGCTCCGGGGTGCGGTTGTTGGGCGGGCGACACTTGACGATGTTGGCGATGTAGACGTCGCGACGTTCCAGGCCCATGGCTTTGATCATGTTGTTGAGCAGTTGGCCGGCGCGCCCGACAAACGGCTCGCCTTGCAGGTCTTCATCGGCTCCCGGGGCCTCGCCGATGAACATGAGTTCGGCGTTGGGATTGCCTACGCCGAAGACAATCTGCTTGCGCCCCTGCTGGTGCAGGCGGCAGCGCGTGCACTCGCCGAGGTCCTCGCGGATGATCTTCAGGGCTATCGCCGGATCTGCCACTCCGTATTCCGGCCGGGTCTCAACCACCTCGAACATGTTTTCTTCCAGCGCAGGCGGGGCGACCAGCGCGGCTTTCCTGGGGCACATGGGTTCTCGCTGTTCTGGCTGGAATTCAGGCTGAAGGTTGCCTTCGAGCGCGGTGGAGGGAGCCGCGGCCCGGCGGTAAAGGTCGTAGATGCCCAGTTGACGATAGAAGCGTATGCGGTCGGCGATAGCTTGGCGGAGTTGCGGGTCAAGGACGGTTACCATCAAGCTTTTACGGGGTGGCGCTGACGCATTTTCACAACCTGGTCTAACACACGCTGGGCAACTTCCCACTTGCTGCTTTCGGAAACTTCCACAACTTCATCGTGGGTGAGCATGGTCACTGCATTGCGCTCGGAGTCGAAGCCGATGCCTTCGCGCGAAACGTCATTGACCACGATGGCATCGAGCGATTTCCTGGCCAGCTTCTGGCGGGCATTCTCCAGCGCATTCTCGGTTTCGGCGGCGAAGCCGATGACCAGCACGGGGCGGCCCGAGCCGGTCCGCTTGTTCTGTCCGATTTCCGCCAGGATGTCGGAAGTGGGTTCGAGTTCCAGCGCCATCGGGCCGGAGCGCTTGATCTTCTGGGGGACAGCAGCCCTGGGACGATAGTCGGAAACAGCCGCCGTCTTGATGACAATGGTTGCCTGCGGCAGAAGTTTCAGCACGGCTTGGCGCATTTCCTCGGCGGACTCGACCCGGGTCACCTCGGCCGCGCCCGGGGGGAGGAGCGAACTCGGACCGCTTACCAGCAAGACGCGGGCCCCGCGCCGCAGGGCGGCCTCGGCAACGGCATAGCCCATGCGCCCGCTGGAGCGGTTGGTCAGGTAGCGCACCGGGTCGATCTTCTCGCGTGTGGGCCCGGCGGTTACCAGGACGGTTTCCCCGGCCAGGTCCTGGGAGGCACCCAGCGCTTCCATCACAGCCGCCACGATGGATTCGTTCGCCGCCAACCGGCCGGGGCCCATCATGCCGCAGGCCAGGTAGCCTCGGTCGGGGTCGACGATTCTTACGCCGCGTCGCCGCAAGACCTCGAGGTTCGCCTGGGTTGCGGCGTGGTTCCACATGTTGACGTTCATCGCAGGCGCGACCACAACCGGCGTGGTGGTCGCCAGGTAAAGCGTGGTCAGGAAGTCGGTGGCCAGACCGTGAGCGAACTTGGCGATGAGGTCAGCGGTGGCGGGAGCCACGAGCAAGGCATCGATGGATTGAGCCGCTGCGATATGTTCGATTGCGGAGTCGAGGTTGGGCGTCTGACCTGCTTCTTCGAACATCCCGGTGATGACCTTTTCGCCGGAGAGCGCGGCGAAGGTGAGCGGACGGACGAACTCCTGGGCGGCCTCGGTCATGATGACCTGCACCCGGATGCCGCGATCCTCGAGCAGGCGCACGATCTCCGCCGCCTTGTAGGCCGCGATGCCGCCGCCGACGCCGAGAGCCACTTTCATGGCAGTGCCTGGCCTCGCAAGAACATTGTCGATTGAAGATTTTCGATTGAATCAACCGGCACGGGCGCTTTCAATCGGCAATCGATCCTTCGAAATCGACAAACCACCCTAGGATTCGGCCTTGCCCATGGCTTGATCCAGCGCTTCAGACGCCGCTTCGCTAGCCGACTTTGGGTTTTCGGGAATCACCCACTTAACCTTGCCCGCCCGGATCTCATCCTGGGCGATGCGGCAGGGCTTGCGGGAACTGGTTTCGATGACCGGCGGCGCACCGCCCTGAAGTTGCCGGGCGCGTCGGGCGGCTACCAGGATGTAGCGGTAATTGCTGTCGAAGCCTTCGATCAACTTCATACTCTTCTCCCCCAAGGAGCCGGCACCTAGTCCCGTTCCTGGTCTTGCGCAGCGCGGAAGGAATCGAGGATGGGCTTGATCCGATCCCGAATGTTCGCCAGGCGGTGTTTCTCCGCGATTTGCAGGTTTCCCCGGTCTTCCTCGCGGCCCGAGCGTCGGGCGCGTTCAGAAAGCACAATGGCCTTCATTTCGTCGACCGCCTGTTCCAAGTCGTCGTTCACTAAAATATAGTCGTAGTTCGTGTAATTCTCAATCTCCCTCCGGGCCGTGTCCAAGCGGCGGCGGATGACCGTCTTCGAGTCCGTGCCGCGATGGCGCAGGCGCCACTCCAGCTTTTGATAATTGGGTGGCAGCACGAAGATGCTTACCGCATCGGGAGTGCTTTTCTGAATCTGCGCGGCTCCCTGCACGTCAATGTCGAGCAGCAGGTCGTGTCCCTGACGCTGGGCCTCCGCCAGGAAGCGGCGGTGCGTGCCGTAGTAGTTGCCGAAAACGTCGGCGTGCTCCAGGAACTCGCCGCGCGCCACCATGGCTTCAAACTCCGGACGCGGCACAAAGTAATATTCCTTGCGATTCTGCTCGCTGCCGCGCGGCGGGCGAGTCGTGTAGGAAACGGAAAAATCCAGACCTTCCACAATCTTACGAAGTTCCGCAACCAGCGTTGATTTACCTGACCCGGACGGGGCAGAAATGATGAAGACGGTCGTCATTCGAGGTTCTGCACCTGCTCCCGGGACTTTTCAATTTCCGACTTCAGGATGAGACCCATCTCGGTAACCTTGAGCGCTTCCCCGGCCAGGCCGGAAGTTTTGGACAGCAGCGTGTTGGCTTCACGATTCATCTCCTGAAGGAGGAAGTCCAGTTTCTTGCCCACCTCGCCGCCCTGGTCGAGCATGGCCAGAAAATGCCGCACGTGGGTATCCAGGCGCACGAGTTCTTCCTGGATGTCGCTGCGATCAACCAGCAGGGCGGCTTCCTGCAGCAGGCGGTCGGGATCGGCCTGGGAACCCACCAGCTCCTGCAAGCGAGCCCGCAGTTTCTCGGCATAGCTGTGCAGGATGGCTTCGCGGTGACCGCGGACGCCTTCGCTGGCCTTGCGGATGTGGGCCATGCGCTCCCGCAGCTCGCGCTCGATGCCCCGGCCTTCTTCCTCCCGCATCTGGTTGAGGCGGTTGAGAGCCTCATCGACGCGGGCCATCACCGCGGCTTCCAGTTCACCCGCGGCCAGGTCGCCGGAAGCGTCCATCGCAGCCGGCAGGCGCAGGATGACATTCAGGTCCGGATCGGCCGCCAGGCCGAATTCGGCGGCCGCGGCGCGAAAGGCCCGGATGTATGCCCCCACCAGCTGGCGGTTCAGGGTGAAACTTTCTCCCCCGGCGCGATCGATGCTCAGGCTGAGCTCGACATGGCCGCGGGCGATTCTCTCCTTGAGCACGCGCCGGAGCTTGATCTCGAGCGCGTCGTTCTCGCTGGGCATGCGGAAATGCAGGTCCAGAAACCGGTGGTTCACCGACTTGATGGAGAGGGTGAACTGCAGGCAGCCGTCCGAGCCGCCGAGTTCGCCCTTCACCTGGGCATAGCCGGTCATGGAGCGGAGCGACATGGGTGATTTTCAGCTTTCCGCCGGCAATCGCTTGCTTGTTCCTGGTCGATGGCTGAATGCCGAATGCCGTCAGGATTGGTTCCACCTCACTGGCGCAAGGGCGCCGGCCGCGGCTGATCCACCTCCAGGAACTGCAGGTCGTACAGCCGGCGGTAGGTGCCCAGTTTCTTCATCAGCTCTTCGTGGGCGCCCACGTCGCTGATCATGCCGTTTTCCAGCACCACGATGCGGTCCGCCCGGCGCACGGTGGACAAGCGGTGCGCGATGACGAACACGGTCCGCCCCAGCATCAGGTTCTGCAGCGCCGCCTGGACCAGGGCTTCCGATTCACTGTCGAGGGCCGAGGTAGCCTCGTCGAGGATCAGGATGGGCGCGTTCTTCAGCAGGGCGCGGGCGATGGCGATGCGCTGGCGTTCCCCGCCGGAGAGGCGCAAGCCGCGCTCGCCAATCACGGTCTCGTACCCCTCGGGCATTTCGCGGATGAAGTCGTGCGCCAGGGCGGCCCGGGCCGCTGCCTCGACCTCCTTTTGCGAGACATGCGGCTGGCCGTAGGCAATGTTGTTACGCACCGTGTCGTTGAAGAGCACCGTCTCCTGGGTGACGATCCCGATCTGCGAGCGCAGGGACTGGAGCGTGACGTCACGCACGTCGCGGCCGTCGATGAGCAGCCGGCCCGAGGTGGCATCGAAAAACCGGGGAATGAGATGGACCAGGGTACTTTTGCCAGCGCCGCTGGAACCCACGACGGCCAGGACCTCTCCGGATTTGACCTCCAGATCGATGTCGCGCAGGGTCTCGCGCGCGCCATCGCCGTTACCGCCGTAAGAGAAGCAAACGCGCTCAAACACGATACTTTTGGCGAAACGAGGCAGCGCTTTGGCAGCGGACTTTTCCCGCACTTCGTCCTCGGCGTCCATGAATTTGAAAATCTCCGACGATGCGCCCAGGGCCTGCTGGAAGCTGTTATTGAAGAGGGCGAACTTGCGCACCGGGTCGTAAAGCTTGAACACGGCGACGATGAAGGAGAGGAAGGTGCCCGCCGTGAAGACACCCCCGCTGATCTGTCCCCGGCCCAGCAGCAGCAGCAGGGCGATCGCGACCGCCCCGAAGATGTCCATGAGCGGCGAACTGAGCGCCACCGCCGCCACCGACCGCAGGTTGGCGCGCAGCAGGCGGCGTGCCGCGGTGCGGAAGCGCGAGATCTCCCACGACTCCATGCCGAAGGCTTTCACGATGCGGTGGCCGGTGATGGTCTCGTGCAGGATGTTCTGGATCTCGGCCAGCTTGTCCTGGCCGCGGCGGGTGGTGTGCCGCACCCGGTGCCCGATTTTGGTCGAGGAAAACACAATGGCGGGCAGAAACAGCAGCAGCACCCAGGCCAGCTTCCCGCCCAGCACCACCACCACCCCGGCGGTAAAGATCAGGGTGAAAAACTGCTGCAGGAATTCTCCCAGCACGTTCGACATGGCGAACTGCACGCGCTCGATGTCGTTGACGATGGCTGAGAGCAGCGTGCCCGTGGCATGTTTCTGGAAGAAGGCTGCGGACCGGCGCATGATCGCGTTGTACAGCTCATCGCGCAGGTCGGTGATCATGCCGAAACCGGCATAACTGACCAGGTAGGTGCCCGCGTAATCGAAAATGCCCTTCAGCACTGTGGCCGCGACCAGCGCGAAGGCCACCACGGTCCAGGGATTATGCAGGCTGGAGGGCACGAACCGTTCGAGCTCGATGGCCCGGGCAGTGCCGGGAATGCGGAACAGGGGAATGTCCCGAGAATGGGAAGCGGGATTCAGTACGGTGTCGAAGATGGGACCGATCAACAGGACGCGGAAGGCATCCAGCAGGCCAACCACCGCCATCAGCACCACCGACGACAGCAGTTGCCACCAGTACGGCGCCACGTACCGCAGGAGGCGGGTTAGTTGTCGCATACACCTCCCCGGACAAGGAGGCTCTGACCCGCGGCCGGGCCGGGCGACGGGCTCCGATGGATTGCGCGCAAGCGCTTATTTTACTGGAATCGGACGGTTTCGCGCAGGGGAAACCGGCGTCGCAGGTGGCGGCCTGTGAGGGGTACACCGCAAAGACTAGAATGCCCTCCCGGACCCATCAACCCTTCGCGCGGGCCGTACGACGTTTGTCGGACCGGTGACCGGTTGTTCCTGATCTTGCACTGCCGCTCGCCATTCCCATGAGCTTGCGTAGCCGGTGCATCTCGGCAGGGCAGGTTAAGCCACCAGAAAGTTGGCGGTTCCCTTGTTCGTCAAATGACGATGCCTTAGCTGCAGCCGCTGGTCGACCCGCACGACATGCAGCGGTAGCACGACCCGTTGCGCGTCATGATGGAGCCGCAGAAGCTGCACGTGGGCGCATCGCCAAGATCGACGATTCCGGCAAGGGCATCGGCCGCGTGGACGTTGCCTGTCGTCGGTCGCCGGTCGTCGGTCGTTGGCGAACCTGCCGAGGCACTCAGGTCTCCCATCTCTGACGGCTGGGCGGCCAGGGCTGACGGCTTGGGCCGCAGATTCTCGAACAGCATCTGCTGCTGGCCGGTCAGGAACCGCAACTGCAGCCAGCGGAAGATGTAATCCATGATCGACTTGGCAAATCCGATCTCCGGGTTGTTGGACCAGCCGCTCGGTTCAAAGCGCGTGTGCGAGAACTTTTCGCAGAACAGCTTCAGGGGCACGCCATGCTGCAGCGCGATCGAGACCGCCAAAGCGAAGCTGTCCATTAGCCCCGATACCGTCGAGCCTTCCTTAGCCATGGTGATGAAGATTTCGCCCGGCTGCCCGTCGGGATAAAGCCCTACGGTGATGTAGCCTTCGTGCCCGCCGATGTTGAACTTGTGGGTGATCGAGGCGCGCTCTTCCTGCAGCTTATGGCGCACCGCCCGCGGCGGCCCGTTCAGGTTTTCTTCTTCTGCCTGGGACGTGGGCAGGCGCGCACCCTCCTCTTTTTTCGACAGCGCCGTTGCCGTCCCCGCCGCCGAGAGCGGCTGAGACTGCTTGCATCCGTCGCGGTAAATGGCTACCGCCTTCAGCCCCAGCTTCCACGACTGGATATACGCCTCCATGATGTCTTCCACCGTGGCCGAGTTCGGCAGATTGACGGTCTTCGAGATCGCCCCCGAGATGAACGGCTGTGTTGCCGCCATCATGCGCAGGTGTCCCATGTAATGAATGGAACGCGTGCCCTTCGCCGGCTTGAACGAACAGTCAAAAACGGAGAGGTCTTCCTCCTTGAGGTGCGGCGCGCCTTCGATCGTGCCCGTGGCATCGATGTAGCTGACGATGGCGGCGGCCTGCTCGTGCGTGTAGCCCAGCTTAAACAGGGCCGTGGGTACGGTGTTGTTGACGATCTTGATCATCCCGCCGCCCACCAGCTTCTTGTACTTCACCAGCGCCAGGTCGGGCTCCACTCCCGTCGTATCGCAGTCCATCATGAAGCCGATGGTGCCCGTCGGGGCGAGAACGGTGACCTGGGAGTTGCGGTAGCCAAACTTTTCCCCGTGCGCCAGGGCCTCGTCCCAGCAGGCCTTGGACGCCTGGTAGAGGGCGGCGGGAACGCTGCCCTGCCGGATGTTGTTGACCGACGCCCGGTGCATCCGGATCACGTCCAGGAAGGGTTCGCGGTTGATGTACCAACCGGGGCAGGCGGCTCCGTTCATGACGTTCGTCCTCAGGTTGGCTTCCGCCAGGCTCTTCTTGGTGGGTTCGGTGACCGCAAGCAACGGCTCACACAGTTCAGCCATCAACGAGGACTGCAGATAGGCCTCGCCGCACATGATGGCGGTAACGCAGGCGGCGTAGTCGCGTCCGGCGTCGGAGTCGTAGGGCAGTCCGGCGGCCATCAGCAGCGCCCCCAGATTGGCGTAGCCCAGGCCCAGCGGACGGTAGTCGTGCGAGTTCTTCGCGATCATCTGGGTGGGATAGCCCGCGTTGTCCACCAGGATCTCCTGCGCCGTGATCATGATGTCCACCGCATGGCGGTAGGCATCCACGTCAAACGTGCCGTTGGGCGCGAACTTCAGCAGGTTCAGGCTGGCCAGATTGCAGGCCGAGTCATCCAGAAACATGTATTCGCTGCAGGGGTTGCTGGCATTGATGCGGGCGGTGTTCTTCGAGGTATGCCAGCGGTTGACCGTGGTGTCGAATTGCATGCCGGGATCGCCGCACTGCCAGGTGGCTTCCCCGATCTTGCGCAGTAGCTCCTTGGCCTTGTAGCTGTGCATCACGCGCTGGTCTTTCACCGCCCGCGTCGAAAAGTCGCTATCGCGCACCACGGCGTACATGAAGTCGTCGGTCACGCGCACCGAGTTGTTGGCATTCTGGAAGAAGATGGAGCTGTAGGCATCGGCGTCAGGATGCGACCCGTCGTAGCCCATGGCCACCAGGGCGTGTGCCTTGGCCTCCTCCTTCGCCTTGCACTCGATGAAGTCCACGATGTCGGGATGGTCTACGTTAAGGATGACCATCTTGGCCGCGCGCCGGGTTTTGCCCCCGCTCTTAATGACCCCGGCGAAGGCGTCGAAGCCCTTCATGAAGCTGAGCGGCCCGCTGGCCGTCCCGCCGCCGGACAGTCCCTCGGTGGAAGAGCGCAGCGTAGACAGATTGGTGCCGGTGCCCGATCCCCACTTAAAGAGCATGCCTTCCGTCTTGGCCAGAGTCAGGATGGAATCCAGCGAATCCTGCACCGAGTTGATGAAGCAGGCCGAACACTGGGGCGTCCGGTAGCCAGTTATGGAAAACTCCACCCGCCCGCTGGCCGGGTTCCAGTGCCAGTTCTGCGCGTCCGAGTTGGGCTCGATGCGGTCGCAACCCACGTTGAACCAGACCGGCGAATTGAAGGCCGCATACTGGCGCACCAGAATGTATACCAGCTCGTCGTGAAACGCAGCCGCGTCCTCTTCGCCTCGGAAATAGCCGCCCGCCTTGCCCCACTCCCGGATGGTCTCGGCCACGCGCCGGACCAACTGGCGCACGCCCGTCTCCCGTTCCCGCGTTCCCAGAGTACCGTGCAGATACTTGCTGGCCACGATGTTGGCGGCGGTCATGGACCAGTCTTTGGGGACCTCGACATTCTTCTGTTCGAAGATGACCTTGCCTTGGGCGTCGGTGATTTGCGCGGTGCGCAGCTCCCACTCGACTTCGTCGTAGGGTGAGATCCCGGGGGTGGTGAACACACGGCGGACGCTGACGCCCTGTGCCTTCTTGCGATCGGGGCTCGCAGGAACGGTGGAGGCGGGAGCAACCTTCGCAGCGGTTTCTTTCACTTCTGACATCGCTTTCTCCTTAAGTGTTAGATTCCCGGGAGCGGATCTGCGATCGGCCTCCGTAGGGTTCGTCTGGTTCCGCTGGAAGCGTCAGCGGTCCGCTTCACAACTGCCGTGCTCTTCTCGCGGGTCTCCCTGCGCCCGGATCTCAGGTTAGAGTGCGCAGCCGAAACTGCCCGGCCGAGACGCTGCCACCAAAAAGCTAGGCTCGGTATCAGGAACAGGGGAACTGCCGGACTCGAATTGTCAAGCTGTGCGTCCCCCCAGGGGATGTTCGGCGAGCCGAACGGGGGAACGATCACCGCACACATACCTCGCCCCGTCGGGACGAGAACCCAACCGCATCCGGGCCTGGCGCGAGGCGCGGAAGCCACAGGTTGCCGCGGCAGAGCGGATCACCTCGGCCGCCCACCGCCCGTTGGTCCCAACCTGCCCGCGTTGCCGGGGCAATTTTCAGGACCATGGGATGGCAACAGTACGCCTGTATGTTGGGCCTGTCAAGAGGGTAGCCCTATATATTGTATATCAAGCAATTAACGCCCCTGATACAGGATTTCCACAACCGCAGCCACCGCCCTTTCGCCCGGGCGTCTTAGCTCGCGCTGGACAGACACTAGGGAGGAAGAACCGGCGCACATTTGCCACCCCTGTAGGGAGAAACTGTTGAGCGGATCCCACGGCCACCGTCTTGTGCCATCTGCTAGCTCATCAGGGGTGCTGTCCGCCGCTCCATCGCTCGGCGTCGAGGGTCGACGGCGGCCACCCGCAGGTCGCGGCTCGCCGGGCGCACCTCGCGCAGGCCAGGCTCTTCCATAGGCACGTAGATGTCTTCGAAGATTTCCCGGGGTGCGATACGGCGGCTCCCATCCGGGGACTCAACCAGGTAGTCACCTTTCCGCCCAGAGTGCTCCCTGCCCAACACGTCTACGAAGACAAGCGGGGCATCGAGCTTTCGGGCTCGGATCAGAAAACGCGTGCGATACACCGTCCATTCGCTTCTGGGGCTCACGGGTCGTCATCCTTTTGGGGGAGGGATGATTGCCGTTTTGCAAGAGGCCGAAGCCAATCGCCGATTCTCGGATGTACAACACGCCGGAGTGGCCAGGGCGGCGGCGTCTTTAGGCTGGAACTGGATCGAGGGTGAGTGTGAATGTACGCGGGGCGGGAAGCGCGGTCAATTCCCCAAGTTTGGTGCAACTCGATAAAACCGGTGCGAATTTTCCGAAAACCAAAATGGATCAAGCAAGACTTTATCGGGCCCAGGGATATTGCGCTCGCGCCGTGGTTTTGCCTGACGCCCGAATTCCCGCGCGGAGTCCCCCGCCCGGGCAAGGCACAATTTCCACAGGGCGGTCACAAGAAACCCCATCTCCCTCCCCGTTTCTCGTCTTGCCGTGAGCACAGAAGCAGGTCCTCTATTGCTCCTTCATTTTTGCCCTCAGACGCTGCGCGGAACCGGTGTCCAGCACTGTGAGCTCGAGGCCCAAAAGCGTATGATCCAGTCGCCGTTTAGCAGCCACATTCGAACGAGGAGAATGCGTATGACGAAGCTTTCCGCTCAGGCGTTGGTGCTCCTGGCTTTTGTTTCACTGCTGCCGTCGGCCCTGCCGGCGCAGGAACACTATACCCAGGGTCCGGTGTGGCGGGTCGAGCTGATACGCGTGAAGCCCACCAAAATGGATGCTTATCTGACCAGCCTCAGGCAGTCCACGAAACCCTTCGTTGAAGAGGAGAAGAAGGAGGGGTTGATCACCGACTTCAAGATTTTTTTCAAAGCGACCAAGCACAATCCGGACGACTGGGATATCTGCGTGGCCATCCAGTACAAGGACTGGGCAGCGATGGACAGCCTGGCGGCAAAAGCCGAAGCCGTGCGCGACAAGATCATGGGCGGCAAGGCACAGGCCCAGGACCTGGCCGACAAACGCGCCGAAATCCGGGAAATCATCAGCTCCGAGTTGCTGCAGGAGATCGTGCTGAAGTAGGGATTTTCAGACAGGCCTGCGAGCCGGTTGGAGATGGCGAGTCTGAGCCAGTTTCCCGCTGTGCGGGCAGCGAGCCGCGACTTGGTGGGGCCACCCTCGCCCCCGGGGGGCGGCTTCCCAACCGCCCCTGACTTCCTGAGATCCCCGACGAACTTCTGCTGCCGAACCCTCAAGCGCGACGCAACGAGTCCAGTCGAAATCCGCCTCCCGTTAGCCCGCATTTATCCAGTTCCCGATTTCTGCGTTACATTCTTCCTTCATCGGCCAGAAGGAGGTTGCATGCGGAGACACTGCCTCAGACGTCTTAGGTTCGCGATCGCCTGGTTTGTTTCATTGGGTCCTTTGCCGGCCGCGGTTGGGCAGCAACCCGCCCGCCAAGCGCCGAACGCGAAGACCGCCTACATCCGTTGCGGCACTCTGATTGACGGCAGATGGGAACAGGTCCGCAAGAACGCAGTGATCGAAATCAGCGGGGAGAAGATTGCCCGGATCGGCGATCAGCTCCCGGCCAATGCACCCGACGTGATCGATCTCTCGCGCGAAACCTGTCTGCCGGGGCTCATCGACACGCATACTCACATCCTGCTCCAGGGTGACGTCACAGCGGCGGACTACGACCAGCAGTTGTTGAAACAGTCACCCGAGTATCGGACAATCCTCGCCACGGTGAACGCGCGGCGGGCGCTGGAATACGGCTTCACCACCATTCGCGATCTGGAAACCGAGGGTGCAGGCTATGCTGACGTCGATGTCAAGACGGCGATCAACCAGGGCATCATCCCAGGGCCGCGCATGATGGTGGCAACCCGGGCACTGGATGTCACCGGAGCCTACCCGCTCCTGGGCTACGCGCCGAATCTTGCGGTGCCTCACGGGGTGCAGGTCGTGGATGGCGCCGACCAAGCCCGCAGGGCGGTCCGGGAGCAAATCATGTATGGCGCCGATTGGATCAAGGTTTACTCCGACCGCAGCTACCGCCTGCGCCAGGACGGAGTGCTCGATGACATCCCGACCTTCACGATGGAGGAACTGCGGGCCATCGTCGATGAGGCGCATCGCCAGCGCCACAAAGTGGCCTCCCACGCCATGGCGCTGAACGGCGTGCACAACTCGGTGGAGGCGGGAGTAGACTCCATCGAGCATGGCAATTACATCGCCGATGGAGATTTGCAGACCATGGCAGCGCACGGCACTTGGTACGTGCCAACCATTTTTGTGGGGGCATACGTGGCCGAAGGGCGCGCCGCGGAAGGGGCTCCGGTGTGGGTGAAGATGCTCTCCATCCACGAAGATACCTTCCGGCGTGCGTTGAAGGCAGGGGTGAAAATTGCCTTCGGCACCGATGCCGGGGGCTTCGCCTGGACGGTGAATCCCGCGAAGGAGTTTTCCTACATGGTGAAGTGGGGAATGACGCCGCAGCAGGCGCTGCGCGCGGCAACCGCCTCGGCGGCGGAGTTGCTGGGAATGTTGGATACGCTGGGCACTATCGAGGCGGGAAAGTATGCAGACATTGTGGCGGTGCAGGGGAATCCGCTGCAGGATGTGTCGGTGCTCGAGAAGGTGGATTTTGTCATGAAGAGTGGAGAGGTGTACAGAAGACCGTAGGTTCTAAGGTCTTGGAGTTACAAAGCCGGTGCCGCAAGGTGCTGGTCCACGAAATCACCCGGGGCGTGATTGAGCGCCCATCGTCAACATAAACCACCTCCGTGGTGACACACACGGCCGCTGGGACGGGTTCGGATACCGCTTGGATACTGCGGACCGACCCGAAGCGCAAGAGCATTCAACGCGCTTGCATTCCCCCCCCGGAGTTGGGGGAGATCGCCACCCCACCCGGTCATGGAGGCCCGGCAAAAGGCCTCAGCATGTTGCGGTCGTTGGCTGAGGCCTGTCTCCGTCCAAGGAATCTCAAGCACAACAACCCGCCGCTTAGCGGTGGGCCAGCGCGGGCTCGTGCGCGGACTTGAACGCGGTGTAGCGCTGGTTGATCTCCTCCCAGTTCACCACGTTCCACCAGGCTTCCAGGTACTCGCCGCGGCGGTTGTTGTATTTCAGGTAGTAGGCGTGCTCCCAGACGTCGTTGCCGAACACGGGATAGCGCCCCTGTGAGATGGGACTATCCTGATTCGGTGTGGTCACGATCTCGAGATCGCCCTTGGAGTTTCCGGCCACCCAGACCCAGCCGCTGCCGAACTGCTTCAGCCCGGCGTCGTTGAACTGCTTCTGAAACTCCTTGAACGGCCCGAAGGCTTTGCTCAACGCCTGGCCGATCTCGCCGGTTGGATCCCCGCCGCCTTTGGGCTTCATGATCTTCCAGAACATGGTGTGATTCACGTGGCCGCCGCCGTTGTTCCGCACCGCGCCGCGGATGTCCTCGGGGATGGCGTTCAGATCGCGGAGCAGGTCCTCCGGTCTCTTGGATTGCAGATTCGGATACTTGTCCAGGGCTGCGTTCAGGTTCTTGACGTAGGCGCCATGGTGCATGTCATGGTGGAGGTGCATGGTTTTCTCGTCGATGAACGGCTCGAGAGCGTTATAGGCATAGGGGAGAGAAGGTAGTTCGTGAGCCATCTGCTTTTTCCTCCGAGGCATTAAGCATACGCCATTTAGGATGACGGCGGGGACACAGAGGATGCAGTGACAGGTGCGCATGCTTGCCCTAGGATTCCCTATTTTTTTCCCAGAAATCGGATGCGTCCCGTGAGCGCCCGCCCTGCGTAGTTGCCGAAAGTGAGGTAGTCCGGCGAGTCGATGTCGTTGTTGACGTAGGTATAGTTGCGGCGCCCGGTGACGTTATTGAAGCCTCCGCGGATCGCCCAGTAATAGCCGAAGGCATGAAAGCGTTTTTCGATGTGGGTGTTCAACGTGAACCAGGTGGGGAAGCGCTTGGACCCGGGAGGTCCCACCAGCTGGAGTTGGTCGTTGACCACGCTGAAGGGAAAACCGGTGCGCAGTTCGCTGGAATAGGCGAAGTCGAATCCTTTCACCAGGGGCAGCAGCCCCCAGGAGAGAAAACGGTTGGGCGCATCCCAGGGATAGGGGCCTGCCTGCTGCGGGCTAAATTGCGGATTGTCGACGTTAAAGTCGAGAACCTGGTTCGAGCGCGTGTAGGAGCGCAGGTAAGAGGCAAACAGCATGTGGCCGTTGCGGAAAGCGTGGCGCGCCGAGACCTGGAAAGCGTCGTAATGGTCCTGGCGGGTGTTCTGGAGGACGAAGTCGGCGTTGGCGCTTGCCGGATTAACCAGGTCGTAGACGAGGCCGTGTTTGCCCCGCTTCTGGATGTACTCGGCCTTGACGTAGATGGCAGCAGGAAGCTTGTGTTCCAGCGCGATGCTCCAGTTCACAAACCGGGGAGCTTCGAGAGTCCCGGTATTGGCGATGAAAGTCGATACTGGGCAAGTCAACGCACCAGTGAGCGCATAGCTGGGGCAGGTCAGCGGCGGCAGCGGTGGAACAGTTGGGTAGAAAAAATCCTGGCGCGTCCCGGACTGGGGTCGGGCGATCAGAAAAACCGGAGTCGCGTCGTAGAAAATTCCGATCCCGGCCGCGATTTTCGTGTTGCCCGAACTGCCCAGCGCATAGGTCGCCGCCAGGCGCGGCGACACCAGCGAGTCGCGGATAATCTGGTCCCAGTCGTAACGCAGGCCGCTTTCCAGCAGCAAACGGCTGGTGATCAGCCAGCGGTCCTGCGCGTAACCGCTGACTTCCGAGTTGTAGGTGGTCGCCGACGGGCTCCCGGGAAAAAGGGAATAGCGCGTGCACGGCGGCGGACCTTGATGGCTCGCGGGATCGAAAAAGCAACCCTCGGCGGGCAGAGAGGATGATCCTTCCGGCAGATAAGTGATGGGCGTGCGCAGGAACGACGCGTCGTAACGCAGCCGGTCCAGATCGATCCCCAGCTTGAGCTCATGTTCCCCATGCCAGTGGCGGGGACGCAGGTACAGATTGGACAGCAGTTGCCAGCGAGCCGCCCGAGTATGCTCTGTCAGATAGTAGTTGCCGCCGGCGGTCTCCGGGTTCAGGAAGTAGGGCTCGGTTCCGGTCGGCGTTGCATCGAGATCGTAACGATTGAATCCCAAACCGGCCTCCAGCAGTTCTCCCTTGGAGAAGTAATGCTGGTCTTTCACACTGGCCTGATACATGGGGGACTTGACCAGCGGCGTGGAAGCTTGCGGGTTGGCGGGCGAGATCCCGGAGTGCGGATCGTGGAAGTAGTTGTAGTTGAACTCCCCGGTGACAATGTTCCGCGAGGTGACGTTGGCCTGCAGCTTGATGAAGTTGCCGAGGCGAGTGGAGACGTCGGAGTCAGCTCCCGAGGGCAGCTCGGGTACCACCGTGTTCAGGTAGTCGACGTCGACGGCGTCGTAGAACCAGACTTTTCCTTTGCGGATCGGCCCTGACACGATGACCCGCGGGTTGAATTCCTGGAAGGCCAGCCCCTTTTTGTCCTGTATGGAGGGGATGAAGTCGGTAGCCAGAAAGCGGTAGTGATCATCGCCCGTTCCGGTGTTGAGTTCAAGCAAGCCGCCCGAACCCTTGCCGTACTCGGCCGAATAGCGACTGCTTTCGACGTGGATGGACCGCAGCGCGTCGGTCGCGACCCGGAGGAGAAGCTGCCCGTTCGATGGCTGTGTGACATTGAAGCCGTCGAATCGCGTCAGTGTTTGGTAGGTCTCGGCGCCGGCCAGGTGCGGTTGCCCCGTGGAGTCCTGTTGCACGCCGGGGATGAAATTCAGAACATTCCGGTAGTCGTTGGTCTCCGGGTAGGGGATATTGATGATATCCATTCCGCTGAGCTGTTCCTGCGCCTGCGTCTTTTCCGTATCGATGGCCGGCGGCGACTCGACCACGTTCACAACCTCCTTGACCTCCTGCACATGGGAGAGCGTGATGTCCACGTTGTCGGTGGTTCCCACCTGGACTAGGGGCACGGTGACGGCGTAGAAGCCCTCTTTCTCCGCGAGGAGTCTGGCCGGACCAGGCGTCAAATTGACAAAATCGCAGCGCCCCGCGAACCCGGTTTCACAGCGCAGAAGCGGTGCGCTCCGCGGCTCCAGCGTCACCCGGGCGTTGGCCACGGCCACCGAGTTTTCGTCCGCCACCGTGACGGCGAGAGTCGCCGATTGCGCGGCGGCAGGGGGCGTGCTGAGGGCGTGCGCAGTCAGCAGGAAAGCGACGTATGCCGTTCGCCATCGAAGCATAGCGTGAGCCGCGCTGCAGGTATTGTCTCCCAGAACGCCGGGCTCGGGGATGCAGATTCTGCGCCCTGGAGCGTGCAAGGTTCGGCGGTTCGGCGAAGATCATTGATTTGTCGGCATCCCGCCACCGGAAGACCATAACGTTCTGCGCACCGAATCTCTGCGCCCCGGCGCGCGCTCCCACTATCCAGGGAAAGCGCGGGTCCAGACCGTAACTCGGAATTCGTCCGAATGACACGGGCGCCCAGGTGTGCTGTTCTCGACCCCCCGTTACGCTTGCACGCGCGACGGGCAGCGTCTCTATTTCAGCGATGCCATATCGATGACAAAGGGTACTTGCGACCACCACCATCCCCAGCCCAGCGATCAGTCTTCCCCCGGAGTCACCGTTCCCCTTTGCTGGAGCTTGCTTCCCATCACCGGAACCACAATGTCCACAGCACGTCCACCAGCGTGTGGGTGGTAGCCGAGGCCAGCAGCCGCCGCCGGTCGCGCCAGGCGCGACCATAGAAGATGCCTGCGATGGTTGCCAGCAGCACATAGCGCCAGTTGAACGGTCCCGGCTTGTTGAAGTGCGACAGGCCGAAGATCAGCGCCGCAATCCATAGCGAGGGTGGGTGCCCGACCCGCGCCTCCAGCAGGTTCTGTAGCAATCCGCGGAAGAACAACTCCTCCGGCACAGCCACGAAGAAAAACGTGATCAGCAGGTCCGAAAACGCGGTGGCCGCCGTCGGCAGCCCGCCGTGTGGTGTGATGAAATGAAGTGCCAGGCCCAGGCTGATCACGATGGGCGCAAACAAGACCAGCTCACGCACCCCGCTCCCCAGATCACGCGCTCGCGGTCGGAAGTCGTATCCCACTCCTTCCAGCCGCCGCACGACCAGGAACGCGTAGAGCGTCGAATCCACCAGCAGCAACTTGGGCAACGAGTCCAGGCCGTTATGGGGAAAGGCGCCCCGCAGCCAGCCGAACTCAATCGGCAGCCCGGCGGCGCCGAGCACGAGAACGTCCTGCCAGCCCAGCTGCCCTGGACGTGTCCCGCCCGGCGGTTGGAACTCGAATAACAGGCTGCTGCCCACCGGGATCGCGAAGCACGCCAGCCCGAACAGCCAGCGGAACTCGCCTCGCGGCAACGAATAAACAAGGTAGGGAACGACCAGCAACCCGGGCACAAGCACCCGCACGGCGGAGCTGCGCAGCATACGCCGGAGCGCATCGGCGGCCCCGAATGCGAAGAACCAGAAGGGCGCAAATACCAGCGCGAACGCGGCGAACGTGCTGGCCATGTGCCCCAGCCGCGTCTCCAGCGCAAAGTGCCGGACCAGCAGCCAGAACGCCCACAGCAGGAGCGCATACAGTAGGGCGGCAATCCAGGGAACGCGGACCCGCGTCACGGCATGCTGCTCCATCCCGCCAGCCATGCGCTCATTGTCTCGCGTGCGCCCTCGTCGGCAAACCGTCCCGCCGAGTTAGCGAGGCGATGAAGCTCGGGGGTTTCGGAGCGAGTCGGGCCATCATCGCTGCCCTTGGAGCCCGGTCTGGAAGACGGGTTGTCAGACCTGAAGTGGTGGAACTTGCCGATTCCAGCGGCGCCAGAGCCCGCCCGCTAGAACGTCGCCCGTATTCCCACCTGCGCCGCGAACGGAATCCCCACCGTCGTTCCCGGCCCGAAGAAATCGCCCAGCGCTCCCGCCGGCACGGCCAGCTGTTCCAACGACGTGACCGGCTTGGTGATCGTGCAGGCCGCATCGACGCAAATGTCGGTCACGTTCCCCGACGCGCTCTGGCTGGCCGGCACCGGCAAGGCCGCCACATTGGTCACGAAATTCGCTCCCGGATTATTACGGTTGAACAGATTGAAAAACTCCAGGAAGGGCATCACCGACCAGCGCTCATGAAACCGGAACGGCCGCGCCACCCGCAGGTCCATCTGGATATAGGGCGTCCCTCGGAACTGGTCCAGCCCGGTCGGCACTCCATTCACGGCAATGCGCCCGCTGCTGTCTGCGGTCGTAATCGTGAACGGCCGTGCGCTCTCCACCTGGAACATCCCCGATACCTCGAATCCGGCGGGCGCATGCCACGTCCCCGCCAGCACCAACCGGTGTCGCACGTCCTCGCCCGACGGTCCGTAGTCACCCGGGGCAAAGGCATGCAGCGGATCGCACACCCCGTTCACGTAATCGAATAGTTCGCCCAGGACGCAGCCCCAGGTCTTTGCCGAAGCCAGCGTGTAGTTCGCGATCACGTCCGCTGGCCGTGTGTTCCCCTGCAGGTGGACCATCAGCGCGTCGTAGCTGCTCCGGTTGTCCGATCTGAACACCGCAAGGTTAGGAACCACTTCCGCCTGCTGCGGATCATCCCGCGCCAGCAGCGGCGTGAACAGGTTTGTCCCCCCGCTGTAGGAATAGGCCCGGTAGCCGTGCATGCCAGTCTCGTGCGTGTAATCCGCCCCCAGCAGCCAGCGCGGGTTGAATGCGTGCTGCACCCCCGCGGTCGCATGCATGGCGTACGGCGTTCGGTAATGCGGATCGATAATGGCGCCCGAACCTCCCCGGGCCGCGCCAGGAATGCACCCTGCATTCTGCGGATTCGCCGGATCCGCCACCGGGTCCACGCAGGGCCCCGGCGCCGCATTGACCGCCTGCAGCGCCGCTACCCACCCGTTCTGCGCCAGGTCGTTGTAGTACATCCCGAACCCCGCCCGGATCACCGTGCTCTCGCTGCCGCCTGGCGAATATGCAATCCCCAGCCGGGGGGCGAACGCTCTGCGGTAGTCCTCGGCCGCGCCCCCGACCAGCGGGATGGCCAGCGCCTGGAGGGTTACGTAGGCGGGATTCTGCCGCTGGTCCCGCCCCGAGCCAGCGAGCAACCCGAACGTCGTGTCATAGCGCAGCCCGTAATTCACCGTCAGATGCGAACTCACCCGCCAGGAATCCTGCGCGTAGAATCCCAGCCGCTCGACGCTCTGCGAGAAGCTTCCGTTGCTGGCGGGCGTCGCCGTGCAAGTCACATCCTCCGGCGGATTCACACAATGCAGGTCCCAGTAAAACTGCACGGGGTTGGCCGCGTAAAAACTCGGATTGTTCCGGTATTGGAGCAGCGTCTCCTGGGTTCCCGACAGCGCCCCGCTCAGCACCGGCTCATGGATGAAGTCGATCCCGAACTTCTGCGAGTGCTTCCCCGAGCTGTGGCTCAGGTCGTAGCGGAACTGGTACTTCTGCTGGTCGCGCAGCACCGGAAAGGCCGTGATGGGAGTAAGAAACTGGTTATCCCCGAAGGTCTCGAAGCCGGAAATGGTTTGCGCCGTCGAGCTGAAGGGAAACGCCAGCGCGAACCCCAGGTACTGGTTGCGCGCTTCGGTGTGGTGCAGGCTGCTCGCGCCCGCCGTAAAGCTCCCCACCCAGGTGGGGCTGAAGGTGAAGGTGTTGTTGGCCGCCAGGTTGTAATACTTCGATCCGGAAGTCGTCCCGGTCTCGGGCAGCGTCGCCTGCTGCACGTAATTGTTGTTGGTGGTGTAGTTGTCGAGCGATCCGCGCAGGAACCACTGCGAGCGCCGGCTCTGCGCCCAGTCGAAGCGCAAGGATCCGGGCACGTCGCGAAACGGCACCGCCACGCTGTCCGGCACCGCGATCGAAGGCACTCCCGGAATCAGTCCCTCGGCGGCCAGCGTGGCCAGCGCCTGGAACTCCGCCAGGCTGTTCGGACTATAGGCAATGCTCGCGTCCTCATGCACGTATTCGAACGACGCGAATAGCCACAGCTTGTCCTTCCTGACCGGCCCGCCCAGCGTGGCCACATAGTTCTGCCGGGAGAAGGGTTGCTTGGGGTCGGGCTCCGGGTTCTCGATCGGGTAGCGCGCGTTCAACGCCGCCGCCCGCTCGTAAAACGCCGCCTCCCCGTGCCACTCGTTGGTGCCATGCTTGCTGGTGATCACCACTGAGCCGGCTGTCGTCCGCCCCGTGTCTGCTTCCTCCTGCGCCGTACGCAAGGAAAATTCCTGGATGGCTTCCGGCGAGAAGTTCTGCAGGAACCCGCCGATGTAGTCGTCGGAATCGTCCATCCCGTCCACCGACAACACGTTGTTCAGCCCGGAACTGCCCCCGGTCGAAACCGCGGTGATGCGGGCCTTGGTTGGATCTGACGGCTCCACCGGTTCGGTCCCGGCCACCAGGTAGGCGATGTTGGCAAAGCTGCGGTGTGCCAGCGGAATCGTCGCCAGATCATGCGCCGTCACCACCCCCTGGTGTACCGAGCTGGCCGTGTCCAGGGACTCGGTGGTGATCGAGGATGCCGCTGCCTCCACCGTCACCTTCTCCCTGGCGGCGGTTGGTTTCAGGGTCACAGAGAGATCGCGCACCGTGGTCACTTCCACCGTCACCTCGGCGTTGGCTTCGGCAAAGCCGGGGGCGCTTACCGTCACCCGGTAACGGCCGGGCAGCAACCCATCCACTCGGAACTCTCCGCGCTCGTTGCTTATCGCCGCGCTGCGCAACCGCGAGATGTTCGACTCCACCACAATCGTGGCCGATGCGATCCGCCCCCCGCTCGTATCCTGCACCTCGCCCCGCAAGCTGCCCCGCGGATTCTGCCCCCATGCCCCGGCACCCACCAACACCGCCAGCAGCGCCATCAGCCACTTCCCGCCCGGTTGTTGCGTATTGATTCCGACCAACGCCATGTCGATCGGATTATACGATCCGTAGTGGTATATCCCGGCAAGAGCAAAATCCTCGGCCGACCAGGCGAGCGTCCGCCATGGCAAAATTGCCCATGACTGCGTCCGGCTCGTGGCTTGGGGCCGCTGGGCAGTGGGCAATGGAAAAGGAAAGGACTTACCGCTTCGTCGCCACCGGCTGGATCTCTTCCACATCGATCCAATTCGTGGGGTACACCCCCGTGTAGCATGCCGTGCAATACGTGGTCTTCTCCCCGTCCGCGCACGCTTTCTTCAATCCCTCGAGCGAAAGGTAGGCGAGCGAATCCGCGCCAATGTACTGCCGGATTTCCTCCACCGACTGGTTGGCGGCGATCAACTGTTTCTTGGAGGGCGTATCCACCCCATAAAAACACGGCGAAATGGTGGGTGGACAGGAGATCCGCATGTGCACTTCCGCCGCCCCCGCGTTGCGGATCATGCGCACGATCTTCTTGCTGGTGGTCCCACGCACGATCGAGTCATCGATCAGCACCACCCGCTGGCCTTGCAGCAGCGAGCGCACCGGGTTCAGCTTTAACCTCACCCCAAAGTCGCGCACGCTCTGTCGCGGCTCGATGAACGTCCGCCCCACGTAGTGGTTCCGTATCAGCCCGAAACGAAAGGGAATGCCGCTCTCGGCCGCGTAGCCCACGGCCGCCGTCACCCCCGAATCCGGCACCGGCACCACAAGGTCAGCCTCCACCGGCGCTTCCAAGGCCAGTTGCCGCCCCAACTCCTCGCGGCTCACTTGCACCGGCCGTCCGAATACCGTGCTGTCCGGACGGGAGAAGTACACGTGCTCGAAAATGCAGCTCGACTGCGCCGCCACCGGCGAATAGAAGCGCGAAGCGATCCCCTCCGGGCCCACGATCAGCAACTCTCCCGGCTTCACGTCACGCTCGTACGTCGCTCCGATCAGGTCGAAGGCACAGGTTTCCGAGGCGAACACAATCGTGTCCTGCTTCATCCCCTCCTGCCCCGGGATCCGCCCCATGGCGAGCGGCCGGAAGCCGCGCGGATCGCGCGCCGCAAACACCCGGTCGGTGCTCACCATCACCAGCGAAAACGCGCCTTCCACCCGCCGCAGTGCATCCGCCATCGCTTCCGGCAGCGTCTGCTCGCGCGACAGCGCAATCAAGTGCACGATCACTTCCGTGTCACTGGTGGTCTGAAAAATCGACCCCTGCGCCTCCAGCCGCGACCGAATCTCCTGGGCGTTGACCAGGTTGCCGTTGTGCGCCACCGCGATCGGCCCTTTGTTCGACTGCACCAGGATGGGCTGCGCGTTCAGCAGTGCCGAGTCCCCGGTCGTCGAGTAGCGCGAGTGCCCGATGGCCAGCGTCCCCTTCAGCCGCGCCAGCACGTCCTCGACAAACACATCTGCCACCAGGCCCATCGCCCGGTGTGCACGCAGCGTCATCCCGTCGGAGGTCACGATTCCCGCCGACTCCTGCCCGCGGTGCTGCAACGCGTGCAAGCCGAGGTAAGCGAGCTTCTCCGCCTCCGCATGGGCGTAGATCGCCACCACCCCGCACTCGTCACGAAATTTGTCAGAATGCCGCATGCAGCACTCCGCCTCTCGCACAAATGCTTGCGTTGCGTGCGACAACTTTGCGCTCTCCCCGGTTCGAGCTTTGGCACGGTGCCATCGGCAATCAACCCCCTGCCATGGGCTACACCGCCTCCGTCCTCAGCACCCTTTCCAGCGCATTCTCATACACCTCGCGCAGCTCTGAAACCGCGGCTGACAACACTACCTGCCCATCCAGCCGGATCTCGAACTGTCCCAGCGTGGTCTCTCCCAGTTTTTCCGCCGAGAGCCCGTATTGTACCCCCACGGCCTTGAGTCGGGGCACGTGAGCCGGGTCGCACGCCACGATCACGCGGCTTGCATCCTCGCCGAACAAGGCAAACTCTGGAGGCAGCCCCTCCGACGCCATCTCCACGTTCACGCCCACGCCCCGTTCAAGCGCCGCCTCCGCCAGCGCCACGGCCAAGCCGCCTGAAGAGCAGTCATGCGCCGACTCCAGCAGCCGCGCCTGAATGATCTCCACCAGCGCCTTCTGCAATGCCGCTTCCTTCTCCAGCCGCAGTTCCGGCGGATAGCCCCACACCGCGCCCAGAATCTCTTTGGCGTACTCGGACGAACCAAATTCGGATTCTACGTCGGTGATATCGCCCAGCTCACCGCCACGCAATAGCACAATCGTGCGTCCCGCATCGCGGAAGTACATGGGCACAGCCGTGTGCACGTCTTCGAGCAGGCCGACAATGCCAATCACGGGAGTTGGATAGATGCCTTCGCCCAGCGTCTCGTTGTAGAAACTGACGTTGCCGCCGGTGACCGGCACTTCCAGTTCTTCGCAAGCCCGCGTCATGCCGTCGATAACCTGCGCAAACTGCCACATGATGTGCGGCTTCTCGGGATTTCCGAAGTTCAGGCAGTTAGTCGCACCGATGGGCGTTGCGCCCGCGCACGCCACGTTGCGGCAGGCCTCGGCCACGGCGTGCATCGCACCCAGCCGCGGGTCCAGGTAGCACCAGCGCCCGTTGCCATCGAGCGCCATGGCCAGCCCGCGGCGGGAGCCCTTGATGCGGATCACGCCCGCATCGCTCGCGCCCGGCGCTTCCACCGTGTTGGTCTGCACCATGTGGTCGTACTGCTGCCAGATCCAGCGCTTGCCGCAGATGTTGGGCGCGGCCAGCAGGCGCTTGAAGTTCTCGGTAAGGTCCCCAGCTTCGGTCAGCCGGATGCCAACGGGCAGCTCGCGCTCGACCGGCGGCTCCCAGCGCGCCAGAGGACGCTGGTAGAACGGGGCGTCGTCGGTAAGCGCTGGGTTGGGAATTTCCGCGACCAGTTCCCCGTGCTGTCGCACCCGCATCACGTTGTCGCGGCTAACCCGGCCGATTTCGACCGCATCCAGCCCCCACTTCTCGAAGATGCGAAAGACCTCCGGTTCACGCCCCTTGGCGGCCACCAGCAGCATGCGCTCCTGGGATTCCGAGAGCATGATCTCGTACGGCGTCATGCCGGTCTCGCGCTGCGGCACGCGGTCCAGTTCTATGTCGAGCCCGACCCTGCCGCGCGCGCCCATCTCGCAGGTGGAACACGTGAGTCCGGCGGCGCCCATATCCTGGATAGCGACGATCGCGCCCGTCTGCATGGCTTCGAGGCATGCTTCGAGCAGTAGCTTTTCCAGGAACGGATCTCCCACCTGCACGTTGGGCCGCTTGGCTTCGGATTCTTGGCTGAACTCCTCGGAGGCCATGGTCGCGCCGTGAATGCCGTCGCGTCCGGTCTTGGCGCCTACGTAGATCACCGGGTTGCCTTCTCCGGCGGCACGAGCGAAGAAGATCTGGTCGCGCCGCACCAGTCCCAGGGCGAAGGCGTTGACCAACGGGTTCGAGGAATAGCAGGTCTCGAACTTGGTCTCGCCGCCCAGGTTGGGCACGCCGAAGCAGTTCCCGTAGGCGGCCACCCCACTAACCACGCCTTCGAGGATGGAATGATTCTTGTGGATCTCGGCTTGTGAAGCGCGGGCGTCCCCGGTCGCGTTCTTTCCCTGGGGTGACGCGGCGATCGGCCCGAAACGCAGCGAATCCATCACCGCCACCGGCCGAGCGCCCATGGTGAAAATGTCGCGCAGGATCCCGCCCACGCCCGTAGTCGCGCCCTGAAAGGGCTCGATGAACGACGGATGGTTGTGCGACTCGATCTTGAAGGCGCAAGCCCAGCCGTCGCCGATATCGATGATGCCGGCGTTCTCTCCCGGCCCCTGCACGACGCGTCGGCTGCGGGTGGGCAGCCGTTTCAGGTGCACGCGCGACGACTTGTAGGAACAGTGCTCGCTCCACATCACGCTGAAGATACCCAGTTCGGTCAGCGTGGGCGCGCGCCCGCCCAGCAACTGTTTCAGTTTGGCGTACTCCCCGGGCGTAAGCCCGTGCTCCCGGATAAGCTCCGGCGGGGGAGGAGAGGTCGTAGAAGTGATCATGGGTGGAAGAACTATTGTCGCATGAAAGCGGTGGTTGGTCGTGGGTGGAGGATCTACCGTCGGCTGGTCGGCCGTCCGCGGGAACCTATCCACCCTGGTTCGTCGTGGCCCGGACGATGAACCGCGAATCCTCGGACCGGCCGCCGTGGCCTCAACTTCGGCCGGTGGAGCGACCGGATCGCGCGCCCCTGAGCCGCGGTGCGAGCTCGCAGTCGTTTGGCTTCGGTGCAACTGCCGACCACCGGCGACGGTTTTCTCCCGACCAGCACCGACCAGCGACTGCGTTTATCATCTTGCTGACATGAAATCCGTTATCGTGGGCACGGCTGGGCATATCGATCACGGCAAGACGGCGCTGGTCAAAGCGCTCACCGGAATCGATGCTGACCGGCTGGAAGAGGAGAAGCGGCGCGGCATCACCATCGACATCGGCTTCGCGCATCTGGAGCTCGCCGCCCCCGGTGGCGAGACGCTGCGTCTGGGCTTTGTCGATGTTCCGGGTCACGAGCGCTTCGTGCGCAACATGCTGGCCGGGGTGGGCGGGATCGACCTGGTGCTGCTGGTGATCGCCGCCGACGAATCGATCAAGCCTCAGACGCGGGAGCACTTCGATATCTGCCGCCTGCTGGCGGTGCGCCGGGGCATCACCGTGCTCACCAAGTCGGATCTGGTGGATGCCGAGACGCTTGACGTGGTGAAGCTCGAAGTGGGGGAATTCCTCAGCGGATCGTTTCTCGAAGCGGCGCCCATCGTGGCCGTGAGTTCGCTCACCGGCGCCGGGCTCGACCATCTGAAACGCGAGCTGGCAAAGGCCGCTGCCGAGGTTCCGGCCAGAGATTCGAGTGCGCTGGCGCGCCTACCCATCGACCGCGTCTTCACCATGAAAGGCTTCGGCACGGTGGTGACTGGGACGCTGCTAGCGGGGACGATCGGCAGGGACGCCGAACTGGAAGTCTGTCCCTCCGGCAAGCGCGTGCGGGTGCGCGGCGTGCAAGTGCACGGCGCCGCCGCCGAAAAGGCCCTGGCAGGCCAGCGTACCGCGTTGAACCTCGCGGGGGTGCCCGTGGAGGAGCTGGCGCGGGGCATGATGCTGGCGCCGCCGGAGACGTTTCGTTCGACCAATCGAATCGATGTCTCACTGTCGCTGCTGCCCTCGGCGAAACCGCTGAGGGATCGCGCCCGCGTGCACCTGCACGCGTATACCTCGCAGACCCTGGCAGAGGTTGTGCTCTATGGCGGCCCCCAGGTGCAGCCCGGCACCACCGCCTACGCACAGCTGCGACTGGCGGAACCCGCGCTGCTGTTGCCGGGAGACCGTTTCATTCTGCGGCAGTTCTCCCCGGTGGTGACCATAGGGGGCGGAGTGCTCATCGAGAATCTGCCGCCCAGGAAAGTGGTGAACCGCGAGAACTACACTGGCCTGCTGAAGGCGATATCCGCTAGTGATCCAAGAGCGTCGCTGGCCGCGCGGGTGACGGCGCGCGGTCTTCAGGGACTGACCTTGAGGGAGGGAACGGCCCGTACCGGCTGGAGAGGCCCCGACCTTCAGTTGCTGGCTCAGGGGAACCCGCAGATTGTGCAGGCCGCCGATGTCCTTCTGCCGCGGCTCGCGATTAACATCGTGCGCCAGGGCCTGCGCTCGGCGGTGAACGCCTTTCACCAGCAGAACCCGCTGGTCCCGGGCATCAGCAAGGAAGAGTTGCGGGGGCGCTTCCCCGAGCTTCTGCCGCAGGCATTCGACCGGCTGTTCGCGGAGGCAGTGCAAGCCAAGGCGCTCGAATTGGCTGGCGAGCTCGTACGCCTGCCGGGACGGGGCGTGGTGATGAAGGACGAGGAGGCTGAGTCGAAGCAGATCATTGAGAAAGCGTTCGCTACGGCCGGGCTGCAGGTGCCGGCGCTGTACAACGTGCTGGCCGGACTGAAGGTCGACAAGGCGCGGGCGCACCAGATCGTGACGCTGTTGCTGCGCGATAAGGTCTTGGTGAAAATCTCGGACGAACTGGTGTTTCATCAGTCGGTGCTCGAACGGTTGCGCCAGCAGATCGCCGCGCAAAAGGCCAAGGGCGTGGCCAAGATCGACGTCGGAAAGTTCAAGGAGATGACCGGCGTCAGCCGCAAATACGCGATCCCCTTGCTGGAGTATCTGGATCGGGAGCGGGTGACGCGGCGGGTGGGAGACGAACGGGTGATCTTGTAGTTTGGGGGAGATGCATCCGTTGGTCGTTGCCGACCTGCGGTCCGCCACAGAAGGGAACACACTATGCGAATCGCCGTAGTCGTGGTGGTGAGTTGTCTTTCGCTGGTTCCCCATGGGTGGGCGGGGAACCGGACCAAGCCAACCCGAACGGTGCAAAGCCAGGCTGCGCCCGCTCATCGGCCTCTGCGGGTGGTGATTGCCGGGCTGGTGCATGGACACGTGGAAGGGTTCCTCCAGCGCAACCAACACCGTCCGGATCTGGAGATCGTGGGTATTGCCGAGCCCGACCAGCAACTGGCAGCCCAGTATGCCGGGAGTTTCAAGCTGGAGCAGAATTTGTTTTACTCCGACCTGGATGAAGCCATCCGGAAGACCCTGCCGGACGCGGTGCTGGATTACACCGACACCTACGATCATCGCCGTGTGGCGGAGGTGTGCGCGCGGCGGGGCGTGCACCTGATGATGGAAAAGCCGCTGGCGGTGAGTGTCCAAGACGCGCACGCGATCGAGAAAGCGGCGGGCCAGGGCAAGATTCATGTGCTGGTGAACTACGAGACCACATGGTACCGGAGCCATCATGCAGCGTACGCGATGCTGCACGACAACTCCATCGGCGAGGCACGCAAGATCGTGGTGCACGACGGCCACCCCGGGCCCAAGGCGCTCGGCGTGCGGCCGGAATTTCTCAGCTGGCTCACGGATCCAAAGCTTAACGGCGGCGGAGCATTGTTCGACTTCGGCTGCTACGGCGCGGATCTCGCGACCTGGCTGATGGATGGCCAGCGACCTGAGGCGGTGACGGCGGTCCTGCAGCAGATCAGGCCCAATGTGTATCCGCGCGTGGACGACGAGGCAACCGTGATTCTGACCTATCCCAGGGCACAGGCGATCGTGCAGGCTTCCTGGAACTGGCCGTTCGACCGCAAGGACATGGAGGTGTATGGGGCGACGGGGTACGTGTTAACGGTGCGGCACGACGATATCCGGGTGCGGCGTAGCTCGGAGAAGGGAGAAGAGCAGATCGCCGCTCCGCCGATCGCGGCGCCGTACGATGATCCGATTTCCGAATTGCGGGCGGTGATCTTCGACGGCGCCCAGCCGGACCGCCTGACGTCGCTGGAGACCAATGTGATCGTCACGCAGATCCTGGAGGCGGCGCGGTTGTCCGCGGCCAGCGGGACGACAGTGCGGCTGCAGACAGAAAAGTGAGCAGCGCATTCGTTGGGCCCCACCGGAGCCCCACTGGCGGAGTTCCCGGCGGCGGTCTGATGATGGGTATTGGCATCAAAGCGGAGGGATGCTGCGAGAGAGCCGACTGCACGCTGCCCGTGGCGGGCAGCCGCCAGCGCACCGAGGACACAGGGGACACCCCGCCCCACACCAGATGCTTACGATCCGGCCAGCGACGGTGCAGGATGTAGCGCTCCTGAAGCGCATGATCGTGGAGTTTGCGACGTTTGAGCCGCTGGCCGAGTACGTAACCGTAACCGAGGAGACGCTGGTGCGTGACGGGTTTGGGGCGGCGCCGCGCTTTCGCGTGCTGCTGCCGGTGTGGGAGGGGGAGGTGGCGGGATACGCTTTCTTTTTTGCTTCTTACGACAGCTTTCGCGGGCCGGGGATGTTTCTGGAAGACATTTATGTGCGGCCGGAGTTTCGCGGCCAGGGGATAGGGAAGGCGCTGATGGCGGGGGTGGCGGCGATTGCGCTGCGCGAAGGTCGCAGGGCGATGCGCTGGGAGGTTCTGGACTGGAACCAGCCGGCCATCGATCTGTACAAGAAACTGGGCGCGACGTTTCGGGAGGACTGGCGGCAGGTGCGGCTGGAAGGAGAGCCGTTGCGGCGGCTGGCAGAGAGCGCCTTGAAATGAGCCTGGTGCTATGAGCAGGGTGCGGATCATCGGCGCGGGGCTGGCCGGATCGGAGGCGGCGTGGCAGTGCGCGCGGCGCGGAGTGGAGGTGGAGTTGTTCGAGATGCGGCCGGCGCGGTCGACACCGGCGCACCGGACGGGAAACTTTGCGGAGCTGGTGTGCTCAAACTCGCTGAAGTCCGACAGCGAGAACACGGCGCCCTGGCTGCTGAAAGAAGAGATGCGGCGGGCGGGATCGCTGCTGCTGGAGATCGCGCGCGCCTGCGCCGTTCCGGCGGGACATGCGCTGGCGGTGGATCGGGAGGCGTTTGCGGCCAGGGTGACGGATGCAATTTTGCGGGAACCTCGGATCCGGGTGCGGCGGGAGGAAGTAACGCGGATCGACGAGGAAACCATCATCGTGATTGCCACTGGACCGCTGACGTCGGAGGCATTGTCCGGCGAGATTGCAAGGCTGAGTACTACCGCGCACGCCGCTGCTCAGGAAGTCGAGAGCGGTTCCATTCGAGAGGTTCAGGGCAGATCGCGGATTGCAGGTGGCAGGGAGCAGGCAGCGGGTGGTTCGCGGGGAGGAACGGCCCCGCAGGCCGAAATCGGGTTGGGCCGTCCGCAGGCGGGGGCGGCCGCGATACACCGGCTGTACTTCTACGATTCGATCAGTCCCATCGTGGAGGCGGACTCGATTGACATGAGCAAGGTCTATCGGGCGGCGCGTTATGACAAGGGGACGGCGGATTACCTCAACTGCCCGATGTCACGGGAGGAATACGACCGGTTCTACGACGCGCTGCTGGCGGCTGAATCGGTGGAGGCGCGGGACTGGGAGAAGCTGAACTACTTCGAAGGTTGCCTGCCGATCGAGGAGATGGCGCGGCGCGGGCGGGAGACGCTACGCTTCGGGCCGATGAAACCGGTGGGGTTGAGGGATCCGAATACGGGACGGCCTCCGTACGCGGTGGTGCAGCTGCGGCAGGAGAACTTGAGGGCGGATTCGTACAACCTGGTGGGCTTTCAGAATCATTTGAAGTTCGGCGAGCAGGCGCGAGTAATGCGGCTGATTCCGGGGCTGGAGAATGCGCGCTTCCTGCGCTACGGACAGATCCACCGCAACACGTACATCAATGGGCCGCTGCTCTTGCAGGAAACGTTGCAGATGAAGGCCCACCCGCGGGTGTTCTTTGCAGGGCAGATCTGTGGGGTCGAGGGATACGTGGAGTCGATTGCGACCGGGTTGATGGCCGGTCTGCACGCCGCGGAGCTGGCGGCGGAGGCGGTGGCGGTGGCGCCGCCGCGCGCGTCGGCGCTGGGATCGCTGGTGCATTACATCACCCACGCGGATGCTAAGAATTTTCAGCCGGCGAATATTACGTTCGATTTGTTGCCCGCGCTCGAGAAGAGGATTCGCGAACGGGCGGAGCGGCACCGACGGCAGTGTGAGGTGGCGCTGCGCGAGTTTGACGGGTGGCTGGAGAAGACGGTCGTCGGTCTTTAGGCGCCGCGGGGCGCTCCGATGACCGCCGAGCTGTGGAAAATCCTCGCCGCACTCCTTTTTCGTCATCCATGAGGCGCTCGGAAAGGCCGGCTCCGCGCTCACGGCGGATACGGGCCAGGCGCTCGCGGGCGGCTCGGGTGACTGCTTCGGTCAAGCCCCGTCAGGGTTGCCAGCCCGCGAGCTCCTTAGCGCAAATGCTTGAGTTTTCCCGCGGACGGCGCATTTCTCCTGCAACAAATCCGATTCAGGTTTCGTATCTGCTGACAGGGCGGCTCGGCCGGCGGTTACGTATAGACTCCGGCTGCGTCCAACCAACACATGGTGCTGCGAGACCTTATCGGCGACGTGCTGCGAACTCTGTGGGCGCACAAGCTGCGTACGTTCCTTACCATGTTCGGGATTGCCTGGGGCATTGTTTCCATCGTGCTGATGGTGGCAGCTGGCGAAGGGCTGCGCGAGGGGCAGGCAGAGCAGGCGCGCAACCTGGGCAAAGACATCATGATCGTCTTCCACGGACGCACCAGCTTCCATGCGGGAGGGCAGCGGGCGGGACGCACGGTGCACTGGGTGGACGATGACATCTCGGCGCTGGCGGCAGAAACACCGGACTGTCAGTACGTGATTCCCGAATTGGAACAAGAGACGGTGCGCACGCACAGCAACTTCAACGCCGCCGCGCTGCTGGTGACCGGGTCGTACCCTCCCTTCGGCGACATTCGCAGCCTGAGCTTGGGTCAGGGGCGCTTCTACAACTGGGACGATCAGCGGGAGGGGAGGCGGGTGGCGTTTCTGGGAACGGACGCGGCCAAGCAACTGTTCTCCGGCCGGCCAGTGGTGGGCGAGACCATCTACCTGAATGATTTTCCCTATACCGTCATCGGGGTCATGGCCAAGAAGAAACAGGACTCCAGTTACGATGGCTGGGATGTGAACAAGATCTTCGTGCCCTTCGGGGCGATGCGGCGCGATTTTCCCGACAAACCGCCCGGAACTCCTTACACCTTCGATCAGTTGCTGGTGACGCCGAAGTCGGTGGCGCAGCATGAGGCCTGCAAGTTCGAAGTGCGAACCGTGCTGGGGCGGTTGCACGGATTCGACCCGCATGACAAGGAAGCGTGTCCGATCTGGGATACGGTGCAGGAGGCGCAGGCCTTTAAAACCATGACCGACGGGATGAAGTATTTCCTGGGCGCCGTGGGGCTGGTGACGCTGGTGCTCGGCGGACTGGGTGTGATGAACGTGATGCTGGTGGCGGTGCGGGAGCGGACGCGGGAGATCGGAGTGCGCAAGGCGCTGGGCGCCCCGGCCGACACCATCCTGCGTCAGTTCTTCATCGAGGCGCTCCTGATCGCCCTGATCAGCGGCGGGACGGGGCTGGCGGTAGCGTACGGGATCTGCTGGGTGGTGGACCTGCTGCCGATGCCGGACTTTTTCGCAGGGCTGCTGCCCACCTGGAAGACGGGGCTGCTGGCATGCGTGCTGCTGGGAACGGTAGCCATACTCTCGGCGTTGTACCCGGCGCGGCGGGCGGCGTCAATCGATCCGATCGAGGCTTTGCGGTACGAGGCGGGAGGGTAGAAACCGTGGTCCGTTCATGGTGCTCAGCGATCGGCCGAAACCTGAACCCCAGAAGACACAGAGATCGCAGACGAACTTGGGCAGACCCAGCGAGGGGCCGGCGACCGGCCGAACCGCGATATTCATGTTGACCGAGATCATTTACGAAGCCTGGATCGCGCTGCGGCGGAATCGGACGCGCAGCGTTCTGACCATGCTGGGGATCGTGTGGGGGATTGCCACGGTGACGCTGTTGATCGCATACGGGAGCAGTTTCCGATCGGTGCTGGTCAACGGCTTCGACGCTTTCGGCAAGAGCGTGGTGATCGCCTGGCCGCAACAGACCAGCGAACAACCGGGCGGGCAGCGGGCGGGCAAAAAAGTGGTGCTGGAGAAGGCCGACATCGAGATCATCAAGGCCGATGCACCCCTGGTGAAGTACGCCTGCCTGGAAACGGTGCGGCGACCGGGAATCGCCTACGGCGATCGCATGGTAGGGACGGCGGCGATACGTGGCGTCTGCCCGGAGTACGGAGACATGCGCAACGAGGTGCCCTCGGAGGGACGCTGGCTCAACGCCAGCGACGAACTGGAGCGGCGCCACGTGGTGTTCCTGGGCGGGCGGTTGCGCGAGCAGTTGTTCGGCGGGCGGCCGGCGGCGGGCGAGGACGTGATGATCGGCGGGCAGCACTTCACGGTGGTCGGGGTAATGCAGCGCAAAATCCAGCTGAGCAACTACTTTTCCAGTGACGACGACTCCGCCTGGATTCCCTACTCGACGGCCGGGGACCTGTGGAACACGCGCTACGGCGAGGTGCTGGTGTTTGCTCCGATCGCGCCGCAATTTGAGAAGAAGGCCATGGAGCAGGTGCTGGCGGCGGTGGCGACGCGGCAGCAGTTTTCCCCCACCGACAAGAAAGCCTTTCAGATGTTCGGGCGCGACGAGTTCCGGCCGATCATCGACGCGCTGACCATCGGACTGCAGGTGCTGCTGACCTTCGTGGGCACACTGACCCTGGGCATCGGCGGCGTGGGCGTGATGAACATCATGCTGGTATCGGTGGACGAGCGCATCCGCGAGATCGGGCTGCGACGGGCGCTGGGCGCCCGCAAGCGGCACATCAAGCTGCAGTTTCTGGCGGAGACGCTGCTGATCATGCTGCTGGGCGGGGCGCTCGGAATTCTGATTTCCTACGGCATTGCCGCCGCAATGGGAACATTGCCGATGATGGGGCCGCTGTTCGAGGACGATTCGGGCAAGGGGGACATCCACCTCAAGATCTCGCTGATGACGGTGCTGCTGTCCAGCGGCGTGCTGCTGCTGGTAGGCGTGGTCAGCGGTATGGTGCCGGCCCTGCGAGCTTCGAAGCTGGATCCGGTGGAAGCGCTGCGCTATGAGTGAGTCGGCAAGCCGATCCCTCCCCTGGTAATTCCGTAGTGCCAAACCAGGCTGATTGAGCACGGGGTGCAATCGGAGATGGGTCGGGGTTTTCCTGCAACCAGCAGGAATCGACAATCAACCTTTCCCTTAGGGCGCCTTGTCGTGCGTCCAGGAGAATCTTCGTCCCACGATACATTTCACGATGAGATGTTCGGTGGAGCCGGTGACGCCGATACCGACGCCGAAGTTGAATTCCCAGTTGGGAGAGAGGTTGAGGTCGATCACGGGAAAGAACTGGTGCTGCTGCTGGCTGGGTGGGTCGATATCATTGAGCGGACCGATAGAGCCGTAGTACTCGAGGCCGCCGGCGATCTTGGGCGTGAAATCGTAGCTGACCTTGAAAGCCGGGGCAAACTCGAAGCCGCGATGGACGTTTTCGCCGTGTAAGGAGCGCTCGAAGGCAGGGTTGCCCGCCAGGTACCAGCGGCCGAGTTTCTTGTCGATGATGGGGCGGATCTCCCAGGTCCAGGTGTCGGTCGCGAACTGGCGCTGCACGAAGCCGATCTCCTGGGAGAGGCTGAGGCCGACGGGCCAGTGCCAGGTTTCGGGGATCGCAAAGCGGGGGCGGATGTGGTCGCCGACCCACATCCAGCCGCCATCGGGTTGAATACTGGAAAAGACATAAAAGCCGGTCTCGAACCAGTTGGTAAAGCCGTGCGTGACTTCCAGCGTCTCGTGCTCGGCGTGGTTGGAGGGGAGCACGCCGTTTTCCACCGTCGTGCTGCCCTGGATGGTGAAATTGCTGTGGAGTTCGAACATCGTCGTCTTGGCAGGCACGGTGTCAGAGCTGTAGACCTGGATTTCGTAGTTGTCCTGGGCGTACACGGCCGGGAGAAGGAACAGAAGCGCCAGAGGCAGGAGGAGGCAGTGTAGCATGCGTCGTCTCGAGGTTATATCACCGGCGGGCAGACTGCGTTCGAGAGTTCCAGCGGGTAGGGCTCAGGGTCGGCCGCTGCGGGCGCGGCCGCGGCCGGAGTCTGTGGGAACCGGTATTCCATCGGGCACTCCGAGGGAAAGAGGCTGGCGGTGTCCTCCGGGGACGTGCGCCCGGAGCGGTTCGCCCGGAGGCCAGATCTCCCTCTGCGGGAGCACGATCTCATCCGGACTCACCCCACAGGGTTCGAGGCTCTCGACCGCCTGCCACGGTCGAGACTTGCGCTGGAGGTCTTGCTCAATCTCTGGCCCGATTCTTGATCCAGATCGGGGTGCCGACAAAACCGAAGGCATGGCGGATCTGGTTTTCCAGGAAACGCTGGTAAGCGAAATGTAACTTCACGCTGCGATCGGTGAAGAGAATGAAGGTGGGTGGGGCGACGGCGGCCTGGGTCAGGTAGAGGATTTTCACGCGCTGGCGCATGGGCACCGAGGCGCGCGCGAAATCAACGGTCTTGAGAAAGCGGTTCATTTCGCCGGTGGGGATGCGCTTGCGGCGCTCGCGGGCGACCTCTTCGATCAGGGGATAGATCTTGGCGACGTTCTTGCCGGTGGTGGCCGAGATGAACAGCACCGGGGCATAGCTTAGAAATTTCAGCGACTGGCGCAGGCGCCGGAGGTAGCCCGGCTGGTCATGCGGCATCTGTTTGTGGGGCGCCGACGCTCCCGTCCTGTGCAGCGCGGACGCCCCCATCTTGTTCTTTCCCGCGCCTTCCCCCGGACTCTTGAGAGGGAGACTCTTGTCCATCACCGCAGCCGCGCCCGTCCTACTCCAGAGGTCCCACTTGTTGACCAGGATGATGACGGAACGGCCGCTTTCGTGGGCGTAGCCGGCGATGGTGGCATCGAGAGCGCTGATGCCTTCGGTGGCGTCGATGACCAGGAGCACAATGTCGGCCGCTTCCAGGTGCTTGCGCGCCATAACCACCGAGAGCTTCTCGGCCATCAGGTGGGTTTTGCCCTTGCGGCGGATGCCGGCGGTGTCGACGAAGTGGAAGCGCTGGCCGTTGCGTTCGACGACTTCATCCACGGCATCGCGCGTCGTGCCGGGAAGGGGAGAGACAATCGCGCGGGCTGTGCCGGTGAGCTGGTTGAGCAGCGTCGACTTGCCGACATTGGGGCGGCCGATGATGGCGACGTGAATCTCAGAGGTGGATGGTTGGTGGGTCGTTGGCAAAGCGGTCGCCGGTCCTTGGCCGTGGGGTGTCCCCTGGTCACCGGCCTCTGACAGTGTGCCGGCGCCGGTTTCCTGGGCCTTCTCGGCGATCGTGGCGGACTCGGCGGGGACAGGCGTTGGAAGCTTCAAAGGTTCAAGGACAGCATCCAACAGGTCATCGATGCCGGTGCCGTGTTCCGCTGAGACCGGGAAGATCTGGTCGACACCCAGGCGGTGGAAGTCGGCCAGCAGCGATTCCTGCCTGGGGCTGTCGATTTTGTTGACGGCGAGGAAGAGCGGTTTGCCGGTTCTGCGCAGCAGGCGCACGAGTTCAAGATCGGGGGCGGCGAGTTCCGAGCGGCCGTCGACGACCATGACGATGGCGGCCGCTTCGGCGAGGGCCACTCCGGCCTGCCGGAAGATTTCCGCGGGAATCAGGTCCTTGTCTTCAGGGAGGATGCCGCCGGTGTCGACGACGCGGAACTCCCAGCCTCTCCATTCGGTGTTGCCGTAAAGGCGGTCGCGGGTGATACCGGGTTCGTCGCCGACAACGGCACGGCGGGAGCCGACCAGGCGGTTGAAGAGCGTGGACTTGCCGACGTTGGGCCGGCCGACGATGGCGAGGAGAGGAAAGGCGCGCAGAGTTTTGGCCGGCGGTAAACCGGAGTCGTTGCTCTTATGTTCCGTGGCAGCCAATCGGTGCCCCTTTCTGAATCGCCTTTCTCGCCTGCTGGCCATGGAACCTCTTGCGGCTGGTGTAGCCTGAGCAATTCGATGACGGCTTCCCTAAACCCGCCGGATGCTGCTGCTGTTGAAAGCCCGGCCAGGATTCCTGCGTCCACGCGCGGCACGATTGAGCCTGGTCGCGATGATGATGAACCAGATGGCACGCTTCCTGCCGGCCGCAGTGAAGGATCTGAGTTCGATGCCGCTCTTGCCGCGCTTGCTTGCCCGCAGACAACTGGGAACTGAGTATTATAGAGATTCCGTGTCCTCCACCTCGCAGCCTTCGCCCCGTGGCCGGGAGACTTCTCTCCACAACTTCTTTGCGCCGGGCGGAATGCTATCGGCGAGGCATCCAGCGTACGAGTTCCGGCACGGGCAGTTGCAGATGGCTCAGGCCATCGAAGAGGCGCTGACGGAGCGCCGGCACCTGATCGTTGAGGCCGGGACGGGGACCGGCAAGACGCTCGCCTATCTCGTGCCGGCGATCCGCTCGGGGAAACGCGTCATCATCTCAACCGGCACCAAGAACCTGCAGGAACAGCTCTTCTACAAGGACATCCCGTTTCTGGAGCGGGCGCTGATCCCGCGGGGCGAGTGCAAGCTTGCCGTCTGCTACATGAAGGGGCGGGACAACTATCTTTGCAGGAAGAGGCTTTACGATCTGACCGCTCAGCCGGTGCTCTCCGGACTGGAGGAGATCGAGCAGTACCGGGCGATTGCGGCCTGGGAGAAGACGACACCGACCGGAGACCGGGCAGAGTTGGCGTCTTTGCCCGAAGCCAGCGCGCTGTGGCACAAGCTGGACGCGCGCGCCGAGACTTGCCTGGGACGGAAATGCAGCCTGTTCGAGACCTGCTTCATCACCGAAATGCACCGGAGGGCGATGGAGAGCGACATCATCATCGTGAACCATCACCTGTTCTTTGCCGACCTCGCGATCAAGCGGGCCAGCGAGTACGCGCCGGATGCAGGCATTCTGCCGGAAGTGGGGGCGGTGATCTTCGACGAGGCGCATGAACTGGAAGACGTGGCGGGGAGATACTTCGGCGTGTCGGTCAGCAACCTGCGGGTGGAAGATCTGGCGCGGGATGTGGAGAGTGCGCTGCAGCGGAACAAGCTGCTGTCGACTCCGCTGACGGGGGCATTGAAGAGCCTGCGCGAACGGTCACAGCTTTTCTTCTCCGTCCTGCCGCAGGGTGAGGGGCGGTTCGCATTCGAAAACCGGCGGGACTTCCTGGAAGAGAGGGGCGACGAGTTCAACGCGTTGGGGCGGGCGCTGCGGGGGCTGCGGGCGCAACTGGAGAACCTGCCGGCGAAGCCCGAGGAGGTCTTCACCTTCCTGCGGCGAGCACAGGAACTCGAGGTGCAGCTGGGCTTCCTGATGGACTCGGACGACAAGAACACGGTGTTCTGGATTGAGCGGAGGGGGAGGGCGTTTTCACCGCGAAGCCACCCTTCGGCCATGCACCGGCCGGGCTCCAGGGAGAAAGCCAAGGAAAAGACGGGGGGGCCGGGGAGCATCGCGGAGGGAGGGGAGCGACAGAATGTGTTTTTGCAGGCTACGCCGATCGATGTGGCGCCCATCTTGAAGAACACGCTGTTCGAGAAGCTGGAGTCGGCGGTGCTGACGTCCGCCACCTTGGCGGTGGAAGGTGGGTTCCAGTACATGCGGCAGCGGCTGGGGCTGGAGCATGCCCGCGAACTGGTGCTGCCTTCGCACTTCGACTACGCGCAACAGGCGCTGCTTTACCTGCCGCCCGACTTGCCTGATCCGCAGGCCCCGCAGTTCGTGGAGAAGGCGGCGGCGCGCATCCGGCGGCTGCTCGCGATCACGCGCGGGCGGGCGTTCGTGCTGTTCACCAGTTACGCGCTGATGCACCAGGTCCACGAGCGGCTGCTGGGAGAGATCGAATTTCCCATGTTGCTGCAGGGTAAGGCACCAAAGAACGTGCTGCTCCAGGAGTTCCGGCTGACGCCGAACGCCGTGCTGCTGGGGACGTCGTCATTCTGGCAGGGCGTGGATGTGCAGGGGGAGCAACTGAGCGCAGTGATCATCGACCGGCTGCCGTTCGCCGTGCCCAGCGATCCGGTGGTGGCGGCGCGGATGCGGTCGATCAACGCCGACGGCGGCAACGCCTTCTACCAGTACCAGGTGCCGGCGGCGGTGATCACCTTGAAACAGGGATTTGGCCGGCTTATTCGCTCGCTGCATGACCGGGGTCTGCTGGTGCTGCTCGACAACCGCATCCTGAAGAAGGCCTACGGAAGGGTGTTTGTAGAGAGCTTGCCAGACTACCGGCGGACAACGGAGTTGCGCGTGGTCGAAGAGTTTTTTAGGACGCAGACCGGCCCTGGATCTGAACCGGAAGATCAGCGCCTGGGAGAGACCTCGCGTAAAATGAGGGGTTGAGCGGCGGGTGCGGGCGGTCCGGGGGGAGGCGCGGCCCGCGGGGAGATCCATGTACGAAGTCACGGTCGAAGACAGCTTTGCTGCGGGACATTATCTGCGCAACTACAAGGGCAAGTGCGAGAATCCGCACGGGCACAACTACCGGGTCCGGGTGACGCTGGCCGGGCAGGAACTGGACCAGGCGGGGTTGCTGCTCGACTTTAAGGATCTCCGCGAAGTCATGAAGCATGTGATCGAGCGGCTCGATCACCAGATGATCAACGAGATCGCACCGTTCACCGAGCTGAATCCCTCGGCGGAGAACCTGGCCCGGTACTTCTACGAGGAGACAAGCGGGCGGCTGAAGCGCGCGACTGCGGGCCGGGTTTTCGTGAAGGACGTCACGATTTTCGAGACAGAGACCACCACCGCCAAGTACTCCGCGTAGCCTCAGTTCGGGTGATAGGCCAACGACGGACGACGGTTCCGTGCAAGTCACCGAAATCTACAAGTCGCTGCAGGGTGAATCCACGCATGCGGGACGAACCTGCGTATTTGTGCGCCTGACGGGATGCAACCTGCGCTGCTCGTGGTGCGACAGCGAGTACACGTTTACGGGCGGACGCCGGATGACAGCGGAGGAGGCACTCCAGGAGGTGCAGCGGCTCAGCCCGCGGGGCGGCCTGGTGGAAATCACCGGGGGCGAGCCCATGCTGCAGGAGCGGGAACTGGTGCCGTTCATGGAGCGGCTGATGGCGGCGGGTTACACGGTGCTGCTGGAGACAAGCGGCGAGCGGGCGCTCGAGCGCGTGCCCAAGGCCGTCATCAAGATCGTGGACGTGAAGTGTCCGAACTCGGGGGAGCCGGACACGTTCGACCTGGAGAACCTGGACTCGCTCACGGCGCAGGATGAAGTAAAGTTCGTGCTGGGTGACCGCACCGACTACCTGTTTGCCCGGGATTTCGTGGCGCGACACCGACTGGCGGAGCGGGTTCACGCCGTGCTCTTTTCCCCGGCGTTTCGCAAGGATGCGAGGGGGGCGCGCGCGGCTTCGCAGTGCCTGCTCGACCCGCAGGAACTGGCCGAATGGATGGTCGCAGACGACGTGCCGGCGCGGCTGGGGCTGCAAATCCATAAGTTTATCTGGGACCCGGCGATGAAGGGAGTGTAAGGCTCTTGGATGTTTCGAGCAGGGCGTCGATTGCGGGTTGGCCGCCGGAGATTGGGTGAGGTTGCGTCCGGGTGAGAGAGGAAGCCAGATCGCGGGCCGTGGTACTGCTGAGCGGCGGTATGGATTCCTGTGTGTGCGCGGCCCTGGCGGCGAGGGATCATGATGCGGCGGCGGTGCACGTGAGCTACGGGCAGCGAACCGAGACGCGGGAGAGGGAGTCGTTCTTCGCGATCTGCGACCGGCTGGGGATCGCGGACCGGCTGGTGGTGCGCAACCCGGCGCTGCGGGCGATCGGGGGCTCGGCGCTGACCGACCCGAAAATCGCGGTGCCCGAGTCGGACCCGATCGGCCGGGAGATCCCGGTGACCTATGTTCCCTTCCGCAACGCGCATTTCTTGGCGGTAGCGGTCAGTTGGGCCGAGGTGTTGCGCGCAGGCAAGGTATACATCGGAGCGGTGGAGCAGGACAGTTCCGGCTACCCGGACTGCCGTCCGGCATATTACGAGGCTTTCAACCGGGTGCTGAAGGCGGGGACGCGGGAGGGAACGATTGCAATCGAGACCCCGCTGATCCGGCTGCGCAAACATGAGATTGTGAGCCTCGGCCTTGAATTGGGCGCGCCCTTCGATTTAACGTGGTCCTGCTACAGCCGGGAAGATCAAGCTTGCGGCGTGTGTGACAGCTGCCGGCTGCGCCGCCGGGCTTTCGAACAGGCGGGTGTGCGGGACCCGATTCCATATGCGGAAGGAGCGCTCCGGTCCTGACAGCGAATTTTCCATGGCCGATGCCAGCTGCCCGTAGGAGGAGTCGTGCGGCAGCGCCTGAGCCATTCGAAATCGGAAATGGGCAATTATGGGATTGTGCCGGGAGGGGCAAGATGAAGAAACGATTTTCGGTAGTGCTGTTTGTGGCAGTGGTGCTGGGGCTGTGGGTACCGCCGGTCATTGCCCAATCCACCGGCAGCGTCAAGGGCGTGTGCAAGGACAGAAACGGCAACCTCATCACCGCCGGCACCGTGGAATGGATGAGCATCGACACCGGGCGTAAGTACACCATCAAGCTGAACAAGAAGGGCGAATACTTTTCGCTGGGCATCGCGCCGGGGACGTACAAGGTAACGCTCTACGACCCCGACGGGAAGGAGGTGTTCCACTTCGGGAACGTACCGGTAGGCCTGGACGAGAAAGCCCTGGATTTCGACTTGCAAAAAGAACAGGCACAGAGCGCCAAGGGTGCCGGCGTGTCGCCCGAACAGCTCAAGCAGATACAGGAGCAGCAGGCCAAGCAACAGAAAGAGGTCAACACCGTCAAGGCGCTGAACGACAAGCTGAACCTGTCCCAGCAAGCGGCCGGTTCTGGCGACTACGATACGGCGATCGCCACCATGACCGAGGCGACGCAGATCGATGGCACACGCGACCTGCTGTGGTTCAAGCTGGCCGACTATTACCGCCTGTCGGCGCCCAAGCAGACCGACCCGGCGGAGAAGCAGAAGCGCTACGAGATGGCGGCGGCCGACTATCAGAAGGCGATCGATCTGAGGACGTCCGGACCCGACGCGCAGAAGGATCCCGAAGCCAACTCCAAACTGGCGGCGTATTACAACAATCTCGCCGAGGTGTATGCCAAGTCGGGCAAGGTCGACGACGCGGTCGCGACTTACACCAAGGCGTCGCAACTCGACCCCACGCACGCCGCACAGTACTACTTCAACCAGGGTGCAGTGTTGACCAACGCGGGGAAGGTGGACGACGCCATCGCGGCGTTTGACAAGGTGATCGCGGCCGATCCCAGCCGGGCAGACGCTTACTACTGGAAGGGCGTGAACATGATCGGTAAGGCGACGCTCAAGGGTGACAAGATGGTGGCGCCGGAAGGGACCGCCGAGGCATTCAACAAGTACCTGGAGCTGGCTCCGACCGGGCCCTACGCCCAGCCTGCCAAGGACATGCTGACCAGCATCGGGGCGGCGGTCGAGACCGGGTACAAGAAACAGAAGCCGACCAAGAAGTGAGAGCCCGATTTTGCTTCGGGAGAGACCGGATTAGCTCTTTAATTTCTGCCGCTCGGCCGGCGGCAGCGCTGCGCTAGGGTTACTAAGGGGCACGTACCTTCCGGCCTTCATGCCGTGTCCGTCTCGCGTTACAGTAAGAGGCAGTTCTCCCCCGGAATTTTGCCGGTTTTCTGGCTTTTTCTCCGCCTGTGGTACGGAAATCACGCTGCAAGAAGGAAGTGCCATGGCTGCACCGGGCAACGCCCCGATTTCCGTGTCGCTGGAAGGAGTTTCTGGCACAGGAGCCGTGCCCACCCAGGCCCTTCTGGGCGCCATGCTGCGTGCGTCGGAGAAGGTTAGTGATCTGATCTTTTCTCCGGGGCGCCCGCCGCAAGTGGAAGTTTACGGGCAACTGAAGGCGGTGGAAGTATCCGGACTGCCCAGCCTGACCGCGGACGACACCCGCCGAATTGCCGCTGATCTCATCGGCAACAACAAGCAGGCGATCAATACCCTGCGCGAACAGGGTTCCTGCGACATCTCATACAGCCTTTCCGGCCTGGCCCGCTTTCGGGTGAACGCGTTTATTCAGCGCGGCAGCTGCGCGGTGGTGATGCGGGTGATCCCAACCGAGATTCCGGCCTTCGAATCGCTGCACCTGCCGGCGCATCTGGGGGATGTAGCCAACCTGCGGAACGGGATCGTGCTGGTGACAGGGCCGACCTCGTCGGGGAAGAGTTCGACGCTGGCTGCGCTGCTCGACCGCATCAACCGGGAGCGGGAGTACCACATCATCACCATCGAGGATCCGATCGAGTTCCTGCACAACCACCGGCGATCGACCATGCACCAGCGGGAACTGCACAGCGACACGCCCAGCTTCGCGCTGGCCTTGCGCGCGGCCTTGCGGCAGGCGCCTAAGGTGATCTTCGTGAGCGAAATGCAGGATCGCGAGACGATCGAAATGGTGCTGGAAGCCGCCGAGATGGGGCTGATCGTGCTCTCCAGCCTGCATACCATCGACGCCACCAAGACGGTGGAGCGAGTGGTAAACAGCTTTCCGGTCGAAGAGCAGCAAGCAGTGAGGGAGCGCTTTGCCAAGACGTTCCGTTTCGTGGTGTCGCAGCGGCTCATCCCGAGGGCCGATGGCAGCGGGCGGCTGCCCGTCTTCGAAGTGCTGAAGTCCAACGCTCAGACGCGGGAGTGCGTGGACAAGGGCGAGCGTGACGGCAAAACTCTCCTCGATGCCATCAAGGCGGGAGAGGCGGACGGGATGCAGTATTTTGACGGCGAGATTGCCAAGCTGGTGCGTGGAGGGCTGGTCGACCTGGAAACTGGCATTTCGTTCGCCAGCAACGCCACCCTGCTGGGGCAGGAGCTGGCCCGGTAGGGCCTGGCAAGCCACACTCCCTGCGATGCTTGCCAGGTGACAACGGCCTGATCACGTCCTTCTCCTGCATTCGCCGATCAAAGATCACCAAGCGACAATTCCCTGTATTATCAGCTGCATGGCCGCCGCGCCTGATCGACCCACAATCCTGAGCTTCGAGGACGCCCGGCAGCTGGTGGAACGGCATGCGGCTGCGGTCCGCCCTGGAAAAACCGAGCGAGTGTCCCTGTTGGAGGCGGCGGGGCGCGTTCTGGCGCAGCCTGTGTTTGCGGATCGGGATTTTCCGCCTTTCCGGAGGGTGATGCGAGACGGCTACGCGGTGCGGGCTGCGGATCTGGCACGGCTGCCGGCGACACTGGTAGTAGTGGGAGAGATCAGGGCCGGGGCCAAGCCGGAAGACATGCCGGCCAGGGTCGGAGCCGGGCAGGCGGCCGTGATCACCACAGGCGCGCCGGCGCCGAATGGGGCGGATGCCGTCGTCATGGTCGAACACACGTCCCGCAAAGGTGAGCAGGTGACGGTCACGCGGGGAGTCCACCAGGGCGATAACATCGTGGCCGCGGGTTCGGAGGCGCACCGAGGAGAGACACTCCTTGACGCCGGTATACAGATCGACCACACCGTCCTGGCGGTGGCGGCTTCGGTGGGGGAATCCGAGCCAGCGGTCTACCGGCGACCGCGGGTCAGCCTGCTGGCTACCGGGGACGAACTGGTCGAGGTCGGCGAGCGGCCGGGGCCAACCCAGATCCGAAACTCGAACAGTTATTCGCTAGCCGCCCAGGTGGTGAGCGCTGGAGCAGTTCCCATCCTGCTGGGCATTGCGCGGGACGAGGTCGGTGATCTCGGGCGGCTTCTCGCCCGTGGGCTGGAAGAAGGCGACCTGCTGCTGCTGAGTGGCGGCGTGTCCATGGGGCAGTATGATCTGGTGGAGCAGGTGCTGGCGGAGTTGGGCGCCGAGTTCTTCTTCACCGGGGCCCTGATCCAGCCGGGGCGGCCCGTAGTTTTCGGGCGGGCGCGGGGCAAGTACTTCTTTGGGCTGCCGGGGAACCCGGTGTCGACGATGGTGACCTTTGCGCTGTTCGTCCGGCCGATGCTGGAGGCGCTGTGCGGCCTCAGGCCCCAGAAACTGGTTTTCCTCCAGGCGCGCCTGAAGAGGGAAATCCGGACCAAGACGGGATTGAAGCGCTTTCTTCCCGCGGTGCTTTCCGGCGAATTTGAGCACGCCGAGGTTGAGGTGGCGCGGTGGCAGGGGTCGGGCGACGTGGTGTCCGCAGCGCGGGCGAACTGCTACGTCGTGATTCCTGCGGACCGGGAGCGGATCGCGGCGGGAGAGTGGGTGGCGGTGATGATGCGGTAGGTCCCAGCTCACAGCTTTCAAAGTCGGCAGTCCGTACTCGGCTTTCGCCCTTCTGCACAGGGTTCAAGGCGGAGTGCTGACGGCTCAGTGCTGGCGGAGATAACTTCCCGATGGCGAAGAAGCTTTCCCATTACGACGGCGCGGGCAAGGCGCGCATGGTGGATGTTTCGCGCAAGCCCCCAACCCGGCGCGTGGCAGAGGCCAGCGCGTTTGTCGCGATGAAGCCCGCGGTACGGCGGGCTCTAGCCGGCAATCCCAAGGGAGATGCGCTGGAGGTCGCGCGGGTGGCGGGAATCATGGCCGCCAAGCAGACCGCCAGCCTGATACCGATGTGCCACCCGTTGCCGCTGGCGCACGTTGCTGTGGATGTGCGTGTATGCGAGAATGGCGTCGCTATTGCCTCCAAAGTAACGACCACGGCGGAGACCGGCGTAGAGATGGAAGCGCTGGTGGCGGCCAGTGTGGCCGCGCTGACGGTTTACGACATGTGCAAGGCTGTCGACAAGGGAATTGAAATCCGCGACATCGTTCTGGAGCGCAAGTCGGGCGGGAAGAGCGGGGAGTACGTGCGCCCGAGGAGGTCGTGAGCCGGGTTGGCGAGCAACGTCAAATTGCTGCTGGTGGATGACAACCCCATGGTGCTGGGGATGCTGCGGCAGGCCCTCACCTCGCTCGGCCAGGTCACCACGGCGGGCGATGCCGCCGACGCCCTGCTGAAGGCGGTGGATGATCCCCCTGATCTGCTGGTGGTGGACTACCGGATGCCAGGCATGGACGGGCGGCAACTGATCGAGAAACTGCGCAGCCGGCCGGCTACGGCCAACTTCTCCGCCATCATCCTGGCCACCAGGGCCGACATCACCGAGCGGCTTTCCACCCAGGACCCGGTGGACGATTTCGTGGAGAAGCCTTTCTTCCTGAAGGACGCAACCCGCCGTATCAAGCGGGTGGTCGACAAGATTGCTCTGGAGAAGATGGCCAAGGCCGCGCCTTCCGACGGCGTATTGCGCGGCAGCCTGGCCCAGATGAATGTGATCGACCTGATGCAGTCGCTGGAAATGGGCCGCAAGAGCTGCCTGCTGACCCTCACGCGCGAAGAGGAGAAGTGCGATGTCTACTTTGCCGAGGGGCAAGTGGTGCACGCCGTGTACGGGACGTTGACCGGGGACGAAGCCGTGTTCAAAGTGCTGGCCTGGACGGGCGGGAACTTCCAGATTAATTTCGAAGGCAAGACAACGGAAACCAGCACCCGTCTCAACACCCAAGGATTATTGATGGAAGGCTTGCGCCTGCTGGACGAATCGCGGCGCGACCGGGGAGAGAAGAGCGAGGAAGAGGATGTTCTCCTCGACACCTGAACGGCTCACCGCGGCGGTGCTCACGGTCAGCGACGCTTCGGCGCGGGGCGAGCGGGAAGACCTGGGCGGGCCGGCCGTGGCGGGAGCACTGGAACGACACCGGTTCGAGGTAGTGGTCCGGGAAATGGTTCCCGACGACGAAGCCGCCATCCGCAGCGCGCTGCTCCGCTTGAGTCTCCAGGCCAGACTGGTGGTCACCACGGGCGGGACGGGCGTCGCGGCGCGCGACGTCACGCCCGAGGCGACCCGGGCGGTGTGCGAGCGGCTGCTCGAGGGCGTGCCCGAACGCATGCGGGCGGAGGGGGCCAGGCACACAAAATTTGCGGCACTCAGCCGAGCCCTGTGCGGCACCCGGGGTCAATCCCTGATCCTGAATTTGCCAGGCAGTCCGGCGGGCGCGGTGGAGTCGCTCGAGGCGGTGGTGGAGCTGATTCCGCATGCGCTGCAGTTGCTCAGCGGTAACACCGCCCATTCCTAGAATGTAGAGCCGCCCACGTCGACCTGGGCAGGTAAGACCGAACCGGGCCTTTACAGGAGCCTGTGAAGCCGTGCCCCGAGCGAATCGTCCGACGCAAGGCGAGGAGCCCCTGGCTCCGCCGGCACACGTTGCTTTGCCCCGGCTGTGCGATCCACATTGAACATTGCTGCCCGCGCAGCGCTTGCAGTGTGGGCGTGAGAATCGGCGCGCTGCCCTAACCCGGGACCGGGCTCGACCGAGAATGAAATCACTCTAGGCGCGGCCTCGGCGCCATGGAATGCGGACCACCACAGTCGAGCACTACGAATTGGCGGCCGCGAGGGGGGCCGATGCTCGGGCGCTGCACCCGGGCGCGTTGCTTCCCGGCGCTACTCGCGCTCAATTACACTGCAACTTGGACTTGCACGCCATCAAAGCCATCTTTGAGCATTACGCGCACTGGATCGAAGCGGTACTGCTGCCGCTCGGGCCGTGGGGGGTGTTCGCGATTGCGTCCGTGGACGCCTCCTTCCTGGGCCTGCCCATGGACCTGGTGATTGCAGGCTATGTGTACCACGACCATGCGCGCTTATTCCTCTACGTGCTGCTCGGGTCGGCGGGGTCGGCGCTGGGAAGCGGCCTCCTATACCTGGTGGGCTACCTGGGCGGGGAAAAAGTGCTGCGCAAGCGGATTTCGGCGGAGCGCTTTGCGAAGATCCACGCTTCGTTCGAACGCCACCAGTTCTGGACGCTCATGTTTCCAGCCATGCTGCCTCCGCCGACGCCGTTCAAGCTATTTGTGCTGGCGGCGGCGGTGTTCGAGATGCGCTTCCGAGATTTTCTGGCGGCGATTTTTGCCGGACGCTTTCTGCGTTTCCTGATCCTGTCGATCCTGACCATCGTGTTCGGGCCGGAGTTTGTAAGGATCAGCGGAGAGATCGCACGCCATCACTTTGGATGGGTGCTGGCGGGCGCGGCTCTAGCCTTGTTGCTCTGGCTGGTCCTGCGCTGGAGAAGACGTAACCGAGCTCCCGCCGGGAATCTTAGCCAGATCACCAACAAGTAAGACAGGCGGTGGTTTTCGGACTAGGCCGCCTGGTGATCGCCGGCAATCGCCTCCGACAAGAAATGGAGAAGCCCCGGCGTCGCGAACATGGCGGCGGTAAACAGCAGGTCCCCTTCCATCGCCCGGCGGAAGAAGGGCACGCCCGCGGCGTAGCAGGCCACGAGCCCGCGCAGGGTTCTGGGGTACATGTCCCCCCAGGCCGCCCAGACGGCAAAGTTGCTGATCACGTAGAAAGAGACCGATCCGCCCAGAGCCGCACCCAGGACGGGCAGGGGGCGGGCATCTTGTCGCAGCTTCGTGCCCAGCCAGAGCATGGCAGCGTACCAGGCCCAGGTCACAAGGTGATCCCAGGTGAGCGGATACCCGTAGTAGAGCCTCGTCAGGATAACGTCGGAAGCGGCCAGCATTGCCAGAGGAACCCACATCTGGCGGCGGGGCCCACGTGCTCCGAAAAACAGCAACGACGCTCCCACGGGCGTGAACGCCAGGGGGTGGGGCATGAAGCGCACGGCCACGGCCAGGAGGACGAACAGGTATGCCAACATGAGCACCTCGCAAGACTTCGATTGTGGCGCTTTGGCGCGGAAGGCGTCAAGGGTGGCGTGCCTCCGGACGAGGTCAGGGTCGACGGATGGAATCCGTGGGGGTGCGAGAACGGGTTTCCTCGGCTTTCTTCCGGCGGAACCTTCCGGCGGCGCAATCCGAACACCTCAGCTGTGACTTTCAAGTTGCGGTCCAGTTCGACCGCCGCGCTGAGGGGCCTACGCCCGCTCCCGCGCCAGGCATTGGCGAAGCGGAGGTCTTCGAATTCCACCATATACCCGCCGGAGTCGAGCACCTCGGTCACCGTGAAGGGATATTGGGCCCAGTCCAGGTAGCTGCGGCCCAGGTAGGATTGCTTGGCCGCAAGAGTCACCGGGGTTTCCTCCGGCTTGAACAGGATTTCCACGCGGCCGATCTCGGGCTCGGAGGAATGTATCGGGGCGAGTGCAAAAAAATCTCGGGTTTCTACCACTCCGTACCAGCGGAACGGATTATTCCAGCTGGGATAGGCGGACACCCGGAGCGGCTCGGCTCCCTCATAGGTACGGGAATCCAACGCGGCCACGGCACGGCGGTGTTCATAGTGGCGCACGGCCCAAAGCAGCACCATGCCGCTCAGGGCCAGCCATGCCGCCAGACGGCCCCTCGGCCCACGCTGCCGGTCGCCGATCTCGCTGCGGATGAGGGAAAAGAATCCGGGCAGCACCAGGCCGAGAAGAAGCAAAGCCGGCAGTACAGGTTCGACGATGAAGACGATGTCCCAGGAGTACCACATCTCGGAGAGTGGCCAGAAAGGACGCACGCCGTAGTTATTGGTGAAATCGAGCAGGAGGTGGCTCAGCCCGGCGAGATAAGCGAAGCCGAACAACAGGCCCCAGCGCGGCGGCAGATGGGGGTTTTTGATTCTGCGTCCCCGCAGGCGCCAGACACTGTACATGAGCCCGGTGACCAGCGCCGCCACCAGAACCAGGCCGAGAAAGGAGTGCGTGAAACCGCGGTGGTGCTCGAAGCCGAAGACCGGGCCGTGCAGTCGGCCGAGGACGTCCAGGTCGGGCGCCTCGGCGGCCAGCGTCACCGTGGCGGTTGCGAGCGCGGTTTTGCGGTTCAGTCCGGCGCGGCCCATGCACGCGCCCGTCAGGAAATGCGTGATCGGTTCCAAGCCCGAGTTACTCCCCCAGCTCCAATGTTCGAGGATACAATGCCCGGAAATCTTTCGTTAAACTACACGACGGGAAAACTATGGCGATACGGACTTTAGGCAACACCGCCGACAGGCTCGAGATTCTCGACCGGCTGGGCAAGATCGAACCATGCTCGCAACGACGCTGGGGGCGGATGACGGCCCACCAGGCGATGGTTCACCTGGCCGATTCATTTCGCGTGACCATCGGAGAAAAGCCCGCGAGTCAGGCCAGGATCCGGGTGACGCCCATCCCGCTGCCGCGCGATTTCGTGAAGTGGGTCGCGATGGATCTACCTTTGCCGTGGCCGCGCGGGGTCAGGACCCGCCCGGAGGTTGACCAGGAAAAGGGTGGTACCCGCCCACAAACCTTTGCGGCTGACTTGCAAGAGCTACAGCGACTGGTGGAGCGTTTCACACGTCGGCCAAAGGATTTTGAGTACCAATCCCATCCTGTGTTCGGAGTGATGTCAGAGGCGGAATGGCAACGCTGGGGATACCTGCACATGGATCATCACCTGCGACAATTTGGAGAGTAGCGCCGGGCGAGTGGCTTGACCGGATCACGCCGGCATGCTGCCGGCGCCACCCTGGACGGCGGGACGGAAGAGCTGCCTGTCTCCCGCTAGGAGTCTAGAACCGTGTTTATGACTGAGGGACAAGGATGGTCAACGCATCGCGGACCACTGTAATACTCGCCGGCAGCATACCCAGCAACTCCCCGTCGGCTTCGACGTAGACCTTGCGCCGCGGACTGGCGTCGCCGGGGGAGGGCGGCGTGTAGTCGCAGCGAATCCGTCCGCTGTGGACGAGGTCGATGCCATGCACCTTCCAGTTTGCCCGCAATAGCCCGCGCGTCACATAGAGCAGGTAAGAGAAGCGATTGGCCGTCTGGCAGAGCACGACGCGCAGATCGTCTCGTTCCAGAGAGGCACCGGGAGCAAGTTCCTGCAATACTCCCCCGAAGTTGCGGATGCGGACAGCCAGCAACTCGGTTACGCGTGCCCGGTGCATCTTGCCGGTTGCGGTCTCGTCGCATTCGGCGTGGAAGCGCTCCATGCGCTGCGTGAACCAGAGCTGCCAGGCTTTGGCGTAGTAGGCTGCCATTCCCAGACGCTGTTTGCTGCCGGCTCGCAGCTTGTAGAACAGATGGGCGTCTACGCCGATGCCCACCGCAACCGCGAAGTATTTCGTGGCCGGATGGCCCTCGAGATCCAGAAACTCCACCCGGCCGACCGCGATGCGCCGAGGCCGCGCTGCAAGCGCCGCGCGCGTGGCCGCAGCCGGGTCCAGTGGCAGGCCCAGATCGTGGGCGAGAGCGTTCGCCGTTCCCATGGGGATCACCCCCATTCCGACGCTGGAGCCGGCCAATCCCTGCAGCACATCGTGGACGGTGCCGTCCCCACCGCAGGCCAGGACGGTGTCGCATCCCTCGCAGATGGCCTGCCGGGCCCGCTCGGCGGCATCTTCGGGGGATTGGGTGAGGGTCAGGTTGGCTTCGACCTTCGCCTTCCGCAGAATGGCCAACGAGGCCTCGAGGTCGGAATGGCGCCGGTTGCGCCGTCCTCCCGAGCGCGGGTTGTAGAGCAGGGCCGCCTTGCGCATGCGGTCTAGCGTTTCCCCCATTGCCACAGGCCGGCCCTAGCCTTCTGAGGGTGGCCGGCCTGGCGATGAAGCGCCCACAGCTTAGCAGGACCGGCGAGTTTATTGCGCCTGCTGGTTTTTTCTACTAACCTTATCGGCAAGTCTTGGGGCGGTCATCAGGTTGGCAATCATCAGGTTGGCAATCATCGCAAAGCGGGCAGCGCACGCAAGTTCGTTAGGAGTGCCTGACGTCCTTTTCGGGTCGTCACTCGGGGGAGAAACTGGCCTGAAGCGCGCCGAGTTTGGCATGCTGAAGCAGCAGCATTCGGCAAACAGAACCGTGGACAAAATGGTGCTGCA
>Ga0187779_10000012_pt1 | contig 150622 bp, 122 predicted proteins | sample 1015_Q2_SP10_10__FD_132435 | JGI IMG/M metagenome (GOLD analysis project Ga0187779, IMG submission 132435) | Tropical peat soil microbial communities from peatlands in Department of Meta, Colombia - 1015_Q2_SP10_10_MG | ecosystem: Environmental > Terrestrial > Soil > Wetlands > Peat | place...
AATACATGCCCTGCTGCGCGCCAAAGCAATTTTGTAAAGCAAAGAGGGACGTGCCGGGCTGGGTCGTATCGATCACTGTCAGTGTGGAGAAGTGCTAATCCACGTCTACGGTGCTGACCAAGAAATCTTCCCGTCGGGCGCATAGAATCGTAGCGTTGACATTCCGGATTTAGGGCTGTTGCGAAAATCTGCAGTTGGTTTCCTTTGGCTATCTGAGAAGAACAAACCATCAATCGTCAGCACTGCCCGGTCTATACCCTTTTCATCCGTAAGCCACACTACTGGGTTATCAGGTTTCATGTCTACCGTTGCGCCGGCGAACTCTGGCGTTCCAAGAGTGAGTCTGGCACGACCATGGCTATCCCGCAAAATGATTTTCTCAGCTTCGACTGTTCGGGGCGTGCTGACCGCAGCCATACACAATAGAACGATTGCAGGTAGAACAATCCCCACTCCAACTAGCTTGAAACATCCATTCTCGTGCTCAAGCCGTCGAATCTGTTTTGTCAGCGTCCAATGGCGCTGGAAGCATCTGGCGAAACACTTCGCTGGTGTCAGAGCCATGAACGTGACCCCAAGCGCACTCGACCGCTACGTGGATGTCAGACGCGGCGAAGGCGCATCGAATGCAACTATCCGGAGAGAATTAAGCGTGCTGCGAAGGGGATTCAGCATCGCAGTGCGCAACGGAACGTTGCGTTCAGCACCCGCGTTTCCGCGTCTGAAAGAATCCCTGCCACGAAGTGGATTTCTCTCGGATGCGGAGTTCCGCTTCATCATCGATGCACACCCGCAACCGTGGTTCCGTGGCTTGGTGACTTGCGCCCGCACTTACGGTTGGCGCAAGTCGGAACTGCTCAACCTGAAAGTGCGGCAGGTCGATTTGCTTTCCCGCACAGTCACATTGCAACCGGGCATGACCAAAAACGACGAAGGCAGGACGGCCTACATGACTGCGAATGTCTTCGTGCTGCTCTCGGAATTGACACGCGGGAAACGACCGAATGACCACGTGTTTACCAGAAATGGAAAGCCAGTGCGTGACCTTCGCGGAACATGGCGGAAGACATGTATCAAGGCCAAAGTAGGGCGCTGGACTTGTCCCGAATGTGAGGACCATCCGGCCCTCGATGAACGCAGCCAGTGTCCTGAATGCAGAGTTAAGTGGAAGTCACGTGAACGTTGCTGGTCAGGTCCGTTATTCCATGACTGGCGACGAACCGCGATACGCAACATGGTCCGCAATGGCACACCGGAACGGGTCGCCATGAAAATCAGCGGACACAAGACGCGCAGTGTTTTCGATAGGTACAACATCGTGAGCACTGCCGACCTCGAAGCAGCAGCCAAGCTGATGGACAAGCGCGATGCTGCCATCGAAACCGCTACGTTTCCGCTACGGTCGCCGGAAATTGCACCCGACACGGTGCAGTTGCTGCCCCGCGGAAAGATGAACTAAACTTTCGATTGCCAACCATTTAGGGCACTATCGCCGGGATGGCGGAATTGGCAGACGCGCTGGACTTAGGATCCAGTGCCGCAAGGCGTGCAGGTTCGAGTCCTGTTCCCGGCACCAAACATACCCAACTCCCGCCCCATCAGTAAGATAAGCTAGGCAGGGTGTTTGTGGTCACGCGCACCGACTGCACCGTTTCCGAAGCAGCCGCAATGGCACTGCGTACCGAACTGTGTACCGTTCTGCTGTTCATGCGCTCGAGAATGATCTGAGGTCACTCGCGGAGCTGATGTCATAGCGATCAAAGACAGCCCGAGTCTCATGCCCCGAAACGCCCTTGGCCAGCTTCTCTGGGATCCCGGTCCTGACCAGGTTGTGGATCGCCAACAACGGCCATCAGTCTTCCGACCGACTCGCTTCCGCCAGCCGTACTCGAAGGCGATTTCGAGAAACAGACGCAGCCAGGGTTGCGTTGCGAGATGGCACAAGCGGTCGTGCGCACTGCAGTCGAGAATCCGAGCCGAGGATAAGCAGGTAGCAGGCTTCAATGTGGGTTCCAACTGTGGCGATGTCGCGGGGCAGATCTTGGGCCATGCCCACGTTCATCGGGAGGGGTGCGAGGAGTGATTCCTGAGAAGCGGATATGTTGAACCGCGTCGGTTCCCGTACCCGTGATCGCAACTGTACGGAACCTTGGCAGTGATGGTCGGCGGTGCTACCGGTGTTTCTGAGGAGCGGCAAGTTAACGGCGGAACACAGGCCGACTTTTGGACCAGTAAAACTGATGATTTTCTCAACACTCGCCACCCTGACTTTTTGCTTGCAAAGTCCGTTGGAGCCGAGGACAATGCATCAATTTTTGTGGGGCGGGCTCATGAGTGTACAAAGGTTGTCGCCTGCGTTGTTGCGTCTTCTCGTACTGCTCTCGCTTTGTTTTGAGTTTTGCTCAATAGCCCCCTAAAATTCCCGCCAGTGGTCACTCCGTCCCAATTCGTCGGCTAGACGGTCTCTCATTACCGAATCCTCCGCAAAATCGGGGGCGGGGGCATGGGCGTGGTGTATGAGGCGGAAGACCTCAAACTCGGTCGTCACGTCGCGCTAAAGTTCCTGCCAGAAGAACTCGCCAATGATCCACAGGCGTTGGAGCGGTTCCGGCGTGAAGCGCGAGCGGCATCCGCCCTGAGCCATCCGAATATCTGCACCATCTACGAAATCGACGATGTGGGCAGTCGGGCTTTCATTGCGATGGAACTGCTGGGGGGACAAACTCTCAAGCACTTGATAACTGGAAAACCCCTGGAGATCGAAACTGTGCTCGATCTCGGCGTACAGGTAGCGGACGCGCTGGATGCGGCTCACACCAAGGGAATCATCCATCGCGACATCAAACCTGCCAACATTTTTGTGACGGCTCGCAGGCAGGCGAAGATTCTCGACTTCGGGTTAGCGAAGGTGAAGCCGGTTCCTAACCACGTGGGAACGATTGAGCAGGCAACGCAATCCACTGCTGACGAGGAACTAACCAGTCCCGGTTCGACTCTCAGAACGGTTGCCTACATGTCGCCAGAGCAAGTAAAGGGCAAGGAACTGGACGCCCGCACGGATCTGTTCTCCTTCGGTGCGGTACTTTACGAGATGTGTACAGGAGTACTGCCGTTTCGCGGCGACACGTCGGCAGTGATTTTCAATGCGATTCTGGAGCGTCCGCCTGTGTCCCCCGTGCGGATGAATCCTGACCTTCCGACGAAACTCGAAGAAGTTATCAACAAGGCTCTTGAGAAAGACCGCAACCTGCGCTACCAGCACGCCTCGGAGATGAAAGCGGACCTCCAACGGCTAAAGCGAGACACAGAATCGCGTCATGCGACTGCCAGCAGTACAGCAGGTCCTCGCTGGTCTCAGCGGACCACAGTGATCGGCGCGGTCGCTTTCGTGTCCATCATCGCACTCATCGCGGTCGCAGCCTTTTATTTGGGCAGGAGTGGTCACGCGCCCATCAACTCCGTTGCCGTGCTGCCCTTCTCTAACGCCAATGGTGATCCCAACACAGAATACCTGAGCGACGGAATCACGGAGGGGGTCATTGACAGGTTGTCGGGTCTTCCAAATCTGAAGGTAATCTCTCGCACTTCTGCATTCCGTTATAAGCAACGAGATGTCGAGCCGCAAAGGGTGGCAAAGGAACTGGGCGTGGAAGCTTTGGTGACGGGTAGGGTCGTCCAGCGAGGAGATGATCTGACGGTGGAGCGCCGAACTGGTGGACGCTCGCGAGGACAAACAGCTTTGGGGCGAGCAGTACAGGGGGCGGAAAGTGGCCGACGCTGCATCCGTTCAGCAAGAGATTGCAACCGCGATCTCCGGGAATCTGCAGGTGCGGTTGACCACAGAAGACAAGACTCGTTTGGCGAAGTCATCGGCGACAAATCCCGAGGCGTATCAGCTTTATTTGAAGGGCAGATATCACGCAAACCAAGCAACGGCAGAAGAGCTAAAGAAGGCCATCGACTACTTCCATCAAACGATAGACTCAGACCCCGGCTACGCTCTTGCCTACGCAGGGCTGGCGGACACATATTGCCAAATTGGAGGCGAGTTCGGAATTTTGCCAGCGACTCAGGTTCTTCCAAAGGCTAAAGCTGCGGCACAAAAGGCGTTGGAGCTTGATGACACCCTGGCTGAGGCACATGCTGCATTGGCATACGCTGAGTTCTTCGACTGGGACTGGCTGAACGTCGAACGAGATTTCAGGCGAGCCATTGAACTGAATCCGAACAATGCGTTTTCTCGTAGGCGCTATGGTGAGTTTCTGCAAGCGAGAACGCGCTTCAGCGAAGCCTTAGCCGAGGGCAAGCGGGCACAAGAACTTGATCCGCTGTCCCCGGACATCGCTGCCAATCTGGGGTTCACCCATTTACTGATGCAAAACTACGACGACTCGATTGCACAATTCCGTAAGGGCTCGACCTCAAATCAAACGTTCCAGAGGCTCATGCTTTCATAGCGGTCGCATATGCAATGAAGGGAATGCACCGCCAAGCTCTTGCTGAGTACGATCAAGTCTCGGATCAGGACAAGGCTGTCGCGCCGGAGAGTCAGCTAATTGCGGATACGCTTGGTTGGATTTTTGCCGTCTCCGGCAGGCAGACTGATGCGCTGAGGATTGCGGTGGAATTCCGCCAGTTGTCCAGGCACGCTTATGTCGATTTTTATCAGCTTGCAACGATTTACGCGGGACTCGGTGAGAAGGACGAGGCGTTCCGTTTGCTCGAAAAGGCTTACAACGAACGTTCTCCCGCCTTAGTCTTTCTCCCTGTTGACCCATTCTGCTACGGGATGCGCTCCGACCCGCGCTACGCCGACCTGCTGCACCGCATTGGACTGCCGCAACCTGCCGAGACGTAACGGGTCAGAACCTATACTGACTATCGACATAAAGCTTTCTCGCGTAACACTCCCATCTGTGATCGCTGTCACGGTTGTGGCCGAAAGTCTTGGGGATAATGTATTTAATCCGAACTCAACTAAGCGAATCACAGACCGGAGCGCCTTATGGCTCTAAAGTTAGACCTCTCCAGAATTAGAGACATTGCTGTCGTTCTTTGCCGGGGCCGGATTGTCTTTGGGGAGGAAGCAGACGAGCTAAGGCGAGTAATTCTCGGCCTACTTAACGAAACCCGTCGAATCGTCATTAATCTCGCTGAGATTGAATACATTGACAGCAGCGGTCTGGGAGTGCTGGTCGCATCGTTTATCTCTGCGCGTAACCGTGGAGCTGAAATCAAATTTGCTGCCTTATCGACGCGAGTTCGAGGAGTGTTGACGACCACGAAGGTGGATCGGTTCTTTGAGATTTACGCCTCCTCCGAGCAGGCGATTAAGTCCTTTCATTCTCGCCTTGAAGCTGCCGCTGGGTGACATGTCATGTCGCCATTTCGCTCAAGACCCGTTGTGAGCGCAATCGAGATCTTTGGCCAACGGGAGGAGGCCCTGTCGTCGCAGCACCAAGCCTCGCTGTAGTAAGAATGTGTTCTCCAGCCACGCATTTCCACAGACAATTGACGTACATTGGGTGATCACAACCATTCTGTGAGGCTGTTATGCCGGAGCTCGATCCTCATCCCGCTGGGTCTTGGCCAGAAATCGCCGCCCAGGCGAAGAAAGAAACCGATCCGAAAAAACTCATAGAGCTTATCCAAACCCTCTGCGAAGCCCTAGAACAAATCCGGCTAGAGCGTGCCCGAAAGCTGCCACCCAAATCTGCCGCTGCTTAGCCCCCAATCTGAATGGCTCCTGAGGCATTGGCCCCTGCTCGCGGACTTTAGGTCATCGTTGAGGAAATCAGCCAGGGACCAGGCGTCACGTCAGGGGTTTTGAGCGTAAAAGGGAATTTGTCGCCAATCAGGGACTCAAGATTCATCAATTCTACTCATAGAGCTTATAGACTTGTAGCGTCTAGTCTCATAAGCGTTTTAGAAATTAAATTGGGTACGTGCAGAGGAGAGTCAATGCAAAAACGCAAACTAGGAAAAAGCCATCTTGAAGTTTCGGCAGTGGGCCTGGGATGCATGGGGTTGAGCTTCGGTTACGGCCCCGCCCTCGAGAAACAGCAAGGAATCGCGCTCATTCGTGCCGCCGTCGATCGCGGTGTCACATTCTTCGACACGGCTGAGGTTTACGGCCCGTTCACCAACGAAGAGCTGGTTGGCGAGGCTCTCGCGCCGGTTCGTGATCAGGTGGTGATCGCTACCAAGTTCGGCTGGCAGGCAAACTCGACCGATGGCAAGTGGAGCGAACTGAATAGCCATCCCGACCGCATCAGGCAGGCGGTCGAGGGCTCGCTTAAGCGACTGCGGACGGATGTTATCGACCTGCTCTATCAGCACCGGGTGGATCCGAACGTTCCCATGGAGGAGGTCGCCGGAACCGTGAAGGAACTTATCCAGCAAGGCAAGGTGAAGTACTTCGGACTCTCTGAAGCTGGCGTTCAGGCGATTCGTCGAGCACACGCGGTCCAGCCGGTGACCGCTCTCCAGAGCGAGTACTCACTCTGGTGGAGGGAGCCCGAAGAGCAGATCCTTCCCACGCTCGAAGAACTCGGCATTGGCTTTGTACCCTTCAGCCCTCTCGGTAAAGGCTTCCTCACTGGAGCGATCTCGAAAGATACCCAATTCGATCAGACTGATTTCCGCAACACGGTTCCTCGGTTCTCGCCGGAGAACCGCACAGCAAATCGGGCGCTGGTCGATCTGCTCGGCCGTTTCGCGGAACAGAAGAAGGCCACTCCTGCCCAGATCGCATTAGCCTGGGTCCTCGCCCAGAAGCCATGGATGGTTCCCATCCCCGGTACGACGAAGCTTCATCGACTTGGGGAGAACCTTGGAGCCGTACACGTCGAACTAACGAGGGAGGATCTTCGTCAGATCGATGATGCAACGGCCAAGATACACGTCCAAGGCGCTCGTTATTCCCAAGCCGCGCAGCGCTACATCAATCGCTGAATCTCGGCCCCGGCAGTACAGTCTATCGAACGGCGCATGGAAACTCCGTCCCAGCGGCGGGGTTTGCTTGTCCTTCAGGAGTTCCCGGATAACTGTTAAGAACAGCGTTCTCGCAAGATTCGCACAGCCCACCGCACGCCGCGACTGCTGTTCTCTCTAAATCCCAAGTTCTGGGTCACTATAAACTTGCGCTCTTTTTTCGCCCAAAAGCGGGTCGTGAGTGCCGGCGCGATATTCCCCGACAACCCATCTTGTGGCATGATCGCTCGATAGGAGAGATTCACCATGCTTTGGCGCGCACGCAGCTCTGATGCTTGCGCGATCCTAACTTTCCCCGAGGAGAGGCGGAAATGTTCGAAACCAGTGGAATCACCGATGTGATGGAAAAGAGCCCATGGCAGAAATACGTGCTCTGGTTCGCAGCAGGCTGCCTGGTGACGATTCTGATCTTCTACATGCTCCTCATACCCGGTGCGGAGCGTGCTGCGGCTGAGTCCGCTGAAAAAGCGGCACAACAGAAATTCTCCGCTGAACTGGCAAAGAACCCGGTGGAAGTTCAACTGGAAAGCACGAAGGCCGCATTGCAGACTGCAAGCCAAGAGCGCGACACGTGTAATGCCAAGTTTGATCGCCACACGATCCTTTACGATAACAGCATCATCATCGACCCCAGCAAGATCTGGATCATTCCCGTCGATATTGAACCGATCGCCGTCGGCGACCACTCCGTCACTTACACGCACTACGACCCGAAGACCAAGCGCGAGACTGTGCACTTCCATCCTAAGCGGCAATAGCCGACAGCTGCTCGCCGAGCGGGCAACCAACGCCCGAATCCGAACGCCCTCGGCATGAAAGTGGTCTGAGACCTGGCAGGCGTAGAGGTAGATTTGCCGGATTGTGCGGGTGGATCCGAGCAAGGAAGCGAATTCCCACCGCGCAGGATTTGCCGTGCAACTCACAAAAGGCGGGTTGGCCGTGTAGTTGATGGCCTACGCGGCTCTCTTCTTAAAGGCACACGTGTCATCCTGTTTGGCTGGCTTCTCGTGTCCATCCAGACGAAAAACGCCCCGCAGAACACCTTGTGGCAGATGTGGTAGGTCTCAGCGTGCGATAGGTACAGAGCGGTTCCGCAGTCGGTACAGGGAGAGACGGCATAGCGGCCACACGGCGTTGCCAGAGCGTCCTCCCAACTACTGACCGCAACGATTTCACAGGAAATCATCAGACCGCCGCGCAGTCCAATGTGCAGGCACTCCAGAACGGCAAGTCAGGGTCTGCCTTGCGTTCGCGCTCAAACCAGTTCGTGCCGTCCTGCCCACTGACTGTAATCCTTGTTCCGAATCTTGAGCCATCGAGTGGTTTCAGTGTAGGGATGTGGTGGGAACGCGAATTTGGGCACCTGGCACAACCTCGCCCGAACGGTTCTTAGCAGCGCACCAGAGAGCGTGGCTCTCGCGCTTACCAACGCTATGGAGGCATCATCGACGGCCACCCAGGGCAGTTCTTGGCTGGCCCACCTGCCCGGATTCATCGGGCGCACATTCAACAATACATTACAAAACGTGTGGGAGGTCACCGCGCACCCCTTGTCCTCCCCGCTCGATCTTCTCGAGGCCCGGACCGACGAATGGATCGCACACGCAGGACCGGGACCAGGAACTCAGGTTAGAGGGAACGCAGGAAGTTTAGAAGATCCTGCTGCTGCGACGGGCTGAGCGCGTTGAAGTTGCTAATGACGCCTTGCGCTTCGGAGCCGCGACTGCTGTGCGCCTCGATGGCCTCCAGCACATCCGAGGTACGGCCATCGTGCAGGAAGAAGATTCGCTGGCCCAGTCCCCACAACGGAGCAGTGCGAAATTGCTGCCCATTTGCGTTTCCCTGGGAGACCGCATCGGCCAAGCCCAAGCCCATGTTATGCACCAACAGGTCGCTGAAGAGATTCGCTTGAACTCCGGAGAGCGCATTGGCTTCGGTCGACTTCGCGGTGGTCATGCTCGGCGTGTGACACAGGGCGCAGCCCACAAGCGTGAACTCCTGCTGTCCTCGCTGCGTGGACATACTCGATGGCCCGCGCGCGGGTGGTGCCAGCAGGCGTGCGAAGGCGGCAAACGCCGTAACGTCGCTGTTGACGGCCACTCCTGCAAGCTCGGGGTTTGACCGGTCCTCGGGCGTCCGATTTATTTTGCAGCCTGCCGGCAGGACACCTCCGGGTGCAGGGCGTTTGGTGGGAAACACCTCGTTGCTGACACCGACCTCGACGTTGTACGCCTCGCCCGCAAACATCAGCAAAGACTTGTTCTGCGCTTTCCAGCCGAAGCGCGAAATCGTACCATCGTTGGCGCTGCGGTTTGGCTGACCAGAGATCCCGAGTGCAGCCTTTGCCGTCGCGTTTGCAGCTTGATTAGCCAGAATGGTCGCGTCATCAATGTTCTCGATCAGCCCTAAGCCGTATAGAGGTGTCGGGATACGAAAGACGGCGTTGCCAAGCGCAAGCTCATGTGCAAAGTTCGGCTGCGACAGCGTGCAGCTGGCGTTATCCGAGCGGCCCGTGACGGTGAATAGGTCATGAACACCGCCGTCCGGGACCTTGCGATTCAGGCTGCCGTCAGGGTTGTGAAAATAATCGAGGCGCATCTCGCGCACCGGGCCGTCAGGCGCGATGAACGGCGGAATGATGTTCCTCGCGCCGTCTTCGTTGTAGTCTACCGTGGCTTGGGGGTTGGCACCTATGAAGGGATACACTGTCGCTGACGGCGACGTGCCGCCTGAGCTAGGCTGAGCGTGGCACCCGCTGCAAGCGTGCACCGGCCCAGAATTGTAGAACGGGCCGAGGCCACTCCGAAAGGTCTCCGGTTCTTCGAATCTGGCCGCGCCATCGGACGCCTGTGCAAGCTGCGCGGCCGTTACGCCAGGGAGGAATCCTCCAGCGCTGATTGGCGCACCGCGAGGTCCGGGATCTTTCGCTGCCTTGTCGGTCCCGGCAAGGTTCTGGGCTCCCATCCAACCGCCGACGGTTACAGCCACGCACAGGAACATCAACGGCCGGAAAGACGCTGAAAATGCACTGCGTCTCCTGCGTCCCTCCTTATGGGGACGCGTTGGAGCTGCGGGCAGAATGCCGTCCGTTAGATCGGCACCATGATCGCGCGTTCGCAGGAGCAGGTGCGTGATTGTGTTGCGAGCCGCATCCGTAATGCGGTGAATCGAACGGATGCTCTTGTCTTCGAGCAAAACGGGGAGCAGTGCGAGCTTTTTCTCGAGTGCCAGTGCGTTCATCGGTTTGCCTCTTGACTGCGAGTGGGGGCAAGCCGATAATCCGTTTCAAGCGACTGTGACTTCGGCTCGCCGGAGTTATGGTTTCGGGGCCGCTAAGTGTTGACGCACCTAGCGGCTCTCACTGTTTGGAGGCGACAACCTCATTCCTTCTCCCTGTGGCAACCTCGGCCAGTGTCGAACTCCACGGCGTTCGTTTGGAAACGGGGGACAGTGCGCAGGATCCGACCCACACAATCCAGCGACCTGGGAGACCCCAGACGGGTAGCGCTACGAGAATTGCGAACGAACCCTGAGAGGAAGAGACGCGGGGTACAGTAGTCGAACCGAGGGGAGCTGTCAAGGAAAAAGTTAGCAATTGTGTCCTTTGAGCACTATAGCTTACGGTCGCTCCATCAACTGTTACCTGAAGCTCGACGCTATTGGTGTTGCGAACTTTGTTCAGCAACGGTTAAGGCAATACTGCTGACATCGATGTGTCACGGATCAGGAGGTCTTCGGCTGACTCAAACACTCAAACCACTCTGAATGCTTCCACCAAGAACGCGCACCTGATACGACACGTTCGTTCTGTTGGTTGAAGACACACAGCCAGATACGTAGAAGAAGGCTGCACGGTTGGGGCGAGAGGCGCGATTGGCAATCGGAGAGTGACTGTGAACCGAACCAGCCGATCTCTTAGTTTAAAAGACCGACGCCGGTCGACTTCGCCATGGCCAGGATAAGGTTTGTCATGAGCACGCGTCTCGCCGGGTGCGACATATCCTGTCCTTCGCCAAGGGCGGTGAAGATGGGCGCCGGGAATCCAGACTACGACGCACACTTAGGAGATAAAGCAATGTAACTCAAGTGAACCGAATGGCGGGAATTAAGATCCAGTCTCGTCAGGCGTGGGGATTCGACTTCCCGGCATCAACTCTCCGGATGCTCCAGCTTCCGACTTTCAGGCAATGGGACTTGATCACTGAGCGCCTTTCCCGGCGTAAAATCACTGCGATTACGATCCGGATTCGGCTTACCGAAAGAGCGTTTTCTTCTTTGTTTTCCTACACATATAGGCTATTCTGTTGGCCTGTATGCGCACCAAAAAACGACTCATTGGGGCCGTCCTCGCGCGGACTGCCTTTTGCTTTTTCCTGCTAGTTTTCGAGCTTGCCGATCCGTCTCTTGCGGCTGAGCGGCCTGAGTCCGGGCTTACCCCAATTCTCACTTACATCTCTTCCGCATGGGACACGCTCACGCGATCGATGACGAATTGCGACACCATCACCGATCCTAAGTTGGCGGAGGCTTCAATTCTCTACCTTCCGGCTCATTTCCCGGCGCCGTCGGCCGTACGTGAATTGGAGAAGCACTGCAAGGTGAAAGTCCAGGAACTGCCTGTAGTGATTACGGCCCCGGGCCAGGTGACGACCAATCTCACTCCTTCCGGTATCCTTTATCTGCAGAACGAGTATGTCGTTCCCGGTGGGCGTTTCAACGAGATGTATGGTTGGGACAGCTATTTCATCGTGCGTGGCCTGCTCGAGGATGGACGGCTCGAACTCGCCCGTGGCATGGTGGAGAATTTCTTCTTCGAGATCGAAAATTACGGGACGGTACTGAACGCTAACCGCACTTACTTCCTGACCCGTTCTCAGCCACCGTTTCTCACCTCCATGATTCTCGCGGTTTATGAGGCGGACAAGGCCGCGGGCCACGAAGACCGCCCCTGGCTCCAGAGGGCCTATGGCTACGCCCGCAAAGACTATGAAATGTGGAACCGCGACCCGCACCGCGCCGGCGAGACCGGCCTATCCCGCTACTACGACTTCGGCAGCGGACCCGCCCCGGAAAGCGTGAAAGACGAAGCCGGCTTTTACCGGAAGGTCGCCCTCTATTTCTTGCTCCACCCGGGTGCGCGCAGCTATACCGTGCCGATGGAGAGCAGTGCTCCCGAGCCGGCGCCCGGAGCGCAGTATTCCGTGCAGGTGTGCGACGTGCCAATGACAATGGGACGGCCCGACTGCGAGCCCAAGAAAGACGTCTCGCTGACCGCAGACTACTACGAAGGCGACCGCGCTATGCGCGAGTCAGGCTTCGACATATCCTTTCGCTTCGGACCCTACGGAGCGGCCACCCAGCATTACGCCCCTGTCTGCCTGAACAGCCTGCTGTACAAGACAGAAAAGGATCTCGAGCGCATGAGCGAGATTCTCGGCTTGCCGCAGGACGCCCCACGGTGGCGGCAGCGGGCCGAGGAACGTAGGGCTCGGATCCAGCAGTACTCCTGGGACTCAGTGCGCGGCCTGTTCTTCGACTACAACCTCGACGCGGGAGTGCGTTCCACTTACGAGTACCTTACAACCTTCTACCCGCTCTGGGCAGGTCTTGCCACCCCGGAGCAGGCCCAGGCCCTCGCGCACAACCTTTCCATCTTCGAACGCGCGGGTGGCCTCGCCATGAGTATCCGCGACAACGGCGTGCAGTGGGACTATCCTTACGGCTGGGCACCCACCAACTTGTTGGCCATCGAGGGTCTCCGCCGCTACGGCTTCACGGACGACGCTAACCGCATCTCCTATGAGTTCCTGTCGATGATCGCCGAGAATTTTCGCCGCGACGGAACCATCCGCGAGAAATACAACGTGGTCAGCCGCTCCTCCGAATCCAACATCCAGGCGGGATACCGGCAGAATGTGATCGGCTTCGGCTGGACCAACGGGACATTCCTGGCCTTGCTGCACGCCCTGCCCAAAGAAATGGTGACCCGGCTGGCGAAAGAACAAGGCACCCCAGCGTCGACATGGCGCGGGGACGACTTTTCTCCGCTGCCATCCGCTCAACCGGAGACGATGCGGCCGTCAGCCGACGTTCGTCAGCCGCAGAACTAGTGGTTCGTCGGGAAACCGAGCTCGATCCCGCTACCTCCAGGGCGAAGCATACGAGCCTCTCACGATCACGGCTTGGAATCCTGCACATCTTGCAACTGTTGCGCCAGCTTCCGCTCTCGCTCCGCGGCTTCCGTGTTTCCCATGTCCTGGTAAGCCTGCCCCAGCAGATGATGAGCCACTGAATTGTTGGGGTCCATGCTTAGTGCGTGCTGCAGCATGCGCGCCGCCAATTCGGCTTCCCCCTTTTTCTCCAATACCTTTCCCATCAGGATATAAGGTCCGGTCGAAGTGGCATCGAGCCAGATCGAACGCTGTAAGAGTCGTTCGGCCTCATCGAACTTCTGTACGCGGGAATAAGCATCCGCCAGCTTGTAATAGGTCGCGGCGTGCCCGGGATTAATCGCGAGTTCTTTCTGGAAGTCGTCGATGGCCTCGGGGACTCTCGACTTGTACAGGTGAAGCTCCCCCAGGAAAAAGTGAGCCAGCGGCAGCTTGGGATCGAGGGCGATGGCCTTCTGGGCATATTCCTCGGCGATCGGATCAAATTCCTGCCGCAGGAGCACACGAGCCGTCAACAGATAAGCCGCGGCGGAAGCGGGTGGTACATCGTACATGCGCGCGAAGGCGTGCCGGGCCTGGTCGTAGTTCTTGGTCTGGATGTAGGCTACGCCCAGGAGATAGGAGGCATCCACGTTCGCCCGTGGGAACCAGCCCTGGACTTTCTCCAGAAGCGGGATTGCTTCCCCCGGCCGGCCTGACAGGTAGTAGGAAAGCCCCAGCAACTGGATGGCTTCCTCGTCTTGCGGATCTTCCGCCACGGCTTTCTTCAAAGCATCAATGGCCTTAGGGTAGTCTCCGGTCTTGTAGTAGGCGGCCCCAAGCTCGTGCGACAGACCTTTCATGTCGGGATGGGTGGCTTCAAGATCATGCAGCTTAGCCAGAGCTTCATCATTCTTGCCCCGCCCGAGAAGACGACGCGCCTCCGCAAAGGTAGAGTCGAGGGTCTGCGAAGGGGCAGCCTGTGACGGCGCAGTCGGCTGAGAGACTGTCCCTGCCGACTGAGCCCGGGCAGCGCCTGTCAGCAAGAGAAACAGGAGAACGACGCAGTAAACGAGTTTCACAGGAAATTCCTGTTAGATCCCAGCGACCGAAATTGAAGCACAATCCCGCCGAGTTCGCTGCCTGCCAGCTGGCTTCGTCAAGGCCCACAGGTGGGCGGCGTCCGGTCGAGATGCTTGAGAAATGTCTTTGCCGCCTCCCAGTCAGGATCAAACTCCAGCACCCGCAAAGTATAACTGCGAGCTTGCTCGTACTGGCCGGAGGCACAGAATGCGTACGCCAGGCTCATGCCGACACTGCTACGGTAGGGTGCGTGCTCGAACACTCCTTGCCACAGGCTGACCGCATGGGCAAGATGTCCAGTTTGGGCTTCGAGGACACCTAGATTGTCAGCAGCATCGAGGGAGGCGGGCTCGTAGGTCAGGGCCCGCTGATATAGCTCTCGCGCCCCGTCCCGCTCTCCACCCCGTTGCTCGACGTAAGCCAGCGCCGCAAGCAGAGCGGGATCGTCGGGGAATTGTGCAACGGCCTGGTGTAACAGATGTTCAGCCTCGGAGCATGCCGACGACATGCCGCGGTCCGCAAGGGTTTGCCAGGCGAGCGCGCGGTCGCGAAGATCTGCTCCCGCGGAGGAGGGGAAGGGGACCAGGCGCGGCTTCGATTCGGTTGCATCGGCAAGCCATTGCTGCGTCACGAGAGGCCGTCGCGGAATGCGGTGATCGGTGACTTCGGTGTGAGCGACATCTGTGCTCTGGGTTGCAGGCATGTGGCACGCGGTGCAATCGGCCTTGTTCGGATGGTGCCTCTCGCCAAAAGCCGCACCATGGCACGCCAGACACCTGCTTCGATAGTAAGAAACTCGCGTTGCTGGAGTAGGCTCCGAGTGAGGGTCGTGGCAACTGGTGCACGACATGGCATCGGCTGATTTCTTCTTGCAGATGCTTTGCGCGAAGGCCTCGAACTGGCTGACCGCCCCCAGATGAGAGTCCGAAGAGCCTTCCAGCACAAAGTAGCGGACGTAGTCGGAAAGATTGTCGCCGGGACGGTACTCATAAAGATGATGGCCAGTGCGCTCGATAGCGACCTTTCCCTCAAGGTGACACTGCATGCATACCTCATCGCGCCGCGCGGCCGGTAGTTTGGCTGGGTTGACAATGGGGCCACCCTGCAGGTGGGCGGTCCCTGGCCCATGGCAGCGTTCGCAGGCCACACCAGCTTGGGTGAGGACGGGAGACGCGTAGCGATTTTCGGTGCCCTTCACCGGCGGTTGCATGCCGCTGACGTGGCAGTGCAGACAACTGGAGTACGCAGGGAGATTCATGGGGATCCGGGTCGCCGTCTGATAGGCAGGCGCCATGTCCCAGACCCTTTGGTCTCCGTACCAGTTTACTGGCGACTCGAACAGGAAACCGTCGACCTCGAAAAGATAGGTCAGACCCCGCCTTCCGGACCCGATGTAATAAAGCAGTTCGCGTCTGCCGTGGACCAAGGGATCGCCCGGGCGTTCGAAACTCAGCCAGGCGTGCCCGCCCTCACCATAAATGCGGTAGTGGACACCGGACTTGGCATGGACGAAATCGGCAGGTCGGAACTGGTCCGCAGCCGGGCCGCTGGCATGGGCCATGGAACTGCCAGCGTAGGACTCGAAGATGGCAGCGTGGCAGCGGGCGCACGCGTCATTGCCCACATACCCGCTTCGAGCGGAGTCATTGTGGAGCGGTTTAGGGGCTTGGCCCGGCAGGGAGATCGAGGCGAGAAGGGCGCCAGCGCAGATCAGCCGTAGGGGAACGGATGACAACTGTTGCATGCAGGAACTTTCACCGCTTGTCCACATCGCCCGGTGACCGCGGCCATTCTAATTTGTTTCTCATCTTTATCATCCCGGCTTCTCAAGTCGACTGCTTGCGGGATTGGGCTCCATTCTGGTGGGGATCGGCCGCGTGGCGCCATCGATCACGGATAAAAAAGGGAGCCGCGCGGGCTCCCTCTGGAAGAAAACCTCGCTCGTGCTAGAACTCGAACCGCACCGCGAACTCCAGCTGCCGCATACTTGTGCCGAACTCGAGTCCTGTGATCTTTCCGTTGTTGCCGCCCGGGCAGTCCACGCAAGTGTTCGCCCCGTTGTTCTGGCTGAAGGCGAATACCGGGTGATTGAAGATGTTGTACGCGTTCATGATGAACTTCGCCCGGAACCGTTCTGTGATCGGAAACAATTTCATCACCGACAGGTCGGAATAGAACCCGCTGGGACCGAGGTAACTGTTGCGGCCGATATCGCCGATTGCTCCACAGTCTGAAAGCCCGAACGGACCGGAGATCGGGCGTGGCAAACTGCAAGCGTCGGTTCCCAGCGCCAACGTGTTGGGATTGGGATACGCTAACGGGGCCACGGGCGTGAAGTAGGTTCGGGTATGGGCGACGGGATTCAACGAACCCACACCCAGGTGGAGGCTTCCTTGACCCTTCTGCGGACGGCACGGCCCGGTATCGATCACGCTGCCGCATTCGCCGATGCTCGGTGTCCAAGGCAAACCGCTACTCCAGTTCGTTGTGTTGCTCAACTGCCACCCGCCGACCACGTAGTCCATCGCCTTGCTGACATCGCCCAGGTGGGGCTTACCCCGGCCGAACGGCAGTTCGTAAATGGTGTTGATGACGAACACGCTGTTGCGGTTGAAATCGACAGGGCCCCACGCCACCGTGTGGCTGATGGCGTAATAGCTGTCGGTGTAGTTGTCCGCATGAGAATAGGTGTAATGAGCCAGGAACTGCAGTCCCTGGGAGAAGCGCTTATCGACCTTGACCTCGAAGGCATTGTAGGTGCTCGCCGCATCGTTGCCGTAGTAATTGCCCAAGTCGAAGGGGATGGTGGGGTAAAGAGGACGACGATTGTTCTGAGGTACGAAGGCGCTGAATCCGGCATACGTGTGCGCACCCGGGGTGCCTATAACCAGATCCTGTCCCTCCCCGGCAGCTGCCGGATTGATGTCATAATTGGGTCCGTCCCCGGCAAATCCGTGCGTCCCCTTGCTGCCTACGTAAGCCACCTCCAGCGCAATCGTGTTGGTGAGCTGATGCTGCACGGTGGCGTTCCAGGCGTCCACTGTCGGCAGAACCTGCGTGGTGGGGCGAATGTGTGAGCCCGACAACTGGGCGGTGAGAGGAAAGAAGCCGTTGGAAGGAACCGGAGGAAACGCCGTTGCGGGATCGATGTTGGAGTTGGTGGGACCGCCATCCAGCTTGAAGAGATAAACCAAGTTCGAGGAACAAGGAGTCGCTGCGGTACAGCTGGGGTTGGCTGCGTTTGTGGTGAACGTGCTGGCATCGTAGTTCTGCTTGAGCAGCACCGGCAAGTTCTGGGTTACGGTGTGTCCGAAGTTGGAACCGAACACCCCGATATCATAGCTGCGGCCGTAGCCCGCTCGAATCACAGTTTTGGGTGTCAGCTGGTAAGCGACCCCGAAACGTGGCGCGAAAGCATGCCAATCGTTGCTGATGTTGCCGTTCGTGGCGTAGGGACCGAACCCGGCGACACGGATGCCGCCGGCGCCGCCATTGTCGACAATGTTGGCAAAGCCCCCATTACCTTTCCCGTTTACCGTCTCTGGAAAGTAGATTTCCCAGCGCAGACCGTAGTTGATGGTCAACTTGGAACTGGCGCGCCACGTATCCTGGCCGTAGAAGAAGAAGCGCTTCTGGCGTTCCGCGGCATTGGTGGCTGAGACCAGATTGGGGTTATTTACATAACGAGCAAAGGAGGTGACGTCGCCGAGCAAGAACGTGGCCAGATCCAGGCCGCCGAGGCCCCCGTTGGAAGTGCCCTCAGGGCTGAAGTTGTATTCGCCGGTGCGATTGTTGTCGCTGGGAATGCGCAGATTCATGGCGTAGCGAATGTCAGCCCCGAACTTGATCTGGTGGTTGCCACGAACATTGGTCCAGTTGTTGACAAACTGGAACTGTTGCTCGCTTTCCGTCAGCGGGCAGTTGCAGCGGGCCACGCCGAGACCATCGCCGAAGCTCGCAATGACCGCTCCAATGCCGCCACTATTTGGCGCGCCGCCCTCTCCGCTGATGGGATCCGGACCCAGGAGAAAGGCCCCCAAGCCGTTGGTATTGGAAAGTCCGGGGATATTGGCCCCGGGGATCCCGAATCCTGTCATGGGAGTCCCGGTGTCCGGTTTCGAGGTTTGTGGATTGTACTTAAAATACCCGAAGCGGAAGTCGGTCAACCAGTTGTTGGTGACCGTCTTGTTGAACCCCGTTGCCAAGCTATAGTTGTGCGTATTGGAAGTGCCGGCCAAGCCTAAGGCGCCGCTCGTGCCGCCATCGCCCGGACCGCCTAAAGGCCCCAGCAACCCTTTCCCGGACAAAGTGTAGTAGGAGAGGCTGAACCGGCCGAACACGTTCAGCGTGGGGCTGGCGCTGTAGTCGATGCGGGTGTCGAAGCTATTCTGCGTGAACGGACCTGAGCCGCCGGCGGAATAATTATTCAACACCACGTTGCCGGGGTTTGGCAAGTCGGCGAGGATCTTGCCCGCGGCCGGCGAGATGTCTTGAATCGGAATGCAGTTCCCCAGGCAATTGGCCGCGGGTTGAGGACCGAATTTCAGTCGGCCAGCCCCGGTGCTGAGATTGCCGGTTGTAGGGTCATAGACCTGCCCTCCGCCGGGCGCCACGCCCAGATATTGGCTCAGATCACAGAATCCGGTGGTGTTGGTTGCCGGATTACACGTCGACAGAACCGTAGATGTGGGAAGCGTGAACAAACCGCTGACTCCGGTCGTCTGCCGTGTTCCCTGGTAATCGCCGAAAAAGAAGAGTTTGTCCTTGATGATGGGGCCGCCAAGAGTACCGCCGAACTGCGCCCAACGATTTTCCGGAATGAAGCGGTGGGTCAGCGGATCCGGGGTGCTTTGCGCGAAGGGGTCGCGGGCCTGGGTCCAATCCGAGCGGCGGTAAAAGAACGCTGTGCCGTGCAAACTGTTGCTGCCCGACTTGGTCTGCGACGTAACCAGGCTAGCCACTGCCTTGCCGAATTCCGCGTCGTAGTTCTGCAAGGCGACCTTGGCTTCGGTAACGGCATCCAGGTTGGGGTTGATCACGATAATCCCCAGGATAGGATCTTGGTTGTCGGTCCCATCCAGTTCAAAGCCCGTGCCGCTGAAGTGCTGGCCCTGAGTGAAGATCTGCTGGCCTTGCTGGGGATTCTCCGTCGCCGCGTGGCTCCAGCCGACGATTTTTTGCGAACCGGGAGCCATCAGTTGCAACTGCGTGAAGTTGCGATTTAGGATAGGTACCTCTTCGACGGCTCTGTCGTTGAAAACAGTGGCGACGTCGGCGCGATCCGTCTTGAGTTGCGGGGCCTCCGCCGTGACCTCGACCGTCTCGCTGGTTCCGCCCACCTGGAATTGCAGGTCCACGCGCGATCCCGCATCGGCCTGGACTACGATGTCCTTTTGCTGGCTTACCTTGAACCCGGCCGCTTCGGCGCTAACGGTATAGAGATCTGGGACGAGGTGGGTCACCGAGTAGTTGCCGTCCGCATTGGTGCTGGTTTCATCGGTCGTCCCCTTACGCTGGTTGGTCACCGTTATCTTGGCGCCTGCAACCGCTGCCCCCTGCGGGTCGGTCAATGTGCCCAAGATGCTCCCATAGACGGCCTGCGCGCGCGCGGCTGGTGTGTGGAAGCACATTAGCCCCAAAACGGCTGCACCCGCCAACACGATCAAAGCTTTATTCTTCATTGCATCCCCCAGTGTCGTTTCGACACCACCCCGATGTCCCCGATTGAAACAGCACGATTTGCTAAAGTACGCCGCGTGATAAAAAATTCAGCAGTAATACAAAACTACTATCAAGGAAATCGCGCTTGCAGTTCAGGTTCCCAAATCCAAATTGTTCGTAGGATGTTGAAATCATTAGGAAATCAAGAATCGCCCAGTACGCCGATCCATATGACATTTGGAAATGTAATCGAACCAGCTATGAAAAGCGGAAGCCCCTTTAAGGAGCCTCCCCGGCTGGTGCGTTGGCTTACGAAAACTAGACAATCCCCGTTCGCGCTGATCATACGAATGGCATGCGGGCGACACCACCCCACCCCGCGCGGAAGTACAACCTTAGCGAGCGCGGACACTTTGTTTTTTCGTTAGGTCTAGTTAAAGTTTCAGGGGGTTTGATACGGTTACAGAAGGACAAATTCCGGTATTGCTGCTAGATGGGGGACCTTGTTACGCTTGGTTACATGTCGGTAACAAAGGCACCGGCGGAAGCGAGGGAGCCCTACCTCGCGGCCGTGGAGTCGATCACTCGAAGTAACGCTCTGCACGGCTCGGAGTCGCTGTGCAAGTTGCTCCGGTACCTGGCTGGGCACGCCCTGCAGAATCCTGGGGTCGCACTCAAGGAATATCAGATCGCGACTGAGGTCTTCGGGCGCCCCCGAGACTTCGATCCCCACCTGGATTCCGCCATCCGGGTGCAGGCGGGACGCCTTCGGATGAAACTGGCGGAGTATTACGCCACTGAGGGTGCTGACGACGCCATCGTAGTGGAGTTCCCCAAGGGAACCTACGCCCTCACCTTCCACCGTCGCACTGTGGACCGCGGGCGGCCACTCGCTGCTCCAGTCTCGTCTGAGACGCAGACCCGCGGGGCGCGCAATTGGGTCATTGCCGTGGTCGTGCTTTCTTTCCTACTGATTGTGGCGGCTGCTGCCATAGCCGGGTTATGGGAGAGCCAGCGGCAGGCCATCGCGTCTGTCCCGGTGACTCCGCCTGTGCCTCAACCCCTCCGCACCTTCTGGAAGGGATTTCTCGCCGGCCCCGAGGAACCTTGGGTGGTTTTCAGCAATGCCGCTTTCGTCGGCCGCCCCGAGATCGGTATGCGCTATCTCAACCCTGCAAAGGATTCCCACGCGCTGGTCCAGGACCACTACACTGGCGTCGGTGAAGTACTGGGCGTACACGAACTGGACCGCGTCTTCCACCTCCTCTATCGCGAGATCCGGGTGAAGCGAGGAAGCCTGTTTTCCCTCGATGACGCCAAGCACAACAACCTGATCTTCGTCGGGTCACCCGCTGAAAACCTAACCCTGCGCGACCTCCCTATCGTGCGGCAGTTTGTGTTTCAGCGCTTGTCATCCGGTCCGCAAAAAGGTGATCTGGTCATCGTGAATCTCCATCCCGCAAGCGGAGAGCCGCAATACTACCGGGCCACTCCGTCCGATATGCCCCTGACCGAGGACTACTCTCTCATCGCGCTAGTGCCCGGACTGGATCCTTCCGGATCGGTGCTGATTCTTGCCGGACTGACGACCATCGGAACGCAGGCCGCGGTCGAGTACGTCTGCCGCGAGGACTCGCTGTCCAAGCTTCTGGCCCGGATCGCGATGACCCCGGCCGGCGACGTCAAGCCGTTTGAGGCAGTGCTCCAGGTCAAGGTCGCTCGCGGCGTCCCCGTGGAATCAAACATCGTGGCCGTACGCAACGAAACCTAAACGCCAACGCCCACGGTGAAGGATCGTTTTTCAATCGAGCGTGCCCTCATTTCTGCTGGGCCGGCGACGAGAGCCGGGGATCGAGTTCCACTGCTTTCTTGAATTCTTCTGAGGACTCCTGTTTCTCACCCTTGCGCTCGAGCGCGATACCCAGCTGGTAGTGTGCCTGAGCATAGTTCGGGCTGGAGCGAAGGGCGGACCGGAATTGAACAATGGCTCCGTCAACATCACCGGCATTAAGCAAGCGCTCGCCCGAACTGGTGGCGAGCGCCGCCGCCTGCAGAGCCGTCTTCTCTTGGCCGATCTGTTGTCCCGCGCGCGCCTCCGCGGCTGCGGCCTCTTCCTCCCCCAGTCCGCGCAGGACGGAGGCGAGCGTCGTGTGGGCGCCTGCAAAGTCCGGCTGCAACCGGATGGCCTGGCGCAAGGCCTCCGCCGCTTCCGGCAGCTTCCCCTGTTGCTTGAGCACCGTGCCCAGCGTGTAATACGCCTCTGCGTAATCCGGGCGGGCTTTGATGGCAAGCTGTAGTTCTGCGGCCGCGTTCTCAAATTCTCCTTGCTGCCAGAGCGTAACGCCCAAGGTGTAGTGAATATCCGCCTGCGACGGATCCAACTGCTCGGCCTTGCGAAATTCCGCCAAGGCGTCGGGCAGTTGATCCTTCATCTTCAAAGCCAGGCCCAGGTCGTAGTGCAGGGTGGAATCCTGCGGGGCAACTTGGATGCCCGCGCGGAACTGGGTGATGGCGGCGTCAAAATCGGTTTTCTGCAGATAGGCGCTACCCAGGTTTGCCAGATAGCCCGGGTCGTTCGGGTGCAGTTTGAGGGCGGCCTGGAATTCCGGAACCGCCGCCGTTGCATGCCCGCTCTGGAGCAAGGCCAAGCCCAGGTTGTTGCGGGCATCAGGATTGTCAGGCTGAGCCTCAACCACCTGGCGGAAGGCCGCGACCGCGTCTTCCGCCTCCCCCTGCCGCTGGAGCAGCAGGCCCAGTCGCGTCTGGGCATCAGGGTAATTTTGCTGCAGCTTGATCGCGGCTCGATACTCGCGCACTGCCTCCGCGCGTGACCCCTCATCTTCGAAGGCACGTCCCAGGTAGTAGTGCGCTGGTGCTGATTCGGGCTCCAGTTGTGCCGCAGCGTGCAACTGCTGAACCGCCTCGTCCAGTTGCTTCTCTTGCCAGCGCACGACTCCCAGGTGCAATCGGGCCCGCGCCAGATTCGGCTGCAGCCGCACCGCTTCCGCGAATTGCGTCGCTGCCTCGTCCGGCTTCTCGCTGCGCAGCAGCGCCATCCCCAGTTCGTCATGCAACTCAGCTCGCTGGGGCGCCAGTTCGATGGCTTTTTGGAATTCCGCGACCGCACCCTGCCCGTCCTCTCGAAAGCTCAGCACGCGGCCCAGCACACGATGCGTTTCCGCGTCCTTCGGGGCTAACCGGACCGATTCTTGTGCTTCGAACAACGCTCGAGACAAGTCGTGATTTTGCGAGTATGCGGTGGCCAGGTTGATGCGGGCGACCACCAAGCCAGGTTTCAATCGCAACGCTGTTTTCAGTTGCTCGATGGCCTCGACCACCTGTCCCTGAGCGAGCAACACCCAACCCAGCGAGTTATGGACTTCGGCGCTGTCTGGCGCCAGCTTCGCCGCCCGTTCCAGCCCGGTTCGCGCGGTCGCCAGGTCGCCGTTCTGGAGTGCCTCGAGCGCCTGCGTGTAGACCTTTTCAGCCGGCGTGGCATGGGGTTTGTTCTGGGCAAACCCGGAGGAGAAACAGAGGAAAAGCAGGCAGACCGTGAAGCGTATGCGCGCCCCGGACCAGGCTCCAGGCCTCCGCTTGGACTCGGCAGTCATCGTAGGCTCGCTCATTCTGGGCTGAAAGACATAGTATGGCACGTCGCGGGAGGCGCTCTGCCCGCCGCTTGACCCTCCCCGAGAGCCACCCTACTATGCGAACTAGACCATGCATCCGGCCTTTCCCCTTGCTTCTCCCAACACGCCCCTTGCCGCCCGCCTGACTCGGACCGCCCTCGCAGTTCTCCTGTTGTCGCCCTGCTTCGCCCAGCAGCCCAAGCCCGCTCCCCGTATGGCGAACTTCATCGACGTCGCTGAAAAATCTGGCTTGACGATGATGAACGTGTTTGGCGGGAAGGACACTAAGAAATACATCATCGAAACCACCGGCACCGGGGTCGCTATCTTCGACTACGACAATGACGGCTGGCCCGACATCTTTGTGGTCAACGGCACCACCCTCGAAGGTTTCCCGGCAAGCAAGGCTCCCACCAACCACCTGTATCGCAACAATCACGACGGCACCTTCACCGACGTGACCGTCCAGTCCGGCCTGGCTGCCACGGGATGGGGTCAGGGCGTTTGTGTGGGAGATTACGATAACGACGGCTGGGAAGATCTGTATGTCACGTACTACGGCAAGAATCGCCTTTATCACAACCAGGGCGGAGTCTTCGCGGAGGTGGGAGAGAAATCCGGAACCGCCGGCTCGGGCAAGGCCTGGGGTACCGGCTGTACGTTTGTCGATTACGACCGCGACGGCCTGCTCGACCTCGTCGTAGCGAACTACGTCGACCTCGATCTCGCCGATACGCCGGCGCCGGGCGAGCGCTCTTCGTGCATGTGGAAGGGCGTGCCGGTGATGTGCGGGCCGCGTGGCCTGCCGGGGGCAAAGAACATCCTCTATCACAATCTGGGTGGCGGAAAATTCGAGGATGTGACCCATAAGGCCCACATTGATGACACGCTCGGACACTACTCTTTGGGGGTGGCCACGCTCGATTTTGATGACGACGGCTGGCCCGACATTTACGTCGCCTGCGACAGCACAGCCAGCATCCTCTATCACAACAATCGCGACGGCACCTTCACCGACGTGGCGGTGACCGCGGGCGCCGCCTTCAATGAAGACGGGCGCGAACAGGCCGGCATGGGCATCACCGTCGGGGACTTCAACGGGGACGGCCGGCTCGACATCTTCAAGACTAATTTTTCCGACGACACCTCCACCCTCTACCGCAACAATGGAGATGGAACGTTTGACGACGTCACCTTCAACGCCGGACTCGGACTGCATACCCAGTACCTCGGCTGGGGCACGATGTTCTTCGATTTCGACAACGACGGCTGGCCCGACCTGATCCTGGCCAACGGCCACGTTTACCCTGAGGTCGACAAGCAGAACCTGGGCAGCAGCTACCAGGAGCCGCTTATCCTCTATCACAACAACGGCAACGGAACCTTCACCGACATCTCCCCGGACGCCGGTTCTGGGATCACCACTCCGCACGCCGGTCGCGGCCTGGCTGTGGGCGATCTCTGGAACAACGGCCAACTCTCGATTGTCGTCAGCAACATGAACGCTCCGCCAAGCCTACTGGTCAACCAGCTGCGCTCACCTCATCACTGGATCACCTTCCACATGATCGGGGCCAAGTCAAATCGTGATGGCATCGGCTCTCGCATCTCCATCAAAGCTGGCGCAAGGATGCTGGTCGATGAAGTCCGCAGCGGTTCCAGCTACGCTTCGACCAGCGACATGCGTGTCCATTTCGGGCTGGGGGATGCGGCGCAAGTCGACTGGGTGCAGATCCGCTGGCCCAGTGGCCTGGTCGAGCGCTTTGCGAATGCAGCCGTCGACACCATCCACACCTTGAAGGAAGGGACCGGCACCTCTGTCGATCCAATACCGAAGAAGCCCGAGGCTCGCACTCGTTAGCTCGGCGGCAAGCGTCGCCATGGTCCGAAGCGGCTGTCGGCCAGGCGTCCTCGCCGGCCGCTGACGGCTGGCAGGCCCGCCCTACTGGCCCGGGATTTCCGCCATGCCCGGTGAACTTGAAACTGACTTCACCCAGGATGCTACGTGGGTACGCATTTGCCCCGCTTGTTCGGCAGTGAAGAGCAGCCTTCCTTGAGAGGACGTTGCCGCTGGACGGCTCGGGACATGCCCAAGGTAGCGCCACCCGCCTGACCCGGGGGCCGGTGAGGCTTATTTAGTTGGCGGAAGCGCCAGCGGCAAGCTCGCCTTCTTCCGGCGGACCATTGAACCAGACGTCTATGTGACAGATTTGGAGCCCCATGGCGCGCGGCTCACGTCCCCGCGCCGCCTCACCCTGGATGAGAACGCCGACTTCCCCTATTCCTGGACGTGATATTCGTCTTCGATCGAAACGGAGCCTACAATATTTTCAAGCAGGGCGTAGATGATCCTCAACCGGAGTTGCTGGTCGGGGGACATGAGGACACGATCATCGCGCGCCTTAGTCCTGACCGAAAGAGCATCCTGTACCTGGTTACACCCCCCGGCGGCGAGACACCCAGCGGCGAGGTCCGCCTGATGCGAGTGCCGCTCGCAGGCGGCCCGCCCCAAAAGGTGCTGGAGGAGCCAGGCATCAACAACCAGCAATGCGCCCAGTTGCCCTCTAGCCTTTGCCTCTTCAGCCGGTTTGAGCCGGGGAGAGAACGATTCTTCGCCTTTGATCCAGAAAAAGGACTGGGCCGGGAGATAGCCAAAGCCGAGATCCATTCGGAATACCCGCTTGACTTCAACCGGAGTCTTTCCCCCAATGGCCAGATGCTCGCGATGGCGAAGCGTGCCACCCAAAATCTGACCGCGATCCATGTCCTTCCCTTGGGTGCTGGCCGGGAGAAGATCATTCCGGTGCCGGGCTGGGCGGGTATTGGCAGTCTCGACTGGGCGGTCGATAGTCGGAGCGTGTGGGCGAGCGGCTACACCAACACTGGCGAAAAGACTCTCCTCAACGTGGCGCTCACGGGCAAGGTCAGACGAATGCTCGAAGAAAAGACCCAGACACTGGGATGGGCCATCCCCTCCCCTGACGGCAAGCATCTCGCGCTCTGGAAAGCGAATGGAAGCTCTAACGTCTGGATGGTGGAAAACTTCTGAGCTTGGTACCAGCCGCCCTAATTGCGGTGCCGTCCCTGCTTTACCCCTTCCAACGGCATGGTGCGCACGATGCCGGCGCTCTCTTGCACGTAAATCACCTGGTTCGGAGTCACGTCCTTGAGTCGGTCCACCTGACCGCTGGGCCAGCGGATCTCCAGCACCTCCACCTTTTCCGCCTTCCCCAGCCCGAAGTGCACGCGCAAGTCGCTCTGGGAAAAATAACTGCCGCCGCTCCGGACCTCGTCGATCTGCTCATGCGGCTTTGCCTCCCCCGGGAGCCGGGTCACACATTTCAGCCGAGCGCCGATGCCGCTGCGGTTGGACTTCGTTCCAATTGTCCGCACCTTGATCCAGTTGTTCCCCGAGTGCGAGTCGCAGCGCAGGAGTTGAGGATAGTCGTTCACCGTGTTGACCACCACGTCAAGGTCGCCGTCGTTGTCGAAGTCCCCAAAGGCGCACCCACGCGACGGCGCGGGCGCGGAAATTCCCGTCCCCGCCTCGAGGGACACATCTTCGAACCGGCCCGTCCGCAGGTTACGGTAGAGAAGCTTCCGCTGCGCGTACCCAGCCTCCGTCTTCAGTTGCTCCACCTCCGGATACACGTGCCCGTTGCAGATGAGAATGTCCGGCCAACCGTCGTTGTCCATATCGAAGAAGCCGACACCCCAGCCCAGGTACTGGGTGTGCGCCCCGAGTCCAGCCGCAAAGGTGGCGTCCTCGAAGTTGGCTCCGCCGAGGTTGTGATAGAGCGACGGTGTGTCTCCCGCAAAATTGGTTTTCACCAGGTCGAGATTGCCATCCATGTCGTAATCGGCAGCTGAGAGACCCATGCCGGCCTGCGGTTTGCCGTCGGGGCTCAATGCGCAACCCGCCTCGAGCGCGATGTCGGCGAACTTTCCGTTCTTCTTGTTCTGGTAGAGTGCGCTCGCCGTGGAGTCATTGGCTACATAGATATCCGGCCATCCATCGTTGTCGAAGTCCGCCGTCAAAACTCCCAGGCCATACGTGCCGTTGGCCTCGAGGATTCCCGAGGCCTCGGACATATCGGTAAACGTCCCGTCGCCGTTGTTGTGGTACAGGATGTTCTTCCCGCCATTCAGGCCGGGCGGCCCGCACGCCACCATGACCGCTTTATAAAGGCAGGGGCCGGATTCCGGCAGGGGCGCCGTTTTCAGGTCCATGTCGATGTAATTTGCGACGAACAGGTCCAATTTCCCGTCGCGATCGTAATCGACGAACGCGCAACCCGTGTTCCAGCGCTTGCCGCTTCCCTCGATCCCGGCCTTCGCGCTTACATCGGTAAACGTCCCGTCCCCGTTGTTGTGATAGAGCACGTTCTTGCCGAAGTAGCTGACGAACAAATCTTCGTAGCCGTCGTTGTCGTAGTCCCCGATGCACACACCCTGGCCCCAGCCGGAATGTGCCAACCCCGCCCTGGCGGTGACGTCGAGGAACGTGCCGTCGCGGTTGTTCTTGAACAGGTGGCAAGTCGGTTCTTCGCCTTTGGCAAAGCCCTCCAGCCGCCAGCCATTTACCAGGAAAATATCCAGCCAGCCGTCGTTGTCATAATCGTAAAAGGCCACGCCACATCCGGTGGTTTCCAGCAGATACTTGTTCTTGTGCTCACCTCCGTAAATGGTCTTCGCGTTCAGCCCGGCCTCGCGTCCCACGTCCACAAAACTCACATCCAGCCGCGCGCCCGGCTTGGGCGAATCCTGCGCGCCCGACCCAGCGCCCCAACGCATGGGCCGGACCAAACCGAAGGCACTCTTCAGCGACAGCACGACCGCCGAGCGGCTCAAGCTTTGGAGGAACAAACGGCGTGAACAGGACAAAGGGTAGTACCTTCTCCGGGGTTGGTTCCGTGCTAGAATTCGCTCCTACTTTAGTGAGAAGCCGCGCCAGTTTGCAAGTTGGCCAACCACGCAGCCTGCATGTGCTGGTGCGTAGGAAGGTCCCATCCCATTCCCGGCTTGCGCTACCATCCCGCTGCAGCGTGTTGATCGTGTTTGTTCTGTCCCTGTCCTCGCCAGCCCAGGTTCCTCTCCAGCGCACGCGCGCCAGCCGCCCCTGGGAATTCCTGTGCGCCGTCGGTACCCGCGCTGGACTGTTCGGCGACGAGTCCGGACGCATGGAAGCCTGGGTCTACCCGCTGAAGATCGTGCGCAATTTTCACCTGAAGTTTGAGATCGAGGGCCGAAACGTCCCGGCCGAAGCCCTGCCACGCACCGTGACCGCTCGACCAGAGTCCGTCACCATCCTTTATGCGGGAGACACCTTCGCCGTCCGCGAAACCTTCTTTGTCCCGGTCAAGGAGCCAGGGGCGCTCATTCTCCTCGACGTCGAGACCTCGCAGCCGCTTCAGGTCAGAGCCAGCTTTGAACGCGATTTTCAACTGGAATGGCCCGCCGCGCTCGGTGGCACGTTCACCAACTGGGACCCCAAGCTCCATGCCTTTTCCTTCGGCGAGGAGCAGAAGAAGTTCGCTGCGCTGGTCGGCTCTCCTACGGCCGGCGACGTCCACCAGGAATACCAGACCAACTACTCCGCTTCCCCCGAGAACTCCTTCGCTCTCGGCGTGACCAGCCAGGGCAAAGAGCGGAAAGTTGTGGTCATGGCCGCTTCCACCCAGGGGTTGGCTGACGCCACGGGTCTCTACCAGCGCCTGTCAACCGCGACCGAATGGCTGCTGAAAGACTCTGCCGACTACTATTCGTCCTACTTGGCGAGAACGGTCAGCCTGGAGTTGCCCGACCGGGAATTGCAGCAGGCCTACGACTGGTCCCGCATCAGCCTGCTGCAGGGACTGGTCGACAATCCTTACCTCGGCAGCGGATTGGTTGCCGGCTACCGCACCTCCGGCGACAGCCAGCGCCCCGGCTTCGCTTGGTTCTTCGGCCGCGATTCTTTCTGGACCTCCTTCGCGCTCAACGCTGCCGGCGATTTCTCCACTTCTCGTATGGCCCTCCAATTCATCAGCAAGTATCAGCGCGCTGACGGCAAGATCCCGCATGAAATTGCGCAGAGTGCCAGCTTTGTCGAATGGTTCAAGGACTATCCGTACGCCTACGCCTCGGCAGACGCTACTCCTCTCTACCTCATCGCGGTGAGCGACTACGTCGCCCACAGCGGTGACATTGGGTTCGCGCAGGAGAAATGGGACAGCCTCTGGAAGGCTTACCTGTTCCTCCGCTCCACCTACGACGCAGAGGGTCTGCCGCAGAACTTCGGCATCGGGCATGGCTGGGTCGAGGGGGGTCCGCTATTGCCGGTCAAGACCGAGTTCTACCAAAGCGCTCTCGGTGCCCAAGCGCTGCGCGCTCTCTCGCAGATTGCCCTCTGGGTCGGCAAGGACGACGTCAGCCGGCAGCTCTCCGGGGAATTTGCCAAGCAGGAACTGCTCCTCAACCAGGCGTTCTGGCTCTCGGAGACGAAACGCTTTGCTTTCGCCCTCGACCAGAACAATCAGAAAATTGATGAGCCTTCGGTCCTGGCCACGGTTCCTATGTGGTTCGGCTTGCTGGAACAAGACAAGGCGCAGTCCATGATTGATGAACTGGCGGGGTCCAGCCACGAAACCGACTGGGGCATGCGCATCATTTCTTCCGCCGCGGCACGGTACAGTCCCGGGGGTTATCACTTCGGGGCGGTCTGGCCCCTGTTCACCGGCTGGGCCTCCGCGGGTGAGTACCGCTACCACCGTGCCCTGCCCGCATACTCCAACCTCCAGGCCAACGCCGGCCTCGCGCTCGACGGCTCGCTGGGCCACGTCACGGAAGTCCTTTCCGGCGATTACTACCAGCCGCTGTCTACCAGTTCTCCGCACCAGATATGGTCGGCGGCGATGGTGGTGAGTCCGGTGCTAAGCGGAATGCTCGGCCTCTCCGCCGACACGCCGGCCCACACCCTGACTTTCGCCCCCCACGTTCCCGGAAACTGGACTTCCTTCGCCGTCAAGAACCTGCGCCTCGGCGACATTGGCCTCGACTTCCGCTATCAGAAAACGGCCGACGAAATTGCTCTGGAGGCGACGCGTACGGGTTCGGGGGAGTGCTATGTGGAGTTCTCCCCAGCGGTGAGTCTCCAGGCTGAGGTCATGGCCGTCGAGATGAACGGACGCTTGCTGCAATACCGCATCCTCAAGAGTGCCTTGGACCAGCACGTGTTCGTCCGCTTCCCGGTGAGAGGTGGGCCGAACTCACTCCGCATCCTGCTGCGCCACAACTTCGGACTGAGCCTCACCGCACGCTTGCCTCCGCTGGGAGACGCCAGCCATGGCCTTCGTGTGGTCGCCGAATCGTGGACGCCTGCGCGCGACCGTCTCGACCTTGAGGTCGAGGGTCTGGCCAACGCCGCCTACGAGCTAGACGTCTGGAATCCGTCGGAGCTTAGCTCCGTAGACGGCGCCACGCTGGAAAAGTCCAATGCGCTTCAGGGAAAGCTGCGCATCCAGATTCCCGGCGGCAAGCCCGATTCCTACGTGCGGAGGGAAATCGCCCTGCACTTCGTCTCTCACGCCGCACCAGAACACCACGGGTCCGCGCCCGACTAGAATCAGCGAGAGGTGCAATGCATGTTCAGAGTCCTTTTCTTATCCTCCCTGCTCGCCCTATCCCTCCAGCCCCACGTCTCCGCGCAAGCCCAGTCGGTCGATGCCGAAGGCCACCTGTGGTGGCAGCACGCGGTCTTCTACGAAATCTATCCCCGCAGCTTCGCCGACAGTAACAATGACGGCATCGGCGATCTCCCGGGCATCGCCTCCAAGCTGGAATACCTCAAGCATCTCGGAGTCGATGCCATCTGGATCTCGCCCTGCTATCCCTCGCCCCAGGTCGACTTCGGCTACGACGTCTCCGACTACGAGAACATCGACCCCATGTATGGCACCCTCGCCGATTTCGACCGGCTGGCCGCTCAGGCCCACAAGCGCAATATTCGCATCATCATGGACTTTGTCATCAATCACACCTCCGACCAGCACCCGTGGTTCCTCGATTCCAAGTCCTCCAAGATCGCCCCGCACCGTGACTGGTACATCTGGCGCGACGGCAAGGGTCCGGGCGAGCCTCCCAACAACTGGCTCTCCACATTCGGCGGCTCGGCCTGGAAATTCGATCCCACCACCGGCCAGTACTACTACCATTACTTCTATGCTGCCCAACCCGATCTCAACTGGCGCAACCCCGCCGTGGAAAAGGCCATGTTCGACGTTACGCGCTGGTGGTACAAACGCGGCGTTGCAGGCTTCCGCCTAGACGCGGTGGATACCCTGTACGAGGTTGACGACCTGCGCGACAACCCTATTCTGCCCGGCAAGAACAAATACGGCGACCCCAACATGGAGGACAGGTACAACAAGAAACAGCCCGAGATGCACGAGGCGCTCAAGCGGCTGCGCAAGGTGGCCGACGAATACAACGCTGTCTTGATCGGCGAGACCTGGACCCACGACATCGACGAACTCCGCGAATACTATGGCGCCCACAACGACGAACTCCAGATGCCGATGGATTTCCTGTTCACCGAGGTCAACAAGCTCTCTCCACCTGAGTTCCGACGTCAGATTGCCGGCGTCGAAGCCTCGGGCGGCTGGCCCGTGTTTGTCATCAGCAACCACGACATCATCCGCTCCTATAACCGCTACGGCGACGGCGTCCACAACGATGACATTGCCAAACTGATGGCCTCCTTGTATCTCACGCTGCGCGGAACGCCCATCCTGTATTACGGCGAAGAGATCGGCATGCGGAATAACGACCCGCAGCACAAGGAAGACGTGAAAGATCCCATCGGGAAGCTGGGCTGGCCTCAGGAAAGGGGCCGAGACGGCGAGCGCACTCCCATGCAGTGGAACGATTCTCCGAACGCCGGTTTCAGCCAAGCGACTCCCTGGCTGCCCGTCCCTGCCAGCTACAAAACGCACAACGTCGCCGCCGAGTCCAAGGATCCTAATTCCATCCTCAACGTCTACCGCAAGCTCCTCTCCTTGCGGCGCACCAACCCGGCTCTGTTGGAAGGAAACTACACCGGGCTCAACCCGGATGACCCCAACGTGCTCTCGTACTTGCGCAGTTACAAGGGAGAAGCCGTCCTGGTGGCGCTCAACATGTCGGGCACAGCGCAGCAGGCCAGCTTCAACCTGGAGAGCCAGGGCTTCCCGAAGGCCGGCTTTAAGAGCCTGCTCACCACCGGACAAGCCGCCGCACAGGGCCAGAGGGTCTCGCTCCCGCCCTTTGCCGTGTTCATCGCTGAGGTCACAAAATAAAAGGGTCTTCCGGCTCTTGTTGTATCTGTCGGGTGGCGTCTCTGTCAGGCGACAGGCGGCACAGCTTGTTGCGATGCTGCCGAATCGGGATAGAAAAGTGCCGGATGCCAAGACGCTGGTACGCCTGGGGCAGGTGATTGGACCGGAGACCATAGCGGAACTGCATGCCCGATTCGTGGCTCTGGCGTTCCCCGGCGCTAAATAGGGAACAGGCGGAAACTCGCTCAACCGGAGTAGAACACCAACCTTTGTGTAGCCGTGAGCTTTTCAGGACGCCATTTTGCACCGCAAAGTTAGTCTAAAGTAACGCATTCAACGGCACTGAGGAAAAGCCGCGCAGCCATATTGCTTTGAAATTAACTTGTTCGTCCTGCAGGAATATCCGATCAGTGCGCGCCTGCAACAGCGCCATCGGCTATGTAGCGCAGAACATGCTGATGGTCCTCACCTAGTTCGTCTGATCAGGTCCTTACTACCCAATGAACATCGACATGATCCTTCGCCACCAAGGCGAATCCCGGCACGGGATGGCAGGCCGATTGCTATCTGCCTGTAACCAACCACGGAGGTCTCCAAAGTTGCGTGGCGACCCATTGGGATATCGCGTGGTTGGTACTTACCCGACCTCCGCCCCTCTCTCGGAGTTCAGTTCGGGACGAGTTGCCGGGGGAGGCTCCTAAGAATGATACACTTGCATCTTACCGGTGGCACTCTAGGATGGCTGTGCCGCGCATGGGTCTTGCTCTCGCGTGTTTTGTTGCCAATGCCCTGTGCTTCTGCGCGTGGGCGACGGCTTCTCAGCAACTGCCCCTCGATTTGGCAGGCAGGGCCGTTGATCCTTTTGCTGCTGGCAGCAAGTTGACCGTTCTAGTCTTTGTGCGCACGGATTGTCCCCTCTCCAACCGCTATGCTCCAGAGATCCAGCACCTGGCGCGTCGGTACGCAAGCCATGGCGTGAATTTTTGGCTGGTATACCCGGATAATGCCGAAACACCGGCGGGTATTCAAGAACACCTCGCTGCGTATGGCTACACGTTGCCTGCGCTGCGCGACGCGCACCATTTCCTCGTCCGCATGGCAGAAGCAACCGTTACCCCAGAAGCGGCCGTCTTCAGAGGCAGCAAGCTCCTCTACCACGGGCGCATTGACAATCGGGTGCAAGACTTCGGTCAGACGCGTGTAGTCGTGACGGCCCACGATCTGGAAGATGCGATCGCAGCCGCCTTGGACAACAAGCCTATTCCCCCGGCCGTCCAGGCTGTGGGCTGCTATATTTCCGATCTCCGGTGAATCGTCGTGTTGCAGCGATCTTGGTGGCAATGGCTTGGGCGACCATCACTCTGCGTGGGCCGCTGGCGGCACAAAAGCCTGCCGCCGGACATGCCCGTGGTTCAGGTGCCGAGAACTTTCCCCAAAATCCCACCTTCAGCCACGATGTGGCTGCTATTCTGTACGCCAATTGTGTCCAGTGCCATCGCCCGGGTGGAGCCGGACCGATCTCGCTGATTACCTATGAGGACGCCAAACGGCACGCTCGGCAAATCGCGGTGGTCACGGAAAAGCACTTCATGCCGCCGTGGCTGCCCGACCCAGAAGTAGTTTCGTTCGCGGATCAGATCCATCTAACTGAAAAACAGATCCGCATTCTAGGCCGCTGGGCCGAACAGGGAGCGGCTCCTGGCGACCTCTCGCAGGCTCCTCCGGTTCCCCAACTCGCAGCGGGTTGGCGGACGGGCAAACCGGACCTGATCCTAACGGCGCCTGCTGGTTACGTGCTTCCTGCCGAAGGATCCGACGTTTACCACAACTTTGTTTTCAAGATCTTGGTCGAAGGCACGCACTACGTGAAAGCGGTGGAGATTCATCCCGGCAATCCGAAGGTCGTGCACCACGCTAACATCCTGATCGACCGCGCACACTCAGCCGAACGCATGGAGGCCCGGCATCCAGGCTCTGGCCCAGGGTTTGACGGAATGGATGTGGAGATGGAGAGCGACGTGTTTGAGCCCGAAGGCCATTTCATCTACTGGAAGCCCGGGACTCCGGTGTGGTCCGAGCCTGAAAACATGACGTGGCGCCTCTCCCCGGGAACCGACCTGGTGCTCAACATTCACATGCGCCCCTCGGGCAAGCCGGAGCCCATCCAACCGAGCCTCGGGATTTATTTCTTGGACAAGCAGCCGACGCTGAAACCCATGCTGCTGCAGTTCGACCGCGACGATGCCCTCGACATTCCTGCGGGTGCCCGCAATTTTGAAGTGGCAGACGATTTTAAGCTTCCTCTGGCTGTGAGTGTGTACGCCGTATACCCGCACGCGCATTATCTTGGCAAACAGCTGGAAGCTTATGCTGTCCTGCCCGATGGATCGCGCAAATGGCTCCTGATGATTCGTGATTGGGACCCGGCCTGGCAGGGGATCTATCGCTACCCGCAACCTGTGTCTTTACCTGCCGGCACGGTCATTTCCATGCACTATACATATGACAACTCCGACGAGAACCCACGCAACCCGAATGATCCTCCGAAGCGGGTTACCGCCGGCAACCGTGCAACCGACGAGATGGCCCATCTCTCATTGCAGGTTGTGCCCGCTGGTCCTTCCCGTGGTGGGGACCTGCGACTGGTTCTGCAGGAAGCACTGGCACGGCATAAGCTCGCGCGCGATCCGAATGATTACGGCGCCAACTACAACTTGGGGGCCCTGCTGCTCTCACGCGGTCAGCCCGCCGATGCGACCTTCTATTTTGAGCGCTCCTTGACCCAGAGACCTGACAGCGCAACCGTGCTGAACAGCCTGGGCGCTGCCCTACTCCAATCGGGACGCATGGAGAATGCAATGACGCGGCTCCAGCAGGCGGTGGCTGCCGATCCTGAGTATGTCGACGCCCATTACAACCTTGCCTCGGCTCTCGCGCTGAGCGGGAGGTTCGGAGAATCTGCTCAGCAATTCAAATGGGTAATCGAGCGCAAGCCGGAGGATGCTGACGCGGAGGCACGACTGGGTTCGGTTCTCGCCGCCCAGCAGAACTACGACATGGCCGAAGCCCACTTGCGTCGCGCCCTAATCCTCGATCCGAATAATACCGTAGCCAAGGAGAATCTGCGCCTTCTGGAACAGCTTCGGAGCCGTACCAACGACCACGCCCGCTGAACCCGAACCGCAATTGCGGCCGCTTCGCTTCGGCATCTCGTCAACCCTCTGGCTCGAACTCGAGTTCGTCTGCGTGACTGGTATGTCTGGCGCGACGGCGAGGGTCCGGGCGAGGCGCCCGTAGTTCCGACGTCAGATGCCGCCGTTCGCTCGATCTATGCTTACTCCGCGTGCCCCTGGCCAAAGCGCAGCCCGCTTAGGTTCCGGACGTCGCCCTCGTTGACACCCTTGCTCGCAACCAGCACGTGAAAGGTTTCGCCCAGGCCTGCAGGAGTGACCAGGTGCTTCAGTTGCAGCGCGACCTTCGCCCGCTCCTGGGGCAGGCGGCACTCCTCGAAGGCATCTGCGAACTGGTTCGCCTCGCCAATGCCCAGCAGGAAGGTCGACTGCGTTAGCACCTTCTGCGTTCGGAATCCTTGTTGCCCGGCCGCGGCCGCCAGCGCTGTGAAGTTTACGTGCGCGGTGAGATCCTGTTCCCCGGGCGCAGTGTAAGGATTCGGACTGGCCTGGTGCTCACGGTAGCTCATGATCGTGCCGCGATGCCGCCCCGCCAGTTGCTCGTCGCGCGTGTAGCCGTAGTCGATGATGACTGCAAACCCATGTTCGACGCGGCTCGCGACCCGTGTCATTTCCTCCAGCGCTGCCAGTGGCGCTTCCACGCGTTCCCCGGCTTCCGGGTGCACGCCGTAGCGGTCCAGGAACTCGAGTTCTGCCCCGGACGCCGGCACCCAGACCTCGACGAAGCGCCCCTCCCGGAGGTCGACTCGCAGCGATCCCTTCTGGCTGAGGACCTCTACCGGCAGCGCGTCGAAGAATTCGTTGGCGAAGACAATCACCGGACTCGCAGACGCACCAGCCTCGCTCTCCGAACCGGCGGAGCGATGGGCGTCTTGCCCGTCCGCCTCGTGCCACTGCCCATCCACCCTCGCCTTTCCCCTGACCACATGCCGCTCCAACGTTGTCTCCAGTCGCCGACACAACGACGCCGACCGCTCCACCAGCCAGTATTCGAGCGCGCGGAAAAAATCCGGAAACTTCTTCTCCGACCAAGCCAGCACATCCCGCGCAAACAATCCGCGCCCCGGCCCCAGTTCCGCCACCTCGATTCGCCCGGGCGAGCCCAGGGCGCGCCACATTTCTTCAAATTGCCGCGCCAGCAATCGTCCAAAAACAGCGTGCACATCGCTCGAAGTGTAAAAATCGCCCCCTTTGCCGAACTTCTCGGCTTGACGCGAGTAGTAACCCAGTTCCGGATCATAGAGACACAGTTCCATGTAGCGGGAGAAAGGAATCGGCCCGCGTTTACCGATCTCCTGCTCGATCTTCTCCCGGAGGTTCACAATCCTCGCGCCCGTCGGTCCGACAGGTCCTGCGGGGTGCGCGTAAATAACTCGATCACGTAGTCGTGCAGCGCGTCGTAGAGTTGTCGCTGGAACTGCCATTCCAATTGCGGATGGTCGAGGTCTCGCGGGTGCAGTTCGAACGCGTAGGTGTGCACGGGAACGGGGCAGTGCTTGAGCTCAATAGCGACTTCCACGCCCTCGCCCTTGGCGCGCGCCGAGAAACTCAGCAAGGGATGGTCATACAGCCGCAATTGCACAAGAACCCGCTCCAGCCGCGGATTGGATTCGCCAGTCATTAGCCCATTGTAATCGCCTGCGTGGAGCACTCGCGGTCGCGGTCGGGGCGGGCGGGTCGCAGATTTCCCCGGCCCTTGTCGGTGCATTACACTGGGAGGTTTGAACCACGACCTGAAAATCTGGGTGGACCGCCTGCGTTCCGGCGACCCTCGCGCCTTGGCGCGCGCCATCAGCACGGTGGAGAACCGCTCTCCCGGCGGCTCCGATCTTCTAAAAGCCTTGTTTCCCTTCAGCGGTCATGCCCGCCTCCTCGGTCTGACGGGCGCACCCGGCGCCGGAAAGAGCACGCTCGTCGACCAATTGGCCCGGCTTTACCGCAAGTCCGGCCAAACCCTTGGCATCATCGCGGTCGATCCCACCAGCCCCTACACCGGCGGCGCCATTCTCGGGGACCGTATCCGCATGCAGGAGCACCACGCTGATCCCGGCATCTATATCCGCAGCATGGCGACGCGCGGATCACTGGGCGGCCTGGCGCGTACTACTGCCGACGTGGCCACCGTGCTCGATGCTTCCGGCCGCGACCTGATCCTGATCGAGACAGTGGGTGTCGGCCAGGACGAAGTCGACATCGTTCGCCTGGTCGACATCACCATCGTGATTCTGGTGCCCGGCATGGGCGATGACGTGCAAAGCATCAAGGCCGGCATCATGGAGATCGCTGATATCTTCGTGGTTAACAAGAGCGATCGCGATGGCGCTGAACACCTGGAGCGCGAGATCCGTGCGCTACAGTCGCTGGCCACGCGGCACGACGGCTGGGTCCCGCCCATCGTCAAGACGGTTGCCACCACCGGCGCCGGAGTAGCCGAACTGGCCGAATCCATCCGCTCGTTCGATGAACATCTTAGGAAAGAGAAACTCGGGCTCCGCCGTACCATCCAGAACTGGCAGGAGCGCCTGGTCGAGATGCTGCGCGACGCGATGCTAGACAGGGCGCGGGTGCAGATGCAGAACGGTCGGGTTGAACAGTACGCCGCCGAAGTCGCCGAACACAAGCGCGACCCCTATACGCTGGTCGAGGAGATTGTCAGGGGCAACGCAGCAGGGGTCCCGCCGCTTCCATTAGGGGTAAAGAAAGGATAGCTGATGTTCATCATCGACCATCTTGGCATCGCCGTGAAGTCGCTAAGCGCGGCCAAGAGTATTTACGAAACGCTGGGACTGGAGGTGTCGCCCGAAGAGATTGTGGAGCCGGAAAAGGTCCGCCTGATGATGGTGCCTCTGGGCGAGAGCCGGCTGGAGTTGCTCGAACCCACGTCCGACGATTCCGTGATCGCCCGTTTCCTCGCCAAGCGCGGCGAAGGCCTGCATCACCTCTGCGTGCGCGTGCCTGATTTGGCGGCGGCCGTCGCGCGGTTGAAGCACGACGGGGTGCGCCTGGTTTCAGATGACATCAAAGTGGGTGCGGGCGGGCATCGTTATGTCTTTGTGCACCCCTCGAGCACGGGCGGCGTTCTGTTGGAGCTGGTGGAAACCGGTTCGTAGGAGCGGCGTCTCGCCGGCTGTCCGCTGAGCGTCTATCCGCAGTCATATGCGGCGCAAGAATCCAGTCCGGGGTGGAGGAGCGCTTCAGCCTGCGCACGAGAGTTTATATTGAATCACAGCCTTTAGGGCTGGCCCCCTGAATTGGTTTTTTGTCCAAAACCTTCAGGGTGCCGCAAGTCGCAGATGGCGTGTGTTTCGGACCTGGCCTCGCACTCTCGGACATGATTCTCTTAGCCGCGGACACCTCGGGAAAGCACGGCAGCATCGCACTGGCCCGTGTGCAACAGGATTCCCTGGAAACGCTCGAAGTCGTTCCCCTGGCTGGAGGCACATTCTCGGCGCAGTTGGTTCCCCAGATTTCCGCTCTGCTGGCCAAGCACGGATTCCGCAAGCAGGATGTTGCTGGATTCGCCGTCGCTTCCGGTCCCGGTTCCTTCACTGGCCTCAGGGTCGGCTTGGCTGCGATCAAGGCTCTGGCTGAGATCTTCAAAAAGCCTATCGCCACCGTTTCACTCCTCGAAGCCGTGGCCCGCAGCGGCAAGCTGCGCCGACGGGTGCTCGCCGCGCTCGATGCGGGCCGCGGCGAGGTGTATGTCGGCGAGTACCTGGTAGAAGATGCCGCCACGACGCTCGCCGAACGCTTGTTGACCCGAGAAGAGTTCCTGGTCGAAGCCCGGGGAACACCTGTGGCGACCCCCGATCGAACCATTGCCGATCTGGCGCGCCAGGCTGGTTTGTCGGTCGAAGAAGTTCCTCGCCCCACCAGCGCCACGATCGCTCAGTTCGGATGGGAGAAGATCCGCTCCGGCCGCACCATCTCTGTACAGCAATTGGACGCAAACTACATCCGCCGCTCCGACGCCGAAACTTTCTCGGGGCGAAGCAATTCGTGAAATTCACGTGACCACTACTCGAAGAAGAGTCACCGTGCTTGTCCGCCCCGTCGTCCTCGCCGACATTCCGGCCATAATGGATCTGGCGCACCACGCCGTGACCGCCGCACGCTGGTCGCGCGAGCAATACGACCGGGTACTCGCGGACCCGTCTCGGCGCGCCTTGGTGATCGAAGAATCCGGCTGGGTGCGGGGCTTTCTGATGGCACGACACGTTGCCAGCGAGTGGGAGATCGAAAACCTGGCGATTGCCGGATCGGCTCGTCGCCGTGGCCTGGGAACCCGCCTGCTCGTCGAGTTTCTGGGTCAGGTCCAGGCTCAGGGGGCGCTTGCAGTTTTTCTTGAAGTGCGCGAGTCAAATCGCGCCGCGCGCATGCTTTATGAGAAATGGGCGTTCGCTGAGAGCGGCCGCCGCCCGGGTTATTACCACGGACCGGAGGAGGCTGCTATTCTCTACCGCCTTCCTCTGGCCTGACGCTCGGCCCCGGTGCTGTTCGGCAAATGACCTTGGGGTGCGACCATTGGTCACAATGCACGGGTGACGAGAGCGCTGCGTGTCCACGAAAAAACGGATTGAAGCCCCTTGGGGCCTATGGTAGGTTGGGGGTGCTGCAATCCGGGTAGGAGGTCTGCTGGATGACTCCGAAAGACCACCTCCTGGCCAGTCACGACGAGTTCCGCAAACTGGCCCAGGAGCACTCGCAGTATGCGCAACGACTCGATTCACTCACCCAAAAACGATATCTGACTGAAGACGAGAAGCTGGAAGAGGTTCGTCTGAAAAAGCTGAAGCTCCGTCTCAAAGACCAGATGGAGTCTATTGAGCGGCAGTTCCGGGCCCAGGCGAACCAGGTCGCGTAAAACTCTCTCCAACCTCAAGCGGCGCCCGCCGCACAAGGTGAAATATTCGCACAACATGGCGCTCGTAAGCGCCTTTTTTTATTACACTTAAGTTACACACGATCAATCGTTCGGTCTGCACTATAATTCTGTCACGCTCCCATGGTTCCTGATGGCTACTATTACGCGCTTCCCTTACTGTTGGCAGGCTTACTGCTGGGCTGGCTGACCGCGCCGCTGTGGGCGGCTCCGGTCCTGCTCCTGGCCGGGTTCTTTCTGTGGTTCTTTCGCGATCCCGAACGCATGGTGCCGGCCATCGAAGGCGCGGTTGTCTCCCCGGCTGATGGCAGAGTCACCGACGTCTCCCCCATTTCCATCAATGGTTGCGAACGAACCCGTATCAGTATTTTTCTCAGCGCCTTCGACGTGCACGTGAACCGCTCGCCCATCTCCGGGGTGATTCGCGACGTGCGCTATCAGAAAGGGCAGTTCATCAACGCAATGAGCGCGACCTCGGCCGAGAAGAACGAACAGAACGTCGTGACCGTCGCTGGCGAAGGGCGAACCGTGGTGTTCAAACAGATTGCCGGTTTGCTCGCCCGCCGCATCGTCTTCAACAAGAGAGTCGGTGACGCCGTGGCGCGCGGCGAGCGGGTGGGACTCATTAAGTTCGGTTCCCGGGTGGATGTTCTTCTCGAACCCGGCGCCGAGATCAAGGTGAACGTGGGGGATCGCGTGAAGGGTGGAGCCAGCGTGCTGGCGTTCGCCGACGTCCGGGGCAACCTGGCGGCAACCGCTCCGGGAGCTGCACAGGAAAGGGTGCGCTGATGGACAGCCCTGTCCTGCACCAGATTCCGCGCCGCCGTAAAGAAGACCACCCCTCCCGGCGCCTGCGCAAGGGCCTCTACATCCTGCCGGCGATTTTCACCACCGCCAACCTGGCCGCAGGCTACTACGCCATTCTTCAAATCATGCATGCGGGGATGGGAGAAGGAGCCTGGCACTTTGATTTTGCCTCCAAGGCTATCGGCTTCGCCGTGTTATTTGATGGCCTCGACGGGCGCATCGCCCGGCTGACTCGCACCAGCAGCGACTTCGGCAAAGAGCTTGATTCCCTCGCCGACGTAATCACCTTTGGCGTGGCTCCTGCATTTCTTGCCTTCATGTGGGGTTTTCATCTCCTGCCGCCACTTGCCAACCCCGAGTTTCGCTCCAAGCTCGGACAGTTTGGCGCCATCGCGAGTTTCCTCTTCCTGTTAGCGGGCGCCAGCCGGCTGGCCAGATTCAACATTGATGTGAATCCGCAGCCGTCCAATCCCGGAAAGCCCGACAAGAAATACTTCGTGGGCATGCCCATCCCCGCTGGTGCCGGCGTCATTGCCGCGGTCGTGCATTTCTCTCTCGGGGATCCCATCACCTCTCCATGGATGGCCAGCACCTGGCTCCTGATGGTGCTGGTGACAGCCTACCTCATGGTCAGCACCTGGCGCTTTTACAGCTTCAAGGACATCCACTTCAATTCGCGCCAGCCCTTTCGGCTCATCATCCTGATGGGCGCCCTCATCGCCGCCATCTGGTACTATTCCCGTTGGGTTCTGTTTGCCATCGCCCTGAGTTACATGTTCTCGGGTGTTCTGTGGCGGTTGCAGTGGATCTTCCGCCGGCACACCAGCCCTCCTTCTCCGCCCACCTACCAGGAGGCCTCCCCGACCTTATGACTGCCCCACCCAGGCCATCACCGGCTTCTGTAACCGACACCGCTCGCGGCAATCTCTACCGCGTGGCCATCGTCGGCGCCGGCTCGCTCAAGGGCAAGGAGGTTGCCGAGGTCCTCAACGATCGCAACTTTCCCGCGCTCGACGTGAAGCTCCTCGATGACGACGAATCCCTGGGCCAGCTCGAAGCCATGGGGGACGAAATTACTTTCATCCAGAGCGTGCGCAGCGAGCAATTCGAGCACTTGGACTTCACCTTCTTCGCTTCCGACCAGGAATGCGCCCGCCGGAACTGGAAGTCCGCGCGCGATGCCGGCAGTGCCATCGTCGACCTTTCGTATGCCCTCGAGTCCGAGCCGGGCGCGGTTATCCGCTCCCCCTGGATCGAGCGCCAGCTCGGCCAGACTCCTGCGCTCGAACTCCAGCCCGGGCCTTGCGTCATCGCCCATCCGGCCTCGGTCGTGCTCGCCCTGCTGGTGCTCCGTGCTCAGAAGGCGGGCCGCATCGTGCGCGTCGTATCCACCCTGCTGGAACCGGCCTCCGAGCATGGCCAACGAGGAATGGATGAGCTTCACGAGCAGACCGTCAACCTGCTTTCCTTCCAGGAACTGCCCAAGACGGTCTTCGACACACAGGTGGCCTTCAACCTGGTGACCCGCTACGGGCCCAACTCCTCGCCCTCGCTGGAGTCCATTGAACAGCGCATCCTGCAGCACTACCAGCACATTGCCGGCACCTCAGCACCGCCTGCGTCCTTGCTACTGGTCCAGGCTCCTATCTTCCACGGTTACGCGTGTTCGATCTATCTCGAGACGGAACATCGGCTGGAGCTGGCGGACGTCTCCCAGGCCCTAGCCGGAGACCACGTGGACCTCAGCCGCCATGCCGGAGAGCTGCCCAGCAACGTCAACGCCGCCGGGCAGGGGAAAATCCTGGTTGCGCTGGCTCGCGATCCCGACAACCCCAGGGGCCTCTGGTTCTGGGCCGCTGCCGACAATCTCCGCATCGCTGCCACGGCGGCCGTGGAGTGTGCCGAAACCATGACTCCCACCCGCCCGCGGGGAAAGATCCAGTGAACCGGGTGCGACGATTCCAGCCCTGCCAGGGCCGTCCTGCCCCGAGCTCTGGCTTTCTGGCGTCGGCATGTCTTGCCCTGGCTGCTTGCGGCTACCACACTGCAGGGCACGCCGTCACCCTGCCCGCGAACGTGAAGACCATCGCCATCCCTGCATTTGCCAATCAATCTCAGACCTTCCGGATTGAACAGAACCTCACCCACGCCGTGGTGCGCGAGTTGACCACACGCACCCATTACCAGATTCTCAATGAGCCGGGCGAGGCCGCCGACGCCATCCTGCGCGGCACAGTCCTTGCCACGACCGCCTCTCCCATGACCTACAACTCGCAGACCGGACGTGCCGAAACCGTACTCGTCGTTGTGAGCATGAAGGTGACCCTGACCGACCGGCAGGGAAAAATCCTGTTCCAGGATCCCGCCTACGTCTTTCGCGAGCAGTACCAGGTCTCGCAGGATCTGCCCAGCTTCTTCGAGGAAGACTCGCCCGCCCTCGAGCGCCTTGCGCGCGACTTCGCCCGCACCCTGGTCAGCAACATCTTGGAGGGCTTCTGATGCGCGCCTTCGCCCAGGCCGAGCGCTTTGTCTCTGAAGTCGAAGCCCGCAAGCTCCGTCCAGCTTACGTCTTCGTGGGCGACGAGAGTTTCTTTGGTAAGCGCTTCCGCCAAGCCATCCTGGAACACCTGGTCCCGGCGGATCTCCGCGACTTCAGCCTGTTTGAATTCGACCTCGCCGAAACCGACCTGGCGGAAATCCTTGACCGGGCCCGCACCCCATCGCTGATGGTGCCCTTCCAGGTGTTTTTTGTGCGCGGCGTCAAGGCTCTGTTTGGCCGCGGCTCCAACCAGGACAAGCTCGCCGCAATCCAGAACTACTGCCAGCGCCCGAATCCTGATGCTCTGCTGGTCTTTGTGGCCGACCACATCAGCATCCCGGCCGACGCCCGCCGCATGGACCTGGTCGACAAGGAGCGATACGAGCGCATCCGCGAGACCCTCGGCCAGTTCTGCGGAATCGTCGAGCTAGCACGCGTGGAAGAAGGCCAGGCCGTCCGCTGGATCAACGAGTATTGCGCCGGGCGCGGCGTGAAAGTCGACCCCGAGGGTGCCCACGAACTGGTCGACGCCCTCGGCGGCGACATGATGATGATCTCCAACGAACTGGAAAAGCTCATCCTCTACCTGGGCGATAAGAAGCACCTGACCCTGGGCGACGTCGAGACCATGGTGCTGGCCGCCAAGCAGCGCTCCCTCTATGAACTGACCGACGCGCTCTCCTCCAAGGACCGCGTCCGTTCTCTCGAAGTGCTGGACGCCATCCTTTCCACCGGTGACGGCGAGGACGCCGCCATCGGACACCTCTACATGCTCGCCAAAACCTTCCGTCAGATGCTGGTGATCCTCGAGCGCAACGTGCGTGACCAGCGGATGCTGTGGGCCGCGCTGTGGCAGGGATTCCGCGTTCCGCCGTTCGCCGCCGAGGACATCATCCGGCAAGCGCGCCGCTACAAGTCGAAGCGCGAATTGACCAGTGCCATTCGGCTGATAGCCAAGACCGACCTTGCCCTCCGCTCCGGTCCGCCCAGCAAGCGCCTGGTGCTCGAGAAACTCGTGCTCGACCTGACCGCTGAACCCAAGCCCGAATCGGGATGGCTGCAGGACGAACTGCCGGTGTAGCCACGGACTCCCGCCTCCGAGTTAAGATTCAGTTTGGTTGTGGTTCATCCACCCGGGCTGTTTTGGTCGCTCACGCTTGACCGTGCCACCTGGTCGCGGTGCCCTTCGAGAACCTCGACATCGCCCCCAACATGCTTTCATCCGGAAGGTCGTCGCTCCTCGGCGCGCTACCCGGGACAGCCCAGGGAAGGAATTCGACGGCCTGTTGACCTTCCGCCTGGGCGACGTCGGCCTGGGCGATTCCTTTCTCGATCCCTTGCGTCTAATTTCTGGAGTCGTCCGGGAACCGCACGGCCAGAAATTCCGCAGGCAACGCGCATGGAGAAACGGGAGTCCGCCGGCTGGAAGTTCGAGTACTGCTGGACCCTCCGGTCGCAGGAGTTGTCGGACTTCGCCACCATTTGTGACAACCATCCGGCCTCGCGCTTTCCTCACAAACGTGTCTGCTCACGCGCCACGCCGGAGAGCCGCATCACGCCGGCTGATGAGATGCTGATCATCACGACGGACCGCGTCCGTGGCTGCCTTCGACAGCAAAACTCAGTAGCCTCTTGCGTTAGGCTGTGCTCGAGAGCTGCGTGGCGGCTGAAGCCGTGAACAGAATCGGCAGAATCGGAGCGCCGAGGCGCCAGAGCCAAGCCCAGCACGGAAATAGCGGGACTCGCATCACCGTTTCACGAATTCGGCGGGAACGACGCCAGTCCTCGCGGATGGCGCGCGCCATACCTCTGACGCGCTTCTTCCTCTTGTTGTTTCTCGGTCGCCTGGCTTTCCCCCAGTCTGCTGCCCGCTTTGATGACTGCGTCCAGGCGTACGTCCGCAACGGAGACTTCAGCGGATCGGTTCTCATCGCCCAGAAAAACCGCGTTCTCTTCCACCGGTCCTACGGTATGGCTAGCTATGAACTCTCCGTCCCCAATTCGGAGAAAACCAAGTTCCATATCGCGTCGCTGAGCAAGACCTTCACTGCTGCTGCTATCGTCATGCTCGAAGGGCAGGGTAAGCTTAAATATTCCGATCCCCTCAGCCGCTATATTCCCGGGTATCTCAACGGCGAGCAAATCACGCTCGAACAGCTGCTCACCCACCGCTCCGGCATCCCCGACTATTACTCTCTGCCAGAGTACGCGGCCAAGAAGTTCCAGCCGGTCAGCCTGCCCGAGCTGATTGCCTGGGTAAAGACCAAGCCTCTCGACTTCATCCCCGGCACCGACACCCGCTACAGCAACACCGGCTATGCATTTCTCGCCTACGTCATTGAGCAGCTCTCAGGAAAGTCCTACGAGCGCTTCCTCCGCGAGGAAATCCTGGCGCCCACCGGCATGCACGACACTGGAACCGCTCGCGATGACCTGCTCATCCCCGGCCGCGCCGATGGCTACCAGCCTTGGACGGGAACGCCCCCGTTGCGTAAAGCCCCTTTCTACGACAAAACCATTCTTACCGGGGCCGGCTCGCTGTATTCCACCACCAACGATCTTTATGCCTGGTACCGCGCTCTGCGGAGCGGTAGATTCTTCGAGCTAGGCAAGCTTCCGTATCCCTACGGCTGGGAGGTTCGCGAAACCGAGGGCAAGAAAAAATACCTGGAGAAGGATGGGCGCATCCCCGGCTTTGTCTCCAACTTCTCCATGTTTCTCGACGAGGACCTGGTGGTGATCCTGCTGGGCAATCTGGAAGATGCCGCCGTGAACTCGATGGCCAAGGACCTGGTGGCGATCGCGTTGGGCGCCAGTGTGCCTTCCCCTCCGATGCGGCCCCAGGCCCGGGCGCCGGTGCCTCAAGTGCAGGACTATGCCGGCGTCTACGAGGTCGCTCCAGGCTTCCTACTTGACGTGCGCGACAGCGCGTCCAATCTGTACCTCCGTGGCACGGGCGGCGATTACCTCCCGCTGGAACACATTGGCAAGGACGCGTTCTTTTATCGTCAGTTATATGTGAAAGTAAATTTCAAGCGCGACAAGGCGGGTAACATCGAAGCTCTTCTTTGGAACGGCGACTACCGCTGCAAGAAAATCAGCGCCCAGGCGCGCCCCTGAAAAGCAGGTTTCGGTCGCAGGGGCCCTGGGGCCGGTGGTGACGCCGGAACTCACCCTTGTGACAGATGGCAACAAGCCTGAAACCGAATTACCGAAAAACACCCACAGCAAAGAAAGCGGGCCCAAACAAGAAGCAGGCCATAAGCCTGCCCTTCGTCTCCAGTCCAAAACCCAAAGCCCTATCTTCCCACGGCTTCGACCCGCGCCGCCAACCGCGACTTGTACCGGGCCGCTGTGTTCTCGTGGAGCACGCCCTTCTGGATCGCCTTGTCGAGAGCCGACACCGTCTCGCGGTACGCTTGTTCCGACGCAGCCTTATCCCCCTTGGCCATGGTTTCGCGCAGGTGGCGCAAAACCGAGCGTAAGCGTGAGGTGTTGGCCCGGTTCCGGGCGCTTCGTTTTTCAGTTTGCCGGGCGCGCTTCAGCGCCGAAAAATGATTTGCCATTCTAAATCGCGACCTTCGTTTCTATGAGAGAGATGTTCCGGTGGGAACCGAATGCATTATTTTACGGGAGCAACTCCCGCCTGGTCAAACGGATAGAAACAACGTCCTCAAGCCAATCGTGGTGATGGAGAGGGGTCGGGGCGCCTGCGGTACTTGGGGAGCGTCGCGCGCATGGGCGCTACGGCGCGCCATTTCCCCTTCATCGGGATGCCAAGGCGAACGTGAGCTATTCCGCTTTCATCACCACATACTTCCTGCCCGCGTAAAGCCGGTACCCATCTCCATCTTTTTCTAGCCTCAGCGGCACGGGGCGCTTGAGCTGATCATCGTTCTGGCTGGGCAAGGTAAACAACTCGGTTGAAGCCACGTTCATCACGATGAACTGGCCCTCCTTGAACCCGAAACCGTACTGTCCTGGCTCGAGCATATGCCCGTCAAAGCCCAGTCGCGTTTCGGTGATCAGGAACCCCTGGTACTTCTCCTGGATGGCGGTAGAGTACCCCGCGGTATCCACCAGGCCGGTCAACGTCAGCTTGCCCGTGGCGCTCTTCAGTCCCACCGAATTCCGCAGCTGCGTCGGCGCACTCTGCCCGGCGAAGAAATATGCGCCCGGCACTACCTTCTTCAGTTCGTCTCCGCTCAAAATCTGAGCCCCCGCTTGAACGAAGGCGATTGCAACCACCAGCACCAGCAGCATCCACTTAACGCGATAGTTCATAATTCTCCCCAACGGGATGCGAAACAATCTTGGTCTTCCCGGAGCTGCAAATACTACACAAGCGTCCGCGATTTTGCAGTGCCCAATGCGGTGGTCGAATCGTCGGGTAACCGGCATCTGAAAATGGATCCCCCAACTGTGCTCGCCGTGCCCGATATACACGATCCTCACCATTGACTCCCACCCTCACCCGCGCTAGGCTTAGCTTAATGGTAGTTGCTTGCGCCTCGGCGGCGAGCATTTCGGTGGTTCCATCTCCCCGCAGAACAATCGTTTGCCTGAAAGCGGAAGCGGGCCGGGGTGCCCGCTTCTGAGGTAAGTGCGGTGTCTGCCGTCGCTTGCGGGATGGCAGGCGCTGGTGGAAGCTTTGTGGGGCCCAGGAGACCGTCCGAAGGGAGGTCGGCTCCCGCGCGGTTGTCAGGAGGAAGGCTTCAGCTTCTGAATGAAGAAGAGCATTGAGATCAGCCCCAACATCGAGACCCTGTTTGGCACACGGGATGAAAACCTGCGCATCCTCGAAGACGGCCTGAACATCACCATCGACTTGCGCTCCGACGCGATTGAACTGGAAGGCGCCGCCCGCAACGTGGCCCGCGTCGAGCAGCTCTTCACCGATTACGAACAGCTGCAGCGCTCCGGGCACATCTTCAACAACGGCGATCTGAACAGTATGTTGCGCGTCTTCGCAACCGATCCCAAAGCTACCCTGCGCGGTCTCGCCGAAGCCGGCCGCCAGCGCTCCTTCGGGCGACGAAGCGTGCAACCCAAGAGCATCAACCAGCGCCGCTACCTTGAGGCCATCGAGAAAAATGACATGGTGTTCGGCATCGGGCCGGCCGGAACCGGCAAGACCTATCTGGCCGTCGCCATGGCCATCTCCGCGGTGCTGGCCAAGAGGGTCAATCGCATCATCCTGGCCCGCCCGGCGGTCGAAGCCGGGGAGCGACTGGGCTTCCTGCCGGGCACGCTGCAGGACAAGATCGATCCTTACCTGCGCCCGCTCTACGACGCGCTCTATGACATGCTCGATCCCGAGAAAGTCGATCGCTACCTCGAGAAGAATGTCATCGAGATCGCGCCCATTGCCTTCATGCGCGGCCGCACCCTGAATGACTCCTTCGTCATCCTCGACGAAGCGCAGAACACCACCTCCGAGCAGATGAAGATGTTCGTCACCCGGCTGGGCTTCAACTCGAAGGCCGTCATCACCGGCGACATCACCCAGATCGATCTGCCGAATGCCCGCCGCAGCGGCCTGGTCGAGGCAGTTGACATCCTCAAAGCGGTCGAGGGACTGGCGTTCGTTTACTTCGATGAGGGCGACGTGGTTCGCCACCACTTGGTGCAGCGCATCATCCGCGCTTACGATGACCACAAAACCAGGCTCGCCGAGCCGCAGATGCTGTTGTCGCTCGAAGCTAAGGCCGCGGAGAACAAAACAGCCCCCGCTGCAAAAGCCGTACCCGACGAGGCCCCACCTGTGGAGCAAAACATCATGTCGTTCCCAGGCAACCGCGGCGAGGCATAGAATCTGGTAGCTTGTAAGCGGAGGGCGCAGCCTTGGCCCTCCGGTTTCTTTTATACCGGGCTTGACCGCCCGGCTGCCCTCGAGACCGACATGGACGTCGCGCCGCTGGCTGACCGCCGGCGCCACAATTCGATGGTCATCCTTCGCAAACCGGTCGCCCGGCTCACCGCAGCCGCCCTCGAGCGTTTCCTGACGCGGGCGCGGCGCGCGGTCAAACTGCGAGGGACAGTGAATGTCCTGGTGGCCACCAGCGGCGAACTCCGCATGCTCAACCGCCGTTTTCGCGGCCTGGATAAACCGACCGACGTGCTGTCCTTCGCTCCGCTGCCGGACCAGGACAGCAAATTTGCCGGCGACCTGGCCGTCTCCGCCGACATGGCCGCTCGAAACGCGCGCCTGCTCGGTCACCCACCTGCGGCGGAGGTCAAGCTTCTCGTCCTCCATGGCCTGCTACACCTCGCCGGGTACGACCACGAATCCGACTCGGGCGAAATGGCCCGCAGGGAAGAACGGCTCCGCCAGCAGTTGGGCTTGCCTTCAGCCCTCATCGGACGCGGCCAAGGCGCCAGTCGCCGGCCCGGGCGGGAGCCGCACCGCCCACAAGCCGCGCGCGCCGCCACGGCCGCCCGGAGGCGCCTGCGATGACATACGCCGTCGCGGTCGTCCTTCTTCTCCTCGTGGGGTTGCTGACCCTCGTGTCCTACGTCGACCGGCTCTACGCCGAGATCGGCAAATTCCTCTCGCGCGAGTTCCAGGACAACATTGACACTTTCGAGAAGCTGGTCGAGCCCAGGCTGAAGGTCAGCCGGGCTCGCGCCTCGCTCTCCATGGCCATCCTCGTGCCCCTGATCATGGCGGCCATCGCCTTGCTGGTCGGCTTTGCGCTGTTCCATGACCAAGCCTGGAGCGCCCAGGAAATCCTGCAAGCCACCTTGAGCCTGGTCCTGGTCATCATCCTGTTCAACCGCTTCCTCCCCTTCGTCTTCTTCGCCCGCACCCGAGGTGAATGGCTGAGGCACTGGGCTCTGCTGCTGCGCATCCTGATCTACATGGTTCTACCCATCACCCTGGCGCTCGGCTTTCTGCAGTCGGTGGCCACGTTGACACGGCAGCCTACGGAAGAACAGCCGGAAAGCCCTGCCGAGGCCGTTGACGCCCTGATCGAAGCTGGCCAAGAGGAAGGCATCATCCAGCCCAGCGACCGTGCCCTCATTCAGTCGGTTGTCGAATTCAGCGGCAAGACCGTGCGCGAGGCCATGAAGCCCCGTCCCGACATGCTGGCCGTCCCGGTCAGTACCACCGTGGAGCAACTCATTGAACTCTTGCGTCAGCGCCCGTTCTCGCGCGTCCCCGTATACTGCGACACCATCCACAATATCGTCGGCATCGTCTACGCCCAGGACGTGCTTCAGGTCCCCGATGCCGAAGCCCACACTCGCACTGTCGAATCGCTCATGCGTTCCGACGTGCATTTCGTTCCCGAGAGCAAACTGGGCAGCGATCTGCTCCGCGAGATGCGCCGCAACAACATCCGCATGGCCATCGTGGTTGACGAGTACGGCGGCGTTGCCGGCCTGGTCACCATCGAAGACCTGGTCGAGGAAATCGTCGGCGAGATCGGCGACGAGCACGAAGAAGCCCAGGTCGTGAAGGAGAACGACCACACCTACGTCGTCCCCGGCAACATGGACGTGGACCACCTCGACGAACTTTTCGGCGTCCGCCCTGAGGGCAAGGAAGCCGCTACGGTTGCAGGCTTGGTCAGCGAACTGGCCGGCCGCATCCCGCAAAAGGGTGAGATCATCGAAGACGACGGCCTCCGCTTCGAAGTCCTCGAGTCCACCGACCGCCGAGTGCAGCGCGTGAGAATAACCGCCGTGGAACCGCGACAGATGAAACTGATATGAACCAGGTGTCAGGCTGATTCGCGGTGGAGGACGGCGCCCTGGCCGTCAATGCTTCAGTTGAAAAAGCCGAGGGCAGGCGGATCGTCGCTACACCGAACCTATGTCGCGTACAAGAACGGTGCCCGAAGTCTTAGAAATTATGACGAAGGTCGAATCGACCGCGGTCCTCAGGCGGCGCATGGTCCGGCGAGTCGTGAGCGCCGCGTGTCTTCTGGCGGCTTTGTACGGGCTGCGTGTGCAGGCCGTAATGTGCCTCGTCGCTGCGCTGATGCTGACTTCCGCCGGTACGAGATGGCTTCTAAAGTCGCCGTCTGTCGGACTCCAATGACCCACGGATACCTGCGCCCGCCATGCTACCCACCACTTGCAACCTGAAGCCCTCAGCTCGGAGCCTTAAGCCTTGTTCCATTCCGGTTTCGTGACCATCCTCGGACGCCCCAACGCCGGCAAGTCGACGCTGCTCAACGCCCTCGTCGGCGAGAAACTCGCCATCATCAGCCCCAAGCCCCAGACCACGCGCAACCGCATCCAGGGCATCCTTCACCTGCCCAAGCAGGGAAGCCGCCCCGCCGCTCAGATCATCCTGGTTGACACCCCCGGTGTCCATAAGCCCGACAGTTCGCTCGGCCGCAAGATGATGACCGAGGTCCGGGAGGCGCTCGACGCCTGCGACGTGGTGTTGGTGATCGCCGACGCCGCGCGCCGTCTCGATCCCAGCGATAGCTTCGTCCTCGACCTCGCCCGACAAGCGAGGGCCCGGCAATTGCAGACTCGGCCATCGATGACTCCCGTGTTCCTGCTCCTCAACAAGATCGACCTGATCAAGCCAAAAGACAGGCTCCTCCCCCTCATCGACGAATACCGCAAGCTGCACGACTTCCAGGAAATCATCCCGCTGTCCGCCCTCAAGAAAGACGGGCTCGCTCTGCTGCTTGACAAGCTCGTAGCCGCTTTGCCCGCCGGCCCGCGCTACTTCCCCGAAGGCCAGTTCACCGACCAGCCGATGCGCTTCATGGCAGCGGAAATCGTCCGCGAACAGATTTTGCTCGACACGAAGGAAGAAATCCCCTACGCCACCACCGTCGTCGTCGACCAGTTCGAGGAGAATCCCAAACTCACCCGCATTGCCGCCACCATCCATTGTGAGCGCGAAGGGCAGAAGGCCATCCTGGTGGGCAAAGGTGGCCAAATGCTGAAAAAGGTCGGCACCGCAGCCCGGCTTCGAATCGAGGGTATGCTGGGAACCAAGGTCTTCCTCGAACTGTTCGTCAAAGTCAGCCCCGGCTGGCGCGATTCCCGCGAGTTTGTTGAGCAGTTGGACTGGCGCCGCCAACTGGAGCGTATCTTTGGCCTGGATTAACCGTAACGCAAGCCGCTTTGAGGGGTCCTGACCGGGCCGTTGCGAATTGGCTTCACCGGCCGACCAGCGACCAACGACGCCGAACCCGCGCCCGAGTGCAACGTCCCCTCCCAGTGCACCGTACGTGTTGCCCTCGACCCGTTCTGTATTAAAATCACCCTGCGTCGCCCACTGCCGACCGGCGGAGTCACCCTCATGGCCACCGAATCTCCCACCGGCTGCAACTTTGAAGCCGACAAACTGGTCCTTAAGCTCCGGGTCACGCTGGCGGCGGACCGAAACGCGATCGACGGCGTCGTACAGAGCATCATGGAAGTGGTTCGCCGCACCAACTGCGCCACCGGCAAGGAGGATTCCATCGAATTGGCCTTGAGCGAAGCCCTGGCCAACGCCGTGATTCACGGGGCCAAAGGGGACCCCCAAAAGATTGTCGAGTGTGACGTGGCCTGCGACGAAACTCGCGGCCTGCTCATCGTGGTCCGCGATCCCGGACCGGGTTTTGATCCCGCCGCCATCCCCAACCCCTGTGTGGGGGAGAACATCTTCTCCAACCACGGCCGCGGCATCTTCCTCATCAATCAACTCATGGACGAGGTCCAGTTCCACAAGAACGGGACCGAAATCCACATGGTCAAGCGCTAGCCCGCATCCTAGACACCAGCGCTCCCTGGAGCGCGGCCCCCTGCTAGCGCCTTCCTCTCGCCGGCTGTCCGGCTGGTATCCGGCCTGGTGTTCCCTACTCCTTGGCCGCGATTCCCAGCGCCTTCATCTTCCGGTACAGGTGGCTCCGCTCCAGTCCCAGCATCTCCGCCGTGCGGCTCACGTTGCCGTGATTCTCATCCAGCTTCTTTAGGATGTAGTCCCGCTCATAGGCGTCCCTCGCCTGGTGCAGTGTGGTGTACTCGGTCCCCCCGGAACGCCGGTTGCCGTCCCGGTAAACCAGCGGTGGTAGGTGCTTGCGCTCGAACTTCGTAGTCGTCGGGTTCATGATCACGATGCGCTCGATCACATTGCGCAGCTCACGCACGTTGCCTGGCCAGGCATAGCGCATCAGCGTCGCCACGGCGTCGTCTGTGATCTCTCGCGGCCTCCTCCCATAGGTGGCTGCGAACTCCTTCAGGAAATGCCGCGCCAGCAGCGGAATGTCTTCCCGCCGCTCCCGCAACGGGGGGACAAAAAACGGAATCACGTTCAGTCGGTAGAACAAATCCTCGCGGAAATTGCCCTTGGATATTTCCTCCTCCAGGTCCTTGTTGGTGGAGGCGATCACGCGCACATCCGCCGTGATCGGGTCGTCACTGCCCACCGGCGCGAACCGCTGTTCATCCAGGGTGCGCAGCACCTTGGCCTGGGTCTTCAGGCTCATGTCTCCCACCTCATCGAGGAACAGCGTGCCCCCGTTTGCTTTCTGGAATTTGCCGACTTCCCCGGCCGCGGTTGCGGGGAGGGATCCTTTCTGGTGGCCGAACAATTCGCTTTCGATCAGGTCCTCGGGAATGGCCGCGCAATTCACTTCCACGAACATCTGCTCCTTGCGCAGGCTCCGTGCATGGATAGCGTGGGCTACCAGTTCCTTGCCCGTGCCCGACTCGCCGTAGATCAGGACTCGTCCGTTGGTCGGTGCCATGATCGCCATCTGCTGCCGCAGGGCCTTCATGGGGACGCTCTCCCCCACGATCACGCTCTTGCCTTGCAGTTGCTTCTTCAGCTCGCGATTCTCTTGCCGCAGCCGCTTGGCATCGATCGCATTTTTCAGCAGGATCAGCGTCCGCTCAATCGACAGCGGCTTTTCCAGGAAGTCGTACGCGCCCAGCTTGGTCGCCCGCACCGCCGTCTCGATCCTGCCGTGCCCGGAGATCATGATCACCTCCGGCGGATTCTCCAGTTCCCGGATCTTCTCCAACGTCTCCAGCCCATCCATCCCGGGCAGCCATACGTCCAGCAGCACGACGTCAAACGCCTTCCGCCGCAGAAGGTCCACGCAGGCCTCGCCCCCGCCCGCCTCCGCGGTCTTGAACCCTTCATCCTCCAGCACACCTTTCAGCGATTCGCGGATTCCAGGTTCGTCGTCAACGATGAGGATGTTATGCATGCAGCGGCACGGCCGGCGTCGGAGCCGCCTCCGGAGCTAGCGGCAACTCCACGATAAAGCGCGCTCCTACGGGGTGGTTCTCCTCCACCCGGATGGAGCCGTGGTGATCTTCGATGATCCGGCTCACGATGGCCAGGCCCAGCCCGGTACCGCGCTTCTTGGTCGAAAAATACGGCAGAAAAAGTTTTTCCTTTAACTCTTGGGTTACACCATGGCCAGTGTCGGCGACAACCAGTTCGACTGCGTCCCGGCTGGTTACGAGACTGGTGGAGACTTCGATTTCTCGCACCAGGGCGCCTTCCATCGCTTCAGCCGCGTTGTCCACCAGGTTGGCCAGCGCACGCTTGAGCGCGTCGCTGTCTGCCATCACTTTGGGCAGACCGGGACTCAGCTTGGCATGCACCTGGACGCCGTCCAGTCGCCCGGCGAACATGCTCAGCGCACTCTCCACGATGAGGTTGATGCTGGCCGGTCTGGGCTGCGAGGCCGGGAAACGTGCCAGCGTGGCGAATTCGTCCACCAACTTGCGCACCGTCTCCACCGACCCCTCAATGCTGTTCGCACAGTTCCGGATGATCTCGAGCGAGCCGGCATCGGGTGGCGTGCCCCGTTCCAGATGGCGCCGGATGCGCTCCGCCGAGAGCGCGATCGGGGTCAGCGGGTTCTTGATCTCGTGCGCCACCCGCCGCGCCACCTCCCGCCAGGCCGCCTGTTTCTGCGCTTTCAGTAGGTCGGACAGATCCTCGAAAATCAGGACGTATCCTCCGCGCACGTTCTCATGTTGCAGGGTGGCCACGGTCAGAGCCACGTTCAGCTTTGAGCGGTGCAGCACCATCTCCATCTGGCTGGTGGTAATGCCCATGCGGTCCGCCCGCCGCAACAGCACCAGCAAGTCATCCAGCACTTCGCCGCTGAACACCTCGCGCAACTCTGCCCCGATCATCCCGGAATCCACATCTCCTCTACTGCCCGTGGGATGGAACATCCGCAACAAGGCCTGATTCACGTGCGTGACCCGGTGCTGCGCGTCCAGCGAAAGTACCCCGGTCGGAATGCTCTCCAGGATTGTCTCGATGTGCAGGCGCCGCTGCTGCAGCGCCGTGTTGGCCGCCGTCAGATCCCGGCTGGAAGCCTCGATCTGCAGCCGGCTCGACTCCAGTTCCTCCGCCATGCGATTGAACGAGCGCACCAGATCCCCGATTTCATCGGCTGCCGTAACTTCAACCCGGTAATCCAGCCGGCCGCGCGAAATCTCCTGCGTGGCCTCCGCCAGCGCCACCACTGGGCGCGTTACCAGCTTGGCCAGGAATAGCGCCAGCCAGGTAGTGGCGAACAGCACCATCACCGTAAGCAGCAGCAACAGGCTCATGTAGGTATGGCGCACCAGACGGCGCTGGCGATACAGTTCGAAATAGCGCTTCTGGCTGGCCTCCAGCTGCCGCACGGTCTGCGAGAAGGGTTGGGGCAACGGCATCCCCACCACGATCCAACCACTCTCGCCCACCTTCGCAGCGCCCAGAATGTAATCGGTTTGCTCCCAGGTGAACGGAATCGGTTCAGCTCCCGAGAGACGGTCCAGCAGAACGTTCCCCTCTCCCAATGGCCACGCCACGGGTGCCCGGAATCCCGCCACCTCTTTGCCTTCCAACAAGGCCATCGCAAATCCGCCTTGCAGGGTCGTGTCGTGCCGCTCGAACTCTCTGGCGATGGCGTCAAAGGTCCGGTCAGCGTACGCTCGCTGCGTCTCCGGGTCGTGGGCAATGGAACTTGCTTCCGCGATCGCGTTCTGCCGCGCATAGGTTTGGATCAGCGACGCCATCGCGGCCGTGTCTTCTCGCACCTCCTCCACCGGGCGCGAGAACCACTTATCGATCGACCGGTTCAGGAAGCCGTACGCAAACCAGAACATCACGATCACCGGCAGCACCGAAAGCAGCAGGCCAGTGACCACCACCCGAGTCCGGAACTTCGATCCCAAAACCCCCAGCCGGCGCTCTGCCAGCAACTTCAGCAGGTTCCTCGCCAGCACGAACGTCATCATCGCGAACAGGGCGGAAATGACCACCGTGATCGCCGCGAAAAACAGAAGTTCCCGGTTGGTATCCGGATTCAGAAAAGCTGGCAGGTCAAACGAAGATTGCGAAAGCAGGATCCCAAACAGCAGGGCAATCCCGACTGCCAGTGGAACGATGACTTTCCTCCGGCTGGTGTCTCTTTTCGGGACTCGATCGGGGGTGGACACGGCGCTCCGCCTTACGCATCCTCTGGTGGCGCCGGCATCCAGCCGGCTGGCCTGCCCTGAGCGCAGTCGAAGGCCGAAGGGCATCCTGCCCGCAGGGGACACCCTAAAGACCTCAGACCCAAGACTCACTCTCCCCGCCATTATAGACGCAGCCCGAGTACCTTCCCGGCTTACTGGATGGGTGCGTTACCAAACGGGGAGGGCTCCCGCCAGGGCTCCTCCCTGTGGAACCCTGGCCGATGACTGACGCCCGAGGACTACCGCCAACGACTGCTGACTGACGGTTGCACCTCGAAGATGACGACGGAAGGCCGACGACCAACGACTAACGACCCACGACTGGTTTTCTACCTCCCGGCAGAAATCTCCGCAAAGGGCATTCCTCACATTTCGCCTGTGACTTCAGGCAGAACTCTTTCCCCACCCCCACGATTAGCCCGTGCATCTCGTTGTAAACCTGGGCCAGGGGAGACCGTCGCTTGGTGCTCATGCGCGAGGGCGGGTGAGCTGCGCCACGCAACTCCATCGCCGCCCGCCCCTGGTCCGGATCACGATGCTCGGTCGCCACGGGCGCGAGGGCCCGCTCGAACAACTCCCGGATGGTGTCGTAGGCCGCGGTCGGTTCCAGGATTTGGTGGCGGTGGAGGATGCGTCGGGTGTACGCATCCACAACGAATATCGGATGGTTGCCCGCGTAGAGAAGGATCGAGTCTGCGGTCTCCGGTCCCACCCCGTTCAACGCCAGCAACTCCTCGCGCAACCTCGCGGTGGGCGATGCGAACATTCGTGCCAGCGACCCCTGGTAACGCTCTTCGAGAAAAGCCACAAACGCCTTCAACCGCTGCGCCTTTTGCCGAAAGTACCCCGCCGGACGGATCAGCTGCTCCAATTGTTGGAGCGGCGCCTGCCGAATTCCGTCGACGTGCAAAATGCCGGCCTCGCGCAGTCTCATCATGGCCTTCTCCACGTTGTTCCAGGCGGTGTTCTGGGTGAGGTATGCCCCCACGATCACCTCGAAGCGGCTGCGCGCGGGCCACCAGTGTTGCCGCCCCCAAGCCGCGTACAGGGTCCCGAAGTACCCGCGTATCTGTTCTTCGCGCGACGTCCGCTGCAACGATTTGCCCCTTTCTCGGGCCCTGAGGTTTACCAAAGCCGATCCGGTCGGCTCTTGGCAGAGCACAGCGGCCCGAGCTAGGAGCCTGTCTTGAATCAGGATTCAAGGCTCCGCCATCCCGGATCGCGTGGTTCCCCGGGCCGGCAACCGGGCAGAGTCTGGCGGTTCTGCGCCATCCGGTCAAGTACAACCAAGACAAGCCTATCTCGGCTGACGACGCCAGCCCTAAGAAATACGAAAGTGCATGCTCTTCCGGAGACGAGCCTGCTGTCCACTCACTGCGTTCGGCGCAGAACGCGGCATTTCTCATCGGTCTCTTCCCCGCCAGGCAACGACCCGCAAAGGTCAGGTACCAAAGTTACTGGTGCCACAACCCGTCTGCGTTGACAATTTCTGTCAACGCGAAACACGCTGCCGCTTCTCCCCCTGAAAACCGGCGGTTTCGCGCGAAACACAAGAGCAACTCAACCCTAATTTTTCTGTCGATCCGATAGGAGAGATCGAGGTATGTCGCAACGGCTGGGTGACCTTCTCGTCAAAGAGAAAGTCATCACCCAAGAGCAATTGGCGCAGGCCATCAAGGTCCAGAAGGAAAGCAACTGCCGCCTGGGCTCCGCCCTGGTCAAACTGGGTTTCCTGACCGACGAAGACGTGACCAACTTCCTCTCGCGTCAGTACGGCGTGCCGGCCATCAATCTCTCCTACTTCGAAATTGATCCCGCCGTGGTCAAGCTGATTCCCTTCGAGACCGCTAAGCGCTATCAGATCTTGCCCCTCAGCCGCGTCGGCGCCTCCCTCACCATCGCCATGGTCGATCCCACCAATGTCTTCGCCATGGACGACATCAAGTTCATGACCGGCTTCAACATCGAACCGGTCGTCGCCGCGGAGAGTTCCATCGCCGCCGGCATCGAGAAGGCCTACGGCACCACCAAGGAAGAGGACCTCGAGCAGGTGATGCAGTCGATGACGGAGATGGGCGAGGCCGACGTCGAACTGCAAGCCGAAACGCAGGAAATGGACATCGGCGAGCTCGAGAAAGCCGCCGATGAGGCTCCCATCGTCAAGCTGGTCAACCTGGTGCTCACGGACGCGGTCAAGCGCGGTGCCAGCGACATCCACATGGAACCCTACGAAAAAGAGTTCCGCGTGCGCTTCCGCATTGACGGCGTGCTGCAGAGCATCATGTCGCCGCCGCTCAAGCTCAAGGACGCCATCACTTCGCGCCTGAAGATCATGGCCAAGCTCGACATCAGCGAGAAGCGCCTGCCCCAGGACGGTCGCATCATGCTGAAGATGGCGATCGGCGGCAAGAAGAAGCAGCTCGATTTCCGGGTCAGTACCCTGCCCACGCTGTGGGGCGAGAAGATCGTCATGCGGTTGCTGGACAAGGAGAACCTGCGCCTCGACATGACCAAGCTTGGCTTCGAGCCCGAGTCGCTGGTCAAGTTCGAAAAGGCCATCCTCAAACCCTACGGCATGGTGTTGGTCACCGGACCCACCGGTTCAGGCAAGACCAACACGCTCTACTCCTCCATCGCCCGCCTCAATACCCCCGATACCAACATCATGACCGCCGAGGATCCGGTCGAGTTCCAATTGCCGGGTGTCAACCAGGTGCAGATGAAGGAGCAGATCGGCTTGAACTTCGCCGCTGCCCTGCGCGCCTTCCTGCGTCAGGACCCGAACATCATCCTGGTGGGCGAGATCCGCGACTTTGAAACCGCCGAAATCGCGATCAAGGCGGCGCTCACCGGCCACCTGGTGCTCTCCACGCTGCACACCAACGGCGCTCCCGAAACCATTACCCGCCTGATGAACATGGGCATCGAGCCTTTCCTGGTGGCGACCTCGGTGCACCTCATCTGCGCACAGCGCCTGGTGCGCCGCATCTGCAAGGACTGCGCCGAAACGGTCGAGGTGCCTCACCAGACGCTGCTGGAAGAAGGTTATACCGCCGAAGAGGCCAAGACGGTCAAGATCACGAAGGGCAAGGGGTGCGGCGTCTGCAACAACACTGGATACAAGGGGCGCACCGGTTTGTATGAAGTCATGGAAGTGGACGATGAGATCAAGGAACTGGTGTTGGTCGGCGCTTCCGCCGTGGAACTGAAGAAGAAGGCCATCGAGTGCGGCATGCTCACCCTGCGCCGCAGCGGCCTGATCAAGGTCGGCCTGGGCCTGACTACGCTCGAGGAAGTGGCCCGCGAAACGATTCACTGAGACGGAAAGGGAAGGGAAGAACAACTATGGGACTCTCGCTCAGCGATCTGCTCAAGCGAATGCTGGAGATGGGAGGCAGTGACCTCCATATCACCACCAACTCTCCCCCGCAGGTGCGGGTGCATGGACATCTGGTCCCACTCGACCTGCCGCAGCTGACCCCGGCCGAGACCAAGCAGCTCGCCTACAGCGTCATGACCGATTCCCAGAAGCATCGCTTCGAGGAAAATCTCGAGCTGGACTTCTCTTTCGGGCTGAAGGGCCTGGCGCGCTTCCGCGCCAATCTGTTCAACCAGCGCGGTGCCACCGCTGCCGTCTTCCGCGTCATTCCCTTCGAAATCAAATCGTTTACTCAGCTCGGGCTCCCGCCCGTGGTCAGCAAGCTGTGCGACAAGCCTCGTGGCCTGGTGCTGGTCACCGGTCCGACCGGCTCGGGCAAGTCGACCACGCTGGCCGCCATGATCGACAAGGTCAACACCGAGCGGCACGAGCACATCCTCACCATCGAGGACCCCATCGAGTTCGTGCACATGAACAAGAACTGCCTGGTGAACCAGCGCGAGCTGCACGCCGATACCAAGAGCTTCGCTGACGCCCTGCGTGCCGCCCTGCGCGAGGACCCCGACGTGGTGCTCATCGGCGAAATGCGCGACCTGGAAACCATCGAGTCCGCCTTGCGCATCGCCGAAACCGGGCATCTGACCTTCGCCACGCTGCACACCAACTCGGCGTCGTCCACCATCAACCGCATCATCGACGTGTTTCCGGCGCACCAGCAGCCCCAGATCCGCGCCCAGCTCTCGCTGGTGCTGGAGGGCATCATGTGCCAGAGCCTTCTACCCCGTGGCGATAACAAGGGCCGCGTCATGTGCATGGAGATCCTGGTGCCCAATGCGGCTATCCGCAACCTGATCCGCGAGGACAAGATTCACCAAATCTACTCCGCCATGCAATCGGGGCAGGAGAAGTTCGGCATGCAGACTTTCAACCAGTCGCTGGCCACGGCTTACTTCCAGAAGCAGATCACCCTGGAAATGGCCCTGATGCGCTCCAGCAACCAGGACGAACTGCAGGAGATGATCAACCGCGGCGCGGGACTGCTGAACCGTACGACGGCGGGGGGGATGGCGAAGGCGGCCGCCCCAGCCAAGCGGTAAACAAGTTCGGGCTCCGGGCGCGCAGCTCGGGGCCGAAGAGGGAAGTGTCAGGCCTGGAAACGCCAGCGCGCGGGACCAGGGCAGGCAAGCAGCCAAGTTCAGGAGAGGCGAACCATGCCAGTCTTTACATTCTCAGGGAAGTCGGCAACCGGAGAAAAAATTTCCGGGGAACGGCAGGCGGCCAACAAGGACGTACTGATGCAGCAGTTGCGTCGCGAGCGGATCACCCCCGGCGCGGTGCGGGAAAAAGGGAAGGAATTCGCCCTGCCCAAGTTGGGCTCGGGCAAGGTCAGGACCAAGGAGATCGCGGTCTTCTTCCGGCAGTTCTCGGTCATGATTGATGCCGGCCTGCCCTTGGTGCAGTGTCTCGAGATTCTGGCGGCCAACCAGGAAAACCAGACCTTCCAGAAAACGCTGACCGGGGTGCGCACGACGGTCGAGGGGGGCGCCACCCTAGCCAACGCCATGCGCCAGTATCCCGTGGTCTTCGACGACCTGACCACCAACATGGTAGAGGCGGGCGAAACCGGGGGTATTCTCGACGTCATTCTGCAGCGCCTCGCCGCGTACGTCGAGAAAGCGGTGCGTCTGCGTTCAGCCATCAAGTCGGCCCTGATTTACCCGGTCGCGGTGGTCTCGATTGCGGTGCTCATCGTGGGTGCTCTGCTGAAGTGGGTGGTGCCCATCTTCGCCAACCTGTTTACCGGCTTGGGGGTCGCCCTGCCCCTGCCCACGCGTCTGGTTATGGGGCTGAGCGCCTTCGTGGGCCACTTCTGGTGGTTCTTCATCGTGGGCACGGTAGGCCTGGTGTTCGGCATCCGGCAGGTGCGCAAGCACCCGCAGGGCCTGTATGCGACCGACAAAATGCTGTTGCACGCGCCGGTCATCGGAATGCTGCTCAAGAAGATCGCTGTGGCCCGTTTCACCCGTACCCTGGGCACCCTGATCACCTCGGGCGTGCCCATCCTGGAAGGCCTGGCCATCACCGCCCGCACCTCGGGCAACGCCGTGCTGGAAGAAGCGCTGATGAAGGTGCGCAAGGCCATCGAGGAGGGCCGCACCATCGTCGATCCTCTCAAGGAGTGCGGCGTGTTCCCCAACATGGTCACGCAGATGATCGGGGTGGGCGAAGCCACCGGCGCCATGGACAGCATGCTGCAAAAGATCGCCGACTTCTACGAAGAGGAAGTGGACGCCGCGACCCGCGACATGCTGGCCCTGCTGGAGCCCATCATCATCGGCATCTTGGGCGTCACCATCGGCGGTATCGTGATTTCGCTGTACATGCCGCTGTTCGCCATGATCGCCAAGCTGGCTGGTTAGCGAACAACCGCAGGACCAGGGCTGGACCCCGGCATTGTTCCGGTCCCGTTCCCGCCGGTTTTTCGTTTCGCGCCGCAAGCAACACGGGCTCTCCTGTTCTCGGAGAAGGAGTCCAGGCCTCGCACCTGGGTTGGAGCATGCAATCGACTTTCGATGAACGGAACTGGCTGGCCTGGTTGGTGAAGGTCCGCATCATCATCCTCAGCTTCCTGCTGGGAATTCAGTTGGCCGTGGACCGGCTGACGCAGAGCACGCTGCCCATGCGCTTCTTCCTCAGCGTGATGCTGCTCTGGTACGCCATCTCCCTGCTGCACATGCTGTTGCTCGCGCTGTGGCAGGAGCGACTGCTGCAGGCGGCGCTGCAGGTGCTGACCGATTTGGTTTTGGTCACCTTGGTCGTGCACATCACGGGCGGGTGGGACAGTTCCCTGAACTTCCTCTACCCGCTGGTGATCATTGTGGCCTGCATCCTATTGCCGCGGGTCTGGGCCTACCTCACCGCGGCTTTGGCGTTCATCCTGTATGGCGCGGTGCTGGACCTGAACTACTACGCCGTGGTTCACTCCTATGCCTCCACCCATCCCGAGTTGAAGACGCTCGAGGCCATCATTTTCGTCAACCTCTTCGCCTACCTGGCGGTGGCCTATCTGGCGGGCCTGCTCTCGGCAAAACTGCGCCAGGTGGACGTACAGCTCAAAGATGCCAGCGGCGCGCTCGAGAGCTTGCAGGCGCTGCACGAAAACATCATCCAGTCGATGAGCGGCGGGCTCATCACGACCGGCCTGGACGGCCGCATCACCCTGATCAATGCTGCCGCTCAGAGCCTGCTGGAATACGGCGTGGCCGAACTCATGGGCCAGCCCGTGCGCGACCTGTTTCTCGATGCCCTGCCCAACGTCGAACAGGCCCACGGGGAGGTGCGCTTCCAGCCTAGGCATGGTTTCCGCAAGACATTCCGGGTGCGTGTCTCCAGCCTGACCGTGGCCGAGCGCGGGGTGCTGGGCTACGTTTACACCTTCGACGATTTGACCGAAGTGCGCCGCCTGGAGCGCGAAGTTCGCATGCAGGACCGGCTGGCTGCCGTCGGCCGCTTGGCCGCTGCCATCGCCCACGAGATCCGCAATCCCCTGACTTCGATTGCCGGTTCGGTGAGCATGATGTCCGGCGCCTCGGGGATGACCGACGAGCAGCGGCAGTTGTTGCACATCGTGACCCGCGAATCCGAGCGCCTGAACAACATCATCACGGACTTCCTGGCCTATTCCCGAGGTAAACAGTACCGCTTTAGCCGGGTCAACCTGGTGCCCCTGGTAGAGGACACCCTGACTCTGCTGCAGCGCGGCCTGGTTGCCGAAAACGCCCCCATCCGCATCGAGCGGAACTTCAGGTCGGGTGAGGCCTGGACCTTGGCCGACGGAGACAAGATCAAGCAGGTGTTCTGGAACTTCTGCCAAAACGCAGTGCGGGCGATGAACAACGGGGGTGTCCTGACGGTGACGCTGGAAGCGGCGGGCGAGGACTGGCAGCTCAACTTTGGCGACACCGGCCCGGGCATGAGCCCGCAGCAGACCGAGAAGATTTTCGAGCCGTTCCAGTCGGGCTTCAAAGGCGGCAGCGGGCTGGGGCTGGCCATCGTTTACCAGATCGCGCAGGCTCACGAAGGCAAAGTGTTCTGCCGCTCCCGGCTGGGGGAGGGCACGACGTTCGTCTTGCGGTTGCGGCGCCTCGATTGCACCGCCGGGGAATCGGACGCGACGGCTGCACCGAAATCCCTGCCGGCGCCGGCGTGGGAGAGCGGCGCGGCCGCGGGAGGGAGAGCGCATGGGTAACATTTTGGTGTGTGACGATGAGCGCTCCATTTGCGAAATGCTCGACATCGCGCTCCGCCGCGAGGGCTACAAGGTAGAGGCGGTGCAATCCGGCGAGGCCGCTAAACGCAAAATTGACGGCGCGCTCTACGACCTCATCATCACCGACATCAAGATGCCCCAGACCGACGGCATCGAAGTACTGCGCTACGCACACGGCGCCTCGCCCGAGACCGCGGTCATCCTGATCACCGCAGTCGACGACTATGAAGCCGCGGTCGAAGCGGTCAAGGCGGGCGGCGCCGCCGACTACATCCGCAAGGGCCCCGGCCTGGTCGACGAGATCAAACTAGCCATCAACCGCACCCTGGAGAAGGCGGCGCTCAGCAAGCAGAACTTCGCCTTCCGGCGCGACGCCGCGTCTCGCAACTCGCTCGACAACATCATCGGCGCCGGCAGCGCCATGGAGAAGCTCAAGCACACCATCCGCACCGTGGCCTCGACCAACAGCACCATCCTAATCTACGGCGAATCGGGCACAGGCAAGGAACTGGTGGCGCGCGCCGTGCACGTCTGCTCCCCCCGCGCCACCCAGCCCTTCGTCTCGGTCAACTGCGGCGCCTTCCCGGAAACTCTCTTGGAAAGCGAGCTCTTCGGCTACGTCAAGGGCGCCTTCACCGGCGCCAACCAGAACAAGCGTGGCCTGTTCGAGGTGGCTGACGGCGGTACCATCTTCCTCGATGAGATCGGCGAGATGACCCTGGCCATGCAAGTGAAGCTGCTGCGCGTGCTGCAGGAGCGCACCGTGCGCCCGGTGGGCAGCACAGCCGAGGTCCCCATCGACGTGCGCGTCATCGCCGCCACCAACCGCGACTTGGACAAGCAGGTCGCCGAGAACACTTTCCGGGAAGATCTCTACTACCGGCTGAGCGTAATTCCCATCCGCGTGCCCAGCCTGCGCGAGCGCCAAGAGGACATTCCCCTGCTGGTGAATCACTTCCTCAAGAAGTACGCGCCGGCGGCGGGCAAGAGCATCCTGCGCGTGCACCCGCGCTCGCTCGATGGCCTGTGCCGCTATGACTGGCCCGGCAACGTGCGCCAGCTGGAAAACACGGTGGAGCGCGCGGTCGCGCTGGAAGCCACGGAAGAACTTCACGTCGAACTGCCCGCCGAACGCCCCAAGACCAAGGCCGCCGCAGCCGCAGCCGGTTGGCCCGGCCTCGAGCAGCCTTCCTCGAGCGCGATTCTCCCTGAAGGCCTGGATATGGAACGCTACGTCGCCCAGATCGAACGCTCGCTGCTGCAGGCCGCCTTGAACCAGTCGAATGGCGTGCAGACCAAAGCCGCCGAAATCCTGGGCATCTCGTATCGCTCGTTCCGGCATTTGATGAAGAAGTACGAGTTGTGAGGGGAGCTGCGAGCGATTGGGCCGCGAGCTTTGAGCCACTCTGCTCGGACTTCGGATGTGGGGCCTCAGACGTGCGACCTCAGACCGGGTGTCGTGCGCTGCAAAACGCTGCCCATGGCGTTGGTCGGCTGCAACGTTCGTCATCCGGAGGGCAATTCGGGGCACGCGAAGCGGCCCGGTGACAACCAGGCGACAGCGGGACGATGTATGCCGGGGTAAATCACACCGAGCGGGTCAAGGGCGGATTGAAAAGTGATGAACAGGTTTGCGGGCGTCTACGCCTGCAGTCGTGGACCAAAGCCCGGTAGCTCGAACCTACGACGTCCACGCACCGCTTGGACACGAATTTGGTGTCTGACAGAACTGTCAAGCCTGACTAGCCGTGCATTGTTGCCGCGAGACGCAGGGTCAGGGCAAGGAAAGCCAGTAGGCGTTCTCCAAATGGTTCAATCGAGGGCACGCTGACCGACGGTGCCGACTACGGCTTCTTCAACTGCTGCTTCCATCCCAGAATCCTCGCCTTATTTCCCTCGGCTTCGGCTTCCGGAATCATGCCTTTCATCTGGTAGAGAACCGAAAGGCTGGTGTGGGCGAGAACGTCGTCGGGATCAAGTTCGGTGATGCGCCGGGCGACGACGATGGCTTCGTCCAGGCGGTTCAGTTCCTGCAGGGCGCGGGCTAGCCCGTGCATGGCTTCGGTGAAGGCGGGGTCAGCCGCGAGCGACTCCTGGTATTCGGTGACAGCGGCCTCATGCTGGCCGGCGGCAAAAAGGTCGAGCGCCACGTAGTAGTGGTCTTCGGCCGCCTGGCGAGCCTTCGCGTTGGACATGGCGCGGAAACCGTCCCCCGACCGGATTTGATTCTACGCCATCCGTTGCCGAGCCGGCGCCGGCTCTCAACCCGTCCCCGAGCCAGCCGGGATTGAAGGAACTTCTTGCCTCAGTCGCAGCAGGTAAGCGCAGCAGCGTCGGAAGGGCCTGGAACGGAACCAGGGACCAACCCTGCCGTCCGCCAACACTCGACGAGCGGCCCTGCAGAAGTCTGAATGCCGCGCCGGATGCCGTCCCTGAACGTTGCCCCAAGCTCCTAGTGACCGGTGCGCTTACGCTATACTGGCTGTGCAGTCATGGGTAACGCACTCCGCTTCCTGTGGAACGCGACCCGGGGCCACCGCCTGACGCCCTGGCGCAGCCCATATCTTCTGTGGCGGATCGAAACCTACACCGGCCTCAAAATGACGCAAGTCGGCTTCCTGGAGTTCTGGGAGTTTGCCTGGCGGGAACGGCACAACATCTGGCGTTTTCTCAAGTGGACGGGAGAAATGGAAGGCTACGCTCGTCCCCGGCCCAAGGCTTAGCCGGTTTCCAATTTTCGGTTTCCCTTGTCGAGCGACGGCTCTTGCTGCTATGTAGAACCGACGACCGTCCACCCATTAAGGAGCCAGAGGAGTTAGAGTCGCGTTACTGCGTCTGACTTTAGGGTCCGCATGGGCTTTGCCAGGGAGCCGGGAGTGAATACCACCCACTCTCGCAATTCTCAATCCTTTCAGTGTCCGTTGCCTACGGCCGCGGCTTCGGCCAGCAGGATGTTGACGTCGGTGCCTTTGCCGACGCCCAGCAACTGGGCGGCGGCAGCGCGATTGGCGGCGATTTCCAGGTAGCCCATGCTGCCCAGGATTCCGAAAACCTCGCCGGGGGCGCCTTGGGCATAGGCAGACTTGATCTCGGTGATCTCGCGGTTGCCCACTATGATCTTGAACCTGGCCGGTGCTTCGCCAAACAGCATGGGAGCGTCCGCAGGTGTGATGTTGGTGATGAGGTTGCCAAAGCGGTCGACTTTCAGGACCACGCCGCGCAGGGTGGCCGCATTCACCGTCTTGGGCTTGGGGGCGGAGAAGCGCACGAAGTCAGTGACTTCCTCGCCGAACTTGGTCGTGTCGACGCCTTTGGCCAGATAGGCCGCCAGGGGCGCGAAGATGTCGCGGGCGTGGAAGGTCTGGCTGACGGGCTGCAGGAAATAATGCTCCATGGTGACATGGCGCACGTGGATGCGCTCCTCGCGCTGGTAGATCAGCGACAGCACTCCGTTGTCGGGGGCTACAAACAGGTGCTTCTCCCCGCCGACGATGATCGGTCGGCGCGCCGTGCCCACGCCCGGGTCGACGACCACCAGGTGCACTGTGCCCACCGGGAAATAGGAGTAAGCCTGGCAAATGGTCAGCGCGCCGTCCAGCACGTCAAAAGCTTGCACGGAGTGGCAGATGTCGACGACCTGAGCATCAGGTTCGATGTTCAAGATGACGCCCTTCATGGTTCCCACGAAGTGATCGTTCAGGCCGAAGTCGGTGGTCAGGGTGATGATGGGCTTTCGGGCCACAGGTTCCTCGCGCGCCGGACACACTTCGGCCGGCCTGGATTCTGCCGCAATACCCGACGGTAAACCGAGGCTAGGTAGGCGTCAAGGTACGGAAGTCATGGGGATTGGCAATCTCCAGTTTCTGATTGCCACTTGGTCCGATGCGAGCACCCTCTGAGACCGTCTGAACCAGCACCGTCTTCAGTAAATGTGGATGTTCCCCGAGCCGGTGTGAACGCGGATCTCGGGGCCACCGCCGCGCACCTGGCCGCGGATCTCGCGCGGCGGCCGCTGCACCCGTCCCTGGATGGTGGTGGTAATCGGATGGTCCACCGTGACCGATCCGGAGCCGGTGGAGATATCGACCCTGAAGCCGGCGTCGCCAGGCACGCGCAATTCGACATTTCCGGACCCGGTCCTGAAGCTCCAGTCGTTCGTGGGCTTGCCTTCGGCGCGCACGTCGCCACTTCCGTCCGAGACCCGCAGGCCGCCGTCCACACCCCGCAGTTCGATGTTGCCGGAGCCGGTTTCAACCTGAACGTCACCCGCGCCCTTCTCCTCGACGCGGATGTCGCCGCTGCCGGCGCGCGCTTCGAACGGTCCAGCTACTTCCTCGGCTCGCACATTGCCCGATCCGGTGTGGGAATGAATCTCGCCAGCCAGGTTGCGCAGGCGCACGTCACCGGATCCGGTTTCCACGTCGAGGCCGGCAGTAAGGCCCTCCATGGTCTGGTTTCCGGAGCCGCTCTTGCTGCGGACTTTGGAGTCGACGGGAACCGTGATCTCGTAGTCGATGGCGATGCCGCGTACGTTCACGTATTCGACGCGAATGCTGTTGCTGTCTTGCGTGATGGGTGGAATCTTCTCGATCGCTTCCACATCGCTCTTGCGATCGCCGCTCAGCCCGTGATTCTCTACGCGGATCCTGCCCAGGATGGTGACGCTGCCGGCGGCCCCGGCACGGATGGTGACGTCACCGGAGCGCGACAGCACTTCCAGGTCTGCCGGGCCGCTCACTTGCAACCTGCGTTCAAAACGTCCCTGGTAAGATTCCGCGGCCGCCAGCGAAGTGCCCAACCCCAGCAAGATGGCCAGTGCCCCAATCAGGTTGCGTCTCATAGCATCTCTCCCTCGGGGTGGATTCCGCACGCATCCGATCCATTCGCTGCGCTCTGGACGAACGGAGCGCGTTTTCGCCAAGCGGCGATCCACGACAGAAGAGCACCTTAACCACGACGGCCTCAAGGGGGCTGCCGATGCCGAGCAAAGCTCTGCCCGGGTAACAAGCGGCACCACTGGATAGCCCCCTGAATGGCCTTGGGGAGCTCTCAACAAGTGTCTCCCTATAGGACTCACGCGGTTCGGGGGTAAGGCGCTCGCGTTACGCTTACTGCAGCACTACCTCGTCGCCCTCTTTCAGGCCGCCCAGCAGTTCTGTTTTGGCACCGTTAGAGATCCCGATATTGACCGCGATCTTGCGTTTGCCCTCCTTGGCCTTAGGGTCTGGGATCTCGACCGAGGCCTTCTTGTCCTTGTCGTAGAGGATCGCGCCTTCGGGGATCTGCAACACGTTCTTGTGCTCTTCGAGGATGATCTCGGCGTTGGCGGTCATGGCCGCTTTCAATTCGCCGCCGGGATTGTTGATGGAGACGCGGACCTCGAAAGTGGTGACGTTATCCTTCTCCACTCCCATAGGAGAAATCTTGGTGACCTTGCCGTAGAAGGTCTTGTCCTTGAAGGACTCAACCTTGATGCGGGCGGGCTGGCCGAGGTAGACCTTGCCGATGTCGCTTTCGTCGACCTTGCCCTTCACGTAGACTTCGCTGGTGTCACCCAGCGTCATGACCAACGTGGCCGAGGAACCCAGCACCAGGATGGAGCTGACCGCGTCGCCCACCTCCACGTCGCGCGAGAGCACCAGGCCGTCGATCGGAGAGACGATGGTGGTGTAACTGAGCTGTTCCTCCAGTTGCTTGAGGTTGGCCTCGTCCTGCAGGACTTGGGCCTGGGCCTGTCCGGCCTTGGCGCTCAGAACCTGCACTTGGGCCTTGGCCACGTTCTGCTTGTTAACCGCCAGAACATAATTCTTCTGGGCGTCGTCCAGGGAGGAAGCCGAAACCACACCCTCCTTGGCCATGCCTTCGGCGCGTTCGTAGGCGCGCTGCAGCATGGGCACATCGGGGCCTTCGGCGTCGACCTTGGCGCGCTGCAGGTCGGCCTGCGCGCCTTTCAGGCTGGCCTCGGAGGCTTCAAGCTGGGCGCGGGCCTTGGCCACCTGGGCCTCGATCTCTTCCTTGTCCAGGTCGGCCAGAATCTGGCCCTTCTTCACGCGGTCGCCGTACTCCACGTACAACTTCTTGACGATGCCGCTGGCCTTGGACTTGATCTCCACCTTGGTAATGGGCTCAACCTTACCGGTAGCCACCACGCTCTTGGCCAAGTCCCCACGCTCCACCTTGGCGAGCTTGGAGGGATCGATCTTGGTGCCACCCCGCGTCGCCGCAATCAGGCCGATGACTGCCAGCAGCACGACGGCTACACCGATGATGGCGTAAATAATGCGTCTGCGGCGCCTTTTCCTGCTGTTGCCGTTGCCGTTTCCGTTCACAGCCGCCTCCTGGGCTTAGACGAGCTGAGCTTTGGTTGCCGTCTACAATCGATCTTACGAGGGCGAAAGGGTTTTTGTTCCCGCCTGGATGCTAAGATTCCAAAATATTCGTCCAGGTATTTCCCGAATGGGCAATCAACCGGAGTAGTGCTCATGGCATTAGACCGGGCGGGCAAGGAAAAGAAAGCAGGCAAGTTTGGCTTCGCTGGGCTGGGAGCGCGGGTGTGCACGCCGGAGTCCTCATCGGATTCCTGACTCCTTGTTATGCCCTTTGGAATGTTAGAATTACCTATCCATGATTGCCTTTGTGCTGCTCCGGGTGTTCTTGATTCTGCTCCTGGTGGCAGCCAACGCCTTCTTTGCCGCGGCAGAATTTGCCCTGGTCAGTGTGCGCGATACGCGCATCCAGCAACTCATCGAGGCGAAACGCATTGGCGCGCGCACCGTACTGCGTCTGCACCAGAACCTGGACGAGGTGGTCAATGGTGTGCAGCTGGGGATCACGCTGACCAGCCTCACTTTAGGCTGGGTGGGCGAGCCCATGCTGGCGCGCATCGTGGAACAGTTCCTGGGGCATGTGCCGCATGCTTCGGTGTACGCCCACACCATCGCCATTGTGCTGACGTTGACCGTCATCACTTACCTGCACGTGCTGCTTGGAGAGCTGGTGCCGAAGACGATTGCGCTGCAGCAGTCCGAGCGCGTGGCGCTGGCAGTGGCCGCGCCCATGGATGTATTTCTCACCATCACCCGGCCGTTCCTGTATTTCATGCGCAAGTCAGGGGGCTTCGTGCTGCGGTTGTTCGGATCGCGCGAGATGCGCCGGGGCGCGATCCATTCCCCCGATGAGCTGAAGCTGATCGTCACCGCCAGCCGACAGTTTGGGCAGATCCCGGAGTTCCAGGAAGAGGTCATCCACAACGCACTGGAGCTGGACAGCATCACCGTACGCGCCGTCATGGTACCGCGGCCGGACATCTTTTCGTTGCCTGCCGATCTCACGTTGGAGGAAGCGTTGGCGCGGGTGGTCGAAGAACAACATTCGCGCATTCCGGTGTACGACCCGCAGCGCGGCCGGGAGCACATCATCGGCGTGCTTTACTCCAAGGACCTGATGCGCTGGATGCGACTGCGCCTTTCGCTGAATCCCAGCCAGCCCATGGCCGCGCGCATCGCGAAGATGCAGATCAGTCAGATCATGCGCAATGTGCTGGTGGTGCCTGAGACCAAGGTCCTCACCGACCTGCTGGCAGAGTTCAAGGAGCGCAAGCGGCACCTGGCGGTGGTGGTGGACGAGTTCGGCTCGACCGCAGGTGTGGTCACGGTGGAGGACGTTCTGGAACAACTGGTGGGGGAGATCGAAGACGAGTTCGATAGTCCTCCCGCCACGCCGGAACTGGAAGAAGAGGCGGCGCTGGTGCTGGACGGATCCCTGAACATCCGCGACCTGGAGTCGCAGTACCAGCTGACGCTACCGAGGGATCAGGGTTTTGAGACGCTGGCGGGATTCGTGCTCGCGCGGCTGCAGAAGATTCCCAAGGTGGGCGATTCGTTTGAGTTCGAGGGCCGTCGCTACTCGGTGGAGGAGATGGAGAGCCACCGTATTGCCAAGGTGAAGATCGAGACGCGAGCGCCGGCGCCAATGGAGAAGGCGGGGGATTGAAAGCTTGTGTGCCACGGCCGGTTTGCCCGCGGCGGACCTGGCATCGCTGCCCGGGACTTCTAGCCGAAATCGTTCTCCGCGGTTTGGTTGGACCTTGGGGTGGGTGTAACCGCCTCTGCGTGAGCGGGACTCTGCTCGTGCTTCCAAATCGGCAACGACTGACCATCGACTGATTCATGCTTCGCTCCCTCATCCAGCGCCTGCTGTACACCTTCCCGGTCGTGTGGCTCGTGGTTTCGATTGTCTTTCTGCTGATCCATCTGGTTCCTGGCGACCCCATCCTGCAGATGATGGGGGAAGGGACGCCGGCGGCTGATCTGTCGGCGACTCGTCAGCTTTACGGCTTGGACCTGCCTTTAGGGGAGCAATACCTGCGTTACTGGAAGGGTGTCGTGCATGGGGATCTCGGAGTTTCGATCCGGCTCAATCAGAACGTGACCAAGCTACTGCGAGAGCGCTATCCCCATACGCTGCAGCTCACGCTGGCGGCGCTGCTCATCGCAATTCTGCTTTCCCTGCCCTCGGGGGTGCACTCGGCGCGCACCCGCAACCAGTGGGACGACCGCGTGCTCAGCGTGGTCAGCCTGTTTGGGCTGTCCTTTCCGAATTTTGCGCTGGGGCCGATATTGATTCTCCTGTTTTCCATCAAGCTGGGATGGCTGCCGGTCTCGGGCTCGGGCACGTTCGCAAACCTGGTGTTGCCAGCCATTACCCTGGGCAGCGCGCTAGCCGCCATGCTCACCCGTATGGTGCGGACCTCGATGCTCGAGGAACTCGGCCAGGACTACATCCGCACCGCCCGCGCCAAAGGACTGCCCGAACGCACCGTGATCTACCGGCACGCGCTGCGTAACGCTCTGATCCCGGTCATCACCGTGCTGGGCCTGCAGTTTGGCGCCCTGCTAGCCGGCGCCATCGTCACGGAAACGATCTTTGCCTGGCCGGGAGTCGGCCAGCTCACCATTCAGGCCATCTCGAACCGCGATTACTACCTGGTACAAGGATGCATCCTGGCAATCGGGCTGACCTATGTGGCGGTTAATCTTGTGACGGACGTGGTGTACTCGGTGGTCAATCCGAGAATCAGGCAGTCATGAGCAATGCGCGCCGTCGAACCTCGGATTCGCCGCCCCCCTCAGACAAGAGAAAGCGCCAGATGGCCTGGGTGGGAAGGCAGAACCGAGGGCGTTTTGAGCTGCAAGGTCAGAGCAGGGCAGACGTCAGATGGCAGTTGCTGGACCTGCCGGCCTGCGGCGGAGTCACGGTTAGAGGCCTTTCAATATCGAAATAAATGTCGACCACCCCCATTTCGCTGCCACGCCTGGCCGGTCACAACCCGCTGGCTGCGGTCGGCGTAGTACTGGTAGTGGTATTCGTGGTGTGCGCCCTCTTTGCGCCGCTGCTGGCGCCGTACGACCCGGCGCACATCGATCTGCCCAATCGGCTTGAGCCACCTACACGGGCGCACTGGGCGGGCACCGACGAACTGGGCCGCGATATTCTCTCCCGGCTGATCTTTGGCGCGCGCATTTCGCTGCTGGTGGGCAGCTGCGTGGTGCTGACATCGCTGACCTTGGGCCTAATCATCGGATCGATCGCCGGTTACTACGGCGGGGGCATCGACCGTTTCGTCAACGTGGTGCTGATGAACGCCTTCATGTCGTTTCCCGGCATTTTGATTGCTATCGCGTTCGTGGCCTTCCGTGGGCCCGGTATTTTCAACCTTGTGCTGGCTCTGTCTTTGGGGGGCTGGGTCGGTTACGCGCGCCTGGTGCGCGGGCAGGTGCTGGCGGCGCGGGAGCGGGAGTTCGTAGAGGCTGCCCGCGCCCTGGGAGCGTCGGACGCGCGGATTATCGTCCGGCACCTCCTGCCCAACATCATTCAACCCGTAATCGTGCAGGCGGCCATCGGCATGGCAGGCGCCATCTTGGCCGAGGCCACCATGAGCTTTCTGGGCCTCGGCGTGCCCCCGCCTACGCCCAGTTGGGGATCGATGCTCAATGACGCCCGCGCCCGCCTGTTCGATGCGCAACATCTGGTGATTTGTCCAGCAGTCACCGTGATGCTGGCGGTGCTGTCGTTCAACTTCATCGGGGACGGGTTGCGGGATCTTCTGGATCCGCGGTCGCGGATTGAGGCGGGGTTGTGAGCGATAACGAGCACGCGCCGAAGTGCTGGCTCACCGGCCGGGAGCTTCCAGCAGAACGCTCAGCAGGCGGGCGAGCTGAAGTTTTCGGGCATGATTGGCGGACGGTTCAGGATCGGCGTCGGTGAGGGTGGCCAGTTGGTGGGCGAAGATGCGGGTGGCGGCGTCACGGGGCAGGTAGACGACGTTGGCGGGAAAGACTAATTCCCAGCTATTGTGGTCGTAGCGGGTCAGGGTCCAGCGCTGGCGTTCGGACTGCTGCTTGAGGACGGCATTATTGCCGGCGATCCTTGCCGGCCCGGTGATGCGAACCTCCGCCCAACCGTCGTGATCCTTCAAGTTCACTTTCTCTATTGCAATCCGGTCAAAGATGAAAACCGAGGGAAAGGGGGGCAGCGTGTCCTGCGCCTGCAGCGATGGCGCGATGGCGTGGAAGGTCTCGAGCAGCGCAGCGTTGACCTGAGCGGGCGTAGGGCGAGCCGCCTGCACCACGGCGGTGGTCGGGATGGCGGAGAGGGCGGGCGGAAGTTCAGTGCGGACGCTGGCGGATTCAATGGCGCTGTCGTCGGTCGGAGCAGGGTCGTCAGTCTCTGAAGGCGCGGCTTCGGGCGGGCGCGGGCTGTGCAGTCCCGCAGCTTTCAGACCTGGACTGGGTTTGGAGAGCACAAGCACCCGGGAAGCTTGCAGGTAGCGATAAAAGCGCGGCGTGCCGCGATGCCGCCAGTAGGCAGCATCCCAGGCATCAACTCCGAAGCCGGTGCGCAGCGCGCTGAAGAAAGTGCGCTGGGGTGGGTTGACCACGATGCCAGCGTGCCCAGGCCAGACGATCAGGTCGCCAGGTTGGGGATGCCGCACACGGCGAAATTCAGGAATTCCGGCATAAAGATCGGAGGACCTCTGGTAGCTATAGGGGAATCCTGCTTTGGTGTAGACGTCATGAACGAGATGGGAGCAGTCGGAGCCGGGGCTCGGACGGCGCCCGGAATCGAGGGCGGCGGAAAGGATGGCCAGGCCATCGTCGGGCGTGAGCAAGCGGGGGGTCTCGCCCGTCGGCTGGGCTGCGGGCCGGCTTTGCAGCGCCGATGCTGCGGAAATCAAAGCCCACAACAGCGCCGCGTAAACCAAGGTTGGGATCCGGAGCCGCATAGTCGGTTTGTAACGCCAGTCGGTGGCGTGGCCCAGATCACCGTGGTGCAATGGGCACTCGCGAGAATGCTTAGGTGCGATGCACTAAGGGACAAGACTAGACATAATGTCCGGAGGCGCCCGCACGACCCGAATTAATTCTTAACATGAAGTTGCACCAGCAGGAAATTGTTTCCCGCTGACCAAAGCTTTGGCAAGCCAAGGAAAAGGTCAGGCGGACCCCGATTACCCTCGGCCGGTTGCAGCCTCCCCGAAGACAGACTTGTGATGGCAGGTGCGGAAGCGCTGTGCCCCCCGGGAACCCCATCCGGCCACTTGGTGCGCCGCCACGGTGCAGCCTGCCAAGGCCCGTGAATCTGGGATCGGCGTTTTCTCATCTACCAGGGCATGAATTTTGAACATGCTGTGGATTTTTTGTCTTCCGGGGATTCGGAAGGTGCCGCCGCTGTCCCAGCCCCGGGCTCTGGTGCGGGTGATGATTCGGCGCTGCTCGACGCGTATTCGCGGGTGGTGACGTCGGCAGTGGAGAAGGTCAGCCCCTCGGTGGTGAATATCGAAGTTCATCAATCCGTGACTTCGCGGCGCCGGGGAGAGCCCGGGGACCGGCGCGGTGGAGGCTCAGGCTTCATCTTTACTCCGGACGGCCTGATTCTTACCAATAGCCACGTGGTGCATGATGCAAGCCGCATCGAGGTGACGCTGGGCGACGGGAGAAGGTTCCCGGCGCGCACCATCGGCGATGATCCGGCGACCGACCTGGCCGTGATCCAGATCGATGCGCCGACGGGCAACGGCCCCCGGCTGGTGGCGGCGGCGCTAGGGGATTCGCAGGCGTTGCGGGTGGGACAGCTGGTGATCGCCATCGGGAATCCTTACGGCTTTCAGTCTACGGTGACGGCCGGGGTAGTGAGTGCGCTCGGCCGCTCGCTGCGGTCGTACTCGGGGCGGCTGATCGAGGATGTGGTGCAGACAGATGCATCGCTGAATCCGGGGAATTCGGGTGGACCCCTAGTCGCGTCGGATGGGCGGGTGGTGGGCGTAAATACGGCGACCATCCTGCCTGCACAGGGCATCTGCTTTGCGATCGGGATCAACACGGCAAAGTTCGTAGCCAGCCGGCTGCTGCGCGATGGCCGGATCCGGCGAAGTTATATCGGCGTGACAGCGCAGACAGTGCCGCTGCACCGGCGCTTGGTACGGTACTACGATCTGGCCCGCGAAGCCGGTGCCGTAGTGCTGTCGGTAGAGGACGGAAGTCCGGCGGCACGGGCGGGGTTGCGCGAAGGCGACGTAATTGTCGCACTCGACGGCCATCCCGTGGCCGGGGTCGATGATCTGTACCGGCTGCTGACGGATGTGCCGGCCGGCGGGTGCCCCGAGCTGACTCTGATCCGCGGCACGGAGAGGTTGACGGTTGGGATCGCGCCGGAAGAGACGCGGCCGGCGAGCTAGCGCGCCATTAAAGATATAGCAATGGCTAACTTTCTGCCATAGCGGCTGGAGCCGCATACATGGGCCGAGGCTCGCGACAAGTCCAGAAGCGTGTCCTGATACGATTCTTCGTTCGGCGGCCGGAATCGGCGCCTGGCATCTGACCCGGAATGCTTTTGCCGGCTTTTTCGTCCTGGAGCGCAGTGAGAGTGCTCGGGTTCCTTGGCCTGAGCCACGCCTGCTACCCGAAGGGCGGCCAGGGCAATCTGAGATCACATCGCTTTTGCTCCGGGTGAAACCGGATCTGGCGCACCTGCGGCTTCGCCATCTGCAATGCGCGGGAGGAGCGCCCCGTCCGAGAGGAGGCTTCTGATCGGGTAGTGACCGATTTCTGAATGGGTGGCGTCATTGCCATATCAGGAGCCGTGTGTTAGCGTCCTCTAAAGAAGAAAGGGACAGCGTTGAAGGCTACGATTCCCGCCGGGCTGGATCGCAAGGAACGGGAAGCTTACCAGAGGCTTGATCCGGAACGGCTGCCCAAACACATTGCCATCATCATGGACGGGAACGGCCGCTGGGCCCGGGGGCGCCATTTGCCGCGCGTGGCCGGGCACCAGGCCGGGGTAGCCTCGGTGCGGTCGACGGTAGAAACCGCGGCGCGCGTCGGGATTCCGGCCCTGACTTTGTATGCCTTCTCCGAAGAGAACTGGAAGAAGCGTCCGAAGACGGAGGTCGATTTCTTGATGCGGCTGCTGTGTCGTTATCTGCGCCAGGAACTGCCCACGCTGAACCGGAACAACATTCGGTTGGAGTACATTGGGCGACAGCACGAACTGCCGGTGCTGGTGCAGGAGCAGATGCGGCACACGGCGCAGGCGACAGAGCATAACAGCGGCATGGTGCTGACCCTGGCGCTGAATTACAGCGCACGATCGGAACTGGTGGACGCCTTCCGGGCGCTCGCTGACGCGGCGGCGCGTAATGGCGGGCTCGAACATATGCAAGTGGACGAGGAGGCGGTGGCGCGCAACCTCTACACGCGGAACCTTCCGGACCCGGATCTCGTCATACGCACCAGCGGGGAGATGCGGCTCAGCAATTTCCTGTTGTGGCAGCTGGCCTATGCGGAGATCCACGTTACCTCCACGTTGTGGCCCGACTTCCGCGGGCTGCACCTGCTCGAAAGCATTGCTGAGTACCAGAAGCGCGAGCGGCGCTACGGGGGGCTGAAGGAGGATCATTCCCATCATCGCGCCTCTACGGCCGTGCGGGGCTGAGACGGACTCTCATTGATCAAGCGCCTTGTCACGGCAATGGTTCTCATCCCCATTGTCTTACTGCTGGTGCTGCGGGCGCCGGTCTGGGGGGTGGCGGCGGTGTCCGCGGCGGTAGCGCTCATCACCGTGGCCGAGTTCCTAAAGCTGGCGGAATCGTACGCGGTCCGGCCGCTGCGCGGGGCAACCTACATATTTGTAGGGCTGTTCTTTCTGCTGCTGGTAGTCAGTGGTGGGGGGAAGCCGCTGCTGGCCACGGCGCAGTTCGTAGCGGGAGCGGTGTTCGCGGCGGCCATCGCACCATTTTTGTTCCTGACCATCGCCATGCGCCGGGCTGAGATGGCTTCGGCCTATCCGGCAGCCGCGGCTTCGACCGTCGCCTTCGTATACGTCGCCTTGCCGCTGGGATTGCTGGCACAACTGCGGCAGCAATACGCCGGGGCTTTTCTCCTCCTTTACCTGTTGCTTGTGGTGTGGGCGGGGGATATTTCCGCCTACTTCGTGGGACGATTGCTGGGGCGGCACCGCATGGCGCCGCGCATAAGTCCCATGAAAACCTGGGAAGGTGCGGTCGCATCCTTGCTGGCAGGCCTGGGGGTGGGAGGGGCGCTGTTCTGGTATGCCTCGCCGCTCTGTACGGCTCTGCTGAGCTGGGGACTGATCCAGCGCCGGGACGGGATGTTCGGCCTGGAGCGGCCGGCGCTGGCGCCTATTCTGGTGTTGAGCACGCTGCTGAACGTGGCAGGGCAGCTGGGGGACTTGGTGGAATCGCTGATCAAGCGCGGCGCGGGGGTAAAGGATTCAGGAACGATTTTGCCCGGACACGGCGGGATGCTTGACCGGATCGATGCCCTGCTTTTTGCCACTCCGGTACTGTGGGTGTGGGCTGCATGGCGCATGCTGGGGTGAGTTTCGTGGCTCCCCTGCCAGAGCGGTGAGGCGACAGGATCACGCAGACGGTACAATGGAAATCTCAAAACCGGAATCTGCAAGACTTTTTTGGGAGACTCCGTGTCACAATTGCGGAAACAGTCTTGAAGCCCTGAGATCGCATAGGCAAGCCGAGATGCGAAGAAAAGCAAAGTGGTTGCGACGCTGAACATAACTGCTGGGTGTTCATCAGTCAGGAATTCCGAGTGAAGCGAATCGCCATCCTGGGCTCGACCGGTTCGATCGGGCGCAGCACCCTCAGCATAGTGGAGTCCTACCCCGAGCGTTTCGAGATCGTGGCCCTGGCAGCGGGATCGAATGTGGAGACCGCGCTTGCCCAGACCCGCCGCTGGAGGCCCCGTGTGCTCTCATTGGCTTCGGAGGCGGACGCGGAAGCGATGCGCCAAAAGCTGCGCGGGGAGGGGCTGGGCGAAATCGAGATCGTGCACGGCGCTACCGGGACGGTGCGAGTTTCCACCCACCCGGACGTGGATTTTGTGGTCAGCGCCATCGTGGGAGTGTCTGGGCTCGAGGCCACCTACGAGGCAGTGAAGGCGGGCAAGACCGTCGGGTTGGCCAACAAGGAGTGTCTGGTTGCGGCCGGGGAGCTGATCACTTCGGAGGCGCGACGCCAGGGTAAGCCGCTTCTGCCCATTGACAGCGAACACAACGCGGTGCACCAGTGCCTGCGCTGCGGCCGGATGGAAGAAGTGGAGCGGATCTGGCTGACTGCATCGGGCGGACCGTTTCTCAGGCGGCCAAAGTCTGAATTCGGGTCAATCACCGTGGAGCAGGCCTTGAGCCATCCCACCTGGAAGATGGGGAAGCGGATCACGATTGATTCCGCGACGCTGATGAACAAGGGATTTGAGGTGATCGAGGCGTGCCGGCTGTTCCACCTTAGGCCCCAGCAGGTGGAAGTGATCGTGCACCCGCAATCGACCATCCATTCCCTGGTGGAATTCGTGGATGGCAGCATACTTGCTCAGTTCTCCGTGACCGATATGCGGCTGCCGATTCTGTATGCGCTGAGTTATCCGGAGCGCGTGCGGTCAGACCTGCGCTTTCCGGTCATGAACTTACGACAGCTGGACTTCATCCCTCCGGATATGGGGAAATTTCCTTGCCTGCGGCTGGCCTACGAGGCGGCCGAAGCCGGAGGCGCCAAGTCCGTAGCTTTGAACGCCGCCGATGAGGTGGCGGTAGCTGCTTTTTTAGAGGGCTGTATCCCCTTCGATGAGATTCCCAGGATTATCGAAGAGGTGCTTTCAGCAACGAAAACTGGGAAGATAGAATCTATAGAGCAGGTGCTCGGAGCAGACACCGACGCACGTCGCCTGGCGCGCGAGCGGGTAGAACGGTTGAGCCCTGGCAACACCCCCTTGCCACGGGTCTCCTCCGCGATCTGACCGGGGGAGTCGATACGAAATCATGTCGCATTTTCTAGTTTCGGTGGTAGCCATGGCCGTTGTCCTCGGGATCATGATCCTGATCCACGAGTGGGGACATTACGCGGCGGCAAAGTTTTTCGACGTCCGGGTCGAGGTCTTCTCCATTGGCTTCGGGAAGCGGCTCTTCGGGGTGCGCAAGGGCGAGACCGACTACCGCGTCAGCGCCATCCCGCTGGGTGGCTACGTGAAGATGTCGGGCGAGAACCCGATGGATGAGCGTACAGGCGATCCGGGCGAATTCCTCTCCCACCCGCGCTGGCAGCGTTTCATCATTGCCGTGGCCGGCCCGGTGATGAATATCGTGCTGGCGATCGGGTTGCTGACCGTCGTTTACAAGGTGCACTACGAATACCCTGTCTACCTCGATCAGCCGGTAGTGCTGGGATGGGTGGACAAGGACTCGCCGGCGGGCAAGGCTGGATTGCAGCCCGGGGACCGGGTAACGCGCATCGACGGGATTCACGACCCGACCTGGGAGCAGCTTGATCCCCGGGTCATGCTGAGCCCGAACCAGCCGCTCAGCCTCACGGTGCAGCGAGGCAACCAGAGCCTCGACGTGACCGTTACTCCCGAGGCCCTCGGCGTGTCACAGATGGGTTACGTGGGCTGGGTGCCGGATCAGCCCAACACGGTGACCGATCTCGAACCGGGCATGCCTGCGGAGAAGGCAGGGATTCGAGAAGGCGACGACATCATTGCGCTCGATGGCAAGCCAGTGCCGGCCATCGCGGCCATGATCGAGACCCTCAAGCAGACCAAGAGCAAACCGATTGACGTGACCGTGCGCCGCGACGGGAAGGAATTGACTTTTCGCGTACAGCCCGTGCTGGCCGACGTCGAGGGCCTCAAGGAAGAGCGCTACCGCATCGGGATTCAGAGTCTGCCGGTGAAAGTGACGAGGTTGCCGTTGGCGGCGGCGTTCCAACGGTCGATTGACCAGAACCGCAGGGCTTCGCTGCTGATTCTCGAGCTGGTGCAAAAGATGGTGCAGGGGAAAATTTCCCCGCGCTCGGTCGAGGGGCCGATCCGGATCGGGCAAGCGGCGGGGCAGGCGGCCAGCGAAAAGGGCTGGACGCCACTCATGGAGCTGACGGCGGCCATCAGCCTGAACCTGGGTATCTTCAACCTGCTGCCAATTCCGATTCTCGACGGCGGCGTGATCATGCTCCTGCTGATTGAAGGCGTGATGCGGCGGGATATTAACTTACGGATCAAAGAACGTATCTACCAGGCGGCGTTTGTGTTCCTGGTGTTGTTCGCCGTGATGGTGATCTATAACGACCTGCTGAAGACCCTACCCGGGCTGACCCAGAGACTGCCGTAAAGGGAAAGCGTCGGACCTCGGGATTCGGCGGAGACACGGCTTCACCCTGGTGCAGCCGAAGAAGCGGGCTGAGCGCAGCACCCCGAGAGAAAGCGAATTCGTTCCTGTGCCCCTAGGATACGCTCCGGTGTGTCTGAGGCTCCTGCCCGATCCTGAAGCCGGTTTTCGCGTGTTAAACTAATACTTCCCGATGGCACCAATTCAGCGCCGAAAGACCGTTACAGCTGTGATTGGTGGTGTGCGTGTGGGCAGCGATGCACCGGTAGTGGTGCAATCCATGACCAACACGGACACGGCCGACATCCCTTCGACCGTGCAGCAGGTCGCGGCCCTCGCCCGGGCGGGGTCGGAGCTGGTGCGCGTCACCGTCAACAACGATGATGCGGCGGCTGCGGTTGCTCCCATCGTTGATGAACTCGACAAGCTGGAGATCCGTGTCCCGATCATCGGCGACTTCCACTACAACGGCCACATTCTGCTGACGAAGTATCCCGAGTGCGCGCGGGCGCTGGCCAAGTACCGCATCAATCCCGGCAATGTGAGCGTGGGCAGAAAGAATGACGACAACTTCCGCACCATGATTGAGGTGGCGGTAAGGAACCAGAAGCCAGTGCGCATCGGCGTGAACTGGGGATCGCTCGACCAAGCGCTGCTGACCCGCATGATGGACGAGAATTCGCGGCTGGACGAGCCGAAGGATGCCCGCGCCGTCACCATGGAGGCGATGGTGGTAAGCGCGCTCAACTCGGCGCAGCTGGCTGGGCACTATGGTTTGCGGCCAGACCAGATCATCCTGAGCGCCAAGGTGAGCGGCGTGCAGGATCTGATCGACGTCTACCGGTCGCTGGGCGCGCGCTGCGCTTATCCCCTCCACCTCGGGCTTACTGAGGCGGGTATGGGCGCGAAGGGAATCGTGGCTTCGACCGCGGCTCTGGGCGTGGTGTTGCAAGAAGGCATCGGAGATACAATCCGCGTTTCGCTTACCCCCGCGCCGGGCGGCGACCGCAGCGAAGAGGTGCGGGTGGCGCAACAGATCCTGCAATCCATGGGCATCCGCAGCTTTACCCCGCAGGTGACCGCTTGTCCCGGCTGCGGCCGCACCACCAGCACCTTCTTCCAGGAAATGGCGGAGCAGATCCAGACCTACCTTCGCGACCAGATGCCCATCTGGAAAGACCGCTACCCGGGTGTCGAAGCGATGAAGGTTGCGGTGATGGGCTGCGTGGTCAACGGGCCGGGCGAATCGAAACATGCGAATCTTGGCATCTCCCTGCCGGGTACGTTCGAGGAACCCAAAGCACCGGTGTACGTTGATGGGAGGCTGTTCACGACCCTCAGGGGCGACAAGATCGTAGCGGAGTTTCTGGCGATCCTCGACGATTACGTGGAGTCGCACTACGCGGCTAGAGTTGAGGCCGGGGCGAAGTAGGCTGCGTTTTCGCACGGGAGGCACGGCGGTACAGAGAAGAAATGTCATTCTCCCGGCAATGGGTTAGGCGCCACTGTTTTGTGTAGTTTCACGGCCTTCATGGTGCACGTTTTCTCCGGCGCCCCTCTGGAACCTCAGCGCTCATCTTTAATGGCAGCCTGTCCCATCTGGGGCAAGGACTTTGGTGGCGATCGACCATCCATGCGCAATCCCTCCTCAGATGACCCGATCAGCCCATCGCGAGATCCAAACCACTCCCTGCGCTGCAACTCGATGGGCACGTTGCCGTTTGTCCACAGGAAATCGTTGAACCTTTTGATATCGAACCGGCTGCCTGCCTCCTGTCGCGCGTCCGCCAGAAACTTCGTGATCTGGAGTTTGCCCGCCTGGTAGGAGATCGCCTGCCCCGGCGTGGTGGCGAACATGGCCGCTTCGCTGCGCGCAGTCCTGGCGTCCATGGGCACCATCTTGGCGAGAAAACTCGCGGCCTGGTCGAGGGTGAACTCGCCCAGAGCCAGCTTAACGTCGACTTCCACGCGCAGCGCGCGCAACCGCATGTAGTTGTAGATGATTTCCCGCGTCCGCGGCGAATCGTCGAAGAGCCCCGCGTGGAGCATCATCTCCTCGGCGTAGAACCCCAGGCCTTCGTTGGCGCCGGAGTCGTAGTAGTGCCGGCGAATCGGATCGGAATTGTGCCAGCTGAGCCATAGCTGCAAATAGTGTCCAGGGACACCTTCGTGCACCAGGTCAGGCCGGGGATCGCGGGCGTTAGAGTTGGCGAAGTAGCCGAGATGATCAGAGGGGGGCGGCGTCCAGCGCACGCCGTCCTGGGTGAGGCGGGACGGTCCGGTGAAGTCGTCCAGTTCGCCGAAGTCGCCGAGAGCCGCAAGGTAAGCAGGCAGACCCCGCACCGTGTAGTGGGGAAAGTCGGCGGGCACGGTGAGAATAGACTGTGCGGTCAGAAACTGGCGCACTTGGATCTCCATTTCGTTGGTGCGCCGGAGCTGGTCGTCAAGCGTAGCGAACATTTTCAGTTCCGGCAGGGCGCGGTTGCGGTCGTGCTCCGTCTGTTCGCAGGCGACCGAGCGCGCCCATTCGCTGCGGGCCAGTTCCAGCAGTGCCTCCGGCGTGAAGGGATAGAGCGCTACCTTCTGGAAGAAGTACCTATAGGCTTCGCGCCCGACCGCCGTCTGCTGCTTCGTGGCAAGAAGGTGCTGCTGCAGCCAGGCGCGGTAGGACTCCAACGCCGTGCTGGCCTTGGCGATGGCAGGAGCCAGTTCCTTGCCCTGGTCGGGAGGAAGCAGAGGAGCCACATCGCGCGCCACCACCTGCAGCTCAGCGCGGATATCGGCCAGGGAATCGATAGCCAGTCGAGCAAATGGCGCCGCAGGTTGCTGCAGGTTGGCCTGCGCTTCCTCGAGGATGAGCGGGATGTTTTCGAAGCGTGAAATGAGTTCGTGGCTGCGCACCTCATCGAAGAGCGTCGCCGGCAGCAGGTCTTCTGCGGCCGCGGTAAGAGTTTGGTCAAGGTAGAAGGTGGGGTCGCGCTGCCAGCGGCGGTTGAGGTCAAGCTCCCAATGCACGCGGGCCAGCGCCGACCCCATCAGCTGGTAGTCGACCTGGTGCGGGATCGGTCGGGCGGCGGGGTCAAGCTTCCTCCAGCGTGCTTCGAAGGCGGCGAGGTCGGCCTTCTGCCGGGCTACGGATTGTGCGGACCACGAGCGTCGCAGGCCTCTAGGACGTTCGATTCGCGGGATATCGTCGTTGCTGAACGGCTGGTAAATTGCGCGCCAGGTCCAGAAGTCGTTGGCGAGTTTGTCCAGCGAATCGCCGCGGCTTTCATCAAACGAGTCGCGACTTGGGCAAGTGACGCTCAAACAAAGGGCAGTCAAAAGAGCGAGCAAGGGTTTCATGGGGCCGGCGCTATCGTAACTCAGAACGTGCGCTCGCCCCGAGGAACCTGGAGTGCGCAGGATGGGTGAGGTCGTTTCTCTGTGCCTCTGGGGTGGGGGGAACTCGGCGGTCACCGCTTCTGAAAGATTCCTATTTTGCAGCCGGAGGCACCGAGAAACTCAGACTAGTGCCGTGACCTGCGGTTGTGACCGCGGCGATGCCCTTTTCTCCAGGGAACATCAGCATCCCCGCCCGGCATTCCCTGGTATGAATCTTCACGCGGTCCGGGCACTAGCATCTGGTTGACGGTGCTACGAGGCTGCACGAAGCAGAAGATATGCCGCCACAAACCAGAGGGAGAATCCCGCCAGGTTCAGCGTGACGCGCCACTTTATCTCGTCGATCAGGAAGTTGTATTTCGCATCCATAGCCCACTCTCCTCTTTACTGTTCGTTGGACGCTTCGACGAAGGAAAGGTGAGTGGCCTGCTTCGTCGGCTTACACCGCATGATACGAAGGGAGGCGGCGGGAAGTTCCACAGGGATCGTGGGTGAAGGCGGCCGGGGGGCCGGGCGTGGGCAGGATGCGCTCGCCCTTCGACTGGGCTTAGGAGCGGTGAGCTGCCGGGAGGCTGACGCCGCAGTTAAGCCAGTAATGGCAGATTGGGATCGGCCGCGTCATAGTCAGGGTCGGCGAACTTCTTCAAGTCAGGATAGTTTTCGAGCAGCGCCGGCGGCGCTTTGACTCGCTGGCCCGCCAGCATGGACTTCAGCTCCAGGGCATTGACACCGGCCTTGCCCTGGTAATGGTTGTTGGTGATGACAAAGGTCGTGGTCGCTTTCTCCGCCACGCTCTCGATCCGATCCCGCCAGTTCTCCAGTTCGTTCTCTTTGTACAGGTAGTTGTAGCGGTCGTTGCGGTCATCGGAGTTGAACCACTGCTCGTAATTGCGGCCGTGCAAGCGGACGTAGCCCACCGCCGCGGTGACATGTTCGGTCGGAGCCAGGGACTTGCCGAGCACCGGCTGGTCAATGTTGCAGAAGGCGACGTTCTCGCGGGCAAACTCCGCTAAGGTCTCCGGGTTGTTCCACGTGTCATGGCGAACTTCGACCACGCGCGGGTACTCGTTAAACTGGCGAAGCAGGCGCTCAAGGTATTCGCGGTTCAGGCTGGTGTTCTTGAACGACACTGGAAACTGGATGAGCAGCGCGCCCAGCTTGCCTTCGCCGGCGAGCGCACTGAGACCTTCGCGAGCCAAGGCTTCATCCTCATCGGTGGGTTTAATGCTGGCGGCTGAGGTTGGCTCTATCACCGCTAGGGGCGAATGGGTGAATGAACGGTGCAGCTTGGCGGTGAAGATAAAGCTGGGGTTAACGGCTGAAACTTTTCGCACCCAAAGGCGCGCCAGTTCAGGCTTGATGTGTCCGTAAAACGACGTGTTGATCTCGACCGCGTCAACGAAGTGGGCAAGGTATTCCAGAGGATGCAACTTGCGGCGGGTTACCTCGGGTGGGTAGAAGACGCCTTCCCAGTCCTTGTAGGACCAGCCGGCGGTGCCGACCCGGATCCGGGGTGAGTTTTCCATAGGAAGCAACGACAGGGGACGGCGCGCTGGCTTGAGGGTAGCACAGGGGAGCGCCGCCTTGTAACGCACCCCCAAGGCGTGCTCGCGTTGCCGCCCCTCGGACTCGGCAGTATGATAAGTGTATGAATCTCGGCTTTCCGGAGATGCTGTTTCTGTTTTTTCTGGCCCTGATCATCTTCGGGCCGAAGAAGCTACCCGAGGTCGGACGCCAGATTGGCAAGGCGCTCAACGAATTCAAGCGGGCCTCAAACGAATTCCGGTCACAGATCGAAAGCGAGATCGCCAACCTGGAGCGTGAGACCACGCCAGAGATTCTGCCTCCCAGCAAGCCGCCCCAGGGGGCCGTAGCCAGCGGAACGCTGATCGAAGCGTCAGCGGCACCCGCGAGCCCGGCGGCACCGGAAGCGGCACTGCCAGTTCCGGAATCATCCGCGCCGGCCAGGGCTCCCGATGCCTGAAATCGCCGCCGAAATTCCTGACATGGAACCCGAAGAAGAAAAGGAAACCATGGCCGCCATGGGGTTCCTCGAGCACCTCGAGGAGTTGCGGCGGAGGATCGTTTACTCTCTGCTTGCCGTGGCCGTCGGCTTCCTCGCCTGTTGGGGCTATGCGGAGAGGATTTACGAGTATATGGAGCGTCCGATTATGGACGCGCTGCGCCACAACGGCATGGCCGAGAAGCTGGTTTACCTGAATCCCACCGAGCCCTTCAACCTTTACTTGAAGATCGGCTTTCTCGCGGGGCTGTTCGTGACTTCGCCCTTTGTCCTGTACCAGGTCTGGTTGTTCGTTTCTCCCGGACTTTACCGGCACGAGAAGCGCTACGTGCTGCCCTTCATGTTTTCGACGGTGGCCTTGTTCCTGGCAGGGGGCTATTTCGGTTACAAGTTGGTGTACCCACAGGCGCTGGAGTTCCTGATCGGTTACGGCAAGCAGTTTCAGCCCATGATCACGATCGGGGAATACACGGACCTGTTCCTGGTGATCATCATCGGCATGGGGCTGATCTTTGAGATGCCGATCTTGGTGTTCTTCCTGGCGCTGATGGGAATCGTGAACGCGGGCTGGATGTGGCGCAACTTGCGCTACTCCATCCTGGTGATTTTCATCATTGCCGCCATCGTGACGCCGACCACCGACATTCTGAACATGTGTATTTTTGCTGCACCGATGGTGGCGCTGTACGTGGCGAGCATCGCCATCGCCTGGATTGTCCATCCCAAACAGCGCAAGGCGAGGGCGACGAAGAAGGTCCCTGAGAGGTAACCACCCTGGACACGAAGAAACACAGGGGATCAACCGTGCGCAAAGAGTCTGCATGGTGGCCAGATCGGAGGCCGCCGACCGAAGAGCCCAAGAGTAGACTTCGTTTCTCTCTGTGTCCTCTGCGGTTGGTTGTTGTTCTGTCGATCACGGTGTCGACGGCCTGCTCGCGCGGCCACGAGGACGCGGTTACAGCGCACCCTCCCCAGGTGCCAGCGGCGACCGCGGAACCGACTCGTCCTGCTCCAATTCCTCCAGGGGATATCCCCGCGGCCCCCACGATCCACGCGGCACGGGCCATGCAGTACGTGAAAGAAATCGTGGCTTTCGGGCCACGGCCCATCGGAAGCGTCAATCACAGGAAGCTGGAAGACTATATTTTCGCGCACCTCAAGGGGGACGAAGTCACGGACGACGCCTTCACGGCGGGAACTCCGGAGGGGAAGTTCCCGGTGCGCAACATCATTGCCAAGTTTCCCGGATCCAAGGACGGCATCATCGTGATCGCGGGACACTACGACACACTCTATTCGCAGCGGGACTTTGTGGGCGCGAATGACGGCGGGTCGTCCACCGCGCTCCTGCTCGAACTCGCGAACCAATTGCGGGGCAGAAGACGCGATGGTTATAGCGTGTGGCTGGTCTGGACCGACGGAGAGGAGGCGATGAGGCAGTGGACCGACAGCGACAGCGTCTACGGCGCGCGTCACCTGGCCAGGCAGTGGCAGCAGGACGGGACCCTCAAGAAGATCAAGGCATTTCTGCTGGTAGACATGATCGGCGACGCCGACCTGAACATCGATCGCGATGCGAATTCAGCGCCCTGGCTTGAGGATCTGATCCTGCAGGCGGCGAGCCGCCTGGGATACCAGTCGCATTTCTTCAGCCGAACCGTGCCGATGGAGGATGATCACCTGCCTTTCGTGAAACTGGGCGTGCCATCGGCGGACCTGATCGACTTCGATTACGGTTACGGCAATGTGTTCTGGCACACCCCCCAGGATACCGTGGACAAGCTGAGCCCCAAGAGCCTGGAGATCGTGGGGAATGTGGTGCTGGAGACGGTGTGGATGCTGGATGCGAGATGAATTTTCAACTGCCGATAGGCGATGCGGCATTGCTTCTTGATTCCGCTTGTTGAGTGGCCTGACAACGGCCCGTGAGGATAGGTCGGCGCCCTTTAATCCATCGACAATCGACACTCGAAAATTGACAATGCTACGTGCTTCTCTTCTGGATCCTCTTTAACCTTTTCGTCCTCACGATGCTGGCGCTCGACCTGGGGCTGCTCAACCGATCTGCGCACACGGTCGGTTTCCGGGAGGCGGCGGGCTGGAGCGCTATGTGGATAGGCCTGGCCGCAGCCTTTGCCGTGGTGGAACTCTTCTGGCATGGGCGGACGGCCAGCCTGGAGTTCGTCACCGGCTATGTGATCGAGCTTTCGCTCAGCGTGGATAATCTTTTCGTTTTCTTGGTGATCTTCCGCTACTTCAAAGTGCCGAGCGAACACCAGCACAAGGTATTGTACTGGGGCATCTTGGGGGCGCTCGTCATGCGCGGGGTGTTCATTCTCGCAGGAGTAGGCCTGATTCGGCGATTTTACTGGGTGGTGTACTTGTTCGGGACGCTCTTGATCTACAGCGGGATCAAGCTTCTCCGGCAGGGAGAAGACGAAGTGCGGCCGGAGAGGAATCCGGTACTGCGAGCTTTTCGGCGCTGGATGCCGGTTACCGAAGACTACGTTGGGGGTAAGTTCTGGGTGCGGCAGCCGGGTTTGTATGCGACCCCTCTGGTGGTGGTGCTGCTGATGGTAGAGACCACGGATATCCTGTTCGCCGTGGACTCGATTCCGGCAGTGCTGGCCATCACGTTGAATGCGTTTATCGTCTACACCTCGAACGTGTTCGCTGTCTTGGGATTACGGTCGATGTATTTCGCGCTGGCCGGGGTGATGGACCTGTTCCACTACCTGCACTACGGCTTGTCGGTGGTGCTGATCTTTATCGGGGTGAAGATGCTGCTGTCGCATTATTACAAGATACCGACGGAAGTGGCTTTGGGTGCGGTCGCGGGGGTACTGGCGGTGTCGGTGGTGCTGTCGGTGTTGGTGCCGAAAAGATCAGAATCTTAGACCTCCGCGGGCGCTGCTGACGACACACCGAGTGTGTAGAAAAGAACCGGGAAACGCAGACAGGCCGCAGCAGGAGCGCGTCGGCGTGGGGGCGATACAAGGAACAGGCCAAACGAGAGTTTTCATTTTGTTACGGGGAGGGGACCGCTTTCCCGCGGAGGCGGGCATCAACCCCGGGACCACGGCCGCTGATCGAAATCGGGAAGTGCGGTAGAGCGGATTGCGCGGCGGACCGCGAATCTGAGTGAGCCGGAATCGAGTCGCAATCCTTCTCCAGGCAGGGCAGTGATTCAAGCAGGACAGGGCGTGTCATGCCCGATGAGCGGGACCCTGAAGAAACCGCCCCTGGGCTATGATGAGTGCTCATGATCACGCTGACGGTTGGGGTACAGCCCCGTCCTTATGAGGCGCGCATCGAGCATGGGCTGCTGACGAAGGCCGGCCCGGCTCTGCGTGAGGTCCTGGGTACGGGCCGGCACCTGTTCGTGGCCACCGTAGCGCCCGTGCGGCGGAAATGGGCGCGCACGCTGATGGCGTCGCTCGCGAGTGCGGGGTTCGAGGCCAGGCTGTTGGAGATGCCGGACGGAGAGCGTCACAAGCGCCTGGCTACCGTCGAAATCCTAGCTGAGAAGCTGGTTGCCCTGGGCGCGGATCGCGATGCGGTGCTGCTGGCCTTTGGGGGCGGAGTTACCGGCGATGCCGTCGGGCTGTTGGCATCGTTGTTCATGCGCGGGGTGGAGGTGGTGCAAGTTCCGACTACCCTTCTGGCGCAGGTAGATTCCTCCATCGGCGGCAAGACGGGAGTGAATCTGAAGGCAGGCAAGAATCTGCTGGGGACCTATTACCAGCCTCGCCTGGTTCTCATCGATCCCGCGGTGCTTCTAACGCTGCCGGAGAGGCACTACAGGGCGGGGTTGTACGAGGTGCTGAAGTGCGGGGTGATCGGCAATCCCGGGCTGTTCCGCGAGTTCGAGGAGAAGCGGGACCGCATCTTGGGACGGGACCTGGCAACGCTGGAGCGGCTCATCGCGGAATCGGTGCGCTTGAAAGCCGCGGTGGTGGCAGGGGACGAACGCGAAAACGGACTGCGGCGGGTGCTCAATCTCGGGCATACCGTCGGGCACGCACTGGAGGCCGAGACCGGCTACCGCACCCTGCTGCACGGCGAAGCGGTGGGTTGGGGGATAGTGGCGGCAGCCCAGATTGCAGCGGCCGTAGGCATGCTGGATCAGACCAGCGCGCGGCGCATTGGCGAGGTGACGTTGGCGCTCGGCCGTCTGCCAAGGCTGGAGGTGCGCAGCCGGAGCGTCATCCGGCGCTTGCGGTCCGACAAGAAGACGCGCAACCGGCGAGTCCACTTCGTGCTGCCGACCGAAATTGGAAACGTGGAGGTCGTAGACGACGTGCCCGAGGAAGTTGCACTGCGGGTTGTGGAGCAGATCCGGCGCCGATCGGGGAGGAGCTAGTTGCCGATTGCCGCTTCCCCATGGTCGCGGGGGGATTGCCGGCTAGGGCCCGACGGTAAGTGGGTTTGGTGAACCAGCGGAGCTAGTCGATCGTAATGGATGAGAGGCCGGGAGTAGTGCGCGGCACGCACGCGGACGCGAAAGCCGTGCAGAACATGTTTTCCGCGATTGCGCCCCGCTACGACCTGGTGAACCACCTCCTGTCGTTCAATATGGATCGTCTCTGGTGGTGGCAGGCGGCACGGACGTTTCGCGAGATTCTCTCGCGCCCGGAGGCACGCGTGCTGGACTTGTGCTGCGGCACGGGCTTCATGACATCTGCGCTGTACCAGCGAGCGCGGGGAGACACCCAGGTCGTGGGAGCCGACTTTGCCCATCCCATGTTGCGGCGCGCAGCAGCGCGATCAGAGGGTACACGGCTGCGCTGGGTGGAGGCGGACGCGTTGCATTTGCCCTTTCCAGACGGACACTTTGACCTGATCACCGCCGCCTTCGGCTTCCGCAACCTCGCCGACTACGATGCCGGGCTGCGGGAGATGGTGCGGGTTGTGCGTGTGGGGGGCGAGTGCGGCATTCTCGACTTTGGCGAGCCGAAGGGATTGCTCGGCGGGTTGTACCGGATCTACTTCAGGCGCGTATTGCCGGCGGTGGGCACTGCGATTTCTGGCGTTAAGGGGCCATACGCGTATCTGCCGGTCTCCGTGGAACGGTTTCCTGCGCCCGAAGACGTGATCCGGCAGATGCGGGCGGCAGGTTTTCGGGAAGCCGCGTGGACACCGTACACGTTCGGGGTCGCGGGACTGTACCGAGCAAAAAAGTAATACCAACCGTCGGGAGGGAAGCCCTTCACAATACTCCAGCCACTGCCGGGTATGCTTTCGATGCCGGCGCTCATGGCCATGAGCCACTGACCCTGGCGCAGGTGGTGTCGCGATCGCCGCGCCCGCTGAGCGTTGCCCAGAGCGCTTACTCAGGCGTGCGCAAAGGGAAGGGATGACCGAGATTTCCATGGGGGCGCTTCAATGCGCGGCCAGGCGTTGCGGGGCCGGCCTCACGGATGCCACAGGGGCAAACGCATCGGCAAAGGCATCAGCCACGCTGTACCGGATGACTTTCTCGTAGTCCTCACCGAGGAACTTGCGCAGGCGATCGGTGGTCATGATGTACTGCCCGGTCATATAGGGAAGGGCCTCAGGCGGGATGGCGGAGATCTGGCGATTCCATAGGAAGCGCAGGATCTGGCGCATGGCCCATTTCCCCGGGACGCGGATGAGTTTGGCCTGGGCCATCTGGATGCAGCGCCCGAAGGTGAGGGGCTGACCGCGTCCCGCAACGTTAAGGATGGTCAACCTGCGGGCCTCCGGTTCGCGCTTGAGAATCCAGGCAATCAACCGCGCCATGTCATCGACGTGGATGAACTGGATTTTGTTCTCCAGGTACTTGCGGCCGTACGGCAGCATGCAGGGGAGGCGCCGGCCTTCCTGGCGCATGCGCGCCGCCCGCTTGCTCTTGCCATTTGGCGTTCCACGGAAGGCGCCCACCAGGTAGTTCTCCACGCTCGCACCCGAGAAAATGTGGGGACGAAGAATGTAAACGCTGCATCCACGCAAAGACGGAGAACGTTGCTGCACGACCTCATCGGATTCCTTTTTGTGGATGGCATAAGGCAGCGTGTGCGCCTCCAGGGGGTAGTCCTCGGTGACGGGACCGGGCATGTCCGGACCGTAGGCGGAGACGCTGCTGGGGAAGATGAACTGGCGGACGCCGTGCTCCTCACTGCGATTGGCCTCGGTGATTGCTTCCATGACCCGCGCCGTCCCGGCCACATTGATCTGCCACATCCGGTCCACGTCGAGGACGCCGGTGCGCACCGGGTCAATCACAAAAGCTAGGTGCACGACTGCCTGAGGACGGCATTCCCGAATCAGGTTGCAGAGAATGTGACAGGATTCCTCCAGGCCGAGATCCAGGCGCACGAAGCGCAGAGTGAGGTCGGTTTTGGGGGGAGCGATGTCGACCCCGACGACGGAGAACCCGTCGAGCTGGGGAAGCAGGCGCAGCCCGAGGTTTCCCGACACGCCGGTGACCAGGATGGTTGGACTCGAGATGGTCATCACTGCTGCTTACCGAGGGGGACCATGCGAGCGGGGTCCGGCTCGCCGAAGTAGGCCTGACTCAGACTGGCGTTGACAGAAGCCCGCAACGGCCGCTGCTGGTGGCGCGTGGAAGCGCCCTGTCGGGTACTGCGAATCTCGTCCTTGGCCTTGCAATGCCGGGCTGCCCACCGGGAGTGCACTTTGTAAATGTAATACGCGGTTTGGTCGGAGCACACCCGGGACAGCTCGCCCGGCGTGGGATCGAACGCGGTGGCGTGGTTAAAAGGCAGGTCCCGCCGCACATCGGCCGGGCAGACACCAGGGGGAGCGGAGGTCCTGCCCGCCGTTTCATACGCTTCTTGCTCGGCGAAAGCTTCCCTGGCGCGAGCCACCACCTGGGGCGACGGCAGGACCAGCCTGGGCGATGGGGGCGCTTGAGCCGCGGCCAGATACGAAGGGCGCGGAGTGGATGGGACGGAAACCGGACAGAAAATCCGCATCTTCTGGAATTCCCTCCAAAAGTACGACCGGGGGGTACTCATGGGCATCGTAGCACAGGCGGAAATAGGTCCTGAGCCCGGAATCCGGGAGTACAACGAGGCAGCGTTTTGCGGGGCAGGCGCACAACAGCGATAATCACCGTGCATGGCAGAATCGCCCAGCCTGTATTCGCCGGAAACCATGCGCGCGGAGAAGCGCGCGGTGGCGGGAAATTCCGTGGTGGCGGCGCTGGCGATCACCGGCCTCAAGCTGGTGGTGGGGATCACGACCGGCAGCCTGGGTATCCTCTCCGAAGCGGCGCACTCGGGGTTGGACCTGATCGCCGCAGTGATCACATTTTTTTCCGTGCGGGTGTCGGACAAGCCGGCGGATGCGGATCACCAGTACGGGCACGGGAAAGTGGAAAACTTCTCCGCGTTCCTTGAGACCGGCCTGCTACTGCTGACCTGCGCCTGGATCATCCGCGAGGCGATCAGGCGACTGTTCTTCCGAAGCGTGGAGATCAAGCCTTCGTGGGGGGCATTTCTGGTCATGTTCACCTCGATTGGGGTGGATCTGTGGCGCTCACGGGCGCTGGGCAGAATCGCAGAAAAATATGACAGCCAGGCGCTGGAAGCCGATGCGCTGCACTTCTCGACCGACGTGTGGTCGAGCAGCGTCGTGATTTTAGGGTTGGGGCTGGTCATGGCGGGGGAGCGTTACGGAATCGGCTGGTTACGGGACGCCGATCCGATCGCTGCCCTGTTTGTGGCCGGGATCGTGGTGTACGTGAGCTGGCGGCTGGCGCGGCGAACCATCGACGCTTTGCTGGATGCGGCGCCGACCGGGGTTCGGAGCAGGATCATCGGAGCGGTGGAACAGGTGGAGGGCGTGCTGGAAGTAGATCGGGCGCGCATCCGCCGCGCCGGCAATCACTACTTCGCGGACCTCTCGATCGGCCTGGCGCGGAACGTAACCTTTCAACACTCCGGGCAGGTGGCCGAGGCGGTGAATGCGGCGGTCCACTGTGTCTTGCCGGATGCTGATGTTACCGTGCGCTCGGTGCCGCGGGCGCATCGCACGGAGAATCTTTTCGATCGGATTCGGGCGGTGGCCACGCGGCATAACCTCAACGTGCACGACGTCAGCGTGCAGGATCTGCGCGGGCAATTGCACGTCGAGCAGCACCTGGAGATGGATGAACGGCTGTCGCTGAAGGACGCGCATGACCGGGTTACCGCGCTGGAGGCGGAGATCCGCGAGGACATCCCTGAAATCGCCTCCATTCTGACCCATATCGAGAGCGAACCGGCAACCATCGAACCGGGGGATGAGGTGGTGCGCGACGCAGCGCTGGAACGGCGCCTGAAGGCGGTTGCCGCAGAGTTTCCGGACATTCTCGACATGCACGAGGTGCAGATCAAGCGCGTACGCGGGCGGCTATATGTCTCTTGCCACTGCACGTTGCCGGATGACCTGCCGCTGTCGCGTGTGCACGACGTTCAGACAGACTTGGAGATCCGCTTTAAGCAGCACGCGCCGGAGCTTTTCCGCGTGCTGATCCATCCTGAACCACGCACGGACAATCGGCGATAGGAGTGTGACAACGGTCACCATCGCCGGTTGCCAATCGGGGGTTGGTATGAACCTACAAGCGGAACGACCAAGAGAACCAGGGCATGTGCCCTACGGGTGCTGGGCCCCTGCCCGTGTAACCCGGCATTGCCCGGAGCCATTGGCAATTGCGAATCGAGAATCAGGACGGTGAAGCTCATGATCGAGGCCAAAGCGATCTGGACGGACCAGGTTCGTTTCGTGGGGGAGTCGAGCAGTTCGCATGCGATTGTGGTCGATGGGGATAAGAAATCGGCGAGCAGCCCGATGGAACTGGTTCTGATCGCCCTGTGCGGCTGCACAGGATACGACGTAGCCAGCATCCTGACCAAGAAACGGGAGCCCTTCACCAGCCTGGAAGTCCGTGCGGCGGCGGAGCGCGCCACCCAGCCGCCCGCTGTGTACACCGAGATCAAACTCCTCTACCGCGTAGGCGGCCGGGTGTCACGCAAGGCGCTGGAAGATGCGGTGCGGCTATCCAAGCAGAAGTATTGTTCCGTGTCGGCGATGCTGGAGCGAACCGCGAAGATTACCACCGAGATCGAGTATCTGGAAACCTAGTGTAACGCGGAGCGAAGGGAGATGATCTGAGCTGTCCAGGGAGCGAAACGTGGTCGTGTTCACAACCGTCCGCCCGGTTAGGTCGGAAAGCTGTTTCTGGGCGCGCCCGGCTGCGATTCGAAGCGGGATCCAGCCCGCGCTCATGCGACCCGGGAAGAATTGATCGCGAAGTACGAGCGCACTTCCACGCGAACCCTGGTGATCGGCGATGAAGTCGACCCGGCTCGGCTTGACGAACGCCTTGCCCAACAAATCACATCCCTGGCGAGGGTACTTGTACATTGCCAGCGCGACCTTTCTCTGGGGAATTGCCGCGACGCTGGGGCGAGCCGCGTTTACAGGACGACTGTTTCCGTCGGCATGGGCGCTAGATGCGATCGACCCCCTCATCCTTTCCCAAAGCCGGGTTTCGTTCTCCTTCCTGGCGCTGGGGCCGCTGCTACTGGCACAGCGCGGGCGGGCCCTGCGGGTACCGCCCAGGGACTTCGGCCGCATCTGTCTCCTCGGTGTTCTGGGAGTGGCGGCTTCGAATTACTTCTACTACGTCGCCATCCAGAAGACGAACGTTGCCACCGCCATCATCCTGCAATACACGGCACCGGTGCTGGTGCTGGTGTACATGGTGACGCGCGGGCTGCAGAAGGCCACTGTTTCGCGGGTCTCGGCCGTGCTGCTGGCGGTCCTTGGTTGCACCCTGGTGATCGGCATCGTGGGTAGCGGAGGGTTCCGGCTGAACCCGGCCGGTGTCATCGCCGGCCTGTTCGCCGCCTTCTCGTTTGCCTTCTATAACGTGGGCGGGCACTCGTTGCTGGCGCGCTACGACCGGTGGACCGTGCTGCTCTACACCACATTCAGCGCTGGCGTGTTCTGGCTGGGAGTGAACCCGCCGTGGAAGATCCTGGCCGCCCACTACTCGGCGTTTGCTTGGATCTTCCTGTTGCTGTTCTCGCTGGTCTCGGTGCTGGGGCCGTTTTCCTTTTACTTCGCCGGGTTACAACACCTGGAACCGACGCGTGCCATCGTGGCCAGTTGCCTCGAACCCGTGTTTTCGATCGTCATTGCAGCCGTCGCACTGGGAGAACTGTTGCGGCCCCTGCAGACCCTGGGGATTGTGCTGGTTCTGGCAGCGATTGTGCTGGTCCAATTGCCGGAGCTCCGGGCGGGAGAAGAGGTGGCCGTGGTGGAACCGATAGAGTGAGCGCCGCCAAGGGGCAGAAGTGCGGCAGGCCCAACCCCGGCGCGGCGCATCCGGTCTATTCCAGAGCTTTGCCCTTCGTCTCCGGCAACTGCGTGGCGGCCAGCATTGCGAGAAAGAATCCGGCTCCGCACACGTAGAAGGCAGGTCCAAGCCCGCGCGCCTGCCCGACTTTTCCAATCACAAAGGGAGCAATGGAACTCAGGGTCCGTGCGCCGCTGTAAGTGAAGCCTAGGGCGCGGGCGCGCACGCTGGTGGGGAAGATCTCGCTGCCCAGGATGCCGGAGCCGGAGAAGAAGCCGGTGCCAAAAAACGCCGTCACCGTACCGAGCACAAGCAGAGTCCAAGGCGCGCGGGCGTTGGCGTAAATGGGCACCAGCAGGGCTGCCAGCGCCGTGTACAGCAGGAAAGAACAGCGACGCCCCAGGCGATCGGCGACCCATCCGAAGCTGGCATATCCGGGGAACATGCCAAACAGGTTCAGCACCACGAGCAGTGTGGTCGTGCCCATCACGCCGAAACCCCGCCCGCCCTGCGCCACCGGCAGCGAGAGGTAGGGGGGAATCCAAGTGAAGAGTCCCCACCAGGCGAACATGCCGAAGAAGTTGGCGAACAAAAGAGCGAAGGTGGACCGGGCGTACGGCGGGCGGAAGATGCTCCCTAAGCTGACGGGTTCGTACCTACGGGGGGCCTCGGTCACACTCCTGGGGGCATGGGCCAGCCGGTGATGTTGTTGCCACATCTCCGATTCAGGCACGCGGTTCTGAATCCAGAGCGTGACCAGCGCAGGGAGGATGCCGACGAAAAAAACGAATCGCCAGTTGGCATAGTGCAGCACCAGGCCCGCGACCAACGCCGCCAGGCCATATCCGATGGCCCAGGAACTCTGTACCATGGCAAGAGCCTGGGCGCGCCGCTCGGCTGGCCAGGTTTCCGCCACCAGACTGGCGCCCGTGCTCCATTCTCCTCCCATCCCGAGGCCGAGAAGGAAGCGAAAGGCTGCCAGCATGGCGATGGAGTTTGCCAGCCCGGAGGCGAACGAGCAGAGGGAGTAGGTCAGGATGCTGAGCATCAGGGCCTGCTTGCGCCCCAGGCGGTCCGCCAAGAAGCCAAAGAGCACTCCGCCCAGGCCGGAGGCGAGCAAGGTGAGCGTTCCGAGGAAGCCTCCCAGGGCCTTGCTCATGCCGAGGTCGCGCATGATGTAGGCCAGCAGCAGCGCGTAGAGCATGGTATCGAAGGCATCGAGCATCCAGCCCAGGGCGGCGGCGGCCAGCGTGCGGCGTTGCGCCGCAGTGATGGGTGTGCAACTCGAGCCGGCGCCGGGCATTCGGGAGATTGTCAATTTTCAATGGCCAATTGGCAATTGGAATTCGCGGAAGGGTGTCGACCCTCGGCAGGCAGCGGGTTGTCAGCGGATGTTTTTCAAGCTCAAAGAACCCGAGGCAGCCCGAAGGAGTTTGGTGACGGAAGTTGAAGGATGGAATGGCACAGCCGGCTGCGCTACGTCCCGGTGACCATCCTCACCAGATGAAAATACCGCCGGGCGCGCTTCACGTCACGGGCGATTTGCTCACGCAGGGCTTCAACCGAGGGGAACTTCATTTCATCACGGATGCGATAAAGAAAGAAGATCTCGACCTCGGTATCGGCCGTGACATCGATAGGATGGAAGCCCAGCAGGTGCGATTCGACGGCGAAGGAATCGGCGCCGAAGGTGGGCCGGTTGCCAATGTTGGTGACCGACTCGAAGCACTCGCTGCCCACCCGGGTCTGCGTGATGTAGACGCCGTCCATGGGTACAAGCTCGGGGTAGCGGCTCAGGTTGATGGTGGGGACGGTGTACTTGGAGCCGTAGCCCCGGCCCCGCCCGGCGGTGGAAAGAATGGCGAAGGGGCGGCCGAGAAGGTGGCGGGCGCGGCTGACGCGCCCCGCCTGCAACAGTCGGCGGATGTGGCTGCTGGAGACGGATTCTCGACGGATTGTCATTTCCTCAAACACGTTGACGGCAAAGCCCATCTCGCGGCCAAACTCGCGCAGGGTGTGCACGTTGCCTGCAGCCTTGTGCCCGAAGTGGAAGTTGTAGCCTTCGTGGACTTCGATGGCGTGCAGCTTTTTCCTCAGGATACGGTCCACGAACTGGCGGGGAGTGAGCAGGGAGAGGTCGCGGCCGAAGGGAAGCAGCAGCACGGCATCGAGGCCGGCGGCTTCCAGCAGGTGAAGTTTTTCCGGAGTCGGCGTCAGCAGCTTGAGACCTGAGTCAGGACGCAGGATGCGCACGGGGTGAGGCTCGAAAGCGATGGCCACGGACTTCGCCTTCTGCTGGCGGGCCCGGGCGACGATGTCGGTGAGAACCGCCTGGTGGGCGCGGTGAACCCCGTCGAAATTGCCGACGCTGACCACCGTGGGGCCGAAGTCCGCCGGGATGTCCTCGAGTTTGTGGAACACTTGCATCGTTGGTAAAGGCTAACCGCACCGGGCACGAAGACCAAGAAAAGTCCGCGAAGAATACCCCAACTCAACCCAGCGGACACAGCACAGCACGGAATGCAGATCTCTCCCCGCGCCTTCGATCAGGCGGTTCCTCCGTGTTCCGGTGCGTCCTCTGTATTCCTACAGCTCAAGCGATGTCAAACTCCAATTTCATGCCGTCGTAGGACAAACGCACGCGCGCGGGAAGGGTTGCGTTCGTCGCCTCGTGGGGCAGGTCATGGCAAATGTGGGTGAAGAACACGCGCCGGGCCTGGAGGCGCTCGGCAATGTTGAGCGAATTCTCCACGCTCGAGTGCGTGGGATGAGGCTTGTGGCGTAGTGCGTCGAGGAACAGGACATCCAGGCCCTGCAACTGCGCGAATGACGTCTCCGGGATTTGGCTGAAGTCGGTTAGGTACGCGGCGGAGCCGAAGCGGTAACCGTAGATCTCGGCTTCGCCGTGAATCACAGGGACGGGCTCGAAGCGGGCGCCAAACAACTCGAAGCTGCCTTCGATTGCCCTTAGTTCGACTTTCGCCAGGCCCCCGAACTTGTAATCATCGTCAAAGATGTAGCGAAACATGTTGCGCAGAAACTCGGTCGATTCCGGCCGGGCATAAAGCGGGATGCGCCGGTGATAGCTGAGGGGCCGAAGATCGTCCAGGCCGAGGATGTGATCGGCATGGGTGTGGGTATAGATCACGGCGTCGATCTGACCAATGCGCTCGCGGATGGCCTGCTCGCGGAAATCCGGCCCGCTGTCGATGAGCACGAACTTGCTGTTGTATTCGAGAAGGATGGAGGGCCGGGTGCGGCGGTCGCGTGGGTCGAACGATGTGCACACCGCGCAGGCGCAGCCGATGGTGGGCACGCCCATGGACGTGCCGCTGCCCAGGACGGTGAGCGTAGCCTTCATCGTGCGTCGGTGCTGGTGGCCGGAGCCTGCGGTGGACGCGTCAGGGCGTTGGTAACCTCGACGTAGGCCATGCGCAGTTCGTAGAGGACGTTCTGCAGGAAACTCTCCTCCTGCGAGGCCAGATTGCCCTTGGTCTTCTCTTGCAGCAGCGCAAGCGTATCGATGGTCTGGCGAGCGGCAATGAGGTCGATGCGTGGCTGGCCACCTTGCTCGTGCATGAGGCCGAGTTGCAGCATAGCGGTCATGTAGAGAGAGGCCAGGAAGCGCTCGAAGGTGATCTCCAGGTCCTGGGGTGAGTGGCCCGTGAGTTCGACGCGGGCGTCGAGATTCTTCGCCGATTGCCGGTAGGCATCCGCCTGGGCCTGGACCTCGGCGGCGCTGGGTGGCGCCGGCATGTCCGGTTCTGAGGAGGAAGCGGGGGGGGCTTCAGGAGCGACGGGAGCGGCGGCGGGCTTGGCTCCATTGGGTGGTTCTTCGGGAACACTGCTACGCAGTTCGCCGTCCGCAGTAAACAGGCGGCGGTCGGAGACGGTGAAGCCGGAGTCTTGCTTTTTCTCAGCCATGAATGCCTCACTTCCTAAACACGCCGGAGAAGGGCAGATCGCTGACCGTGGCGCGGACACCGCCGATTTCAACGGTGCGGCCCGGGTCCCCCCACTGCCGCTGGATGTAGCCGAGGGCAACCGTCCGCTCTCCTTCCGGCAAAGGCAGGGAAGTCGCGCTTGTAACCTCACCGATTTCCCTGCCTTGCGCCTGGATTCGCGCCCCGGGAGGCGGCACGGACCCCGCGATCTCAAATCCCGTGAACTTGCGGTGGACGCCGCCCCGGGAGCGGATGCGCTCCACGATCTCCTGACCAACGTAGCATCCCTTGTTGAAGTGGAGCGCCCGCTGCTGTTCGGTTTCCTGGGGAAGGTCACGCCCCCGGATGTCTGGGCCGTAACGCGGGATTCCACGGGCGATACGGTAGAGTTCCAAGGTTTCAAGGCTGACCGTTACGGCGCCGGCTTTCCCCAGCGTATCCCGCAGGGGGCCTAGGTTCGGCGGCGCGAGCCAGATCTCGTAGGACAGTATGTGTTCCCCTTCGCCCCGCACCAGCGTCACTCCGGCGTCCTGCCAGACCCGGTCGAGAACCTGCAAAGGCTCCAATTCGGGAACGTCGAAACCTGCCGCTTGCAAGACATCGACCGACTGAGGTCCTGCTATCCCGACGGCAGCCAGTTTGTCGCTGCCGTTCGCGACCTCGACGTCATCCATGATGATGTAGTGGTCGAAGATGGACATGATCTCTTCCGCCTGGGACGCTTCCGTGTCGACCAGCAAAAATTCGCCCCGGTTGTAGGCGTAGAGGTCGCCGAGGATGTGTCCCTGTGGATTGAGCAGGAAAGCATAGACGCCGTGTCCCACGGCCAGGTCTCGGATGTTGTTGGTGACCATGCCGTTCAGCCAGCGCACACGGTCGGCGCCGGTGAGTAGAATCTTGGCGCGCGAGTTCATGTCGAAGACGCCTGCAGTTGCGGTAAGCGCGCGAAAGCCGTCGCTTACACTGGCGGCACCGGCCGGTGGGTTTCCCCGGCTCAGGTCTGACGGCGACAAATCCGTGCCGCTTGGTGAGGCTGTGGAAGGCATGGTAAGGAACCTCACTAGATTATAGCGGAGGCTGGGAAGCCCGAGCCCCTGGCTGCCCGCGCGGTCTACCGTCCGAATTTTTGCCGGACTCCGGCATGCCTGGACTGAAGACGGCGAAATTTGTGAACGGCAAGCCCAGACGGCGCCGAGCGAGAGCCAGCAGGATCATTGGAGGAATGACAATGACGCTCGCGACTTGGTACCCTCTTTCCTCGTGAGCCGGAAGCGCATCGCCATCATTCCCGGAGACGGAATCGGGCAGGAAGTCATCCCGGAGGCGGTCAAGGTCATGGCCGCGTCGGGCGCGGCGGTTGAGACGGAGAACTTCGACTGGGGCGCCACCCGTTACTTGGGCGACGGAACAACTGTCCCGCGGGATGGCTTCGCCATGCTGGCTCGGGAATTCGACGCGATCCTGGTTGGCGCATTGGGTGATCCCCGGGTTCCCTCCAACGTTCATGCCAAGGAGATCCTGCTGGGGATGCGGTTCAAGATGGACCTCTACGCCAACGTGCGCCCGGTGCGTCTGCTGGACGCGGCGTTGTGCCCTCTGAAAGGAGTGGAGCCCCGGGAAGTGGACTTCGTCGTGATTCGCGAAAACACCGAGGGTGTCTACGGGGATACGGGCGGCGTGTTCAAACAAGCGACTGACGACGAGATTGCCATCCAGGAAGACATCAACACGCGCAAGGGGGTGGAGCGGATTATCCGCTATGCCTTCGAGTTCTGCGAGCGGCACACCAAGCTCGACGGCAGCCCGCGCCGGCGCGTGCTCATGTGCGATAAGTCGAACGCCATGACTCACGCCGGGGGATTGTGGCAGCGCGTGTTCAGGGAGGTGAGCCGCGAGTATCCCCAGATCAAGGCCGAACACATGTACGTGGACGCACTGTGCATGCAGATGGTGCGTGACCCGCGCCTATTCGACGTGATCGTGACCAACAACCTGTTCGGCGACATCGTCACGGACCTGGCGGCCGCCCTGCAGGGTGGGCTGGGGATGGCGGCCAGCGGTAACATTCATCCGGGAAAGACCTCGATGTTCGAGCCGGTCCACGGCTCGGCGCCGACGATCGCGGGGAAGAACACAGCCAATCCCATGGGGGCAATCCTGACGGCGGCGATGATGCTGCATCATCTCGGGCTGAGTGCGGAGGCCGCGAAGATCGAGCCGGCAGTGCTTGAAGCGGTGCGGCAGAAGAAGACCACGCCGGATATTGGCGGGAAGCTGGGGACGCGGGAAGTGGGGGAGTGGGTGGCGGCAAGAGTGGCACGGGGCTGACACCGTCAGCGGCCCGGGTTCCTGTCTTCCCTGGTTCAGTTGAGCCTGGCACTGATCCTTCGCAGCGCTGCTAGCGCCGTCACATATCTGGGATCGACCTCCAACGCCTTGCGGTAGCAGTTCCGGGCCTTCTCCCAGCTGCCCTGGTGTTCGTACACACGACCCAAGTTGAAGTGTGGGTAAGCTCGGGCTTCGTAGCGCTTGGCGGCCATCGCTTTTTGGAACCAGGGGACGGCTTCGTCCCATTTCCCTTGTTCGATCAGGTAAGCCCCGATATCGTTGTAAGGATTCCCGAAATCGGGATCAACCCGGATGGCCTGCAGGCAGTCCTGGATGGCACGTTCGTAATCAGCCAGAAAAGAATACATCCAGCCGCGAAAGGTGTAGGCCTCGGCCGTGGGGAACAACTCGATGGATCGTGTGTAGAGCTCGATGGCCTGCTGGTATTCACCCTGCATCTGGTGTTCGTAAGCCTGACGGAAGCAGTCGGCAGCATCGGCTCTGGGATCAGATGGAGACATTCGGAAACCTGATGGAAAACTTGGAGAAATTCTACCCAAAAATGAAGCGGTTCCTGCGCGGCTCTTGCCTGGCAGCTCTGCTGGCCGCATTCCCACTGCAGGTCGCTTGGGGACAACCAGCGCAGGGTTCTGGCGGCAGCCGTGCGGCATCCAAGAATGAGAAGCCGCAGACCCCTCCGGTCGCGAGCCCGCAAACCTCTCAGAATTCGCCAGCCGCTTCCTCCGCACCTGCCCCGTCCGCGGAAAAACCGCAGACTTCGCTTCCCCCGGAAGCCTCCACCGAGACCAAGATCTCCCCCAAGCAAGCGGAAGAGCTGTTCCACTCGGTAGATGAGATCCTGAGGTTTGCCAGTAAAGACACCGGGCTTCCCATCCATAACGAGGTCAAGCGGAGGCTGGTCGATCGGGACGAGGTCGTGGCCTTCGTCCAGAAGCATATGGCTGAGGACGAGGACGCGCAGCGCCTACGCCGCTCCGAACTCGTCTTGAAGAAATTCGGCCTGTTGCCCCGTGACTTCGATCTCGGCAGGTTCCTAATCGCCTTGCTGCGCGAGCAGGTTGCGGGCTACTACGATCCGAAGACGAAAACCGTGAACCTGCTGGATTGGATTGACCCCGAGCAACAGCGTCCGGTGCTGGCCCACGAACTGACGCATGCTCTACAGGATCAGTCCTTTGACCTCGAGAAATACATGAAGGCCAGCGATAAGGACCTGGCGACCCAGACGAAAGATCCGACTCCGGCGGACATCGCCGACGACGAAGCGGCAGCGGCACGCCAATCGGTGGTCGAGGGGCAGGCGATGGTGGTTCTGCTGGACTACGAACTGTCTCCGACCGGGCAGACCGTTCAGGACTCTCCGCAGATCGTGGCGGCACTCAAGGAAGGAATGCTGGTGGGCACGGCCGATTCGGTTCAGTTTCGCACCGCCCCCCTCTACATTAAGGAGGCGCTGACCTTTCCCTACCGTTACGGAACCGAGTTCGAGGCGGCGCTGCTGAGCAAGGGGGGCAAAGACAAAGCGTACGCTGGAGTATTTCGTGATCCGCCCCGCACCACGCGCCAGATCATGCAACCCGACACCTACCTGGCGGGAGAAAAGATCGAGCCGATGCCCCTGCCAGACTTCAAGAACGACTTTAAGAGTTACCAGCGCTTCGATGTGGGGGCGGTCGGCGAGTTCGATGTAGCCATACTCATCGACCAGTACCAGGGGACGGAAGTCGCGAAGCGTTTATACCCCGAATGGCGCGGCGGCTATTACTACGCGGTGCGTCCCCAGGGTGATCCTGCGGCACCTCTTGGGTTGCTGTACGTCTCGCGCTGGTCAAACCCGGAAAAGGCGGCGGAATTTGCCTGGGCGTACGCCAAGGGACTCGAACGGCGCTACCGGCACGTGGACGAGGTAAAGCCGGAAAGCGTGGAAAACAAGCCCACCGATTACACGGTGGAGACCTTGACCGGCAGGCACGCCTGGTTAACGGAAGAAGGAACGGTAGTCATCGATGTCGAAGGCGACAGGGTGCTGGCCAGCGAGAGCCTGGATCAGGAAACGACCGAGCGGGTGGAACGGGAAGTACTGCCGAAGGGGCACGACAAGCAGCCTGCGACCGTGCAGTGAAACATGCGGGGGATGACGATTCGAGGCAAGATCAGAATTGTCCTCTGCGTGCTCGGCGGTTGGACTGCCGTTCATTTGCTCAGCTTGTCTGCATCGCAGGCGCGCTTCGCGCCTGCGCATGGTAGCGGAACCCGGACGTAGACACGGCACGGCGCGGCGGCTCTTGTATAATCCGAGCTTTGTCATTCCCAGCGGGACAATGGCAGGAGGAGTTTTGTCGCAAGCGGAAATCGGAATCATCGGCGGTAGCGGGCTGTATTCGATGCCGGGCTTGACCGAGGTGCGCGAGGTACGCCAGGAGACACCCTTCGGCGAGCCCTCCGATCCCTATGTTCTCGGGACACTTGAGGGGCGCAAGGTTGCATTTCTGGCCCGGCACGGACGCGGCCACCGAATTCTCCCCACCGAGCTGAATTTCCGCGCCAACATCCACGGGTTCAAGCAACTTGGAGTGGAACGCATACTCTCGGTTTCCGCCGTGGGGTCGCTAAAAGAAGAGCACAAGCCGATGGAGTTCGTCATTCCCGATCAGTTTTTCGACCGGACCCGGCATCGCGTAGATACCTTTTTCGGAAACGGGATCGTGGTTCACATCTCGTTCGCCGATCCGGTTTGCCCCCAGCTGGCGCAAGTGGTCGAGACGGCCTGCAGGAACGCGGGGGTGACGGGCAAGCGGGGTGGAACCTATCTCTGCATGGAGGGTCCCCAGTTTTCCACCCGGGCGGAATCGAATGTCTACCGCAGTTGGGGCATGGATGTGATCGGCATGACCAACCTGCAGGAGGCTAAGCTTGCCCGCGAGGCGGAGACCTGCTACGTCACGGTGGCCATGGTCACCGACTACGACTGCTGGCATCCGCAGCATGATGCGGTCACCGTGGATCAGGTGATCGCCGTGCTCACCAAAAATGCGGAGAATGCAGCAAAGGTGGTGCGGGCGGCCGTGGCTGCGATCCCCGCATCGCGCAATTGCAAGTGCGGTTCAGCGTTGGCGCACGCCATCCAGACCGAGCGCGACAGGATTCCGGCAGCGGCCAAGGAGAAGCTGAAGCTGCTTCTGGGCAAATATCTTTCCTGAGCCAGCGAAGCCGGCCGCGGAGAGGAAAAGCCTCTGGCAGTACGCCGACCTCGCCGCTGGCTGCCGGTTGTTCCACGAAACGACCCACCCCGAATGAGCCACAACCCCATCTGCCGCTGGGACCGCGAGAGCGCATGGGTTGCAGTCCTGGCTGCGTGCGCCTCGCTATTCTCCTTCCTGGCCTATTTCCATGGAAACGACATTCTGCTGTTCGGAGACGCGGTTGCACATATCAACATCGCCCGCAAAGTCTTCGATTCTCGGACACCCGGGCTGCTGCAGTTGGGCACCGTCTGGCTCCCCCTGCCACACTTGCTCATGATTCCATGCCTGGCCAATGACTGGGCCTGGCAAACCGGCGTCGGCGGGTCCATCCCGTCTCTGATTGCCTATGTCTTCGCCACGGTTGGAATCTTCCGGCTGACGCGGAATTCGCTGCGAGCTTCGGAGCGACTCCATCCTTGGGCGCACCGTACGGGGTGGTTCGCCGCTGCGGCTTTGGGAGCGAACCCCAACCTGCTCTACCTGCAGACGACGGCGATGACCGAGTCGCTGTACCTGGCGCTGTTCATCTGGGCGACCGTGCACTTCAGCGAGTTCGCACAGAGCGCCGAGGGCGCAGCGGAGGAGGCGAGCGGATCTCCGGGAACGTCCCTCGGGAAGTGCGGCTTTTGCCTCGCCGGCGCTTGCCTGACGCGCTACGACGGCTGGTTCGTCGCCGTCGCGGCCGCGGGAGCTGCCATTGTGGTGACCCGCCGTGTTCCCGCCCGGCGTAAAGAGCTGCAGCCCATGGTCGTGAAATTCGTTCTGCTGGCTGCGGCGGCTCCGGCCCTCTGGTTTATCTACAACGGCATGGTGTACCGCAATCCTCTGGAGTTCGAGAATGGACCGTACTCGGCGAAAGCCATCGAACGCAAGAGCCTGGTCGCAGGCTTGCCCCCGCATCCGGGCACAGACAACCTGGCCGTAGCTGCGCTCTACGTCCTCAAGGCCGGCGAGTCCAACCTGGCCGAGGCACAATGGCTGCAACGTGCCTGGCTGCTGCTCTCGGTATTGGGCGCAGCCCTGGTGCTGCGTGAAAAGCGAATTTGGCCACTACTGCTGTTGTGGGTGCCTCTGGGTTTCTACATGGCTGCCGTCGCGTATGGAGGCGTGCCCATCTTCACGCCGGCGTGGTGGCCGTTCTCGCTCTATAACGTGCGTTACGGGGTGCAACTGCTTCCGGCACTGGCTGTGTTTTCGGCCTTGGCGATTGCAGGGCTGGCTTCCTTGATGTCTCAGAGACGCGAACAAAACACGATCTTCAGCCTGGCGATGCTTCTGGGGTTGGCCAGCTATGGCCAAGTCTGGGCCAGCCAGCCCGTCAGCTTTCGTGAGGCCTGGGTCAACTCGCGAACGCGGTTGCCACTGGAACACCAGTTGGCGGAAGTGCTCCGGCAGCTGCCCAAACGCTCCACGCTGCTCATGTACCTCGCCCAGCACGTCGGAGCCTTACAGGACGCAGGAATTCCGCTGCGGCAGGTGATCCATGAAGGCAATCATCGAGTATGGGTTCAGCCCACGGATCCCCAGGGATTGTGGGAGAGGGCCCTGGCCGATCCAGCCGGCTATGCCGATTACGTAGTTGCGTTCCCGGACGATCCCGTCTGGCAAGCGGTGCGCGATCGGAACCTTCCCGTTGTGGCACGCGTCGAGGCAGCCGGACAGCAGTCGGCGGCCGTGTACCTTGCCCGCGCCCGACAGCCCTGAAGACCGTAACCATCCCGGTTACCTGGGTTGCCGAGACCGCGGAGGGCCTGCCGATTTCCCGGTGATACAATCCCCTGGCTCCTGCCAGGTGCGAGGATGAGGACGACGTCAGCCCGCGGCTTGACCACTCCCCGGTCTTCTTCACGGTGAGTTACCCTGGGCGCCGTGAAGCAAGTGACTCTCTTGGACATGGCAATTTCCTTTGTCAAGGCCAACGCGTGCGGCAACGACTTTCTGATCATCGATGGTGCGCGTGCTGCCCCGGACATAGCCGAACTGACCCGGCGTCTCTGCGATCGCCGTAACGGCATGGGGGCAGACGGCGTGGAGTGGCTGTTCCCGGCGCAGGATGCCGACATCGACGCGCAGCTTTGGAACGCGGACGGCTCTGAGGCTGAAATCTCTGGAAACGGCACGCGTTGTGTCGCCGCTTATATCTGCGCCGAAAAGGGAAAGGAGCGAGTCGTGATCCGCACGGGCGCTGGTTTGAGAAGCTCTATCCTGACCGCCCGCAGCGGCGCTGCCTACGAGTTTGAAACCGCGATGGGAAGGCCGGAGGTCGCGACCGAGTTGATGCTGCCCACCTCGTTCGGCCAGGCGCGGGGTCTCCCGGTGTCGATGGGGAACCCGCACTACGTAATCTTCGTCGAGAAGTTTGCCCCGAGCTGGCAGAAAGAAGCGGCGGAGGTTCAGAGCAACCCCGTTTTCCCCCAGGGTGTAAATGTGGAGATGGTCGTGGTGCAGGACCGGCACAGTCTGGAAGCGCGCTTCTTTGAGCGCGGTGTGGGCGAGACGCAGTCTTCGGGCACCGGTTCGTGTGCCGCCGCGGTCGCGGCGATCGCGAGCGCACGCTGCCAGTCGCCGGTGCGGGTGCAGGCACCCGGGGGAACGCAAGTGGTGCGCTGGCAGAGCCAGGTGTTGCTCCGGGGATGGGCGCAACTGGTCTGCCGGGGCGAATATTTCGGGTAGCATAGAGCCTTGATGCCAGCCTCCCCTCCGCCATCGCGGATCAAGCCCCGGGCGCTCCGACCGGGCGACACCGTGGGCATCGTTGCTCCCGCCAGTCACATCCAGCGCCCGCTGCTGGAGAAGGGTTGCGAAAGCCTGCGCCAACTGGGGTACCAGCCTTTCTATCTGGATTCGATACTGGAGCAGGAGTTGTACTTTGCCGGATCGCTCGACCGGCGCGTGCGGGAACTGGAGGAGATGTTCGAGCGTGACGAGGTGCGCGGCATTCTGTGCGCGCGTGGCGGCTACGGGACGAACTACCTGCTGCGCAAGCTGGACCCGACGAAGATCATTCCCCATCCCAAGGTATTCATGGGATACAGCGACGTTACGACCTTGCTCACCTGCTTTGCGGACGCTGCCGGATTCGTGACCTTCCACGGGCCCATGGTGACCAAAGACTTTGCCAATCCCGGCGGCGTGGACCTGGCGTCCTGGCAAGCGGCCGTTGGGGGAGCGGCAGAATGGGAAGTGGGAGGCGAGTCGGGCTCGGGAGTGAAGGGGCTGGTCGGGGGTGCTGCCCAGGGAGTTCTGTACGGAGGATGCCTCTCCTTGCTGGTCGCCGCCATGGGCACGCCCCACGACATTCGGACTGACGGAACGATCCTTTTCCTCGAGGACCTCAACGCCAAGCCATATCAGATCGACCGCATGTTGATGCAGTTGAAACTGGGGGGGAAGCTCGACGGGGTGAAGGGAATTGTCTTTGGTGAAATGCTGGACTGCGTGCAAACTCAGAACCAGGGGTATTCGCTCGAGGAGGTCATCCTGCGGATTGTGGGCGAGTTGGGCGTGCCCGTGGCGTTCGGGCTGGGTTCTGGGCATGTCACGCGCTCAAACATTACGTTGCCCATCGGGGTGCGCGCTGCTCTGAACGTGAACGATCGAGGAGTGCGGCTTAAGATCCTGGAGGCGGCGACCCAGGTGGGTTGAAGGAGTCCGATGGCTGACGGCAAGCACATTCACCTGATCGGAATCTGCGGCACGGCGATGGCTTCGCTGGCCGGCATGCTGAAGGAACGTGGCTTTCGCGTGACTGGGTCGGACGCCGCCGCCTATCCCCCCATGTCCGACTTCCTTGCTTCTCTGGGAATTCCCGTGGCCCAGCCGTTCGATGCCGAGAACCTGTCCTTGGGTCCCGATCTGGTGGTTGTGGGGAATGCCATCTCGCGCGGCAATGCCGAACTGGAACGAGTGCTCGATGAACGGATTCCCTTCTGCTCCTTGCCGCAGTTGCTGCACCAGGAGTTTCTGCGCGGGAAAGAAGTGCTGGTGGTAGCCGGCACGCACGGCAAGACCACGACCACCTCGATGCTAGCCTGGATCTTCCACAGCGCCGGCCTCGCCCCGTCGTTCCTGATCGGTGGCATTGCGGAAAATTTTGGCTCAAGCTTTGCCCTGGGGTCGGGGAAGCAGTTCATCCTGGAAGGCGACGAATACGACACGGCTTTCTTCGACAAGGGCCCCAAGTTCCTGCATTACTTTCCGGACACGGTGATCCTCACGTCGGTCGAGTTCGACCACGCGGACATCTACCGGGATCTCGAGGCGGTGGAGACCGCCTTCAAACGGTTGGTGAACTTGGTGCCGCGGCGCGGGCGAATTGTCGCCTTTGATACCGGTGCCAGCGTGGAACGTTGCCTGTCGAAGGCGTTCTGCACGGTGGAACGCTACGGAACCGACCCGGGCTGCACTTGGCGAATCGCCAACTTGCGCCTGGATCCGGGGCGCACTTCGTGGTCGATCCTGCATCATGGGCAGCCGTGGGCCGATTTCGAGTTCGGCCTGGCGGGAGAGTACAACGTGTGGAATGCGACGGCGGCGGCGGCGATGGCCACGGGCTTTGGCATCCAGAAAACGGTCATCGCGGACGCGCTGCGAAGCTTCAAGAGCGTCAGGCGGCGGCTGGAGGTTAAGGCCCAGGTGAACGGCATCACGATCATCGATGACTTTGCGCACCACCCCACCGCGATTGCCGGAACGCTGACTGCGCTGCAGGCCCGCTATCCCGGGGCTCGGCTGTGGGCGATTCTGGAGCCGCGATCGAACACCATGCGCCGGAACGTGCTGCAATCGCAGTTGGCCCACAGCCTGGCGCTGGCCGATGAAGTCGTGATCGCCGGAGTCTTCAAGTCCGAGGCGATTCCCCCGGCGGAGCGGCTCGACCTGATGGCGGTAGGGGCGGAGTTGCAGCGGCGCGGCCGCCGGGCGCGCATCATCTCCGGTGTCGATGGTATCGTCGCAGCGGTGGCGCCGGAATTGCGTTCCGGCGACGTTGTGGCCATCCTTTCCAACGGCGGCTTCGATGGGATCTACGAGAAGCTTCCGGCCAGGCTGCAGGCGCAGGGCACGGGAACCACCGGGCAGCCGGCGAGGAATCCGCGCGAGGCTTCCGCCAAGGCATGAGAGCCGCGCCCAGCTGGCGTGTGCCGGCTCTGGCAGCCATCGCTTGCCTGTTGGCTCCGAGCCTATTGTCTCAAGTCGCTCCGGAGGCAGGCAGCCCCGCCGTCCGCTACACCGTGTCGCTAAAGCATTCTCAGGACCATTTGCTCCACATTCGGATCGAATTGGGCCCGGGAGACAACCAGCGCCAGATCCAACTTCCGGTGTGGAACGCCCTATACCAGATTCGTGACTTTGCCCAGTCCGTGAACTGGGTGAGAGCAAAGGCGCCATCCGGTTCCGCTCTGGAGTTCCGCCAGGTCGACAAGACAACCTGGCGCATCTCTGATGCCCGGGACGGGGCGGTGGTGGAATATGAAATCTTTGCCGATCGGCCCGGCCCCTACGGCGCGCAGGCCAACGAGCATCATGCTTTCTTCAACCTGGCGGAAATCCTGATGTACCCCGTTGGCGGTGGGCAAGCTGCGATGAAGGTGCGCTTCATCGACGTTCCCTGGGACTGGAGGACAGCCACGCCGCTCCGCCAGGCCGGGGACTGGTTCGAGGCGGAGAACTACGACCGGCTGGTGGATTCACCGGTGGAGATGGGCACCTTCGAGGAGTCCGATTTCGACGAAGGGGGCGGCCACTACCGGGTCATCGTCGATGCCGACACGGCGGATTACGACATGTCGAAGCTCGTCCTTCTCGTACGTCGGATTGTCGCGGCTGCAACCGGCTGGCTGAACGACCGTCCGTTCCAGACCTACACCTTCCTCTATCACTTCCCCCGGGGCCAGGGCGACGGGGGCATGGAGCACGCTTATTCGACTGCCATCGACCTCAGTGCGCACAGCCTGCAGGATGATCCGGCGATGCTCGAGGAGATCACCGCCCACGAGTTTTTTCACCTCTGGAACGTGAAGCGCATCCGGCCGCAGTCGCTGGAGCCTGTCGACTACACCCGGGAGAACTACACTCCGACTCTCTGGTTCAGCGAAGGCGTGACCAGCACGGCCGCGGACTTCATCCTGCTGCGGGCTGGCCTGCTGGATGAACCTCGATTCCTCGCGGACCTGGGCGAGCAGATTACCGAACTCGAGCGGCGGCCCGCCCATCTGACCCAGTCTGCGGAGGAATCGAGCCTGGACGCATGGCTGGAAAAGTACCCGTACTACCAGGAGCCGCAGCGCAGCATCTCCTACTACAACAAGGGAGAACTGCTTGGGTTCATGCTGGATCTTGCCCTGGGCAGCGCCAGCCAAGGTAGGGTGTCCCTGCGTGACCTCTTCCAGTGGATGAACCGGCATTACGCCCAGCCAGGCACGTTTTTCCCGGATTCAGCCGGGGTTCGCCAGGCGGCGGAGGCGGTAAGCCACGCCAGCTTTGAAGCCTTCTTCCAGAAATACGTGGCTGGCACGGAAGAGATTCCCTGGGACGACTTTCTGGGAACCGTCGGCCTGCGCGCGGAACGCCGCGTGCTGATTGGAGCAGACCTGGGTTTTATAGCGGCGAGGAATTTCGACGCGCCGCCCTCGGTGCTGCGGGTGCTGCCCGGCAGCGACGCCGAACACGCGGGACTAGCCCTGGGTGACCTCCTTGAGGCGATCGACGGCCGCCCAGCCGAAAGGGACTGGCGTTCGCGCCTGGCTGAGCTTCGCCCGGGGGAAGTGCTGCGGCTGCGCATCCGCAACCGGCAGGGCGAACGGGAGATTCAGTGGAGGTTGGGCCGCGCGGAAATAGTTGAGTTTGTGGTCCGGGATGTAGAGAATGTCACGGGCCAGCACAAGGCTCGTCGTGCCGCCTGGCTGAAAGGCGAAGCTCAAGTCGGGGGAGACCCGAACCCGTGATTCGAACCGTCATCATGCTGGCGTTCTGGGCCGTCGCGCTGCCCTTCGTCGCCCTGGTCGGCTTTCCCTGGACGTTTCTCACCCGCGACATCAGCTTCCTCTACCGCACCTGCATGTGGGGGGCCTGGACCGGCGTTCGCTTGGCCGGCGTACGTGTCGAAACGCTGGGGCTCGAGCGCCTGGACCCGGGTCGGACCTATCTTTTCTTGTCCAACCACGTCTCCAATCTCGATCCGCCCCTTCTGCTGCCCCTGATACCACGGCGCACTTCCGTCATGGCCAAGAAGGAACTGTTCAGTTACCCGATTCTGGGCGAGACCATGAGGATTGGGTCGCTGGTGCCGGTGGACCGCGGAAATCGTGAAGCCGGCATCTCGGCGGTACGGGCCGCCAGCGACGTCATCCGCCGCGGCATTAACATGACGATCTACGTCGAGGGCAAACGCTCGTTCCACGGAAGACTGCTGCCCTTCAAGAAGGGTCCGTTTTACCTGGCGACTGAGTGCGCTGTGCCGGTGGTCCCGGTCACCATCGTTGGGACGCACGAAATCATGCCCAAGGCACGCTTTCGCATACGGCCCGGGAAGGCGACCGTCATCTTCCACGAGCCCATCGAACCCAAGGATTTCGGCAGTCGCGATGGTTTGATGGAGAGGGTCTGGCGGGTGATTAACAGCGGGCTGCCACCGCAATACCAGGGATCGTACCCGGGGCCTGCCCGCACTGTGCCGCAACCCGAATCCGAGACAGCTTCGGGCGAGGAAGGACTAGCGTCCGCTTGAGGCGATGACTCTCCCTACTATCCCTTAACCGCTGTCCGGACCAGCTTCGCGATCTCCGGTAGCTTGCGATACACCGCCGAACAGCGCAGCCACAGTTTGTTGTCGATCGCCGGATAGCCGCTTACCACCGCGCCGGGAGCCACATCGTTCGGAATGCCACTCTGCGCCGTCGCCATTGCGCCGTCGCCAATCTTGCAGTGGCCAGCCACGCCCACCTGGCCCGCGAGGATGACGTTCCTTCCCACATCCGTCGACCCGGCCAGCCCCACCTGGGAGCAGAGCAGGGAATTCTCCCCCACCCGCGAGCCGTGTCCCACCTGCACCAGATTGTCGAGCTTGGCCCCGCGGGCCACGTGCGTGCGGCCAACGCTGGCGCGATCCACGCAGGCGTTCGCTTGCACTTCCACGTCGTCGTCCAGGACCGCCGGGCCCGACTGCACGATTTTGTGCCAGCTTCCCAAGTCGTCCTTGGCGAAGCCGAAGCCATCCGCCCCGACGATCGCGCCATTCTGCAAGATCACGTTGTTGCCCAGGCGGCAGTGTTCGCGCACCACGGCGTGAGCATGGGCGAAGAATCGGTCTCCAATGCGGGCGCCGCGGTAGATGACCACATGCGCCAGAAGCACCGCGTCCGCCCCGATCTCGACATCTTCCTCCACCACCGCGTACGGCCCCAGGTGCGCCCGCGCTCCAATACGCGCCCGGGCATGGACTACCGCCGTCGCATGAATGCCGGGAGCATAGCGCGGTGGCTGGTAAAACAACGCGATGGCCTGCGCGAAGCTGAGGTACGGATTTTTCGCCCGCAGCATCGCCGCCGGAATCGCCGGGAAGTCTTCGGCCACGATTACGGCCGCGGCCCGCGTGGTGCGGGCCGCGGCAGCATACTTGGGGTTGGCGACGAAGGTTACCTGTCCCGCGGAGGCCTCTTCGATCCCCGCGACCCCGGTGATCTCCGTGTCTGGCGAACCATGGTCGAGACGAGTGCCGAGCGCTTGGGAGAGCTGTGCCAGTTTCATAGCAAGTGGCCTGTCGAAGCCAAGTCTGCGATTGTAGCGCTGGGAGGCTTATTCCTCGAACATCGGTACCTGCCGCTGGTCCTCGGCCGCGCGTCGGCGCCGCCGGGCAGCCCCGATGACGGCCAGCACGGTCAACGACACAAGCGCTGTTCGTGGCACAAAAATGCGCTGGGTATTGGAGCGCAGATCCGGCGGATTAATCAGGTAACCCTCGCTCAACTGCAGAGCCAAGTCGCTCGGCATCAGGCCCTCAAGGACCTCGTTGTCCTTGAACTTCAGGCGGACCCACAGACCCTCGGTCCGGGGCCGGCTCGTGAAGGTCTTGCGGGGCAGCGATTCCGAGTCCGCAAAATCGCGCACGAAAAGTACCACCTTGATCTCCTTCAGGTCGATTGCCACCACGTTGCCGGCCGTGTTCAGGAGCTCGAGCTTACCCTCCTGCACAAAATTGGCGGGCGCGACGTAACCCGAGATCGAGTCCCGGTCCATCTTGCGCACGATTACTTTCTTATGGGTCGAGGCCATGGGGCCTGCCTGCTCCGCTCGCCGCAAGCAGTTGGAATCACATATCTTCCCGCTCCGATTCTCGCACCTTTTTGCGCGCGGCGGCCGCTGAGTCCGCAATCTTTGTAGCCAAAAAGTTAACCTTGTGTTATTTTTCTGTAGTTTGCTGCGGCCTGTCTCAAAGAGCCTAACCCTCGTGGATATAGCCACTTACGTTGATGTGGTCGGAGCCATCTGTGCGCCTACGGTGAGCTCTGTGGAAATCCTGTGCAAATCCGCCATGAGGCGGATGGCACGCCTGCGTTCCTAGGTAGGCATGGCAGATTACATTTACACCATGGAGGTCCGGCTGACGCCGGACCAGCAGAAAGCTGCCAATCTTGTTCAGGAGATTGCCCGCGCCGCCGGGATGAACCTCTACCTCACCGGCGGCACCATCCGGGACATTATCAGCGGATTCCCCATTCGCGACTTGGATTTCACCGTGCAGGGCAGCCCCCTCAAATTGCAAAAGGACCTGGAGCGGGCCGGGGCGGTTGTCGCCGGGATCGACGAGGAGGTGAAGACTCTGTTCCTGCAGTTCGCCGGAGGCGTACGCACCGAGATCACCATGGCTCGCACGGAGCGCTACGAGAAGACGGGGAAGCCTCCGGTAATAACGCCGGCAACCATGATCGAGGACCTGCGGCGCCGTGATTTCACCATCAACGCCATGGCCCTTTCCCTGAATCCGGGGTCGCGCGGCCTCCTCATGGATCCCTTCAACGGGGTGGCGGATCTCGAGGCCAAGCTGATCCGCGTCCTGCACAACTACGCCTTCCTGGACGATCCCTCCCGCCTGATCCGGGCTACGCGTTTCGCCGCCCGTTTTCACTGGCCGCTCGAGGAGCGGACCCAGGCTCGCTACGATTCGGCAAAGGAAAACAACTACATCGAGTACATCCGCGACAGGGCCGTCGGATATGAAATCGAGCAACTGGCCTACGAGGACGATCCCCTGCATATCGTGCGCACGCTCGAGAAAGAAGGCTGGCTGAAGGTTCTCAGTCCGCACTGGACCACCGCCAAGATCGACACCAACGGATTAAGCCAGCTGATGAAGACGCGACAGCAGATGAACGACCTGGGCTACCAGCCCGACCCCGCGCCCGCCGTGATGTACTTCCTCACCTCGCGCCTGAGCGACAGGGAAATCGCCGACATTCGCAAGCTCATCCCCCGCGACACGCTTATCGAGGCTTGGAAGGACCTCGAAGACAACGCCAAGGAACTGGCGAGGAGGCTGACAGGCAAAGAGGCAGCCACACCCTCCCGCACATGGCAGGTGCTTTCTGAGGCCCGTCCGGAGATGATCCTGTTTCTGGCAGTGACGGCCCGCCAGCAGGCAGTCCTGCAGAAGATCAAGAATTTCTTCGCCAAGTGGCGGCAGGTGCAGCAGAAGCTCCCTCTTCCGGAAATGATCGAGCTTCACATTACGCCCCAGCTGCCGCAATATCCCAAGATTGCCAATGACGTCTTCCTGATGCTGCTGGATGGCAAATTGCGCTCACGGACCGAGACGCTGAAGTTCCTGAAGCCGCTGGCGCCACCCCCGCCCGCCCCTCCGCCTCCACCCCCGGCCAAACGAGGTCGCGCCGCGAAAGCCGCGGCCGCCGCCGCAGGTGCCGCCCCGGGCGCGGCTTCCGGGGGAGGAAGGAAGAAAGGGAAAAGCGCACCACCTGCACTTCCGCCGCCGCCCGTACCACTAGCTGCCGCTACCTCGGGCGCGAAAGCCAAGATCGTTGCCGCCAGGCCGGCCGCATCTAAGCCTTCGGTCCCCAAGTCAGCCAATCCCAAAAGCGCCCCCAAGCCCCTCCAGCCCGCTCCGAATAAGTCCTACAGCAAGAAGAAGCACTGAGCAGGCTCTCGAGCCGGCCCCTCGGCCGCAAAAGAGGTGCGTGTTATCTCCTCCGTCGCCGTGAGGATGTGACCGTCTTGAGTTCCCTGCCGTTCAGTAGGAGTGGCCGGGGAAAAATGGGGCTATAATGTGTGCATGCGTCGCCCGGCCTTGCTCGCGGCGTTTGTCTTGGTCTGGACGCTGCCGGTGTGCCAGGCGCAGAGAGGCGGCGGGTTTCACGGGTCCGTAGCCCGGACGGGGTTCTCCTCCCGGCCAGCCATGCCGGGAGGCCAAACCGCTTTTGGGCGCTCTCCAGCTGCCGGCCGCTCCTGGAGTGGTGTTCACCCTCCGCCACCCAGTAATTGGCATTTCGGCAACCCGCACCATCAGGTCCACTTTCACATCTCCACCTACCCTTGGTGGTACGGCGGTTATTACGGATATCCCGGGTACTATGGCTACTCCCCGCTGTTCTGGGGTGGGACTTCGGACGCCTCTTATGACTCCGCGGCACAGCAGGATGATCAGCGGCAATTGATGCGGCAGATCGATGATTTGGGAGAGGACGTGACGCGTCTGCAGCAAGAGCGTGACATGGCGAGGCTCCAGCCTCCGCCGGTGCCTCAGCCCCACGCCGACACCGCAGCGAAGGCCACGACTTCCGATTTGCCGACCATCCTGGTCTATCCCGACAAGCACATCGAAGAAGTCAAAAACTACGCCATCGTTGGCGAGATGCTCTGGATCTTTGGCGATCACGTCAAGAAGATTCCCTTGATGGATATCGACCTCGCCGCCACCAGCAAGTTGAATGACGAGCGCGGAGTGTATTTCGAAGTTCCCGGCCGCATCCCCAGCCAGTGAGCCGGACAAAACCAACGTGGCGGCGGCAGCAGCCCAGAACGCTACGTTACAGAATTCCCTTAGGCAGCTAGAATGAGAGGTTAGGCAGGCCGCTAGTCCCCAGCCGCTAGCTTCCAGGTTCTCAAACCATCATGTCCCAATTTGTTCACCTGCACCTGCATACGGATTATTCAATGCTCGACGGCGCCTGCGACGTCGAGAAGCTGGTCAAACGCGTCAAGGAACTGGGCATGCCCGCGGTCGCCATGACCGACCACGGCAACATCTTCGGGGCGGTCCATTTCGTGAACGCGGCCAAGGCCGCCGGCATCAAGCCCATCGTGGGCTGCGAGCTGTACATCTGCAAGAAGGACGATCACAACATCGAGCACACCCCTCCCGAAGGCGACACCTATAACCACCTGCTGGTCCTGGCGGAAAACGAAGAGGGTTACCGCAACCTCACCCGGATCACCTCCGAGGCCTCGCTGCGCGGCTTCTACTACAAGCCCCGCATCAGCAAGAAGTTTCTGGCCGAGCACGCACACGGCTTGATCGGGCTTTCCGCTTGCCTGAAAGGGGAAGTGGCCGAACGCCTGGTGGAAGGCAACTACGACGCCGCCCGGGAAGCGGCGGCCCAATACGGCGACATCTTCGGCACCAAGAACTTCTTTCTTGAAATCCAGGACCAGGGCCTGGAGATGGAACACCGCATCCATCCCGGCTTGTTCCGGCTGCAGAAGGACCTGGACCTGCCCATGGTCGCCACCAACGACAGCCACTACCTGTGCGAGGATGACGCCCACGCCCAGGACGTGATGGTCTGCATTCAGACCGGCAAGTCCATCCGCGACGCGAACCGCATGAAGTTCCAAGGAAGCCAGTTCTTCGTGAAAAGCCACGAGGAGATGGCTCGCGTGTTCCAGCACTCGCCTGAGCTGCTCTCGCGCACCCTGGACATCGCCGAGCGCTGCAACATGCGGCTCGAGAAGGTCAGCAGTCCCTTCCCGCATTTCGACGTGCCCGCCGGCTACACTCTGGACAGCTACTTCGAGCACGTCACCCGGGAAGGCTTTGCCCGGCGCATGGAGGTGCTGCGCGAACTCGAACGGCGGGGCAAACTCAAGCATAGCCGGGCCGATTACGAGCAGCGCCTGGCACGGGAACTGGCCATCATCCAGCAGATGAAGTTTTCCGGCTACTTCCTCATCGTGTGGGATTTCATCCGCTATGCCAAGGAGCACCAGATTCCCGTGGGACCGGGCCGCGGATCGGCCGCCGGGGCCCTGGTGGCCTACTCGCTCGGAATCACCGACGTCGATCCGCTGCAGCACGAATTGCTGTTCGAGCGCTTCCTCAACCCCGAGCGGGTTTCCATGCCGGACATCGACATTGATTTCTGCATGAACCGGCGCGGCGAAGTCATCGACTACGTGACCCGCAGATACGGCCGGGAAAATGTGGCGCAGATCATTACCTTCGGCACCATGGCCGCCAAGGCCGCCATCAAAGACGTCGGCCGTGCCATGGACATGCCCTACAGCGATGTCGACCGCATCGCCAAGATGGTGCCCAACCAGCTCAACATCAAGCTGGCGGAGGCGATCGAGGATGCCCCTTCGCTGCGCGAGGCCTACGAAAAAGATGCGCAGGTCCGTGAGCTTCTGGAGACGGCCAAGAAGCTGGAGGGCCTGGTGCGCAACGCCGGGGTGCACGCCGCCGGTGTCGTGATCGCGCCCCGCCCGCTCACGGAACTGGTGCCGCTGCACAAAACCAAGAACGACGAAATTGTGACCGCCTTCGACATGCTGGCCGTCGAAAAGCTGGGCCTGTTGAAGATGGATTTCCTGGGGCTGACCACCCTCACCATTCTCGACGACACCTTGAAGCTGATCGCCCAGACCCGCAGCGAACAGCTGGAGCTGGCCGGGCTTCCGCTCGAGGACGAAGAAACATACAGGAAAGTCTTCCACAAGGGGCTGACCTCCGGCGTATTCCAATTTGAATCCCACGGCATGCGCGACGTGCTGCGCCGCTACCAGCCCAACTCCATCGAAGACCTGACCGCCCTGAACGCGCTCTACCGGCCCGGTCCGATCCAGGGCGGCATGATCGACGACTTCATCGACCGCAAGCACGGCCGCAAGAAGATCGAGTACGAACTGCCGGAGCTGAAGGAAATCCTCGAAGAGACCCTGGGCGTCATCGTCTACCAGGAACAGGTGATGCAGATCGCCAACCGCCTGGCCGGATACTCACTGGGCGAAGCCGACTTGCTGCGCCGTGCCATGGGTAAGAAGCAACCCGAGGAAATGGCCAAGCAGCGCGAACGCTTCGTCGCCGGCGCGACACAGCGCGGCTACCCGCCCAAGAAGATCGAAAAGATCTTCGACCTGATGGCGCAGTTTGCCGGTTACGGTTTTAATAAGTCCCACTCGGCGGCCTATGCCCTGCTGGCGTATCACACCGCCTATCTGAAAACGCACTATCCCGTGGAATTCATGGCCGCGCTGTTGACCTCCGTGACGGGGAACACGGACGACGTCGTCAAGTACATCAACGAATGCCGGGAGATGGGCATCGCGGTCGAACCGCCCGACATCAACGTCTCGGACGCAAACTTCACCCCGCACGGCAACGCGATCCGCTTCGGCCTGGCAGCCGTGAAGAACGTCGGGCACTACGCGATCGAGTCCATTGGGAACGGCCGCAAGACACTGGGGCGCTACCGCGACATCTTCCAATTCTGCGAGCATGTTGATTTGCGCCTCCTGAACAAGCGAGTGCTGGAGTCGCTGATCAAGAGCGGCGCCATGGATTCTCTCGGCCGGCGTGCCCAGCTCATGGCCCTCATCGATCGCGCCATCGAGCGGGCTCAGAAAGCCCAGCGCGACGCCGAATCCGGGCAGCACGGACTGTTCGGAGTGTTCCACGAGGAAGAACCAGCGGTTACGCAGCCACAGCCGTCCAACGTCCCCGATTGGGACGAGCATCAGCGCCTGGCCGCCGAGAAAGAAATCCTGGGCTTCTTCATCACCGGCCATCCCCTGGAGAAGTACCGGGAAAAACTGGTAGGTCTGAACGCTTTGGGGATCGCCGACGTGGCGGCGATGAAGTCCTCCACCGGCAAGGACGAAACCATCAACACGGCGGGCATCATCAGCAATGTGCGCGTGTTGAAGTCCAAACGCGGCGACTTCTACGCTCAGGCTTCGCTCGAAGATATGTCTGGCGCCATCGACATGATCGTCTTCCCTGAGGCCTATAAGCGCTTGCACAGCGAAGTGAAACTCGAGGTTCCGGTGCTGGTGAAAGCGGGCGTACGGGTGGAGGAAGGCGCAAACCCGAAGCTCACGGTGGCCGACATTCTCCCTCTGGAAGAGGCCAAGGTCCCGTTGCCTCGTTCCTTGCGCATCCGGGTTCCGGCGGAGAGCGCCAGTGACACGACGGTCGACGCTCTGCATTCGCTCTTCACCGAGCGCAAGGGCGAAGCCAAGGTATTGTTTGACGTGGAACGTCGCGGCGAATTCATGGTGGTGATGGAGGCGGAAGGCTATAATGTCCATCCAGATCGCAGCTTTATCGCACGCGTCGAAGAGTTGTGCGGACGGGGTAGTGTGCGCATCATCGATTGAGGCTGGCCACCCATGAAGCGTCCCAAACGGCGGAGCGCCAGCAGGGAAAGCCCAGCGGAACCGGCCCCCTGTGCTGAAACGCAAGTGGTGTCCGGGGCGGACTTCCTGCTTTCCATGGTCGAAACCCACTGGTCTCCAGCCAACGGCGGCGGCAGAAAGTTGAAGACAGCGGTGAAGGCGGAACACGAACTTACCCACATCGAGCGCCAACTGGAACACCTGCAGGCGATACCCGGCCAGACCGAGGAGATCCGCAGCCAGATTCAGCAACTGCGCGACCGTGTCGACACCCTGCGCCGCCAGATGGGCGCCCATCTGGGGGCGTGGGAGAAGGCGGAACTGGCGCGGCATCCGCAGCGCCCCTACACCCTCGACTACGTCGAACGCATCTTCTCCGACTGGAGCGAGATTCACGGCGACCGCGGCTTCGGCGACGATCCGGCCATTGTGTGCGGCATGGCGCGCTTCCATGGTGAAGAGGTCCTGGTGGTCGGACACCAGAAAGCGCGCGATACCAAACAGAAGGTCTATCGCAATTTCGGCATGCCCAACCCCGAGGGCTATCGCAAGGCGCTGCGTGCCATGAGGTTTGCCGAAAAGTTTGGTCGCCCGGTCATCACCTTCGTGGATACTCCCGGGGCGTATCCCGGGCTGGGCGCTGAGGAGCGCGGCCAAGCGGAGGCCATCGCCGTTAACTTGCGCGAGATGGCGCGGCTGCGCGTGCCCATCGTCACGCTCATCACCGGAGAAGGCGGCAGCGGGGGAGCGCTGGCCATCGCCGTGGCGGACCGCGTGCTCATGATGGAAAACGCCATCTATGCGGTGATCTCGCCCGAGGGTTGCGCCTCGATCATGTGGCGCGACGCGACCAAGAAGGAACTGGCGGCGCAGGCCATGCGCCTCACCGCCACCGACTTGAAGGAACTGGGCTGCATCGACGGGATTGTTCCCGAGCCCGAGGGCGGCGCCCACCGCGACCACGAGGCCGCGGCGGCGCTGCTCGACACGGTTCTCCAGCAGCAACTGCGGGAAATTCGAGCCTTCCCCCTCCAAGAATTAATCGCATCACGATATAATAAGTTCCGCAACATGGCGCAGTTCTACCGCGTCGAAGCTTAGAGCCTAAGCCTATCTCATAAGGCGGTTTGGGGCGGGCGGCTCAGCCGTACCGCGCAGGTCACCGAGAATGCGAATGGTCGCCCCCGGAGGGAGCGGACAGTCGCTGCTGGGCTTGATCGTGGGATAACTTGGCAACCGGGTGCGCCCGCCGCGCTGGGGTCTTGTCCCGACGTCTCCCCCGCGTACCTTATAATGGAAAGTTTTCCTGATCCTGGCAGCTGTGTTCCAGAGAGGCAGTTCTTCGTGGGCAATTCACAAGGAAGGATGAGGGATGGCAACCACTGATGTCGCGCTCCGCGAGGCCGCCGGCCCGCCGGAGCAGAAGCCGGTCGTCAACGACATGAGCATCCAGGTGGCGACGGTCAACGGCTCGGGATCGCAGAGCTCCAACAGCGTGCTTTTGCGCAGCATTTTTCAGATGGGGGTTCCGGTTTCGGGCAAGAACCTGTTTCCCTCGAACATCGCCGGGCTGCCCACCTGGTATACGATTCGGGCCAACCGGGATGGCTACATCGCCCGCAAGAAAGAGATCGACTTCCTGATCGCGATGAATGCGGAGACTGCGCAGGAAGACGTCCTGTCGCTCGCGCCGGGAGCAGCCGTGCTCTACGACGAACCGCTGAAGCTCAGCAGCCTGCGCCATGACCTGATTTTCTACTCAGTGCCTTATGACAGGCTGGTGGCCACGGTGTGCCCCGAAGCCAAGTTGCGCAAGCTGGTCAAGAACATGATTTACGTGGGGGTGGCGGCCCAGTTGCTCTCCATCGACATGGCCGAGGTGGAGAAGGCCCTGGGCAAGCAGTTCGCCAAGAAGCCGAAAGCTGCGAACCTGAACCTGGCGGCAGCCAAGGCGGGCTTCGCTTACGCCGCGGCCAGCCTGCAGAAGCAGGACCCGTTTCAGATTGCCCGCATGGACAAGACCAAGGGCATGATCATCATCGACGGCAACTCCGCGGCGGCGCTGGGCTGTATGTTCGCCGGCGTCACCGTGGTGACGTGGTATCCCATCACGCCATCGTCCTCGCTGGTCGAGACCATGATCACCTACATGAAGGAGCACCGCATCGGACCGGACGGCAAGGCCACCTTCGCCATCGTGCAGGCGGAGGATGAACTGGCGGCCATCGGCATGGTGGTTGGTGCGGGCTGGGCGGGAGCTCGCTCGATGACGGCGACGGCAGGGCCGGGCATCTCGCTCATGTCTGAAATCGCGGGGCTCGCTTACTACGCCGAGGTGCCGGGCGTGATCTGGGACATCCAGCGCGTGGGTCCCTCTACCGGGCTACCCACCCGTACCTCGCAGGGCGACATTCTTTCCACGGCGTTCCTCAGTCACGGCGATACCAAGCATATCCTGCTGATTCCGAGTTCGGTGTCCGAGTGTTTCGACATGGCGCAGGACGCGTTCGACCTGGCGGAGCGGTTCCAGACGCTGGTCTTCGTGATGTCGGACCTCGACCTGGGCATGAACAACTGGATGTCGGAGCCGTTCAAGTACCCGGAGACCCCCATCCAGCGCGGCAAGGTGCTGAGCAAGGAAGATCTCGAGCGGCTGGGCAGTTTCGCGCGTTACCAGGACGTGGACGGCGATGGCGTTGGCTATCGCACCCTGCCGGGGACGGATCATCCCTCTGCAGCTTACTTCGCGCGTGGTAGCGGCCACAACGAGAAGTCGCAGTACAGCGAGCGACCCGACGATTTCGAACGCAACATGGAGCGCATCAACCGCAAGTTCGAAACCGCACGTTCGTTCGTGCCGCGCCCCGAAGTGCTTTCGACCGGCAGGTCGAAAATCGGGATCATCGCCTACGGCACCTCGCACTGGGCGATCATCGAGAGCCGCGACCAGCTGCGCAAGGAGTACAACCTCGAGACCGATTATCTCCGGCTCAAAGCCTACCCGTTCACTCGGGAGGTGCACGATTTCGTTCAATCGCACCAACGGGTGTACGTGGTGGAACAGAACCGCGACTCGCAGATGCTCAGCCTGTTGAAACTCGACCTCCGATCCGAACTGGCGACCCGGCTGCGCGGCGTCGCCCACATTCACGGATTACCTGTAGACGCGCGTTCCGTAACCGACGAAATCATGACCATGGAGGGCAAGTAGATGGTGACGACCACCCCGGGAATGCCAGCACCGGCCAGCAATCGCATCGGGCTGTCGGTGCTCGACTACAAAGGTGGCAAGACCACGCTGTGCGCCGGCTGCGGCCACAACGCCATCTCCGAGCGCATCGTGGGCGCAATGTACGAGATGGGAGTGTGGCCGGAGCGGGTCATCAAGATGAGTGGCATCGGATGCTCGTCGAAGAGCCCAGCGTATTTCATGAGCCGCTCGCACAGCTTCAACTCGGTGCACGGCCGCATGCCTTCGGTGACCACCGGGGCCATGCTGGCCAACCGCAATCTGTTGGCGCTGGGGGTCAGCGGCGATGGCGATACGGCCTCGATCGGGATCGGCCAGTTCGTCCACCTGATGCGGCGGAACCTGCCCGTGATCTACATCATCGAGGACAACGGCGTGTACGGGTTGACCAAGGGCCAGTTCTCGGCGACTGCCGACGTAGGCTCGAAGCTCAAGACCGGAGTGGTCAACGACCTGCCGCCGATTGACACCTGTGCGCTGGCCATCGAGCTGGGTGCGACCTTTGTAGGACGCTCATTCTCGGGCGACAAACGACAGCTGCACAGCATGTTGAAGGCAGCCATTGCCCATAACGGCACGGTCATGCTCGATGTGGTTTCCCCCTGTGTGACCTTCAATGATCATGAGGGCTCGACCAAGTCCTACAAGTACATGAAGGATCACGAAGAGCCGTTGCAAGAGATCAACTTCGTCCCGCACTTCGAAGAAATCAACGTCGAGTACGATCCGGGCAGAACCGTCGAAGTTACCATGCACGATGGTTCCCGCCTGCAGTTGCGCAAACTGGAAGAGGACTACGATCCGACCAATAAGATCAACGCCGTGCACCGCCTGATGGAGTCGCGCGAGAAAGGCGAAGTGCTGACGGGAGTCTTCTATGTGAATCCCCACGCGCCCAGCTTTCTCGAACTGCTCAACATGACCGAGCGGCCTCTGGCGAGCTTGCCCGAGTCGGCGGTGCGTCCCAGCCGGGAAGTGCTGGAGCAGTGCATGGAAGAGCTTCGCTAGCAGCCTGCTCGGTCGCCCCAGCGTGGTCGGCCGGAGGCTGGAGCGAGCCCAATCCGGCTCTGACTGCGCGGGTGCTGCTTCTTCCTGCTAGCCAAAGACAGTTTGCGGATTGGAACCAATGGCTAAGTAATGGGGATATCCCGCCCGGGATGCGCTGACAACCCCGCGGTTTGCCGATTTCGGCGGCGAAAAACAGGAGGACTCGTTCTTCCGAAGATTCTGGGTGCACCTCAGGCCACGTGGTCGAGTTCGTGCTGGTTGGCCTCTTCGTGTTCGCCGGTGTGTTCGGGATTCTCGCCCGGCTCGGGGAAATCGGTATCGGCGGCTTTGAGCATAGGGTCCTGATCGCGGTGGCCGAGCTGCCCCTGCAGCGAGTTGTTGCCCTTCTGCGTGCGTTCGTCCTGTTCGAGGGCTCCTTTAAAGCGGTCCTGATCCTGCCGATATGTCATAGGTTCAGAGCTCCTATCCCGGAACTAGCCTTCTGGCTTCACTTTATCCCGGAACGGTCGGTAGGAGAAAGGGGAAAAGCAGATGGCGGGAATCGAAAAATCCAAAGTGGGAATCAAGGCGGGATCGGCCGCGGCCAACAGAGCCCGCCTGGACGGGGGCGAGACGCCCCCCCTTCGGCCGGGCTGTCTCCTCGGGACAGGCGGCGGGCCCTCACCGCCAGCGCTACGCCGAGGTCCTGGGACCTTCGAGTGCACGGGTGTGCCAGGCCTCCCCGTAGAATCGAAAGCATGAGCGCTCCCGGCCCATTGTATCGTCCGTTCGCCCGGCTGGTGAGAATCTCCCTGCTGGCGCGGGAATTCAAAGTGCCGGAAAACAACTCGCTGCTGCGCTGCTTTCAGTACCTGGCCCCGGAGCCGGTCGCCTGCGGCAAATTCTGCTGGAATGAAGACTGCCAGTATTGCCGGGTAAGCTTCCGTTGCGGGGAGGGAGCAGCGGCGCGCGCCGCCCTGGCGTGCAAACTCCTGGTGGAAGATGGAATGTGCGTGGTGGAAGTGACTCCCGAGATCCGGTACTGCCTGCGGACGCTGAACCTCGCATCCGAGTAAGCAGCCCCAGCCGAGTCAGGCGTTTCTCTCCACGGGCAAACTCAATCACCCAAGTCAGGCCCCGAATCTTTGCGCGGCGCGGGCTTTGGCCTTCGCGGCCTCTTCTTCCCGATTCTTCGGAGGCGCGGTGGTTGCGAGAGAGTGGAGGAGGCGCCGGGAGACAAGAGCAACTTCCTCAACGGCAGCCAGGAACGGGGCTTCGTTGGCCTTTGACGGCGTGTTGAAGCCGCTGATCTTCCTCACGAATTGCAGCGCAGCAGCCTGAATCTCCACCTCGGTAACCGGCGGATCGAAATTGAATAGCGTTTTGATATTCCGGCACATATCCCCTGACCTCACGTAGCAGGAGTACGGTGAGATCCGTTCGCGCACTCCTTGACAGACATGGTAGCAGTACCGGTCCCGAGCCTGCCGTTGGCATAAAAAGAGGAGGGCAGCCAGAAGGCCGCCGCTAGATCCCTGCGCGCACCGGGCGGGCAGGTGGAGGTGACGCTTCCAATTCTGCTTGCGGCACACGACGGAGTACGTTTTCATAGGGCTTATGCCCATCACTCGCCGACTGTTCTTCAGCTTGCTTGCGGCGTCGTTCCTCGCCGCAGTTATGCCCGGCGCCTCCAAGGCTGGCGATGGCAACCGTTACCTGCTGTACGTCGGGACTTACACAACCAAGGAGAGCCGGGGGATTTACGCGTACCGCTACGACGCCGGCTCTGGAGCGACCATCCCGCTCGGACTGGCGGCAGAGTCGGAGAACCCGTCGTTCCTGGCCATTCATCCCAACCGGCGCTTTCTATACGCGGTGAACGAGCTGGAACGCTACCGGGGACAAAGCAGCGGAGCGGTAAGCGCCTTTGCTATCGATTCGGCAACCGGCAGGTTGAAACTCCTGAACACGCTGCCCTCGAGCGGCGCAGATCCTTGCTACCTGGCGCTAGACCGGACGGGGAAACACCTGCTGGTGGCCAACTACACTGGCGGGAGCGTGGCCGTCTTTCCCCTGCAGGGCGATGGCAGCCTGGGTGAGGCGTCGGCCTTTGTGCAGCACACCGGGTCGAGCGTAAACCGGGAGCGGCAGGAGGGCCCACATGCCCACTGGATGGAAACGTCGCCGGACAACCGCTTCGCCCTGGCGACGGACCTCGGCCTGGACGAGGTCATCGTCTACCGCTTTGACGCGGCGAAGGGCACAGTGACCCCGAGCGATCCCCCATTTGCGAAGCTGAACGCGGGCGCCGGACCGCGGCACTTCGCCTTTCATCCCAATGGGAACTATGGCTACCTGGTCAACGAGTTGCAGTCCACCGTCACCGTATTTTCCTACCAGGCAGGGGCGTTGCACGAGTTACAGACGGTTTCGACCTTGCCGAGTGACTTTAGGGGGAAGAACGATGCGGCAGAGATCGAGGTGGACCCATCCGGGCGATTTCTGTACACCTCGAATCGCGGCGACGACAGCATCGCGCTGTTCGCCATCGATCCCGCGAAGGGAATGCTGACCGCTGTCGGCTTCACTAACGCGGGCGGGAAGACGCCGCGCAACTTCACCCTCGACCCGACCGGAACGCGCCTGTTCGTCGCCAACCAGGACTCAGGCAACATCGTGGTCTTCGCGATTGACCAGAAAAACGGTCGTCTGATGCCAACCGGACGGGTGCTGACTGTGCCCTCTCCCGTTTGCCTGAAGTTCGTGACGATGGAGTGACCGGGCCGAATAGGAAAAACCGCCACCCCGCCGCGATTTACTCTCCCGATTTGGTCGTGGAGCTGACCCCCAGCTTCTTCAGCCGCTCGCGTGCCTGCACCGCTTCATTCGTCTTGGGGTAGCGCTGGATCAGGTGGCGGAGTTCGGAGACGCCATCGTCGGTTTTTCCCATCTCGATCAGGGCATAGCCCTTCTTGAGTTGAGCGGCGGCCGCCTTGTTGCCGCTGGGGAAGTTCTGCAGGACCTGGTCGTAGTTCTGCACTGCCTGCGCATAGTTGCCGCCACGATATTCCAGTTCAGCCAGATAGAAGTAGGAATTCCCGGCAAGATCCGTGTTGGGATAAAACTTGATGTAGTCGGAGAACTCCTGCGTCGCCAGGTCGTTCTTACCGGCGTTGTAATCGCGCAGGGCATTGGCATAGAGGACGTCGGGTGGAGGTGCGGCGGCGGCCTGGGCCGCAGCCGCCTGCTGCTGGGCGGCCAGCGACTGTTGCGAAGACTGCATATCCTCGAGCTGCTTGCTCACCTTGGACAGGCGCACCTTGAGTTCGTCCAGGGTGTCGTTCAGGGCCTGGATCTGTCCGGAGAGCTGATCGGTGCGACCGGCGGCGTCGCTCTGCTGTTTCTGCAAAGTCGCCTGGAGAGTCGTGACGGCGGCGGTGGCTTTATTGACCGCGTCGGTATTCTGCTCGACCAAGTTCTTCATCACGCCCATGCGCTCGTCGAAGCTCTGCTTCATCTGCGTCATCTGGTCCTGGAGCCCCTGGACCTGGGTCTGAAGCTGAAGAACTTCCTTCTTCTGGGCCACGGCAGGGGACACGGCCGTGCCGAAGGCAACTGCCAGGGCGAGCGTCATCGAAAACACTGGGCTGAACCGCTGAGTTTTCATAGGACCTTCCGTTTTTCACCTCAGTATCCCATACCCGGAGCACGATCCGTGTGGTCTGAGTTGGGCATGGAAGCCACATCGAGACCGAGGGGCACGTTTCGCCGCCCCCACGGCGGCGCACACACCCACGCGTTGGATGCGGGCCGCGAGGGTGGCGGCGACCCGCATCCACCCCGCCGAACGTGTTACTTCGAGTAAACGAAATGGCCGCGCCGGTTCTCCTGCCAGCACGCTTCGTTCGACTCGGTGCAGAACGGCTTCTCCTTGCCGTAGCTGATGGTCTTGATGCGGCCGGCGTTAACGCCCGCCTGCACCAGGGCATCTTTCACCGAGTTGGCGCGCCGGTCACCCAGGGCCAGGTTGTACTCAGTCGAGCCTCGCTCGTCACAGTGCCCCTCCACAATGAACTGGATGTTGGGGTGCGAGCTGAGGAAGGAGGCGTCGCCCTGCACGGCCGCCTGCTGGTCCGCGCGGATGTCGGACTTGTCATAGTCGAAGTAGATGTCCTTCACGTTTTGCGAGAAGAGCTCTTCCTCGGTCGACGAGGGCGGCGGCGGAGGGGGCGGCGGAGCGTTGACGGTCACGCGTGCCGTCGCATCCTGCGTCCCGCCAGCGCCTTTGGCTACCAGGTGGTAGGTGGTGGACTCAGTGGGCGACACTGGTTGCGAACCATTGGGCTGGACCGCGCCAATACCATCGATGCTCACGTCGGTGGCGTTTGTGGTCTCCCAGGTCAGAGTGGTTGACTGCCCCGTCTGGATGGTATTGGGACTGGCCGATAACGAGGCGGTAGGCGCCGGCGGCGGCGGTGGGGGTGGGGGCGGCGGCGGGGCCACCTTCTTCTTGCATGCGCCCAGCATCAGGACTGCAGCCAACATGAACACCAGGGCAATCCACTTCGTCTTCGGGTGCTTCACTGTCTCTCCTCCCTGCCAAAAAGCACGCCCGGTACACGGGCCTGCGGTTGAGACCGGTGGTGCGGGCCAACATCTCCGCAACTACCGGAGAATAAGATCTGTCTTCCGTGGACATCGGTGCGGCTAGCCAACCGCAGTGCCCCGCTGCTCCCCATCCGCGTGCTTTGTGGCGCAGGGCGGCATAGCCGAAGCCATGCTCCCCGGGCCAAATTGAAGCGCGGCGGCCATATCTAGTTACTTCCAACTCCAGTTTGGTTGCGTGTTACGGCCGCCGAAGGTCAACTGCTGGGCCTTGCTGCCATCAGCCAGCATCATCCAGATCTGTTCGCTGCCGGTGCGGCTGGACTGGAAGACGATGTGCCGCCCATCGGGCGACCACGAGGGGAAATCATTCCGCCCGCCGTCGTGGGTCAGCTGCACCCATTGCTTGCTGGCGATGTCCATCAGGTAGATATCGTTGGCCCCCGGCGCCCCGGGCCCATATTTGCGAAACCAGGAGAACGTCAGGAACTGGCCGTTGGGAGACCAGGAGGGCGAAACCGCATAACCCTGATCGGTCAGGCGCTGCTGATTGGTTCCGTCCGTTTCCATGGTGTAAATCTGAGGAAGACCGGTCCGGCCGCTGACGAAGGCCAATTGGGCTCCGGTTTTGCGGTTCCAGCTGGGCGAGACGTCGGGTCCCTTGTCGCTGGTCAGGCGGCGCAGGTTCGCTCCCGCGGCATCCATGATGTAGATGTTGGGCTCTCCCCCGCGCGAGGAGGAGAAGGCCAGCTTGGTCCCGTCCGGCGACCACGAGGGCGAAAGGTTGGTACCGCTGAAAGCCGGGAAGGTGACCAGCCGGCTAAGATCGAACGAATACATCCTGATCTCCCAGCCGTTTTTCTCCAGGGAACTGAAGGCGAGACGTGAGCCATCGGGCGACACGCGGGGGGAGATGGAGATCGAACCCAGGTGAGTGATCTGCCTCTGATTGGAGCCGTCATAGTCCATCCCCCAGAGTTCCTTGTGACCGCTGCGATCGCTGACGAAGTAGATCCTGCTCTCTGCGATGCCGGGAATTCCGCCGCCCAGGCGGAAGATGATCTCGTCGGCAAATTTGTGGGCGATGACGCGGACGGCATCCTTGGTGGCGGCGTCCTGGTATTGCTTGCCCAGAACCTGCGGCGAGCTGACGTTCTTCACATCGAACAGCCAACCCTGAACCGTGACGTTGGCACCCGCTGCCGCCAGATTGCCGAACACTAGCATGGAGGCATTGGGAGGAAGCACATTCCAAGCCTCAAAGTGGACCTCGGGGGGGGCACCGGGAACGTCGAGCGGGTAGAAGCTCTTGGAGACCATGTCGAAAATGCCGGCATTATCCAGGTCGTTCCAGAGCACGGAGTTGAATTCCTGGAGCAGGTCCGTGTTCTTGGGATCGCTGGTACCAGGCTTGAAGTCGGGGACCGCCAGGCGAACCTTTTCCACACCCAGGCCGGTGCCGGTGCGAATCCAGTCCTGGGCTTGGCCGGGCAGAGTGAGGGCGAGCGTCACCAGCAGAAACCAGAGGCAACGCCCCACAAGCGCGATCACGGCGGGTTGGGCAGAGATAGACACCATGCTGTCAGACAGCCCGATCCGACTCATCCTATTCCGAGACGCGGGACTATTTACGTTACTCTCTGCCATGTCCTCTTTCCAAGTGTGAAACTCGCTTACCTCCCGGAGTAGGCGTGCGCGCGCCAAATCACCGCTTGTAGTCAAACCAAAACTCGACCGCAACCTTGTTGCCCGGGTAGTCGGGAGGCAAAGGCCCGAACGTGTCGATGCGCTGAATCGCCCGCACCGCGGAATTGTCGAGCGAGGGCACGCCGCTGGACTGCTCGACCTCGACACTGGTGGGGCGGCCGTCGCGGGTGATGGCGAAGGTGATATACACCCGGTTGGCCTGGGCGATGCGGGGATCCACTTCGTACTTCAACCAGTTCTCCGAAACTTTGCGCTGCACCACCTGGACATACCAGGCATAGCGGGTCCCGAAATCGCCGCCGCCGCCGGTGAAGCCGAACCCGCCCTTGGCGCCGGCGGCGCTGAACGTGCCATAGGGCCCGCTGACCGGGCCGCCCTGGCCGAAGGGGACTTCGTTGCTCTCGGGCTCAGGCTGGGGAGCGGGTTTCTTGCTCGCGCTTAGCGCCGGCTTCTTCTTGTTCTTGGTGTCGGTGTCGGGAATGGGAATGGCCTCGGGCTCCTTTTCCTCGATCTTGGGCTCCGATTTCGACAATCCCTTGGACTCGTTGGCCAGCACGTTCGGTGTGGGCGTCTGGCTGGCGGGCAAAGGGACCGTGCTGACCAGCGATACGCCGATCGCATCCCCGCCACCCCCGGCGCCCCAGTCGCTCCCGCGGCTCCCCGGAAGGATTACGGCCCAGAGCACCACGAAGCAGGCGAAGCCGACGTGCAAAGCTACCGACCAGGCAAGGGGACGGCCAAGATGGCTGTGCTCGAAGAAGATCTCAGTGCCGGCTGCCATGTTGGTCGAGAGGCTGGGTCACGATGCTGACGTTGGTGATGCCGGCCTGTTTGACGGCATCCATGACGGTCGCGAAGGCGCCGAAGGGGACGTCTTCGTCAGCCCGAACGAAGATGAACTGGTGCTGCGGATCGCGGATCTTTTGCCGCAGTCTGGTCGCGATTTCGTTGATGTTGACCGGGTCATTGCCCAGGAACACGCGCTGCTGTTTGTTGATGCTGATGACCAGGCGCTCTTCGGTGATCTCCTTGACGGTGCGGGTCTTGGGCACATTGACTTCAATGCCGGATTGCAGCACGGGAGCCGTGACCATGAAGATGATCAGCAGCACGAAGACCACATCCACCAGCGGGGTGATGTTGATGTCGGAAAGAGAAGTCTGGGTCCGCCCGTTGGAACTGGTAAACGCCATCAGCGCCGCACCCCTGGGGCGTCCATCGCGGCTGCTTGGGCGACGTGTCCGACCGGATGATCGACGGCGTTGAGCAGCTCAAGGGCGAAGTCATCGCCCCGGGCCGCGAAATCGCGGATCGAGCTCCCGATCAGGTTATAGCCGATCACTGCCGGAACGGCGGCCGCGAGCCCGGCGGCGGTGGTGATAAGCGCTTCCGAAATACCGGGAGCCACGGCGCGGAGGGTGGCCGCACCCGCCGTGCCCAAGCCATGGAAAGCGTCAATGATGCCCCACACCGTTCCGAACAGACCGACAAAAGGAGTGACCGCCCCGGTAATCGCGAGCCAGGCGAGGTTGCGCTCGAAGCGTGTCAATTCCTCCGAGGCACCGATCTGCATGGCGCGCTGGATGGCCGCCGGATTTCTTCCGCCCTGCCGTTTGAGCTCCTCATAGCCGTTGTCAAAAATCCCCACCAGGGGACTGGGTCGGAACTGGTCGGCCACGGCGGCCATGTCCTCAAATCGCTGCGCCTTGCGGAAGGCGCGCAGAAAGCGTCCGCTCTGCACCCGCGCCCGGCGCAACAGGCTCCATTTGGACAGCATGATGGCCCAGGACAGGACACTGAAGGCCAGGAGGATCAAGAGAACGCTCTTGGCGACCGGGCCGGTTTCACTGACCAGTTCAACAATTTCGCCGCCCACAAAGACGGCCAACAGATATACATTCGCCATTGGGGATGTGCGGACGCCGCAGCGCCAGACGACCTCCAGCCTTGGATTTTCACCTGCGAAGAGCGCGGTTTCATTATATGCCTCGCAGGTTAAGGTTCCGGACTGCCGATCGGACAAGTTTTCCACGGTACCAAGGTTGCTATCAAGCCGCAGGCATCGCGCCTCAGGTCACGCGTGGCGAGGAGCTTGGAGCCGCCGGCTTCTTGGGCGACGGCAGCATCCTGCCCGGCAGATCGCGCCATCTTGTCCCGGCCGTCGTAGCCTCGCCTGCGGGGTTCCGCCAAAGCTCCGGTGGCGAGCCGCCGCCCGCCCCTCGTACCTGATCTTTCGTGTTATGCTGCGCTCAAACTGGCCATCCCAGGACACCCGGTGCTCGTCGAACTGCGACTGGAGAACTACGCCGTCATCGATAACCTGGCGGTGGAATTCGCCCCCGGTCTGAATCTGCTGACCGGGGAAACAGGTGCCGGAAAATCCATTCTCATAGATGCCCTCACGCTTCTGCTGGGCGAGAAGGCCTCCAGCGATATGATCCGCTCCGGCGCGGAGCGCTCCGTCCTCTCGGCGTTGTTTGAGATGCAGGACAGCCCGGCGAAGACGGTCGCCGGCATTCTCCGAGACAACGGGCTGGATACGGAGCAGGATACGGTAATCCTACGGCGCGAGATTGCCCCGGGGGGAAAGGGGCGGGTGTTCGTCAACAACCAGCCTGCAACCGTGTCCGTGCTGCGGCTGCTGGGACCCCACCTGGCCACGGTCCACGCACAAAACCAGACGCTGGCATTGTTCGATGGTCCCATGCGCCTGGCCCTGCTGGACGCGTTTGCCGGCTCGCAGCTGGCCCTCGTCAGCGAAGCGTTTGCGCAGTGGAGCAGCATCCGTGCACGGATGGATGATCTCAAGCGCAACGAACCGGACCGCCTGCGCCTGCTCGACCTCTGGAGCTACCAGAGACAAGAGATCGAGCAGGCCAGGCTACAGCCTGGCGAGGACGAGCGGTTGGAGAGTGAGAAACGGGTTCTGGCCAACGCAGAAAGGATCTACAACGCCGCCATGAACGCGTTCGACCTGCTCTACGAGGGAGACGCCTCGACGGCAGCGACTCTGCGGTCGGCGCGCAAGCAGATCGAAGAACTCGCGCGCTACCAGCCCAAGTTCCGGGAGGCCCTGGCGACCCTGGAATCGGCCCTGATCAGCGTGGAAGACGTGGGCGTGACGGTGCGTGACTACGCGGGAGCGATTCAGGCGTCTCCGGAGCATCTGGCCGAGGTCGAAGACCGCCTGGCCCAACTGGACCGGCTGAAGCGCAAGTACGGGCCCGCGCTCGTGGATGTCTTGAACTTCGCCGCCGAGGCGTCGCGCAAACTCTCCGAGATGGAAAACCAGGACGAGGTCCTGCGCCGCCTGCAGGGGGAACTCGCGGGCGCGGCCGCTGAATACCTGGGGTCGGCGCGCGCGCTATCAAAGAAACGTCGCGACGCGGCGCGCAAGCTGGAAACCCTGGTGGAGGCAGCGACCAACGATCTGGCCATGAAGGCAACCTTCCGGATTGAAGTCTCGGGAACTGAGCAAGAGGGGAACTGGTCTGCTTCCGGATTCGACCAGGTCGCTTACCGGATCTCGGCCAATCCCGGAGAACCGTTGGGGCCCCTGGAGCGCATCGCTTCGGGAGGCGAACTGGCGCGGGTGATGCTTGCGCTGAAAGCGAGCGTGGAGACGGGCGGAGCCACCCCGGGGAAGAAAACTTCAGGTCGGTCGCGGACCCTGGTCTTCGACGAAATCGACACGGGCATTGGCGGCCGGGCGGCCGAGGCCGTGGGCAGGAAGCTTAAGGAGTTGGCCGGATCGAACCAGGTGCTCTGCGTCACCCACCTTCCCCAGATCGCCACCTTTGCCGACCATCACTGCCTGATCGAGAAGCTGGCGGTCGGCGGCCGAGCCCGAACCTCGGTGCGCCCCATCACCGGCTTCGAGCGCACCCAGGAGATCGCCCGGATGTTGAGCGGTGCCAAGGTCACCGAGAGCTCTCTCAGACATGCTGAACAGATGCTCAAAGCCGGTAAACAGTTCAGCACCGAAGTGTCCGAAAGATAGCCCGGGTTGGCGGTTAATCCCTGCCGTTTCTATGGCTTACGTTGACCAAAAAGGTACCTTTCAGGTATTCTGGATATAGTTTTCTTGGGAAGCATGTACTCTAATTTCTGAGGGTGCTGAGGATTACGGTGTCTGTGAGGCGAGAAGGCAAAACTGTGCTTCTCTTGAAGCCCCGTGGCTTTTGCGCCGGCGTTGTCCGGGCGATCGACATCGTGCGTATTGCGCTGGAGGCGTTTGGACCGCCGATCTACGTCCGCAAGGAAATTGTTCATAACCGCTTCGTAGTGGAAGAATTGCAAGCCAAGGGCGCGATTTTCGTCGACAGCGTGGACGAGGTGCCGCCAGGGGAGCGGGTTATCTACAGCGCTCACGGTGTCTCGCCTGAAGTTCGAGAAGCCAGCCAGCAACGCCAATTACGGGTGATCGACGCGACTTGTCCGCTGGTCACCAAGGTTCACGTAGAGGCGGTGAAGTTCGCCAAGGAAGGTTACTCGCTGATCCTCATCGGCCATCGCGATCACGACGAGGTCATCGGCACGTTGGGGGAGGCTCCTTCGGTGACGCAGGTGGTGGGATCCCCCTCGCAAGTGGCGGCGCTGACAGTGCCGGACCCGGACCGAGTGGCTTACCTAACGCAGACGACGCTCTCCTTGGATGAGACCAAGGATGTTATCGCAGCCTTGAAGAAGAGATTTCCGAACATCAAGGGACCCGCCGCCCAGGATATCTGCTATGCCACTGAAAACCGGCAGGTTGCGGTAAAGCAAGTGGCCTCGGAAGCAGACCTGCTCCTGGTCGTGGGCTCGGAAAACAGCTCCAACTCCAACCGCCTCGTGGAAGTTGCCCGCAACCTTCGGACGAATGCGCATCTAATTGATAGTTACAAGAACATTAAGCCGGAATGGCTGGAGGACGTGAGGACCATAGCCCTCACAGCTGGAGCTTCGGCGCCCGAATGCCTGGTCGAGGAAGTAGTGAAGTTTCTGGCTGACAAAGGTTTTGGGAACGTTCAGGAACTGGAAGTCATGCCGGAAAACGTACGCTTTGGTCTTCCGCCGGAGATTGTGGAGGCCATTGCTAGCGCTCCCGCGGGCGTAAGCGCGGACTAGATGGAGTGAAGCGAGAGTATGGACGAAACCTCCCCCCGACTTCCCACGATGTCGGCTCCGCAGCTGCGCTTCGGAAGGATTGACGACTTGTCCAGCCGGGTTGCGGCTGCGACTGATGCGGCCCGACGATTTCTCTTTTCCCAACAACACGAAGACGGGTACTGGTGCGGCGAACTGGAAGCAGACACCACGCTGGAGTCCGATTACATCCTGCTGCACACGCTGCTGGGAACGGCCGATCCCGCGCTCATTGAGAAGGCGGCGCGCTACATCCTCGAGCACCAGAACGAAGACGGAGGCTGGAGTATCTACGCCGGCGGGCCTTCGAATGTCAGCGCTTCGGTGAAAGCTTATTTTGGGCTCAAGCTGGCGGGTTACGCGGCCGGCCATCCAGCCCTGGAACTTGCCCGTAAGCGGATTCTCGAACTCGGCGGCGTGACCGAAGTCAACACTTTCACCAAGATCTACCTGTGCTTCTTCGGGCAGTATGACTATGATGCGGTACCGGCCATTCCGCCGGAGATCGTTCTGTTCCCCAACTGGTTCTGGTTCAACATCTACGAGATTTCATCCTGGTCGCGGGCGATCCTGGTGCCACTTTCCATCTGCTACGCGAAAAAGCCCTTCAAGAAGATTCCGGAGGAGATGGGGGTCGAAGAGCTGTTCGTGGGCGGGCGCGACAGGTCGCGTATGCACCTGCACTGGAACAAGCAGCTGATTTCCTGGCGTAATTTCTTCCTGGTGCTGGATCGCATGGCGCACTGGTCCGAGCGGGTACACATCCGCCCGTTGCGTTCCATCGCCCTGAAACGGGCCGAGAACTGGATGCTCGAACGCTTCGAGATGAGTGATGGCCTGGGAGCCATCTTCCCGTCCATCATGAACGCGATTATCGCCTTGCGCTGCCTGGGCTACTCAACCGACGACCCGCAGGTGATCCGCGCCCTGGATGAATTCGAGAAGCTGGGCATCAAGGAGGAAGAAACCTTCCGTATGCAGCCCTGCGTCTCCCCGGTGTGGGATACAGCCTATGCCCTGTTCACCCTCGCTGAGGCTGGAGTTCCGGCCCAGGATGCGCGCATGGTGAAATGCGCCGACTGGATTCTGCAGAAGCAGGTGCGCACAGCGGGGGACTGGAAGGTCAAAAATCCGCAGGGGCAGCCGGGCGGCTGGTACTTCGAGTTCAACAACGAGTTTTACCCCGATGTGGATGACACCGCGCAAGTATGTCTGGCGCTGAGCCGGGTGGAACACCCCAACGGGCGGTACCAGCGGGAGTCGGTGCAACGCGCCATCCATTGGGTGCTCTCTATGCAGTGCCGCAACGGCGGGTGGGCATCGTTTGACAAGGACAACAACCGGATGGTTTTCCAGTATGTCCCGTTCGCGGACCACAACGCGATGCTCGACCCCGCGACGGTGGACATCACAGGTCGCGTGCTGGAGATGCTTGCCACCTACGGGTATGACAGAAGCCATCCGGCGGTGAAGAAAGCGATCGAGTTCCTGCGCCGGGAACAGCAGCCGGATGGATCGTGGTTTGGCCGCTGGGGTGTGAACTACATCTATGGAACCACGCTGGCGCTGCGCGGTCTGGAAGCGATCGGCGTGGACGAGCACGAGCCCTACGTCCAGCAGGCGGCGGAGTGGCTGCGGATGGTGCAGAATGCCGACGGGGGCTGGGGCGAGACTTGCGCTTCCTACGACGACCCCAACCGGAAGGGTCAGGGCGAGAGCACGGCTTCGCAAACTGCCTGGGCTGTACTTGGCCTGTTAGCGGCAAACGACTTGCGCAGCGATTCAGTGGCGCGGGGCATCGCCTACCTGTTGCGTACCCAGAAAAAGGACGGTTCCTGGGAGGAGCCGTATTGCACCGGCACCGGGTTTCCGCAGGTCTTCTACCTGAAGTACCACATGTACCGGCAGTACTTCCCGCTGCTGGCGCTGACCACCTATGCCAAGATCGTTGCCGGCGAGAGGGTCAACTCGGCTCAGTCCGAAAGATAACCAATTGCCCGCCGGCGTTCGGGTCCTCGTACGAGAACCCGCCGTTTGCCGGTGGCTTCGGTCGGAAATGGCCGCGCGTTGAGAATGGCTTGTGAAAGCGTTCGTGACAGGCGCAACCGGATTTTTAGGCGCGCACGTTGCCCGCACGCTCGCCGCCCAGGGCGCGGACCTGTGGTTGCTGGTTCGGCCCACCAGCGATCTGAGAAATCTCGAGGGGCTCAACGCGGAACGAGTGACCGGAGACTTGCGGGATCCGGCATCGCTCCAGCGGGCGATGGCGGGATGCGATACGGTCTTTCATGTGGCGGCGGATTATCGGCTGTGGGTGCCCGATCCCGAGCAGATGTATCGCTCGAATGTGGAAGGGACCCGGAACCTGCTCGCCGCCGCTCGCCAGGCCCGAGTCCGCAGGGTTGTTTACACCTCGAGCGTGGCCACGATGGGGTTCAGATCGAATGGACAGCCCGCGGACGAGGAGTCGCCGGTATCGCTGGCAGACATGATTGGGCCTTACAAGCGCTCCAAGTTCATGGCAGAGCAAGTAGCCCTGGAGGCGGGGCGCGCCGGACAGGACGTAGTCGTTGTGAATCCGAGTACCCCGGTGGGGGAGATGGACATCAAGCCCACGCCCACGGGACGGATCGTGGTGGACTTTCTCAAGCAGAAGTTTCCCGCTTACGTGGACACGGGCTTGAACCTGGTCGATGTTGCCGAATGTGCCCGCGGCCATGTTCTGGCACTCGAAAAGGGGAAAAGCGGCGAGCGCTACATTCTGGGCGGCGAGAACCTCACGCTGAAGCAGTTGTTGGACTGCCTGGCTGCCATCACGGGTCTGCCTTCACCCCGAATCAGGCTCCCGCATTTCGTGGCCCTGGGTGCCGCCGTGGTCGATGAAATGGTAACGGGAAGACTCCTGGGGCATGAACCGCGGGCAACCGTGGACACGGTACGTATGGGGCGGAAGAAGATGTTCGTCTCCTCGGCCAAGGCGGAACGCGAACTGGGCTGGAAGATCGTCCCGGTCGAGGACGCATTGCGACGCGCCGCAGAATGGTTTCGGGCCAAAGGATATGCCTGAAGTGGCGATCGTGGCTGCGCTGGAGCGGGAAGTGCGGCCGCTGATCCGGAACTGGAGGAGTCGCGTACGCGAGCACGGCGGCCGCAGCTTCCGCTTCTTTGAAAAGGGGAATGCGGTGCTGGTGTGCGGGGGCATGGGGCCGGAAGCGGCTCGCCGCGCGACGGAAGCGATCATCGTGCTCTACTGCCCCTCGATCGTGGAGTCGGTGGGGTTCGCCGGAGCTTTGCAGGAAAGTCAACGCGCCGGAGACCTGTTGGAACCGCGGCAGGTGATCGACGCCGGCGACGGCAGCAGGATAGAAACTGGCGTCGGAACCGGCGTCCTGGTGAGTTTCAGGTCGGTAGCCGGACGGGAGCAAAAAGCGAACCTGGCACGGGCTTACGGGGCGCAGGCGGTGGACATGGAGGCGGCAGCGGTGGCCAAGGGCTCACAGGCGCACGGGTTGCGCTTCCGCGCGCTGAAAGTGATTTCCGACGAAGCCGGCCTCACCCTGCCATCGATGGAGGGCTTCGTGGGCGCCAATGGCGAATTCCGGGCGGTGGGGTTTGCGGCCCACGCCGCGACGCACCCCGGACTGTGGGCGCCGCTGATTCGACTGGCCCGTAATTGCGCGAAGGCGTCGCGTGTTTTGTGCGCGCGTCTGGAACAGAGGATGGGAACAGAGGCGGGTGAGGCGAGGGCTTGGGAGTTGCGCGAATGACCAATCCGCGCCCGCTTCGACGGTGCAGGACCGAGGGCAGAACGATTTGAGCATAAGGGTAGATCAGCCGGTAACCGTGGAAGAACGCGCTGGGGCGATCCCGGCCACGATGCAGGCGGCGGTGTACCGCGGCAAGAATGACGTTCGCCTGGAGACCGTGCCCGTTCCCGCTATCGGCCGTGGTGAGATGCTGGTGCGAGTCGACACCTGCGGTATCTGCGGCACCGATCTGAAGAAGATTGCGACGGGTTCCCACTCCGCCCCGCGCATCTTCGGGCACGAGACCGCGGGCATGGTGGCCGCGGTGGGCGAGGGAGTGACGAAGTTTCACCCGGGCGACCGCGTCATCGTGTTTCATCATATTCCCTGCCGGGATTGCTATTACTGCCAACACCAGACCTTCGCGCAGTGTACGACCTACAAACGCGTGGGCTGCACGGCCGGGTTCGAGCCCAGTGGTGGCGGGTTCTCCGAGTACGTGCGAGTCATGGATTGGATCGTCGCCCGGGGAGCCGTGCGCATTCCCGACGAGGTCTCCTTCGAGCAGGCATGCTTTGTCGAACCGGTGAACACCTGCATGAAGGGAGTGGCCACGCTGCGCCTGCGGCCGGAGGAAACCGTGCTGGTGATTGGGCAGGGCCCCATTGGTGTGATCTTGAGTGTGCTGGCCAGGCGGACTGGCGCTCGGGTAATCACTTCCGATTTGTATCGCGAGAGGCTTAAAATAGCAGAAAGCTTGGGTTTGGATATAACGATTGATGCTTCGCGCACCGACGTTAGGGTTTGTGTGCGCGAGCTGACGGAAGGCCGCGGGGCCGACGCTGTCATCCTGGCCGTCGGGTCCAACGGCCTCATCCGGCCGGCAATGGATGCCACGCGTCCCGGAGGCCGGGTGTTGTTGTTTGCCCAGACCGTGCATGGCGAAGTGGTGGTCGATCCAGCGTCCATATGCGTGGACGAGAAGGCCCTGTTGGGATCGTACAGCGCCTCCGTGGACCTGCAGGAAGAGTCGGTAAAGTTCGTGATGAAGCGCGAGATGGAACTGGAGCGGCTCATCAGTCACCGCTTCCCGCTCTCCCGCAGCCTGGAGGCACTCCACCTGGCCGCGCATCCGCGGCCCGACTCGATGAAGGTGGTAATCCAGCCGGGGAGAGCTGGGGAAGGACACGGGCAGTGAACGGCAAAATGACAGCGGCCGTCCTCTACGGAAAGGAGGACGTCAAGATCGAGCTGGTGCCGATTCCCCGCGTGGGGGAAGGGGAAGTGCTGATCAAGGTGCAAGTGGCGCTGACCTGCGGCACCGACCTGAAGGTGTACCAGCGGGGCTACCACGCGCGCATGATCGTGCCGCCCGCGCTGTTCGGCCACGAGCTGGCCGGCGTGATCGAAGAGGTCGGCTGCGGAGTGCGGGGCTTCAGAAAAGGCATGCGGGTCGTGGCCCTGAACTCGGCGCCGTGCGGCATGTGCTTTTATTGCTCCAAGCACCAGGAAAATCTCTGCGAGGACCTGCTGTTCAACAACGGTGCATACGCCGAGTACATCCGCGTGCCTCGCCGCATCGTCGAAACCAACATGTTGGCGATCCCGCCGCACGTCAGCTTTGAGGATGCGGCCATGACCGAACCGCTGGCCTGCGTACTGCGGGGATTGCACGAGACCCGGGTGGAGATCGGCGACACGGTGGCAGTCATCGGCGGCGGTCCCATCGGGTTGATGTTTGTCCAGGTGGCGAAGGCGATCGGTTGTACGGTCATCGCCGTGGTGAAGCGGGATTCCCAGGTGGCCCTGGCCAAGCGCAAAGGCGCGCACGAAGTGGTGCAGATCACGCAAGTCAAAGATCCCATCGAGGCAGTGCGAGCCCTGACTCGCGAACAGCGCGGCGCGGACGTGGTGGTGGAAGCGGTGGGTCGTCCCGAGGCCTGGGAGTGGGCGGTTCAGATGGTGCGCAAGGGCGGTGCGGTGAATTTCTTCGGCGGTTGCGCCAGCGGCACCAAGGTTCAGCTGGACACCAACCGGCTGCATTATTCGGAGATTTCCCTGAAGGCCACGTTTCATCACACGCCGGAAACCGTGCGGCGGGCCTTCGGTCTGATCGCGGAACGGAAGGTGCGGGGCACGGATTACATCACGGGAGAGGCGCCGCTGTCGCGGCTGCACGACGTGCTGCGCCACATGCTCAACCGCAACGGCGACATCAAGACTGCGATTATTCCGGGGCACTGAGCGTTCCGATCTCGACCGGGCAGAGACTCGCGATGACACTTATCGCCAACAGCGAACCCCGGCCGGTGTCCACCTCCAAGACGCCTGGCTGGAGCCGTCTCCCAGCGGAGTACGCCATCCCTGCCCTCCCGCCTCCGCTCGACCAGGCACAGGAGTATTGCCGGCGCCTGGCCCGAAGCCACTACGAAAATTTTTCCGTGGCCACGTGGTTTCTTCCCGAGCGACTGCGCCAGCACTTCTGCAACGTCTACGCCTATTGCCGGATCGCCGATGACCTGGGAGACGAGACTGGCGACGCCCCCGCCTCGTTCGAGCTTCTGGATCAATGGGAGGCAGAACTGGCAGCCTGCTACTCCGGCCGTCCGCGTCATCCGGTGTTCGTGGCGCTCGCGGAGACCGTGCGGACCTTCGATATTCCGCGGCACGAGTTTTCGGATCTGCTCAAAGCTTTCCGCCAGGACCAAACCGTGACCCGGTACGAGACGTTCGACCATCTGCTGGGTTACTGCCGCTATTCTGCGAACCCGGTGGGGCACCTCGTGCTGTACGTGTGCGGCTATCGCGACCCCGAGCGGCAGTCTCTTTCCGACTTCACCTGCACGGCGCTGCAGTTGGCAAATTTCTGGCAGGACGTGTCGCTCGATTACGGCAAGGGCCGCATTTACCTGCCTCTGGAGGACCTGCGGCGCTTCGGAGTCAGTCAGGAGGACTTGGCACAGTCCCGCAACACTCCCGCTTTCCGCAACCTCATGCGGTTCGAGGTGCAGCGGGCAAGGGAGTGGTTCGAACAAGGCCGGCCTCTGGTGGGAAAGGTCGACAAGGAACTGGCGATCGATCTGGGACTGTTCTCCCGGGGCGGCCAGCAGATCCTGGACGCCATTGAACACCAGGGGTACGCCGTTCTCGGGCACAGGCCCCAGATTTCGCGGGCGCGCAAACTGGCCTTGGTGGCCCGTGCAGCCCTGGAGAAGCTGCGATGAGCACCGCCGTGCAACCGGCCGCCTCGCCTTTCGTGCCCTCGGCTTCGCAATTGGCGATGGCCTATTCGGTCTGCCGCGGCATCGCACGGACGGAAGCGAAGAACTTTTACTACGCCTTCCTGGCCTTGCCGCGGCGCAAGCGCGAGGCCTTGTCCGCGGTCTACGCCTTCATGCGGCGGTGCGATGATCTCTCCGACGATCCCGGCACCCTGCTGGATGAGCGCCGGGCGCGCCTGCTAGCCTGGCTCCAGGCGCTTCATCGGGCGCAGTCCGGCTACCCGACAGACGATCCCGTTCTGCTGGCGCTAATGGACACGCAGCGCTGCTACAACATCCCTGGGGAACTCCTGGATCAGCTCGCCTTCGGCACTTTGATGGATGTTTCCAGCGTGGCCCCGGGAGAGGCCGGGTTGGCCGTCGAATATCAGACTTTCGAAGAACTCTACGGCTACTGCTATCGGGTGGCGTCGGTGGTCGGCCTGGTGTGCATCAAGATTTTCGGATATCGCAATCCCGCGGCCGAAGGCCTCGCGGAACGTACCGGGATCGCGTTTCAGCTGACCAACATCATTCGTGACGTGAAGGAAGACGCTGCCATGGGTCGGATCTACCTGCCCCAGGAAGATCTCCAGCGGTTTCAACTCTCGGCGGCGGAACTCCAGGGCAATCCGGATCGTACGCGTCTGCGCTCGTTGCTGGCGGCGGAAGCAGACCGGGCGCGAGAGTTCTATCGCTCCGCTCAGGAACTGATTCCGATGGTCGACGAAGACAGTCAGCCGTCGCTTTGGGTGCTGGTGACCATTTACCAGCGTCTGTTGGAGAAGATCGCGTCGCGTCAGTACGACGTCTACCGCCAAAAAGTCTCCTTGACATTCCGGGAAAAGCTGACCGTCCTGGGGAAGGGATTCCTCGATCGCCTGTTGTGATGAAGCCGTTATGGACACAACCTCCCTCAGTCGGCGTCGTTGGAGGCGGGCTGGCTGGACTGGCTGCCGGGTGCGCCCTGGCAGCAGTGGGTTTTCGTGTCACCCTGTATGAGCGGCGGCCGTACCTGGGGGGGCGGGCCTCCTCGTACCAACACCCGGGAACCGGGGAGATCGTGGACAACTGCCAGCATGTGTTGCTGGGATGCTGCACCAACCTGGTGGATTTCTACAAGCGAACCGGGGTTGCGGACAAGATTCGGTGGTATGACCAGCTGACTTTTCTCGAGCCCGGCGGACGTGCCTCCGAGATCGGGAGTTGCTCACTGCCCGCCCCCTTGCACACCGTGCCCGCGTTTCTGCGTGCGGCGTGCCTGGAACTGACCGACAAGCTGGCCATCACTCGCGCCATGCTGGCACTGGCTCCGGCGGCGCCGCGGGACAAGGGGGAGTCGTTCTTGAGCTGGCTGCGGCGCCATGGGCAGACTGAGCGCTCGATCGAGCGGTTCTGGAAGACCGTGCTGGTCAGTGCACTCAATGAGAGCATCGACCGGGTCTCGGTGCCATACGCGGCGCAGGTGGTGCGCGAGTCATTCCTGAAGTCTCCGGCGGCCGCCCTGATGGGCGTCCCCACCGTTCCATTGACTGAGCTTTACGGGGCTGCGGGGTCCTACCTGCAACAGCGGCAGGGTCAAATCCAGTTAAGGACGTCTGCCGAGTCGTTCCGGACCGAGCTCTCGCACGTGAAGCTGACCGCGGGTGGACGCGACGAGACCTTCGACTACATCGTGCTGGCGCTGCCCTTCGACGGGCTGGCGCGTCTTCTGCCCGACACTTCAGCCTCTCAGCCTCTGCGGCAGGCTCTGGCCAGTTTTGCGCCGTCACCCATCACGGGAATTCATCTCTGGTTCGACCGTCAGATCTCGGACCTGGATCATGCCGTCCTGCTGGATCGAACCATCCAGTGGATGTTTCACAAGTCGAAGTTCCAACAGCGCGAAGGCAACGGGCACGGCAGTTATCTTGAGTTGGTGGTGAGTTCGTCGAAGACGCTGGTCGACAAATCCAAGGAAGAGATCGTGGCCCTGGCGGTCGAGGAGCTGCGCGACTTCTTTCCCGCTGCCCGGGAGGCCCGGCTGCTGAAATCAACTGTCGTCAAAGAGGTCCACGCCACCTACTCGCCCCAGCCCGGAATCGATCTGCACCGGCCGCATGCCCAAACCGTCTGGCCGCGGGTGTTTCTCGCCGGGGACTGGACCGCCACGGGATGGCCCGCGACGATGGAAGGCGCGGTGCGCAGCGGGTACCTGGCGGCGCAATCGCTCGCCAGAGTGGCCGGATTACGCGAGGCGCAGTTCCTGGTCCCCGACCTGCCCGCGACGGGCTTCATGCGGCTTTTTGGATAGCGCCTAAAACCAGGCGACAGCCACATCGGTCTGCTCGAGGGCGATCGACTTCTCTCCTTGGAAGAAGACCCGCCACACGGGCCGACTGCGGTCGATGTCGCCCACTACGACGAAGCCGCCGGGACAGCCGTAGTTAATGCGCATGCCGGCAATCGGCGCCGTGGCCCCGGTCAAGAGAGTGCAGCGCTGTCCGTTGACCAGTTCCAGGGCCCAGGGCAAGGTGTCGTCCCGACTGACATTCTTACGCGGTTCCGTGGGCAAGGGCTGGGTGAGCGTCAGCAGGATGACATCGCCGCTCCAGGGGCCACCCACCGGGCATGCGAGTTGCTTGCTGTCGCCCGGGATGCTCTGGTAGCAGGGATCATGGATGGCGTTTCCGGCGTTGCAGCGCCAGGCGTCGGGACGGCTGGGGGAAGCCGCCGACGGGGCAAAACAGCTGCCCTCTCCTTTCTCGGTGACTGCCATGCCGATGCTGAGTCCGCCGCGGCCGAAGGGTGTCAGCAGCTTGATCTGGGTCCGTTTTGGCGAGGACGGAGGATTCGCTGCAAGCAGGCAAGAGGTTCCGAGCGCAACCAGGCCGATCATCAGGCTGCTCAACCTAGACCTTGGGACTGTCACGCTGGACTCCGCGTGATCGTGAGCAGAAGGTCCGAGAATTTCTTAGAGTTCATTGCGCTCCTCCAAGAAAATGTGACCTGGGAACCGGTTCGGTCATTTGCTCTGCTGACTTGCCACCAGAAGCTGGTTATCGACGCTGAAGACACCGGGCACGGAGTTGGCCTGGATGCCGGCAATCTGCTTGTCCGCGGCGCTGTCCACCACACCGTACAAGGTTACCCGACCGTTATTGACCACAATGCGAATGGGCTTTTGCGGATCGATCGCGTATTTCTGCAAGCTGGGATGCCCGTAGATGGCGCGATACAGCAACAGGCGCAGGTCGTCGTCGAAGGTCGACGTGGGTGCCACCTCGATGTTGTCGATGACGTCCTTGACCCCGGGGGTGGTCTCGGCGATCGCCAGGGCCGAGTCCCGGGCGGGATAATCGCGCACGTTGCCGGACAGGGTTACCACGCCATCCTTGACTTCCAGGCCGATGGCGTTGAATACATTTCCGTAACCTACCCGGTCGTAACGCAGCTGGTCCGCCAGCCTCTGGCGAAGCTGCTCGTCCGGCACGTTGCTCTGCACGGTGACGTGATTGCGGACTCCGTCCACGTTCTTGATTCGAGAAACCTTCTTCTCGAGATTCACCTTGTCGATGTAGAGATTGACGGTACCCGTGAGGGTGACGATCTGATCGTCGGTCGTGGCCTTAACGCCCTGAAATTCCTTCTTGTTCTGGATATATTTCTCGACCTCTTTCTGTATCTGCTCGTCATATCGTCCCGCCCCCTGAGCTGCTTGGGGAACCACCGAGGGCAGTGCCAGGACGAGGAAGAAGGCGATGGGAACACGCAGGCGACGCATGATTGCCTCCCCATGGGCGCATAGCCCCAGAAAAGATTCCCCAGAACTCGTGGGCTAAGAGGATACCCGAAACGGGAAACCTTCCGCCAGTTGTTCGGGCGGCGCGTGTCAAGACTCCTTAGAAATGTCCCCATCGTTAACTCGTTAGAAATGTCCCCTTTTGGGGGGTTGATGTTGGTTGTTGTTGTCGTTGGAATGCGCACTGAAGCGAAGCCCTGTTCTTTAGGGCGAAGCGGAAGTGCGCATTCCAACGAGCGGCCCAGTGCTCCCTGTCTTCGGA